>ERZ836358.3154-NODE-3154-length-11223-cov-2.792890_pt1 | contig 11223 bp, 10 predicted proteins | sample MGYA00519942_ERZ836358 | MGnify/ENA primary metagenome ERZ836358 (study PRJEB31850, sample SAMEA3708798) | human gut metagenome | biome: human gut; feature: human-associated habitat; material: faeces | place: China | collected 2014 ...
TTGTAAATATCTAAAATGAATTTGCCCGCCTACTGCATATATAATGTGATAGGCGGGCGAATTTCACAATTCGACCGGGGAGGGACTATCCAATGAAACGCTGCATAGTGCCATGGCTTTTTGCGATGCTTCTGCTACTAACCGCCTGTTCTGGATCCGGAGGCTCCGCAGAGGATCCAATCAAAGGTTCAAACCCCACCCCCGCCGCTCAGGGCCACGCCCTGCCCAAGGAGAACCGGAGCGCCGCCGGAACAGGCGCGGTGTTCACCGACGACAACGGCTGGTATATTTGCGCCGCCGGGGCGGTGAGCTACTACGACTATGCCTCCGGCCAGACCATGACCCTGTGCGCCCAGCCGGGCTGCTCCCACAGGGACGCCAGCTGCCAGGCGTGGGTGGGGAACGTCAACAGCTTCGCCGTTTTGGACGGGGTGCTCTACGCCACCCTCGATGACGCGGGCAGCGGCGCGCAACTGGTGCGCAAAGAGCTGTCCGGCGGGAAAGTCACCGTCCTGGAGCAGTGGGACAACACCGACGATCATTTCTACACCGCCACCCTGGGGCTTTTCTCCTGCGGCAAGGCCACCCTGTATGTGCAATGCCGCATCACAGAGCAGCAGGCGGACGGGCGGGTCGATAGCCGAACCGAGGGCAGCTCCCTGCTATACGACCTTGCCGCCGGCAGCTATCGGGAGCTGTCTGTCCCCGGGACGCTGATGGGCTTTTCCGCCCGCTGGGGCGCCGTGGTGGAGGAGCCGAAGGAGCAGTCCCTGCTGAGTGCGGAGGAGTTCGCGGCGCAGTACGGGGAGAACGCCAGCTACGGGCGGTATGTCCACCAAAACACCCAGCGGCGGCTTCTGCTGTGGAATATGGAGAGCGGGGATTATACCGTTGTGGCCGATCATAACAAGGACGGATATCTTATGACCGTCGACCCCATGCAGGTCTACGGCATGGAGCATATCTATCAGTGCGGGGACGAGCTGCGCCTTCTGAACCTGGATAGTGGCGAGAGCCGCACCCTGCTGTCCATGGAGGATATCATCAACTACTGGGTCATGGACAGCAAGGCCTTTATCATCACCGATACGGAAGCGGGCTCTCGGGTTTGGGTGGCCGATCTGCAGGACGGTAAGCCCGTGGAGCTGGCGGGTGCCGCAGACGAACACGGCATGGTCATGAGCCCCTCCCAGGAGGGCGGCTCCTTCTTCCGGGCGTTGGGCGACAACGGCCGATGCGTCATCTCCAAGGAGAATTTCTATGCCGGGCGCTATGAAAGCGCCGTGGCAGTGGGGTGACGGGATGGAGCTGCAATTTCACGATGTCGCCAAGCGATACGGTGCAAAGGAAGCCCTGCGGGGCATCGACCTGACCCTTACGGCGGGGGTATATGGGCTGCTTGGCCCCAACGGCGCGGGCAAAAGCACCCTCATGAACATCCTCACCGGCAATCTCCGCCCCACCCGGGGCCGCGTCACCCTGGACGGGGAGGACACCGTCTCCATGGGGGCGGCCTTCCGCCGCCGACTGGGCTACTGCCCCCAGCAGCAGGCGTTATATCCCGGCTTCACCGGGGAGCAATTTCTCTATTACATGGCGTCCCTCCAGGGCATGAGCCGGGAGGATGCCAGACGGCGCATGGACTGGGCGCTGGCGCGGCTGGATCTCACGGAGGCGGCAGGCCGCCCCATCCGTGGCTGGTCGGGTGGCATGAAGCAGCGGCTGCTTTTGGCGCAGTCTCTGCTCCACGACCCGGATATTTTGGTGCTGGACGAGCCAACGGCGGGGCTTGACCCCCGCCAGCGGGTGGCGGTGCGGAACCTCATCGGCGAAATTGCCGGGGAAAAGATCGTGCTGCTGTGTACCCATGTGGTGCAGGATGTGGAATTCATCGCTCGGGAACTGATCTTAATGAACCAAGGGCTTGCCATCCGTCGCGGTTCCCCCCACGCCCTGGAGCAGGAGCTGGAGGGGCAGGTGTGGGAGCTGACCGTGGCGGAGGAGCAGCTCCCCGATGTGGCGCAATACGGCACGGTGTGCGGCGTTTCCCGCCAGCAGGAGGGCATTTTGGTGCGTCTGCTCAGCGCAGCAAAGCCGCCCCTCCCCTGCGCCCCGGCCAGACCCGATCTGGAGGATGTGTACCTTTTCCACTTCGGTGAGGGGGCTACGTTATGAGGGGCGAGCTGCGAAAGATCACGGGCAGCCAACGGCTGTGCCTGCTGCTGGTTTTGGCGGTGCTGTGCAGCGGGGTGCTGTTCGCCCTCCACGCCACCGGCGACAGCGGCGGCTATACCGTGTCCGGTCTGCGCCACGCCATGGCGCAGGAGGATCTCGACGGGTACGAGGAGCGTCTGTGGCAGGAGCTGGAGCAGGTCGCATACACCGGCGCGCGCAGTGAATACGACGCCCTGCGCCGCGAGCTGTACGCCGCCGATGCGGCTCTTGCGCGGGTGCGGCAGGCGGAGGAATATCCGTCCTTTCGGGCAGGCTTGGCGGCAGAATCCCGCCTGAAGCTGCGAATGGGACTGTTTGACGGCTTTGCCGCCCGCTCCTTAGAGCAGGGCGCGCAGGTCTATGAATCCCTGGCGGATGTGACCCCCCGGAGAGAATTCCTGGGGAGCGCAGAGGTACTGCTGTCCTTTCATCTGACGGACGCGCTGGCACTGCTGTTTCCCCTGGCGGCGGGGCTGACCCTGCTGACCCACGAGAGGGCATCGGGGCTTTTGAACCTGACACGTCCCACCCGATTCGGGCGGTCACGGGTCTACGGGCGGAAGCTGATGGCCGGGGCGGCGCTGTCCACGGCGGGGTTTGCCCTGCTCTACGGCGTCAACGCCCTGATCGCCGGGCTTCTGTACGGCTTTGCGGGACTGGACGCCCCGGTGCAGAGCCTGTACGGCTTTGCCGCCTGCCCCTACCGAATGACGGTGGGCGGGCTGCTGGCTCTGTCGGCGGGGATGAAATACCTGTGGCTGCTGTGCTGCACGGCGCTGATCTTCCTGCTGTGCGCCCGGGCGGCCAATGCCGCCGCGGCGGTTGGCTGCGCGGCGCTCTGCGGGGGCATAGCCGCCCTCATGGCGGGCAGCTCCCAATTATGGCTGCGGAATCTCAGCCTGTGGCAGTTGGCGGACGGACAAGCCCTGTGCCGGGAGGCGGTGTATCTGAATTTGCGGGGCAGTCCCTCGGATCGGGTGCTGCTTGGCGCGATATTCCTGGCGGCTCTCGCCGTGATCGCCGGAGTAGGCGGCGCGGCGCTGTATGCCCAAACCCCCGGCGGTTCCGGCAAGTGGGTGACCTTTACATGGTCGCTTCCCCGCCCCCGGCACACCTGCCTGGCGGGACACGAGCTGTATAAGGCGCTGATCTCTCGGTGCGGACTGTGGATCTTGCTGGCATTTTTTGCCGTTATCGCCCTGCTGTACGGCCGATTCACCCCGGAGCGCAGTGAATTTGAGGTATATTATCGGAACTATTCCGAGTTTTTGTCAGGCGCGCCCAGCCAGGAAAAGGACGACTACCTGGCATCAGAGCAGGCGCGGTTTGACGAGCTGAACGAGCAACTTGTGGAGCTGTGGCGGCGGTATCCCGACTCTGTGATCTTTGACCGGGAGGCGGAGCCAATACGAAATCAGCTCCACGCGGAGGACGCCTTCCACCTGGCGCAGAACCAATACCGCGCCCTGCGGCCGGGGCAGGTGTACCTGTATCAGACCGGCTATCAGCGGCTGTTGGGTGCGGATGCCCTGCGGCAGGATGTTTTGGAGCTGGGCGGCGCGTTTTTGGCCGTTGCCCTGCTGCTGTTCGGCAGCTTCGCCGGGGAACGGGAGAGCGGCGTGGACGCCCTGCTGACGGCCAGCCCCCGCCGAAGGAGCGTGGTGCGGTGGAAATGCGTCATTGCAGGGGGCTATGTCCTGCTGCTGACCCTCGCCCTGTGGCTGCCAGGACTTTTGACGGTGCAGGGAGCCTACGGCTCCCTTGACATGGCCGCTCAGGCCAACAGTGTGCAGTGCCTGTCCGTCCTGTCGGACGGCTGGACGGTGGGCGGCGTGGTGCTGGCGCTGCTGGCCATTCGCCTGCTCCTGCTGGCGGTGGCCGCCGCAGCGGTGATGCTCCTCTCCCGCCGCTGCGCGACTGTTCCGACGCTGCTGCTGTCGGTGCTGCTTTTGCTGCTCCCCGCTGGTACGGCATACGCCTGGATGTGAAAAAACGCGGGTGCGGACAAAATTAACTCCTGTGCCTTTTGAAGAACTTACTAGCAATAGTGCCTTATAGGGTCAGATTAGGTATACCTGAAAATACGGCTTTTCTTGGTATGTCAGCACTCATGTCGTAGTATTTTTGATCGTTCTTAATAGATTATTTATATGAAGAGGACTGCTACCAGCAGTCCTCTTCATTGTTGGTGTGTAGCTTGTGTGAATCAATTCCGCAAGTTATTCCTTTTTGCCTCTGATTGTTTCTTCTTCCTTTTGTAAAATCATGGTAAGCCGAATATGCAGATATGGCAGTCGAACAAACGCCAGCGCAAAAAGCATTTTTGCTCTCTACGCTGGCGTTTGTTTTGCCCTTACTAATGCATAGAGATTATATTCGGTCAATTCTCTCAGATTACTTCCTTATGTGATGTTAGCAAGATAATAGATAATAAGCAAGCACTCCCATACCGGCGAAGCTTTGAGAAAGCAAAAAACGACAAAAACACACAAAAACCGTCACATTCGCGTAGACCATTGTAGAACGAATACATGACACAAACGGCCAAAAATCGTGTAAAATCAGTATGTAAAAAGAAGAATAAACCATCGTGCTCAGCAAGAAGCCCACCGTAAATGACCGACAGTCATCTTTCAAAATACACATGGAGGAGGAGTATCAGTGCCTTTCGTTTATTACGTTTCGGAACTTGAAAAAGACGTACCTTTGGACGCTGAACGTCTGCTACGTCTCTTGGGTGTATCCGGAAAGCTGTCGGGATTCTATTTCGCGGTATATATGCTGGAGCGGGTACAGGAAAAACCAGAGTATGTTCTGCTGATTACGAAGCGCCTATATCGACAGACAGCGCAGCACTTCAATACAACGACCAATTGTGTGGAGAGAAATCTGCGCACGCTTGTGCAAGCCTGCTGGAGACAGCCGGATCACAGTATGCTGGATCAAATCGCGGGATGCCCATTATCACAGCCGCCAACCAACACGCAATTCCTCGATATGCTGGCATCCTATCTCCGTAAAAGCGCCTAAAATGCCTCCCCCCTGCTTCGCGGCGGCGGTGTGTTTCCTTCTCGCATCGCCGCCGCGTTTTCCTCTTCGTGAGTGTGCATCAGCCATCAAAGTCTTTGATGGCTGATGCAGGCTGATAAAGAGCCGACGTTGCACATTGAAAAGGGCTGCGATTGCGGCACGGAATAGAGCAGACAGGTACGTTCGTGCCGGTGTGAGCTATAGGACAGCGCCCGCCATGATCTTCCCATGGGGAGGGAGCGAAACAGACGTTGTTCAGAAACAGAGCGGCACTCTGTGGGCCATGACCACCGACACCCTTAAAGATACTCCCGCATTGGACGCCCTCAAAGCATCGTGCGGCGCACCCATCAGCATGGGCCGGGGTGAGATTCCCGTGAGGCTGGCAGCCACCAGCCGCCTGTTTTGCTTGAGAATTTTACGACCGCAAAAGTGTGGGTAAGCAAAAGCGCACTTTGGGAAGCGCGTTGTTGCTTATTCATATCACCTCGATTACCGCATACTTTATGGAGGGAGGAGTTGCCTATGACAGAAGTTGATCGTGATATTGCCTTGGTTTTGTTGAAGCGTCTATGGAAGCGGGAGTTGATTTCGGAAGAGACATATGTTTCTGCCTGCAACTCCCGTTTTTTTGACAAAAGACGTTTTACCTCCGATGCTGAAGCTATGGAAGAAATAATGGTTGAGGAGGCCGATATCCATGATGACAGTTCGATGGTTGAGAGAGCAGATGCGGCAGGGCAAGTCAATTTATGACCTGCCGCTGTGCGTGACCTTCTATGCCCGCGTTTCTACCGAGAAGGTGGAGCAGCAGGGCAGTTTGGAAAACCAAATTCAATACTACACAGAGTTTATTCAGAAAAATCCCAACTGGACGTACATCCCCGGATACATAGACGAGGGCATTTCCGGCACAAGTACCTACAAGCGGGACAGCTTCCTGCGGATGATCGCAGACGCCCAGCGGGGAATGTTTGACTTCATCATCACGAAGGAGATATCTCGCTTCTCCCGCAATACGCTGGACAGCATCCAGTACACGCAGGAGCTGCTGGAGAACAATGTGGGCGTCTTGTTCCAGAATGACAACATCAACACACTGGATAGCGATAGCGAGTTCCGATTGGTGGTCATGGCAGGTGTCGCACAGGATGAGGTACGCAAGCTCTCGGAACGGTTGAAATTTGGCTTTCGTCAATCTATCAAGAACGGTCGTGTACTGGGTAATAATCGCTTGTGGGGCTATGATAAAAAGGATTGTAAGCTGACCATTGTTCCGGAGCAGGCAGAGGCGGTAAAACAGATATTTGAACTCTATGCCACCGGGCAGTATGGCCTTCGCAGCTTGTCACAGGAGCTGACCCGCCGTGGTTACACCAGCTTGCAGGGTAATGTATTCAACACAAGCACCATCGGACACATTCTGCAAAATCCCAAATATAAGGGCTGGTATTGCGGCAACAAGACCCAATCGTTAGACTACCGCAAGAAAAAGACAGCGTTCCTCGACGAAAGTGAATGGGTATCCTATCCCGACCCGAATATTCCGGCCATCGTGGCGGAAGAAGTATGGGATAAGGCCAATGCCCTTTTTAAGCAGAGGAGCGCCCGTTCGAAAGCCTATGGCGTAGGGTATCAGAGCCGGTATCCCTACAGCGGCAAGATCATCTGTGGAAAGCATGGAACGTCCTTTCACCGGCAATCCTTCAAAACGCGGGAGGGAGAAACGGAGTTTTGGAAATGTAAGATGTACCGTGAACACGGAAAAGCGGGCTGCGACCTGCCTACCATTCGCACCACGGAACTGGATACTATTTTGGCAGAGCAGTTTCAGAAGCTGGTAAAGCACCAGAGACAGATTATCCGCATGGTGTTGGATTCCGTTACAAATACACAGAAGAAGGAAGACTACTCCAAGGAGATTGCCCGGTTGCAAGCGCAAATACAGCAGCTGGAGGACAAGAAAGAAAAGTTACTGGAGCTGAGTATGGCCGAGGCCATTACCATGCAGGAGTTCAAAAAGCGGAATAGCCGCTTCAATGAACAGATCACCTCGCTGCAAACACAAACGATTTCCTTGCAGCAACAGGAGCAGCAAAAGCAAATCGCAGCCACGGATACGGCTGCGCTGGAAAAGGCATTATGGGCAGATCTGAACTGCAAGGAGCCGATCCAATCAGAAGTGGTTGCCACGATCCTCGACCACGCTGTGGTATGTGAGGACAGTGATGACAAACATATCCATTTAGAACTCTATTTGCGGCTGGGGCAAACGGCTTCAGCCTATTATGAACGAGGCAAATTAGCCTTCAAGGATGCATCTTCAAGAAATACTATACACAGGCGGACAATCAGGAGGATCTGATCTCCATCGGCACCATTGGACTCATCAAGGCCGTCAACACCTTCCGGGCAGACCGGGGCATCAAGCTGGCTACTTATGCGTCGAGGTGCATTGAAAATGAGATCCTTATGTACTTCCGCTCCCAGCGGAAGCTGCAGGGGGAGGTGTCCCTGTCCGACGCCATCGACACGGATAAGGAGGGGGGCTCGCTGTATCTGCTGGACGTGGTGGGGACCGACGACACCATGCTGTCGGACCTGCAGGACCGGGAGGAGCAGCTATTGCTGCGGCGCTTGGTGCGGGACTGCCTGACGGAGCGGGAGGCGGACATCATCCGGAGGCGGTACGGGCTGGAGGGGCATCCGCCCCAGACCCAGCGGCAGGTGGCGGCGGTATACGGCATCAGCCGAAGCTATGTCTCCCGCATCGAGAAGCGGGCGCTGGAGAAACTGGAAAAGGAGCTGCGAAAGGGGTAGGAGGATAGCGAAAGGGCTTGTCTTTGGGGCGGGAACATGGTAAGATGATAAAAAACACCTATGCGGCAGCCTGTGGAAATGAGCGGAGACAACATGAGAAAGTTTTTCAGAGGAATATGCGGCGTACTGGCGACGCTTTTGACCCTGTGCATCCTATTGATGGCGGCGGGGCTCATGGGGGTGCGGGCCTTCGGCATCACGCCTTATGTGGTACCGGCGGACATGGAGGGGCTTCCGTGGTCCGCCGGGGCGCTGCTGTACGTGCGGCAGGAGCAGCCGGAGACGCTGCAGCTTGGGGACACCATCGCCTACGTCACGGACAGTGACCTATCGCTGGAGGGGGGCGTCATCGGTTCCGTGGACACAGAGCGGCGCTTCTTCTATGTGGAGGGAGCCCCGGTCTACTGGGACAATGTGCTGGGGCAGCCCCTGTGGGGCATCGATGGTCTGGGCTATGTGTCCGGCTATATCAGCCGGCCGCCGGGACTGTATCTGGTGCTGGGGGCTGCTGTGGTGCTGGCGTTGCTGTGCATCTTCCCCCTGCGACGCCGAAAGGGAGAGAAAACGGAAGAATCCCCCACCGGGAGATGCATGGCGACGAATGTGGGAGAGAAAGCTCCCACCGAATCGGTGCAGGCTGCGGCGATGGAGGAGGAAGTCCCCACCTTGACGGAAAAGCCTGCGTCTGCGGAGGTATCTGAGCCTGTGAAGGTGCCTAAGCCTGCGGTAGAGATACCGAAACCTGAGCCTGCGGCGGAGGTACAGCGGCCTGCAGAGACCGGGCGGCGGCAGACCTCCGGCAAGCGGGACGAGGCGGTGGCCCGTCACGGCGGCAAGCGCCTTCAGCGCTGATGGAATCGAGCAAAAAGAAGGACCCAAAGGCAAAGCCTTTGGGGCCTTCTTTTTAGAATGGAGCGTTATGAAAGTGTATCGGACGGGGTCTCGCCGGGGCGGTCAGTCAGCACCAGCTGCACCTGACGCCGCCGCAGGAATACCGTCAGCCAGCAAACCGCCATGACGATCAAGCCGCAGATGGTCATGCAGAGCCGATAGTCCAGCACCTCGCCCAAAGCACCGATGGCCAGCGACAGCACCGCTCCCGCCGCTGTGCAGAGCATGGACTCATAGGCATTGAGCCGAGCCCGCAGCCGGTCGGGGATGTAGCGCTGCACCGCCGCCTGCCGGATGGTGGCACTCTGGATGCCCAGAAAGCCGCAGACGGCTCGGTTCACCAGCATCAGGGGATACGGCAGCCACAGAAGGCAGGTGTCCATCAGTTCGTAGGTCTGATACACCCCGAACAGGAAGCCGAATCGCTTTCGCTCCGGCAGGGAGTAGCGGTAGCGGACGGCGCCGCCGATGGTGCGCCCGGCAAACTCCGCCACGGAGAAGAAGGAGTACATGGCGGTGGTGAAGCCCGGCGCTGTGCGAAAGAAGGCGATGAGCAGGGGAGAATAGCCCATGGCCATGCCGTTGGTGACGGCCATGTACTCATAGAGGCCGTGGAGGCCGTGCTCCTGCCGAAGATAGGCGGCGGCCTCCCGGATGTCCCGCCACCAGGTTTTCAGGGACAGCAGCGGCTCTTGATCCCGGCGGCTCTCCTGCACATGGATGCGGTTTTCGATGAGGGCGGCCAGCACCGACAGTGCGCCTTGGATCAGCAGCAGCCGTCCCACGCCTAAGGTGTCGTACAGCAGCGCCGCCAGCGGCATCATGAGGACCTTCAGAATGGGATAGAGCATGGCGGAGACGGTGTAGGCCCGCTCCTCCTGTCCCTCCGGCAGCAGCAGGGGGTAAAAGCTGTTGTAGGCCAGCTCATCGAAGGCTGCAAGGCACGATACCAGCAGGGAAAAGGCCAGATAGGCGGTGTAGGAGAAGGCACTGTGCAGCAGGAACAGTCCCGCCCCGGCGTAGCACAAGCCGTTGAGCAGGTCGCCCCACACCAGAAAGGGCTTGCGGGGCAGGCGGTCCATCATGGGGGCGACGACCAGCGGCAGCAGCACCATGGGGATCAGCTGAATGGCCACCACCAGCGCTGAGGCCAGAGTGCTGCCTGTCTCGTCAAAGACCAGAAAGGACAGGGCGAATTGACTGATGATGCCGCCGGCAGCGCCCAGCGTCGTGGCGGCGGTGATGCGGGTAAAATTCCGTGTCCAGAGAGTTTGTTTCATAGCGTTCACCTCACTGCTATGATTATCCCACAGCTGCTTACAAAAGAAAAGAGGGTCATCGTGGGAAAGTTATTCCCATGATGACCCTCTTAATGGGGCAAAAATGCTATTTTACAGGAAACTCCTCCAATAGGCGGCAGGCTTGACGGTACTGACGGTTGGCCTTGTACCACGCCAGCACCCACGGCAGGTGGAAGCGGGTGAAGCCCATAGGATATGTGTCTCGCAGACGCTGGAAGCAGTCCAGAAGTTGGGTGCCGTAGGTATCGTCGTGGAGGTAGTCCGGGTGCTCCAGCCGATAGCGCACCAGCGCCAGCATCCGCTGCTCCATTTCGCCGGAGGCCATAGGCTCCGCCTGCTGGACGGCGGTCAGCGCCTGCTCCCGATGGCCCAACTGCTCGTGGCAGATGGCCAGTTTGTGCAGGTCCAGAAAGCCGGGGCGGGGGAGGGAGGCAAAGTAGGGCAGGGCCTTTTCCGGTTGACCCAGCTCCAGTTGAGTGGAGGCAACATTGTAGCGGAGGGCAGACAAGCTGCCGGTATCCCTCAAGGCTTCTGCCAGACGCTCCGCTACAGAGTAGTGGGTCAGCATCTCCTCCATGCGGCCCAGATCCGAGTAGCAGTTGCCCATCCACGCCCGGCAGGACAGCATCAGGTAGGGGTAGCCGGCGTCCGATGCCGAGCGGTAGGCGTCCCGCAGCACCTCGATGGCGGCGGTGTATTCGCCCTCGGCGTAGAGGAACTCTCCGTAGTGGGCAGCCAGCAGCGGCAGCGGCTCCAGCCGCACCGCTTCCTCCCACCGGCCTTGCAGGCCTCGCTGTAAGGCCAGCTGCCGGGTGGAGAGAAAGGGCTCCCACTCCACCGGCAGAGGGCGCATCTCGTCGGCGTAAAAGGCATCCAGCAGCAGGGCGTCCGCTGCCAGCGGACTGAATGCAAGAATCTCCCGCCGGGGCTGCACCAGCTGTTCATAGAGAGAATCGAAATTCGGGCT
>ERZ836358.3156-NODE-3156-length-11213-cov-4.372737_pt1 | contig 11213 bp, 6 predicted proteins | sample MGYA00519942_ERZ836358 | MGnify/ENA primary metagenome ERZ836358 (study PRJEB31850, sample SAMEA3708798) | human gut metagenome | biome: human gut; feature: human-associated habitat; material: faeces | place: China | collected 2014 ...
AATAGAGAGACATACAAAAAGAATTGGGAATGTTGCGACCATTCCCAAATTCTACATTGTTAATCGGCAGATGACACACCTGCCAATTTTAAAAATTAATACATACAAAATTATGGATAAAATTTTATTTATCAGGCAAAATCCAAAGGATTTTACCTGTGAGGAACATTATTCCTCTTTAAAAAGAATTTTCAAACACGGAATCAATCTTTTAGGACTTCTTTTACTGTTTTTGTTCGTCAACATTACCTTCGTTCATGCACAAGCAGTAAAACTGTCTCTGAATAAGCAGAATGCAACATATGAAGAGATTTTCAATGAGATAGAGGAAAAGACCGGATACAAATTCGTTTATAACACATCCGAGATCGACCGAAACGAAAGAACCTCTATCCAGGGAACAAGCATGGATCTAAACGAGTTGCTGCGAAACTTATTCCGCAGCAAAAGAAATATTTCTTTTCGTATATCGAATAAACACATTGCTTTGTTCAAAGCACAGATCAAAACTATTTCCGGAACGGTCGTCGACACACAAGGAGAATCTGTCATCGGAGCTAACGTCTTAGTAAAAGGTAGCACAACCGGCACTATTACCGATGTCGACGGCAAATTCAGCCTGGAAGCAAGCGAGGGAGATATTTTGCAAATATCTTATATCGGCTACAACACACAAGAAATCACAATTGACAGGAAATCCATATTAAAAGTGGTTTTGCAAGAAGATCAGCAAGCCTTGGAGGAAGTTGTCGTAATCGGCTACGGAGCTGTAAAGAAAAAAGACCTTACCGGGGCCATCGCCCAGGTAAAAGCCGATAAATATGCCACTCAGCAAAGTACGAACGTATTGGATATGCTGAATGGAACTGTTGCCGGTTTTAACTCTAACATCGGGACTTCTGCTTCCGGAGCTAGTGAAATGGAAATACGAGGTCCCGCTTCACTTTCAGCCAACAATTCACCCTTGATTGTATTGGACGGAGTTATCTTCAATGGTTCTATCAATGACATCAATCCATCGGATATCGAAACTATAGACGTATTGAAAGATGCCAGCTCTGCTGCTGTATACGGTTCACGGTCTGCCGCTGGTGTTGTAATCATCAATACCAAACAAGGCAAAGGGGAAAAAATGAGTATAAATTTTTCCGCACAACTGGGTTTAACAGATTTTACCAACGAAATCAAACCGAATGATTTATCTGGATTCATCCAACGCAGACAAGATTTCCAACGCAGAATAAATCCAGACAAGCCAGAAGGATATTATAACAATCCTAATCAGTTACCGGAAAGCATTGACGTAGATACTTGGCAAAATTACGATGCCTCATACCAGTCCGATCCAATTCTGACTTGGATGACACGTCTGAATTTGCGTGATATCGAACAACAAAACTATCTGAATGGGAATGCCTATGATTGGTATGGAGAAGCGACACGTCCTGGATTAAGGCAAAACTACAATGTCAACATATCCGGAGGCATTGGCAAAACTAAATATTACTGGTCATTAGGCTATACGGACAATCAAGGCTATATAAAGGGAGATGAGTATAAAACAATCCGTTCCCGAATTAATGCAGATACCAAAGTTGCCGAATTTTTGACTGTGGGAATCAATGCTCAATTTAGCAACAAAGATGAGAGTAATGAAGCCATCAAATTATCGAATATAAGCCGCCAGAGTCCTTTGGGACAACCTTACGATGAAAACGGAGAACTAAAATGGTATCCTCATGACGATTCAGGTATTGAACAAAACCCATTTCTTTTATACAAAGAACGGGATAAATTCAATGTCACCCAAAATCTGTTTGCCACCATGTATGCCGACCTGAAACTGCCATTCGGTTTTAGTTACAAAGTTTCTTATATCAATCGCTATGATTGGCAAAAAAATTATTACTATGATCCGTCAAGCATCCCAAGTGGCAACAAAACAGGAGGCTTCGGGCAGCGTATCAATTATTCACTTTACGAATGGCAAATAGACAACATCATTTCATGGAAAAAAACTTTTGGAGTTCATGATTTTTATGCAACATTCTTATATAATGCAGAAAAGAAACAAACATGGAAAGATACCGGTGAAAATGTAAATTTCACACCCAGTGAAGCATTAAGTTTCCATCAATTAGGGGCGGGAGGATCACCAACTATAAAAAACGAAGATACTTATTCGACCGGTACCGCAATAATGGGCCGTCTGAATTACACACTCATGAACCGCTATTTCCTAACTCTATCTATTCGTAGAGACGGGTATTCTGCCTTTGGTATGGAAAATCCTTACGCGACTTTTCCATCCGGAGCTTTAGCCTGGAATTTATCAGACGAATCGTTCTTCAATATCAAATGGATAAATAATCTCAAAGTCAGAGCCTCTTATGGAATAAACGGTAACCGGGATATAGGGATTTATGATGCATTGGCAAAACTTGAAACAAACAAATACCTGACTGGAAGCACATTAATCTCAGGTATATACAGCAGTTCACTGGCGAACCAATATCTAAAATGGGAAAAGACTAAAGCTTTAAACTTAGGTCTGGACTTTTCCATCTTAAACAGCCGGTTAAATGGTTCGGTCGATTATTATAGCATGATTACAAATGACTTGTTGTTAAAACGCAGCCTACCGACAATTATTGGATACGACAATGTAATGTCTAATATGGGAGAATTGCAAAACAAAGGGTTTGAAATGACTCTTAATAGCTACAATATCCAAAATAAGGATTTCAGTTGGAACTCGACATTAACGTTCTCATTTAATAGAAACAAGATCAAACATCTATATGGAGAAACAATCAACATTTTAGACGAAAATGGCAATGTTATCGGACAAAGAGAAGGTGATGATATCGACAATGGATGGTTTATCGGACAATCAATAGATCGGATATGGGATTACAAATTCCTTGGTATTTACCAGCTTGGAGAAGAAGAATTGGCTAAATCATTCGGGAAAGCTCCTGGCGATGTCAAATTATACGATCCTAATGGAGACGGTGTGTCTACTCAGGAAGATAAAGTATTTCAAGGTTATACAAAGCCACGCTTCCGTTTAGGGCTTCGAAATGACTTTACTCTTTTCAAAAACTTCCAGATTTCTTGTTTCATCCGTGCAGATTTAGGACATTGGAGAGCGAACAGTCTATTGAGCAACACATCTAATGTCGAGGACAGAGCCAACAGTTATGCATTGCCTTACTGGACTCCGGAAAACCCGACAAACAAATATACACGGTTAAATACGGTAAACACACCTGGATATAACATTTATGAAAAGAGTAGTTTTATACGTTTGCAAGACTTATCCATAGCATACAATATCCCGGAAAATATTCTCAAAAATCTGAAAGTAGGACATTGTAAAGTATATTTGAGTGGACGTAACCTGCTAACTTTCACAAAATGGTCCGGTTGGGATCCTGAATCAGGAAACACTCCTATGCCACGAATTTTTACATTTGGAATTGATGTCACATTATAAATAAACGAGTTATGAAAAACTGGATAAAATATATCATTTGTGCGTCTCTGTTTACAACTGTTTCATGCGGAGACAATTTCTTGGAGATAAAGCCCCTTTCTATCTTCACTCCGGAATCTATTTATACGGATAAAGCCGGATTTGACGGAATACTGGTTAACCTCCGCAAAAACTTACGCCCCGATTTCTATGGCGAAGGAGGCGGCCTGGCATCTGAACTAATCGCCTCAGATATTGCAATCAGTGCCAATAAAGCAGCCAATGCCATACATAATTTTGATACTCAAGTATTACCGACAGGGACCGGTACAACCTATGACTTCCATGAGATCTGGACAAGAGGATATAACCAGATACGAAATGCGAATGTTATTCTGTCGCGTATCAACAATGGCAAATTCGACACAGAAGAAATCAAAAATGCAATTATTGCCGAAGCATATTTTCACAGAGCCTATTGGTATTATAGATTAGTCCATTTATATGGAGATGTCCCCTTTTTAAACATAGAACATACGGCTCCTAAAATCGATTTCTATACACATTCAAGAAAAACGATACTTGCAAAAATAGAAGAAGATTTAGCATGGGCCGTCCAGTGGTTACCTAAAACAGTTGTTCCCGGAGCAGTATCTAAGGCTGCCGGCAACCATTTGCTTACAAAAATATATCTGTCTAATGGAAAATTCACAGAAGCTGTCGACGCCTCTTCTGCGGTCATTAACGACGGTATTCACTTTTTAATGACTGACCGCTTCGGGGTAGATGCTTCCGATCCTCAGTTTAATACGATCTGGGATCTCCATCAAAAAGACAATAAAAGCTCATCTTCAAATAAAGAAGGAATCCTTGTCGTACAGGAACGCTACGGATTTCCGGAAGCAGAAATAAGTGGAGGCACCCAGGCTATGCGTCGCTATGTTCCCTCTTGGTGGAATTCGTCCTACATGAAAGATCCCGACGGAAAAAGAGGAACTATCGACACACAAGGAAACGAGTTTGTCATAAAAATAGGAAGAGGGGTCGGTTATGTCCGGCCTTGCAGTTATTACAATTATGAAATATGGAATAACTGTAATAAGGACTTGAGACATGATAATCAAGTAAACTGGTTCTCTGTCGATAAATTCATTTACAACAATCCATCTTCCAAATATTTCGGACAACCCGTACAGATACAATACACAAATCCCAAAGACACCATCCATTGTTGGTATCCTTTCCCTTATTATAAGGTATATGTCGCAGATGAAGAAAGACCCGATCAGCCATACGGAGGACATTCGGACTGGTATTTATTCAGATTAGCCGAAACTTATCTTCTAAGGGCAGAAGCCTACTATTGGTTAAATCAAACAGATAAAGCCGCCGCAGATATAAACTCGGTAAGAGTACGTGCAAAAGCCGATCCTATTGTTGCTTCACAAGTTTCAATAGAGTATATATTAGATGAGAGAGCCAGAGAACTTTTCGCAGAAGAATTCAGAAAAACGGAATTAACCAGAATCGCCTTTATCATGGCTGAAAAAGGGTTAAACGGCTATTCCTTAGAAAATTTCTCAGAAAAAAATTTCTGGTATGACCGGACTGTTGCTAAAAATGAATTTTACAAGGCAGGGGATATCTTATGGGGAACAAACGTATTCAAAATAAGTCCATTCCACGTCCTTTGGCCCATCCCGGCAAATGCCATCGATAGCAACCAAGGAGGAACCATTAACCAGAATAAAGGTTATATCGGGTACGAAAAAAATATTCCTCCTTTAACAGTCATAGACGATCAACAATAATTTCTAAACCTACCGGCTATTATCGACCGGTAGGTTATATTTGTAAATCATTTGTATTCACATTCAATTTAGATATCATGAAAAAGAATTATCCTTTGCTATCAATCTGTTTGCTGGCATTACCTTTTCAAGGCTATGCACAAAAAAAGGCAAATGAGACGAAGCCCAATATACTTTTTATATGTGTAGATGACCTTCGCCGTGAATTAGGAGCTTATGGGTCTGTTGTAAAAACCCCGAACATCGACCGGCTGGCATCACAAGGCAGTTTATTTTTCCAACATTATGTACAAGTCCCGACAAGCGGAGCGTCACGAGCTAGCATGTTGACTGGACATTTTCCTAAAGATAAATCAGACCTCTCCAACGAAGCATGCCGGACAAGGCTATCAGATAAACCGGAAGGAGAAATCCCGGAAACTATGTTCCACCATTTACGAAGAAATGGCTATTATACTGTCGGCATCGGAAAGATAAGCCACTATGTCGACGGCTGCCTGTATGGCTATGAAGCTCCGAAAACCGAAAAACCGGAACTACCTTATAGTTGGGATGAAATGCTTTTCGATGCCGGAAAATGGGGAAACGGTTGGAATGCCTTTTTCGGATATGCAGATGGAAGTAACCGGCAAAGTCGCAAAAAACAAGTGAAACCATACGAATGTGCGGATGTCGCCGATGAAGGTTATCCGGACGGGCTAACGGCAAATCTGGCAGTCAAAAAGCTAAACGAGCTAACAGCTAAAAATGAGCCATTCTGTTTGGCTGTCGGTTTTTTCAAGCCTCATTTACCTTTCACATCTCCTAAAAAATATTGGGATATGTATGATGAAGCCTCCATCCCCATTTCACCTATGCCCGACATTCCGGAAGGATGCGATCCGGTCAGCCTGCATGAAAGCGCGGAGCTCAAAAGCTATCAATCAGGAGACGAAATGCCTTCCATAAAAAATAGAGTTTCTGACGAATATGCACGCAAACTCCGTCACGCTTATTTCGCTTGCGTAAGTTATATGGACGCTCAAGTTGGAAAAGTGTTGGATGCCCTTGAAGCCAGCGGAAAAATGGATAACACGATTATTATTTTATGGGGAGATCATGGATGGCACTTAGGAGATCTGCGTGTTTGGGGAAAACATACACTACATGAAACTTCTCTGAGCAGCGCACTCGTAATAAAAGCTCCCCAGTGTAAGCCAGGGATTAAAAATAACAGGATTGTCAGTTCTATCGATATTTATCCGACTCTTATGGAACTTTGCAAAATCTCCTTACCCAAAGGACTGGACGGACATAGTTTTGCAACCTTGCTCAACAATCCTGATAATCCCAAATGGACAGACGCCGCTTACAGCTACTATCGGAATTGTATAACCCTCCGGACTCCAGAATATCGTCTTACTCGTTATAATAAAAAAGGAGAAACGATCACCGAACTTTATCAATACGGGCCGGACCGCATCGAGCGTAAAAATATAGCGCAAGAGAACCCCCACATTGTAAAAAAGTTACTGCCTCTTTGGGAGAAGGGTGTCAGATTTGATTATTAGCAGAATACCAAAAGAGAGTATGTGCCCAATTGTACTTCCGGCACATACTCTCTTTTCCATTTCATCTCAATACATTTATTTTGTCTTCGCTTTCGCCATATCCAGCGCCGAGGTCGTCGTGTAATACTTAGCCAGCATATTAGGTACTTCCCAATCCGGCAGTTTGCCGTCTTTCAGATAGTCAAGGAAATGTTCCGTCACTTGACCGAAATGAGCTTCATGGCCTACACGGTATTTTGCGGGGATTTCGACTTGCCATACGCCATCGCCCACCTTATTCAATGCCACACCAGGATATTCGGCTGAAACCTTTTCCATAGAAGCGGTCAGGTCCTTTTCGTAAGCGGCCAGATCCACACCTTTCACTGCTTCGACAAACAGTTCAGGCTGATAGTTCTGTTCCTTGCCCTGGCGGATGACCAGGTCGGCCTTGCTACCCTTCATGACGGAGAAGTGGGTATCACCGCCACCTTTGGGGAAGGTATAATTCCAGATCACCGAAACCTTGGCTGTCACACCTTTGATCTTATACACGATATCACCGTTGCAATAGACTTTCAATGTATCGTTTTCGACATCTTTCTTCAAGAAATCGGGATAAGCATCCGTCCCTGTCACCTGTTTAAACTCTTCCGGGCTGATAGAGGTAGTCCAGCGGTTGGCATCTATCAGTTCGATATCTTTCTTATAGTCGATGATCTGATCCGGGAAGGCTTCCCACTGCACCAGGTCGACCAGGTGAGTCGTCACATCCACAATACCTTCGCCCTGCTGGTTTACATCCAGATACCATACCGGACGCGTCAACGGCTTGTTGTCGACCAGCTTAAACAGATGGTGCACACTCTCTTTCACGATAGCCGGTTCTTCGGGAGAACCCTTCAACTGCTCGCCATAAACAGCCGGGATAGTAGAAAGCTCGCGCTGCAACATCGTAGTGATCTCATTCCGTTCGGTCATGATGTCATACAGCATGATGTTTTTATGTTTGGCGATAGCGAAACATTCCTCCAGCAATTTAAAGCTCTGGCTGTTGATCGCCATCGGTTTGTCGGAAAGCACATTGATGCCGGCCTCAAGCGTCTTCTTTATGTATTCGGTCTTCTTGCCGTTGTTCCCTGCCTGGATCATCACGTTCCCCTTCTTCTCGGCCAACATTTTTTCCAGGTAATCATCTCCCGTATAAACGATTTCATTCCAAGCCGTCGGATTCTCCGCACGTGTGTTGAATCCCTGTATACGTTTCAAGTGCTCGTCCACGTCGAAACCGGTGGGTGCGTACACATAAACATCTTTAGAAACTTGCGGATAAGACACTTTCTGCACTAATGCGGCATGGAAATGTCCGGGATCGAGCGTGACCAACTTCACTTCTCCCGGTGCGCCGGTAAAGCCTTCGGCCGCCTTCTCCTGCTTTGTGTTGCAAGAAGCTCCGACCAACAAGGCTGCCATAGAAAATACAAGATAGTTTTTCATACTATTATAATTAAATTATTGATAAGCATTTACATTAGACTGTTTGCGACCACAAAGATAATATAAAAACAAAATCATCTCTATGACTTCGCTATAAAACAAGAAGATTTTATTCGACAATCACAGCTACCGGATTACTTTCGTCCACATGACAGCCAAGCTCCTCCACCGAAATTTCTCCTGGCTGCCCGAATGTTTGCCCTATATCTTATCATCAAGCTTTTTTCCCCTTTTCCCTCTCCCGTATGTACAGCTCCACCGCCTCATGTGCCAGGCGGCGGAACTCTTCTTCGCCGGCGAGATCGTAAAGGAGAGCGACGAGGCGGGCGTAATAGCTCAGACGGAGGTCGCCCCTTTTTTAATCGCACCGTAGCTGCGGCTGCCGGCAGAGAGTTCGCTTTTGTAAAGACGTACGGTTATCCGGAAACGTCTCATCTGCTTTTCGACGAAAAGCCCCAACAGAGGGAACATAAATGTCGTTTTCATGTTATAAATATTTAATTATTAATATAAATATTAATATTCATTCATAATGAGCCCGGCATGGCGGGGACAACATGAATGGATAAATGCGTAAACTTGTCAAAAGTTTCAGAGGATGCTTCGGACGCTTCGCCCCCCGAACGGCACATCTGAACATTGAACAAATTTAATAAAACATTTTACATGGAAAACACATTCCGCCCTTCGCGCTTCCTCTCGCTCCGCGCAACCACCCCCTCTCCCTGCACATGGGAAGAAATCATGCAAGAACTGACCGGCGAGCGCCATGCCGCCGCCACCGCCCTGTTCCGCGCGCTTGCAGCCGGCGAAGGGCAAGACGCCGAAACGTCGAAACGGCAGCAAAGCCAGATCAAGCAGAACCAACCCGCCTTCGTCCCTTCCGTCCACCTGGAGGGAGGACGCTCCTCGAAGCACATCAAAGGCTATCCGGGCTCCATCATGGTGGACATCGACGGCATCCCCGAAGAGATCTTCGACGAGACCCTCGAACGGGTAAGGGCCGACCCGCACTCGTTCCTTGCCTACAAGACCTTGTCCGGACGCGGCATACGTGTCATCGCATGGATGGAAGGCGAAGTGACGGAAGAGAACTTCCCCGCAGCCTGGCAGACGGTAAACGCCTACTACGCCCGGCTCACCGGCATCGCCATCGACCGGCAGTGCAAGAACGCCACGCGCATGTCCGTGATCTGCCACGACCCCGACGCGCTCTACCGTCCCGACGCCGAACGGATGAAGTTCGCCTCCCTGCCCCGCACCAAGGCCGGACAAAAACAGGACATCGCCGCAGGAAAGAAACACAGAGGGCGGAAGACATCAGCCGCACGCGCCGAAAACACCGTACGCCGGCTTGTGGAAGAAGAGGGCATACACTACGCAGCCGGCAGCCACAACGACTACATCAGCCGATGCCTCTACCTGATGAACCGTTTCGGCGTGCCGGAGGCCGAAGCCGAGGCGTGGGCCGTCGAACTGTTCGCCGACTATGACACGGCCTCCGTCCGCTCCACAGCCAAGAGCTGCTACGCCCTGACTGCCGAGCACGCCACAATGAAGCTCTCCGATGTCTCCTCCCGCAACGGAAACGGGCGGCAGCGCAAGGCCACCGTCGAAGAGATGGAGCGCTTCATCGGCGGCTCCATGCAACTGCGGATGAACCAACTGACACACCAGCTCGAACACCGCCCCGTCACCGAAGGCATCCCCGCACCCGACGGCTGGGCTCCCATGACCGACACGGTCGAGAACTCCCTTTGGTGCTCCATGCGCCGCGACGGGTTGGAGGCCGACCTCTTCCACCTGCGCACGCTCCTGCTCTCCGACTTCGCGCCCCGCTACCACCCGTTGGAGGAGTTTCTCGAAAAGGCGGGACCGTGGGATGGCGTGACGGACCATATCGGCAACCTGGCTGCAATGGTGCACCCCGCCGACAGCGACACCGATCGTTTCGACCTCTGTTTCCGCCGCTGGTTCGTCGGGATGGTCGCCGCCGCGCTCGATCCGAAGGTGGTGAATCACGTCATCCTCGTCCTGATCGGGCGACAGGGATGCTTCAAGACGTCGTTCTTCCAGAATCTCCTGCCACCCGTCCTCAGACGCTACTACGCCTCCAAGACCAACTCGCAACGGCTCACGAAGGACGACCTCTTCACCATGACGGAGAACTTACTCGTCAATTTCGAGGAGATCGACTCCATGCAGCGCAGTGAACTGAACCAGCTCAAGGCCATGACCACCACGCTCTACGTCAACGAACGTCCCGCCTACGGGCGCAACAAGGTACACCTGCCCCACGTAGCCTCGTTCTGCGCGACGGGCAACAACCTCCAGTTCCTCACCGACGACACCGGCAACCGCCGCTGGCTGCCGTTCGAGGTCACGGCGATCGACAACCCCTGGACCGCCCATATTGACTACGAAGGGCTGTACGCACAGGCGAAACACCTGCTCGACAACGATTTCCGCTACTGGTACAGGGACCACGAGATCGAGGAGCTGAACCTCGCGAACCGCCGTTTCGAAACGCCCAACCCCGCACGCGAACTGATCCTGATGTACTACCGCCACCCCGTCGATTACGAAAAGGGGACTTACGTCACCGCCAGCCAGATCGTCACCCGCTTCGGCGGTAGTATCCGGCTGAACGCGGTGCAGGTCGGCATAGCACTGAAAGAACTGGGGTATACCTGCACACGGACAAGACATGGCAATATCTGGCTGGTTGTCGAACGCACGACAGACGAGATGAAAAGCATCCTCCCTGAAGCGGACGACACAGATTTTCCTCCTTCCTCGGGTGATAGGTGATAGGTTAAATGCCCTTTTTGTAAAACTTTTCCGAGTTTGAATTAAAAAACGTCACCTTAAAGGCGGCGTTTTTTAATTCATTTTTCC
>ERZ836358.3180-NODE-3180-length-11125-cov-2.733514_pt1 | contig 11125 bp, 6 predicted proteins | sample MGYA00519942_ERZ836358 | MGnify/ENA primary metagenome ERZ836358 (study PRJEB31850, sample SAMEA3708798) | human gut metagenome | biome: human gut; feature: human-associated habitat; material: faeces | place: China | collected 2014 ...
CAAATAGCTATACAAGTCAATTTGTGATCTCCCCGGCTTTCCACATAGAAAGCCGGGGAGTTTTTTGTCAACCCAATTCTTTTACACAGCGGAAGTCCTTGCAATACCCGTAGAGAACCATGGCCTGGGCGAGAAGGCAGGCCTCGTTATCTGCGATAATGTGGGGCGCACGGAGAGCTAGCAGCTTTTGCAGCCTTTTGGCACGGATATTCAAATGATAGGCGATTTCCTGTATACTCATACCCGAAAATTTCAGAAGATTTTTGGCTTCGAGTATTACATAATCATCGATCCATTGAGCCGCTGATTTTCCTGTTTGTTTCTTTATCAGAGTCGAAAAATATTTGGGTGTGATACACAATTTTTCTGCATAAAAAGTAACGCTTCGTTCTTGTGTGTGATATTGGGTGAGTAGGGCGATGAATTTTCCGAAAAAGATTTCCTGCCGACTCATTTTAATTTCATTTTTGGAGGGTGAATCATGGGCAAGTATCGTGTCATGAATTTTATACATAAGAGCAGAACCGAGTCTTAGGAGCGTTGCAGTCTTCTTGGGTGTATCTTGTGTGTGGCAAATGAGCTGCATGAGAGAGATAAACTGACAAAAAATATCAGTATCTTCGTTAGATAAATGAAAGCAAGGTTCTTTTTGTATTTGCATGTATAGAGGAATCATGTCTCGTGCGTCGAGGAAAGATTGTTCGAAGAAAGCACTTGAAACGGCTATTCCATAAAATTTACGATTACCTATATCTTTTACCTGTATAATATTTTCAGGAGTGTTTATAATCATCATGTTGGTAGTGATGCGATATTCCTTTAAATTAATATTGCATATTAGTTCTCCTTCTAAACATATTACAGCTACCAGAGCATCAACTCGACAAGGATATTTGAACAATTCGGTGTTCGGTAAATTTTCTCCGATAATGATGAAGTCATCATCTAATCCCGTGGGATTATTTCTTTTTATCAATTTCGAAAGTTGGGCAAGAGTGAAACTTTCGATGCCTTTTTTATCCATAAATACGATATTTTGCCCAAATGTAACTAAATAACTTAGAATTTTAGCTGTGAATATTATTTAAATACGACTTTTAGAACATCAACTGTGAAAAAGAGGACTTTGTCGATGGAGGGCTTTGCGTCATCTTTGTATCAAAATTTAATGGAGAAAAGTATGAAAAGGAATGGTAAAGCATTTGCTTATTTGTTTTTGGCGGTATGGTCAATGACGAGTATAGGATGTACGTCTTCGAGTAAGGAAGAACGAGCTGTCAGGGAGATTCCGGTGAAGACATGGACGGTGTCTTTTCGAGAAGGAGTCTATACTCGCAGTTATATAGGAGAAATTGAGGGCGAATCTTCTTCCTCGTTGAGTTTTCAAGTCCCGGGGTATGTAGAGTGTATATATGTAAAAGAAGGTCAACGGGTAGAGCGAGGCGAGCTGTTGGCTCGATTGGACGAGACTACGTTACAAAGCACTTATGATGCGGCATTGTCTACTTTGAAACAAGCCGAGGATGCTTATGCTCGTATGGAGCAACTGCATAAGAGCGGAAGTTTACCCGAAATTAAGTGGGTAGAGGTTCAAAGTTCTTTGCAACAGGCTCGTAGTATGGAGCAAATAGCCAAGAAAAATTTGAAAGATGTCGAGTTGCGAGCTCCATATTCGGGGATAATAGCTCAGAAAAGTATAGATACGGGGAGTACTGTGCTTCCGGGAGTACCGGCATTTAAACTGATGAAGATCGATTGGGTGAATGTGAATATTTCTGTTCCTGAGAATGAAGTTGCCGATGTGAAGATGGGAGCCGATGTAACAGTTACAGTAGCTGCTTTGGGTGGTAAATCTTTCTCTGGAAAGATTACGGAAAAAGGAATTGCGGCCGATCCTCTGGCACACACTTATAAGGCGCTTGCAAGGATAGAAAACCGGCAGGGAGAGTTGTTGCCGGGTATGGTGTGCGTGGTTAACATGGGAAGTCGGAACAATTCGCAGATAGTGATTCCCAATTCTGTTGTACAGGTAGATTATAATGGCGATCACTTCGTTTGGCTTTGCTGCGACGGGGTAGCGGTGAAACAGACTGTATCGGTTGGCGCTTTGTCGGGGAATGGTGTCATTATTTCTTCTGGTTTGGCAGTCGGTGATAAGGTGATTGTCGAGGGTGCATCGAAAGTGAGTGAAAATATGAAAGTATCGGAACAATGAAAACAAAAGGAGGTATTATAGAAGCTGCGATGAAATATCGTCAGATTGTCATTCTGATTGTTTCATTGATGTTTTTCTTGGGTATATATGCTTTGATAAAGATGCCCAAACAGGAATTCCCTGTTTTTACGGTGCGTCAGGGAGTAGTGATAGCCGTTTATCCGGGAGCCACTTCCGATGAGGTGGAAGAGCAGGTGACTAAACCGCTTGAAGATTTTATTTTTGAGTTTAAAGAAGTAAAAAAGTCTAAGACCCATTCACTCAGTCGAGATGGCATGGCGATCGTTTTTGTCGAGTTGAACGACGATATAACCGATAAAGATGAATTTTGGGCTAAATTCAAACATCGGGCTGCGGTTTTTAAATCCGAGTTGCCGACCGGGGTATTGGCATTGGTTACTAACGATGACTTCGGCGATACGTCAGCCATGTTGATAACGATCGAATCGAAAGATAAGACCTATCGGGAACTGGAAAATTATCTCGACGAACTTAAAGACCGATTAAGGAGTATCGATGCGGTAAGTAATTTACGAACATTCGGTGTGCAGAAAGAACAGATAAGTGTTTATCTCGACCCTGCGAAACTTGCCCGATATGCTATCGGTAACACGACATTAGCAACAAAGTTGTTAGCGCAAGGTTTTACGACGATGAGCGGGGCGGTTGATAATAGCAAGTTTGTGGCTCCCATTCACATATCCGAGGCATATGATTGTGTGAATGATGTGGCTGATCAAATAATTTTTAGCGATCCGCAGGGGCATGTTATACGTCTAAAAGATGTGGCGCGTGTCGTGCGGGAATATTCCGAGCCGGATTCTTACATTACGAACAACGGAACGAAATGTTTGGTCCTCTCTATGGAGATGCGCGAGGGGAACAACATCGTTCAAATGGGTGAGGACGTCAATAAGGTATTGGAAGAATATGAGAAGGAATTACCCGATGATGTTTCTATATTTCGTATTACCGACCAATCACAGGTGGTGGGAGATTCAGTGACGACTTTCCTCAGAGAGTTGTTGATCGCTATTATTGCGGTTATTATTGTAGTTATGCTGTTAATGCCTTTGAGGGTCGCTTCGGTGGCTGCATCGACGATTCCTATTACTATTTTTCTGTCCCTGTTGGTATTTTATGCTTGTGGATTGGAATTGAATACGGTGACTTTGGCGGCGTTGATTGCTACATTGGGTATGATTGTCGATAACTCCATAGTGATTATCGATTGTTATATGGAAAAATTGGATAGCGGAATAGACCGTTGGACTGCTGCGATAGAAAGTGCAAAAGAGTTCTTTAAATCGATCCTCTCGGCTACATTGGCGATTAGTATCACGTTTTTCCCGTTTTTGATAACCTCGCAGGGAATGATCAACGATTTTTTGCAATCCTTCCCGTGGGCGATAACTATTATTTTGTTTTTATCCTTGCTGGTAGCTGTTTTGCTAGTTCCTTACATACAATATCATTTTATTCATACGGGGTTTAGAAAACAGCCCAAAGAGGAGAAAAAGCAACGTCGTTCGTTCTTGACGATTCTTCAATCTTCTTACGACAAATTGATTGTTAAGTGCTTTGCTCATCCGATTCGGACGATGGGGGTGGGACTTCTTTCTATTGTTGCTGGTGTTGTTATATTTTTATCATTACCGATGAAGTTAATGCCGTTTGCCGAGCGTAATCAATTTGCGGTGGAAATATATATGCCTTTTGGTACGGCACTCGAACAGACAGCCGCTGTGGCGGATAGTTTGGAGTCCATACTTCGGCAAGATAGTCGAGTTGTTTCGGTAGCTTCGTTTAAAGGTGGCGGTTCTCCTCGTTTCCATACTAGTTATGCTCCTCAAATGCCGGGTTCTAATTATGCCCAATTTATTGTCAATACCATTGGTAATAAAGCTACGGAAGAGATGATTGCAGAATACAAGGATAAATATCTCAATTACTTCCCGAATGTCAGAGTCCGGTTTAAACAACTCGAATATTCCGAAGCAGCCTATCCGATTGAAATGAGAGTGAAAGGGAATAATCGGGATAGTTTGCGATTGGCGGCCGATAAGGTAAAGTCGGTAATGTCCGAATTTGATGGACTTTCGCTGGTTCATGATAATTGGGAAGGGCAACTTCCCGGAGTATCGTTGCGATTGAAAGACGACGAAATGAGCCGATTGGGTATTAACAAGGCATTGTTATCGACCGGTTTGTCCATGCATTTGGGGAATGGGTTGCCGGTAACTACCGTATGGGACGGCGATTATCCTATCGATGTGGTCCTGAAAGATGGTGGCAATATAGAACCTTCATATGAAGATGTGGGCAATCAATATGTATCGGCATGGGGGGGTACGGTTTCTGTTCCGGTAAGGCAGATTGCCGACATTGAGCCTGACTGGCACGATGCCCAAATCGCGCATCGTAACGGTATACCGTCTATTTCGATACAATCCGATGTAAAGGAGGGGTTCAATGCGGCTGCGTTGACTAAGGAGATCGTAAAGGCGATTGAAAAAATCGATTTGCCCGATGGGGTTGATTTTGAAGTCGGTGGTAGTGAAGAGACAGACAATGAGATGTTGGATATGATATTGAGCGGTCTGTTTATTTCCATTGTTGTTATATTCTTTATTTTGCTGTTTCATTTCCGCCGAATCAATATGGCGTTGCTTGTTTTGGGCTCCATTTCATTGTGTCTATTGGGTGCGGCTCTCGGCATTTGGGTAATGGGACTCGATGTGAGTGTGACAGCCGTATTGGGTATTGTGAGCTTGATGGGTATCCTTGTACGTAACGGCATTATTATGCTCGACTATGCCGATGAGCTAAGGGAAAAAGAAGGTTTGACGGTTAGGGAAGCCGCTTTGCACTCAGCGAAGCGTAGAATGCGCCCTATTTTTCTTACTTCTGCTGCTGCATCGATGGGAGTTATTCCTATGATTCTTGGCGGTAGTCCGCTGTGGTCCCCTATGGGTTCGGTGGTGTTTTTCGGGACTATTGTTTCTATGGTACTGACTGTAACGATATTACCCGTAGCCTATTGGTTAATATTCAGCAGAGCTGATCGCAAAAGTATAAATCATTGAAAGAAAGAACAATTATGAGAAATCGAATTATATATCCTGCGTTATGTTTGATGTTAAGCGTGGTATCTTCAAATGCGCAGAAACTTTATACACTCGAAGAATGTAGAACATTGGCATTGGAAAATAGTGCAAAAATGAAAAACAGCCGGTTTGAAGTCGAGGCTGCCAAACAAACTTCCAAAGAGGCTTTTACCAATTACTTTCCGAATGTGTCGGCGGTAGGTGCGATTTTCAAGGCCAGTGAAGGAATGGCTCAGATGGATATGGCACTGCCGGTTCCGGGAATACCGCCTTTATCTATGGAGATGTTGAAGAAAGGGAAGACGGCAGGGGTGACTTTGGTTCAACCTGTATTTATGGGTGGTCGCATTGTCAATGGGAATAAGTTGGCAAATATAGGAAAACAAGTGAGTGAATATCAGCTTTCTCTTACAGAAGATCAGGTAGAAGCCTCTGTTAATCAATATTATTGGCAGATTGTCGCACTAAAAGAGAAGTTGCGTACGTTGGAGACGTTGGAAACTCAACTCAAAGGAATATATAAAGATGTAAAAGCAGCGGTTGATGCGGGGCTTACTACACGAAACGATTTGTTAAGAGTGGAGTTGCAACAGCAAGACATTATGGCGAATCGATTAAAAGTAGAGAATGGTTTGTCAGTGACAAAGATGCTATTGTGCCAACTTATAGGTGTCGATAAGAGTGAATTCGATATTGCTTTCGATGATTTTCCTTCGGCTGTATCTCCGTTGGAATATTATATGGCTCCCGAGACGGGACTTGAAAATCGTGCCGAAAGTAAACTGCTCGATAAGAGTGTCGAGGCTGCTAAATTGCAACTGCGCATGAAGCGAGGAGAAAATCTTCCTTCTGTGGGGGTAGGAGCCGGGTATATTTATCATGATTTGATGGAAAAAGATACCGATTTCGGAATGATTTTTGCCAGTGTGTCGGTTCCTATTTCTTCATGGTGGGGAGGTTCGCACGCCATTAAACGGGAAAAAATAAAAAAGCAGCAAGCCGAAAATACCCGGCAGGATTCCCGGGAAATGATGTTGGTTGAGATAGAAGTCAAATGGAACGATTTACAGGAAGCCTATCAGCAAGTGCTTCTTTCCGAGAAATCCATAGAATCTTCTACCGAAAATCTTCGTCTCAATAACGATTATTATAAGGCGGGGACTGTCTCTCTGTCCGATTTGCTCGATGCTCAGTCGCTTATGCAGCAAAGCCATGATCAGTACGCCGAGGCATGTACGGCTTACCAACAGAAACTTACAGCCTATTTGCAGGCTACCGGGCGATAATTAGTTGCGTTAGATTCGTGTAAAACAGTCCGGCCGATAATGAATCTATATCGGTCGGACTTCGTTTATTGTATGTAAGAAGAAGTTTTTTGGCAGGGAAGTTTATAACGAAATTTTCGAATGGTATCGCTTCTCTCCTTGAAGAATCTCTATAATATAAATCCCCGGTTTCAATGAGGTGAGAGGTGAAACGATAGAAGAACTGTTGTAGCAAGATGAATGAACTAGCGCACCTGATGTCGTATATACATTGGCTTTTAGTGGCGTTTGATCGTTCGTGTCGATATACAACATTTGTTTATAACAATAACATCGTAAAGATGTATCGGTTTTACTCGTTTCAATATCGCTTCCTCCTGTCGATTGACGTTTTTTGGCGAATATCCAAGATAAAAAGTCTTCTCTTTTAAAAACCTCGTCCCATACGAAATGGCTTGCACCGGGAACTTCTATATATTCTGCGTCAGCTTTGATATTTATAAGTTTCTGGTAGGCTTGGCGGGAATTGTTTACGGGAACGACTCCGTCTGCGTCGCCGTGGAAAAGTCGCCAATATATGTTTTTTACCTTGTTGTCTAGTCTTTCTACATTCACTCCGCCGCAAATGGGTATAGCTGCGGCGAAAGTCTCGGGATACCGGCAGGCTATATCGAATGTACCCATGCCACCCATCGAAATGCCGAGGATATATATACGGTCTTTATCGATTTCTTCCATTTGAAGGTAAGAATCGATAAGTTCTTTTACCAGTTTGATCGGTGTGGAGGTTGGATAATCGATTGGGAAAGTTGTAGCATCATAAGAGGCCGGTTGTGACTCGAATGGCCAAAAATTGGACGGAGGACATTGTGGGAATAGTACGAATGCAGGATAATCTTTTCGGTTTTGGGGATTTGCGAACATTTCAGAACCGTATCTCAGCTGACTTTCATTGTCTGAGCCTCTCTCTCCCGCACCATGCAGGAAAATAACTAAGGGATACTGTTTACCCTTTTCTATGGTTGGTGGTTCCAATTTCCTGTAATTTAGCGACCCTTCCGAGGTTGAATGGAATGTTTCTTTGGTAAATACAAGATTGGGATCTTCATAATCGGCGATTTTGGTGCATTTCATCTTCATGGACGATGTATTCACTTCTATCGTATATATTCCGGTTTCCGCTACTTGGAAAGCGTTATCCGGTTTACCGTCGGTTTCTAATTTTATGTATAAATCATACTCTCCGCCCGAAGTAATTATTTGATGGCCTGCTTTTTCCAAGTTACAGGTCAGTGAGGTTGTCCAAGACCGTGCTGTGAGTAATTTAAATCGTTCTTGATTCCCGTTGTCTTTTTTTAATGGACCGCTCCACGTAAAAATATTTTCACTTTCTTGAACCATGACGAGTGCTCCGTCTGGATTCCAACCGGCCGAACAAGCATTGCCTACCACATATAAATTATCATAAGTAACGGCAAATATAGAATTTAGAACAAGAAAGATGAAAATAGATAAAAGTGAGATTTTTTTCATGGTTTTGAGCTTTTTGAATTTTGTTTATTATTATGACACAAAAAGAATGTATAACCCTTATAGTTACATTCAAATTTTTTCGAACTATAAAAAATAGAAAATTGTATGGATAAGAACTTGTTTAAATTTTCATATTGCCCCCGCTTGCGTTATCTTTGCATTATGCGAAGATGGGGATACAGATAAGTTGCGTTCCGGCAATTTCAAGCCTGATCTTTTATATTATTTGCATGTTATAGAAAAGAATGAGGAGTATTATGTATTTACGTCCTATATTTTTAGGGATATTTTCTTTTTTAATTTTAACGGTGGGTAGAGGTGAGATGATATCGCCTTTGAAAATTCCGTTATTGATGAGTGCTAATTTCGGAGAATTACGACCGAATCATTTCCATTCGGGGATTGATTTGAAGACACAAGGACGTATCGGATTGCCAGTATATGCTATGGACGACGGTTATGTTTCTCGGGTCGTTGTTTCTCCGTGGGGATTTGGTAGAGCTGTGTATATCAATCACTCGTCGGGTTTAACTACGGTTTACGGACATTTGGATCGGTTTGCGCCTTTTATCGATGAAATTGTTCGCCGTCAGCAGTATGAGCAAGAGGATTTTTCTATCGATTGTGAATTTGCCGAAGGTGAAATCCCTGTCGCACAAGGCGATATAATCGGATATAGCGGAAATTCGGGATCGTCTGGTGGTCCTCATTTGCATTTGGATATACGGGATACCGATACGCAAGATCCGATGGATCCTCAGGAATGGTTGTCTCCTTTAATCACAGACGATGTAGCTCCCGAAGTTCGTAACCTCGTTTTTTATACGCATGAAGGGGTGATGGGAAATACGACTCGTCGCATGGAAAGAAAAGCGGTGCGCGCTTCGGCCGGTTCTTACTCGATAGGGGAGTCGGTTCCGGTATGGGGCGATGTATCGTTTGGTATCGAGGCGTATGATCGAATGACGGGTACGACGAATAAATATGGAGTCCATCAAGTCGATTTGTATATCGATGACAGCCTGTTTTTTTCGACCTATATCTATCGTTATTCGTTTGACGAGACTCGTTATATTAATAGCTTTGCCGAAGAAGGAGTGATTATGCGCACTTATATTGCACCGGGTAATCGGTTGAAGTCTATTTATAAACAAGTAGAAAATAGAGGCATTCTTCATGTCGATGAGGAGCGAGCCTATCGTTGTCGGTATGTTTTGACCGATTATGACGGGAATAGTTCCTCTGTCGAATTTTCATTGATTGGAAAATTGCAGGAACCTCCACTCCCTAAAAAAGAGGGAATATATTTCTCTTATGCAGTAGATAATCTCTATAAAAAAGACGATTTTGGCATTTTTGTGCCGGCCGGAGCTTTGTATGAAAATCTCGATTTTACGAGAAGAAAGATTCCTTCGAGAAAATATTGTTCCGATATTCACATTATTGCACCTTCTGTACCCCCCTTGCATAAAGCTGCCGAAATTTCTGTACGGTTGACAGAGGATAAATTGTCAGATAAAAGGCAATATTATTTGGTTCGTTTGGACGATGATAGATCCTATCCGGTTTGCGGGGAGTATGCAAATGGTTGGTATAAGGCTAAAATTACGGAGTTCGGGTCTTATGCCGTTTCGGTAGATACATTGCTTCCGACGATACTTCCGATTGCACCAGACAAATGGTCGACTCGGGAAAAAGTCATTTTGAAAATAAGCGATGACCAAAGTGGTTTGAAAAGTTATCGGGGAGAGATCGACGGGAAATTTGTTTTGTTCGAATTAGACGGGAAGACAGATAGAATTTCATATCGTCTCGAAAGTAACAGGGTAAAAAAAGGTAGTGAGCATACGTTGCACGTTGTGGTTTCCGATATGTGTGGCAACGAGCAGTCTTATACGAACTCTTTTGTGTGGTAAATAAAAATTATTTGATATGAAGAAAATTGCGATTTTAGTTTTTTTTACGGTAGGATTTTTTGTCCACGTGTGGGCTTGTACGGGATTGATTGCCGGGAAGCAGGCTACTGTCGATGGTAGTGTATTGGTTACTTATTCGGCAGACTCTCATACTTTGTACGGAGCTTTGACTTCTTCTCCTGCTGCCGATTGGCCAAAAGGCTCTATGCGTTCGATTGTAGAGTGGGATACGAATAAACCATTGGGAGAAATAGAACAGGTAGAACATACCTACGCCGTGATGGGCAATATGAACGAACATCAGCTTACTGTTGTGGAATCGACATGGGGTGGTCGTCCCGAATTGGTCGATACGACAGGTATTATCGATTATGGCTCGTTGATGCAACTTGCACTTGAACGGGCGAAAACCGCACGCGAAGCTATAAAGGTAATGACCGGACTTGTAAAAAAATACGGATATTATAGTAGTGGAGAATCGTTTACGATTGCCGATCCCAATGAAGCATGGATTTTGGACTTGATCGGCAAGGGCCCCGGACGCCGGGGAGCCGTTTGGGTGGCGGTTCGTATTCCTGACGATTGTATTGCTGGTCATGCCAATTATCCTCGTATTCACAAGATTCCTATGGACGATAAAGAGAATTGCCTGTACTCTCCCGATGTGATTTCTTTTGCTCGGGAGATGGGGTATTTTGATGGGCTGAATAAAGATTTCAGTTTTGCGCGAGCTTATTCACCCGCCAATTTCGGAGCTTTGAGAGCTTGCGATGCTCGGGTGTGGTCTTTCTTCCGTAAGTACGATAGTTCGATGGACAATTATTTGCCCTATGTCAATGGAGAATCGGCTGAACCGTTTCCGCTTTATGTTAAACCCTCGCGAAAGTTATCTGTACAAGATATGAAAGAGGCTATGCGTGACCATTTCGAAGATACGCCTTTCGACATGACGCAAGATGTAGGGGCTGGGCCATTCAAAGTCCCTTATCGTTTCCGCCCCATGTCATTCGAGGTAGATGGCAAATCCTACTGCATGGAACGAGCCATTGCCACGCAGCAGACCGGATTTACGTTAGTCGGACAAATGCG
>ERZ836358.3190-NODE-3190-length-11101-cov-44.846551_pt1 | contig 11101 bp, 7 predicted proteins | sample MGYA00519942_ERZ836358 | MGnify/ENA primary metagenome ERZ836358 (study PRJEB31850, sample SAMEA3708798) | human gut metagenome | biome: human gut; feature: human-associated habitat; material: faeces | place: China | collected 2014 ...
GGCTTAATCCAGGAGACATCGCTCAGACGACAAGGTTCACTGACATCTGTCACCAGGGTAGATTCTACCACATCAGCCAAAGAACCGATAATGGCCACGCGCCAAGGCGAACACCATCTGCCGGAAACGTTGGTCGGCTCTGCCATCTCTACTTTGTAGCTCGACGCACTGGAGGCATTGTTCAACCAGGAACCGCAGTTACCTTTCGCCACATTCGCTTCTGAAATAAGGGTAAAAACAGAATCTGCCACTTCAAACAATGCCGGGAATCCCCATTGTCCTACAGTATATCCCTGCACACGTCCTTTATTTTTCAGATAGAAGTCTTCATAGGCTTGATTCAGTTTCTGTGTCCATCGAGTAATTCCTTCCTGAAAGACAAAAGCTGTATTTTCATCGGTCACACATATCTCTTTTGTCGGCTGAGGAAACACATAACGAAAAGCAATACCGTCATCATACACCCGAAATTCTAAATCCAACGATACGTTCTGGCCGTTCTTGAAATGAAATACCTGCTGGTTTCCTTTGTTCGTGCAATGACGGCGTTTACCCGTTATCATGGTATAATCCTCACGTATGGAAGTCACAGCAGAAGAAGACACGTAATTAAATTCATCTCCGGATGCACGTTGAAGCTGAAGTCCTATATTCTCTAACTGAACTACCGAAATCGGAACATCTCCTTTTTTATATATCACACGCAATTCTTTCGCAGGATCATCCCAGCTCACTCCTATTTTCTTATTAGGGGAGTATAAATCATTACCTGCTTGCACTATTATACCGGAAAAGAATACACATACTACTAAAAGAAAGCATGCTTTCCATGAATTAGAAATTACTCGGCTACACATAATTGTTTATTCGTTTTTATTGGATTACAAAATTATCCGTTCTTTCAGTAAACAAATTGTATAAAACCGTTTTATACAGGACAATATCGATATACAAAGGGAATATAAACAATTTTTACCCATAAAAAGTTCTTATAATATACTGAAAAAGCGACTTTTTGCACAGTCTTGTGCCCTTTAACAAAACAGGACAATATGCAACAGAGCTTGATAAAGAGGAGATAACAATATAATTTTATATAAAACTTCCCCTAAAAGCGAGGAATCGAAGAAAAACTTTCTACTTTTGCAACTTGTAATTAAAAGAACTCATTTGCAGATGAAAATAAAGTTTTTGCCATTGATTGCGGTATTCTTTGCTGCAACATCTATAATGACATCGTGTTTGGACAATGATGTAGACCAGATTACGTATACCTCAGAAACCAGTATTACAGGATTTTCACTGGGAACATTGCACATTGACCGTGTAGGAAAAGATAAAAATGGTTTAGATAGTCCTTATGTAGATACACTTGATTGTTCTAACTATCCATTCACCATTGACCAAATCAATAGAACCATCACAAATAAAGACTCACTCCCCGTAGGAACCTACATAGATAAGGTTATTACCAGTATCACATATGATGCGGGAATGCTAGCCTACAAACCCAAAGGCTCCGAACGTGATACCATCTGGACATCAACTGACTCTATCGATTTTACTGACCCGGTGGAATTTAAAGTGTATGCATATAGTGGTGTAGAAGGAAAACCTTATACAATTACCATTAACGTACATAAGCAGGAACCGGACACAATTTCATGGAAGAAGTTTGATAACAATCCATTTAGTGCTGGAAACTTGAGTGAACAGAAAGCAGTATATGCCAACGGAAAGGTATATGTTTTCGGAAAGAATGGAAACGATACTCATATTGAATACTCGGATGTAGCAAATGACAATCCTAGTCCTTGGGTACCTGTTACAGACAATATACCTTCAAACATTGATACTTATTCTGCTACCGCATGGGCAGGCAACATCTATTTCCTGGCAGGAGGAACTAATGACAAACAACTTTATAAACTAAGCGTAACCACCGATGAGATTGAACCTGTAGGCACAGAAACATTTGAAGTGCTGATAGGTGGAAACGATACAAAGGAGGAACTTTATGCCGTAATCAACAAAATAAGCAACGGAGTAAGCAACAGCGTAAGTCATACTTATAAAAATGGCGTATGGACGGAAGATGCCAATCCATTCACACAGTTCCCGGCAGGTAAACCCTTCTTCTCCAATACAACTACAGCGTCTTATAACAGCAATATTACTACCACTGTAGCGCTTTGCTATAATCAGGGCAATACAGCTAATGATACGACTGCATTAGTATTCAACCGTATATCAAGTGACAACAAATGGGAAGAAAGAATGCAGAACCTTCCGCTTCCTAATTTGGAAAATGTCACCATGATTTACTATGACGGAAAGTTGTATGCTTTCGGTGGTGGTTACGGAGAAATCAAGCCTTTCAGCCAGTTCTATTGCTCTACCGACAACGGACTTTGCTGGAGACCTGTAACGGAATGTATGGCCTTCCCGGCAGAATTCAGTGAACTTTATACCGCACATAGCAAAAATTACTCATGTGCCGTAACTCCGAAATTGGAGAGCGAAACATCCAGAGGTAATTTTATCTGGATTGTGTGGGAAGATGGAAGTATCTGCAGAGGACGCATCAACCGATTGGGATTTACTCCTAAATGGTAATCTAAGAACCCTGAAAAACAACAAGCCATGCTATATAAAGACCAAATAGACAAAAATCGGATACCGGCACACATTGCCATCATTATGGATGGTAACGGACGCTGGGCCAAACAGCAGGGACACGCCCGTACTTTCGGACACCAGGCTGGCGCTGAGACCGTACATGTCATTGCGGAAGAAGCCGCACGGTTAGGCGTGAAATATCTGACTCTTTATACATTCTCTACTGAAAACTGGAATCGTCCGGTAGACGAAGTAGCCGCCTTGATGAGTTTGCTTATGGACTCCATTGAAGAAGAAACCTTCATGAAGAACAACATCAGCTTCCGCATCATCGGTGAAACAGAAAAATTGCCGGAAAATGTACTTGCACGACTGAACAAGTGTATCGAACGTACATCAAAGAACACAGGAATGTGTCTGACATTAGCATTAAGCTATTCTTCTAAATGGGAAATCACGGAGGCTGTCAAAAAAATTGCCCGTGAAGTGAAGGAAGGAACCCTTTCTCTCGAAGAAATTACAGACCAGACCATCGATCGATGCCTGGCTACTCATTATATGCCCGACCCGGACTTGTTAATCAGAACAGGCGGTGAAATCCGTCTGAGCAACTACCTGCTTTGGCAATGCGCCTACGCGGAACTGTATTTCTGTGACACTTTCTGGCCGGACTTCAAGGCCGAAGAATTATGTAAGGCTATTTGTGACTTTCAAAAAAGAGAACGCCGATTCGGCAAAACCAGTGAACAAATTTAACAAAGAACAATGCAAAACCGTTTTTCACTTCTTCTATTGATTGCTGCATGTCTTTCGTCTGCTCCAATGGGGGGATATGCACAGGACAATAATACAACTGAACAAAGCGATAAGCCAGTTATCCTTTACAACGGAACACCTAAAAAATATGAAATCGCCGACATCAAGGTCAGCGGAGTAAAGAACTATGAGGATTATGTCCTGATAGGTATTTCCGGTTTGGCTGTCGGACAGACTATCACCGTACCGGGAGATGACATCACCTCGGCAGTAAAAAGATACTGGCGTCATGGCTTGTTCTCTGACGTGAAAATCACTGCGGATAAGATTGTAGACAATAAAATCTACCTGTCGATCCAGCTGACACAGCGTCCGCGTATTACCGACATCGTAATTCACGGTGTGAAAAAGAGTGAACGTGAGGATTTGCAGGCTAAACTGGGTATGGCAAAAGGTACACAGGTTACACCGAACTTGATTGACCGTGCCAAGATTTTGATCAAGAAGCATTTTGACGAGAAAGGTTTCAAGAATGCGGAAGTAAACATCATTGAACGCGAAGACCCGGAAAATAAGGAGCAGGTATATGTAGATGTGAACATTGACAAGAAAGCTAAAGTCAAAGTCCACCAGATTACCATTGACGGGAACGAGGTACTGACTGACAAGAAGTTGAAGCGTGTCATGAAGAAAACCAACGAAAAAGGTAAGCTGATTAACCTTTTCCGTGCCAAGAAGTTCATCAATGAACGTTACGAAGAAGATAAGCAGAAAATCATCGATAAATATAACGAGCTGGGTTACCGTGACGCACAGATTGTAGTAGACAGTGTATCGCCGTACGATGAAAAGACGGTAGATGTCTATATGAAAATCTACGAAGGACAGAAATATTACCTTCGTGACATCACCTGGGTAGGTAACACGGTATATCCTTCTGACCTGTTGAACGAACAGCTCCGCATGAAACGCGGTGATGTATATAACCAGAAGTTGCTGAACGACCGTATCTCTAACGATGAAGATGCAATCGGTAACAACTACTATAACCGTGGATATGTGTTCTACCGCCTCGATCCGGTGGAAGTAAACATTGACGGTGACTCGATCGACCTGGAAATGCGTATCACCGAAGGTCCGCAGGCCAGCATCAGCCACGTACGCATCAACGGTAATGACCGTCTGTATGAAAACATCGTACGTCGTGAGTTGCGTACACGTCCGGGCGACCTCTTCAGTAAGGAAGCACTGGAACGTTCTTACCGTGAAATTGCACAGATGGGACACTTCAACCCTGAAAATATCAAACCGGATGTACAGCCTAACTTCCAGGACGGTACAGTCGACATTAACTGGGGACTGGAATCAAAAGCCAACGACCAGGTGGAATTCTCCGCAGGTTGGGGACAGACTGGTATCATCGGTAAGCTGAGTTTGAAGTTCACCAACTTCTCATTTGCGAACTTGTTCCGCAAAAACGACAACTACCGCGGTATCCTGCCACAGGGTGACGGACAGACACTGACCATCAGTGGACAGACCAACGGACGCTACTATCAGTCATACAGTGTATCGTTCTTCGATCCATGGTTTGGCGGCAAGCGCCCGAACTCATTCTCTGTTTCGGCCTTCTACTCTATCCAGACCGACGTAAGCAGCCAGTATTACAACTCTGCTTTCATGAACAACTACTACAACATGTTGAGCGGATACGGATACTACGGAGGTTATGGAAACTATTATGACAACTACGAATCTTACTACGACCCCGACAAATCTATCAAGATGTTCGGTGTATCTGTAGGATGGGGTAAACGTCTGCGCTGGCCGGATGACTACTTTACCTTGTCGGCTGAATTGTCTTACCAGCGATTCATGCTGAAAGACTGGAGTTACCTCTATATCAAACTGAACAACGGACAGTACATGAACACCGGTAACTGTAATAACCTGAGCCTGAACCTGACCTTGTCACGTAACTCTACGGATAACCCGATTTTCCCGCGTTACGGTTCAGAATTCTCAGCTTCCTTGCAGATTACTCCGCCGTACTCTCTGTTCAGCAAGAAGGACTACTCTACTTACGGTAAAGACAACTACCACGATGCTGCCAGCATGTACAAGTGGATTGAATACCACAAGTGGAAATTCAAAGCCAAGACTTATACAGCCTTGATGGATATCCAGAAATGTCCGGTTATCATGACCCGTACAGAATTCGGTATCCTCGGTCACTTCAACAAATACAAACGTTCACCGTTTGAAACCTTCTACGTGGGAGGTGACGGTATGACTGGTTACAGCTACAACTATGCATCCGAAACCATCGCCCTGCGTGGATATGAAAACGGTTCATTGACTCCGTACGGAAGTGAAGGTTATGCTTACATCCGTCTGGGTGCCGAGCTCCGCTATCCGCTGATGCTGGAAAACTCTACCAGTATCTATGCACTGGGCTTCGTGGAAGCAGGTAACGCATGGAACAACGTGACCGACTTTAACCCCTTCCAGTTGAAACGTTCTGCCGGATTCGGTGTACGTATCTTCCTGCCGATGATTGGTATGATGGGTATTGACTGGGCTTACGGTTTCGACAAGATTGACGGTTCAATGCAATACAGCGGAAGCCAGTTCCACTTTATCATCGGACAAGAATTCTAACACTTAAAAACCAATGATTATGAAGAGACTCATTTTATCCGTTATGCTGTTAGTGGCCGCCGTAGGCATGGCCTCAGCACAGAAATTCGCCCTGATAGATATGGAGTATATCCTCAAGCAGATACCTTCTTATCAACAGGCCAACCAACAGATGGAGTCACTGTCAAAGCAATGGCAAAGCCAGATTGAGGCCAAAGCCAATGAAGCGAAGAAGCTGTACGAAGATTACCAGAAAAGCGCCAACACGCTTTCTGCTACTCAGAAAACCAGCAAAGAGGAAGCTATCGTAGCCAAAGAGAAAGAAGCGGCAGAGCTCCGCAAGCAATATTTCGGACCGGAAGGTGAACTGATGAAGAAACGCCAGGAGCTGATTTCTCCGATTCAGGATGCCATCTACAATGCAGTGAAAGAAATTGCAACCCAGCGCGGATATGATGCCGTGATAGACCGTGCCTCGGCACAGAGCATGATTTTTGCTTCTCCACGCATTGATATAAGCAATGAGGTTCTTGCAAAACTAGGATATTCAAATTAATTTTATACATTTGCAACCGGGTGATAATAAGCCCTGTTTTATACATCGAATTAATTAATAACAAATAGAAACTTGAGATTATGTTGAAGAAAATTGCTTTTTTACTTTTACTCATCGCACCGATGAGTGTATTCGCACAAAAATTTGCGCACTTTAAATCAATGGATATCATCCCAGTAATGCCGGAATACGCAAAGGCACAGACAGACATCCAGACTATGCAGAAACAATATGAGGACGAAATCAAACGTGCTTCTGACGAATTCAACAAGAAATATGCAGAATACCAGCAGGAACAGAAGAACCTGCCGCAGAACATTCAGGAACGCCGCCAGAAAGAATTGCAGGAACTGAGTGAAAAAGGTATGCAGTTCCAGCAGGATGCTCAGCAGCAGTTGCAGAAAGCATACGCTGACATGATGGAACCGATTTACAAAAAACTGGAAGATGCCGTACAGGCTGTAGGTAAAGCAGGTGCTTATACTTACGTATTCGACCTGAACCGTACTGATATTCCTTACATTGACGAAGCTCAGTCAAAAGATATTACAAACGACATCAAGACTAAATTGGGCATCAGCCTGACAGCAGTTCCTGCTACTCCAGCAGCACCTGCAGCAACTCCTGCACAGTAATTAAAGAAACTCTTTGTCGTACTGACTACATGTCATTCAGAGAAACACACAAAAGATTTCTCTGAATGACATTTTTCTTTTCAAACCTTTCAACTGTTTTCCCATGTACCCTCTATCTGCCCCTCACACCGGCCCTATCGGAGTATTCGACTCCGGATACGGAGGTCTTACAATCTTAGGAAAATTCATCGAACGACTGCCACAGTACGATTACCTGTACTTGGGAGATAATGCCCGTGCTCCATACGGCACACGTTCGTTCGAAGTGGTCTACGACTTCACCCTGCAGGCTGTCAAGAAATTGTTTGAGCTGGGCTGCCCGCTGGTCATCCTGGCCTGCAATACGGCTTCCGCCAAAGCGCTCCGCAGCATCCAGCAGAACGACCTTCCTCACATGGATCCGACCCGCCGCGTATTGGGAGTAATACGCCCCACCGTGGAATGCATCGGTGAAATCACCCGCAACGGGCACGTAGGCCTGCTGGCCACAGCCGGCACCGTACGCTCCGAATCCTATCCGCTGGAGATTAAAAAGATTTTTCCAGACATTCAGGTCACAGGAATGGCCTGCCCCATGTGGGTGCCACTGGTAGAGAACAAGGAATACGACGGTGACGGAGCCGACTATTTCGTCAAGAAATACATTGATACCATCCTGCAGAAAGATCCGGATATCGACACCCTGATTTTAGGCTGTACGCACTATCCCCTGCTTCTGCAAAAGATACGGCAGTACACCCCCTCGCACATCCGACTGGTAACGCAAGGCGAGTATGTCAGCGAAAGCCTGAAAGACTATCTGTTGCGTCATCCGGACATGGACGCACGCTGTTCCAAGAACAAGCGACGGGAGTTTCTTACCACAGAATCGGTCGAGAAATTCCGGGAATCGGCTTCGGTATTCTTACACTGCACAGACGTACATGTACGCAATGTCCAACTTGAATAACACAAAAATGGTCCGCCTCTGAATCTTCTCACAAAGGCGGACCATTTTTTGTTTTATATGACCTGACTGCTATTCAGCCACAAAAGTCGCGTGCTGCACATTCCGACTGTCCGGACCTACCATCACCTCAAATTCTCCCGGTTCATATCCATATTCCAGACGAGAGTTATAATACTTCAAATCATCCTCGTCGAGCACAAATTCCACATTCTGCGTCTCTCCCTTTTTAAGGGCCACACGACGGAAAGCTTTCAGCTCCTTCACCGGACGGGAGATTTCTGCATACACATCGCGAAGGTACAACTGCACAATCTCCACTCCGTCACATTCACCGGAATTGGTTACAGGCACGGTTACCTTCAACTGACCGCCCTTGGCCATACGCTCGGCACTCAACTGCAAATTACCGTAGCGGAAAGTGGTATAACTCAAACCATAGCCAAAAGGATATAGCGGTTCATTGCTCTGGTCGATGTAATTGCTGCCATAACGGTTAAAAGTGGTATCATCCGTATCCGGACGACCCGTGTTCAGGTGATTATAATAAAGCGGCAACTGTCCCACCGCACGCGGGAAGCTCGTGGTCAGCTTACCTGAAGGAGACATGTCACCAAACATCACATCGGCAATGGCATCGCCCGCTTCACTGCCGGCAAACCACACGTTCAGGATAGCCGGTACATGCTCAGACTCCCAGCATAAATCCAGCGGACGACCGGTAAACAAAGCCAGTATCACCGGCTTTCCGGTAGCCACCAGTGCCTTCAACAAATCTTTCTGCGCATCCGGAATCTGAATATCCGTACGAGAAGAAGACTCTCCGCTCATCTCGGCACTCTCACCTAATGCGGCCACAATCACATCGGCCGAAGCCGCCACGCGCAAAGCCTCAGCCCGCAACTGACGGTCATCACCACGTGTCAGCGGACGAGGTTCGACCGCCCCTTTCTCTATATGCTCACTATAATACACGTTACTTCCTTTGGCATAAGAAACCGTAGCCTTATCACCTACCGCACGACGGAAAGCTTCGTACATCGTCACATGACGGTCTGTCTGACAATCCATGTTCCACGTGCCGCACATATTGTTCTGCGCATCAGCCATCGGCCCAATCAATGCAATGCGTCCCTTTTTCTGCAAAGGCAACAACTTACCCTCGTTCTTCAACAACACAAACGTTTCGGCCGCAATCTCACGTGCCGCTTTACGATTCGCTTCCGTAAACAGTTCCTTGCGACCTCGAAGCATATCACAATACTTATAAGGATTCTCAAACAATCCTAACTTATACTTGGCCTCCAGTACCCGACGGCAGGCCTCGTCAATCCGCTCCTGCGTCACGGCCTTCTCCTTCAATGAAGCTTCCAGCGTATGCAAGAAACCATGTGCCACCATATCCATGTCCGTTCCCGCATTCAGTGCCCGAGCAGAAGCCTCCTTCAAGTCGGCCACCCCATGAGTTTTCATCTCACCAATTGAATTGTAGTCGGTCACCACAAAACCCGTGAATCCCCACTCATTGCGGAGCAAATCCGTCAGCAGCCATTTGTCGGCTGTAGCAGGCACCCCGTTGATGGTATTGAACGAGCTCATCACCGAGCCCACTCCGGCTTCCACCGCACCCTTGTAAGGAGCCAGGTACACATTATACATCAGATTACGACTCATATCCACCGAATTATAATCACGTCCCGATTCCGAAGCTCCATACAGCGCAAAGTGCTTCACACAAGCCATGATTTCATTGTTCTGCTTCATGCCGTCACCCTGATAACCGCGCACATACGCTCCGGCCATCAGCGCGCCAAGGTACGGGTCTTCTCCACTTCCTTCTGCAATACGTCCCCAGCGGGCATCCCGACAGATGTCTACCATCGGACTGAATGTCCAGCTGATTCCATCGGCACTGGCTTCCGTGGCAGAAATGCGTGCCATGCGCGTTACCGCTGCCGTATCCCAGCTACAAGACAGGGCCAACGGAATCGGGAAGATGGTTTCGTACCCGTGAATCACATCGGCACCCACTATCAGAGGAATTCCCAGACGAGTCTCCTCCACCGCCATACGCTGCATCTGGTAAATCTTGTTCACTCCCTTCACATTGAAAAAGCCGCCGACCTCTCCAGCCCGGATAGCTTCTGCCATCTTGCTGTTCTTCACTGCTCCCGACACCAAATCATTTCCTGCCGGCAGATTCAGCTGTCCCAACTTTTCATGTAAGGTCATGCGCCCCATCAGGTCACTGATAAAGCGGTCTATCTCCGCATCCTTTCCCCCGGAATTCGGCGAAGAACATCCTGCCATTGTCAAAAGCAAAGCCCCCGCCTTTACAAACTGACTTATTTTTCCCATAGATATCGTAATTTTTAGAATTCGTTCTTCCAAAAATATCAATTTTTCACACAAAACGAGCCAGAAATACGAGGTTTATTTTCGCACCAGCAGAACGCAAGTACGTTTTAAAAAAACGCAAGTGCATTCGATATGAAACGCAAGTGCGTTTGAAGTAAAATGAACTTGCGTTTCAAACAAAACGCTTTGGCGTTTTCTTCCAAACGCTTCGAGGTTTCCATGGCAGCTAAAAAAGACGTAAAAATCAACAGGAAACCGCTTTTTTCATACCAAAATCATGGATATTCAATAAAAAGACTTACTTTTGCGGAAGATTGCCCTTGTAGTTCAACGGATAGAATAGAAGTTTCCTAAACTTTAGATTCGGGTTCGATTCCCGACGAGGGTACAAAAAATAAGCCGCTCTCCCTTGAAGGAAAAGCGGCTTATTTTTTTGCCTGCAGCAAGTAACGGATTACTTACGAAGACCAAGTTCTTTAACAATAGCACGGTATCTTTCGATATCACGGCTCTTCAGGTAGTTCAGCAAAGAACGACGCTTACCTACCAAAGTTGTCAAAGCTCTTTCAGTGCTATAATCTTTTCTGTTGA
>ERZ836358.3194-NODE-3194-length-11094-cov-2.564906_pt1 | contig 11094 bp, 9 predicted proteins | sample MGYA00519942_ERZ836358 | MGnify/ENA primary metagenome ERZ836358 (study PRJEB31850, sample SAMEA3708798) | human gut metagenome | biome: human gut; feature: human-associated habitat; material: faeces | place: China | collected 2014 ...
CCCCTGAAGGGAAAGAGTGACCGGGAGAAGGAGCTGGCCATCCACGATTTCATTCTGGAGAACGTCACCTATGACAAGCTGAAAAAGTCCTATTCTCACGAAATCATCGGGCCGCTGACCCAAGGGGTGGGGGTGTGTGAGGGCATCGCCAAGACGGTGAAGGCCCTGTGCGACGCTGTGGGGCTTCCCTGTATCGTGGCGCTCAGCGAGGCGGCACCGGAGATCGGCGTGCGATACCGGCACACATGGAACGTGGTGACGGTGGAGGGGCAGCGGTATCATATGGACGCCACCTTTGATAACTCCCTCCAGCGGGGGATGAAGCGGTACGACTACTTCAATCTGGACGACCGGCATATCTTCCGGGACCATCAGAAGCTGGTGCTGCCGCTGCCGGAGTGCAGCGGAGACAAGGGGTACTTCTACCGGTCGCTGTCCTTCACCAAGACGGAGGATGTGGAGAAGCGGGTGCGGCAGGCCCTGCGGAAGAAGCAGGAGCACTTCGTGTTCCACTGGCGTGGCGGCGGGCTGAATCAGGAGATCCTGAGGCAGCTGCTGGAGAAGTGCGCCGGTGCGGCGGCAGAGCGGGGCAAGACCGTGGGCTGCTCCCTGAACCGGGCGCAGGCGGTGATCCAGCTGGATTTCTCCGACGCCCCGGCGGGAGAGGTGCTGGTGGAGGAGCCGGACGAGGGACAGAAGCTGTGAATGGGTAAGGATTTCAGGCTCTTGAAGGGGTGAGAGGTGCAAAACCGGGGGTTTTGCGCCTCTTTTTGTTGCACTCAACCGTTGGTTGAATTATAATATCCGTAATTCAACTACGCCGTTATTGCCATTTTAGACGGTTTTTTATATGCTGAGAGCACAAAATGAAAGGAGCGAACACACGATGAGTGAGAATTTGTTGGCAGGCCGCATCGCACAGCTGCGGAAAGAGGCGGGCATGACCCAGGAACAGCTGGGCAATGCCCTGGACTGACGTATCAGTCGGTGAGCAAGTGGGAGAATGGGCTGTCCTGCCCGGATGTGCAGCTGCTGCCGCAGTTGGCGGATCTGTTCCATGTGACGCTGGACGATCTGTTTGGCCGTGAGGCTCCGCAACCGGAGCGGACGGCGGAGCAGGAGGAGATGGAGATGGAGCGCACCCTGCCGTGGCCGGACGATGATACTCTATATGCAGTGGTGTATCATGGGCATCAGCTGCTGACGGAGGAGCCGGCAGCGCTGAGAGGACACCGGGAGGAACTGCGGTTCGTGTACGACGGTCCGGCGGTGAACGTCAGCAGCTGGTTCGACGTGGTGTGTGAGAGCGGCCCGGTGGAGGGCAGCGTCACCGCCGGAGGAGACGTGAAGTGCGGCGAGGTAGGCGGCAGTGTCACGGCTGACGGAGATGTGGCGTGTGACGCCGTAGGCAGCGGCGTGCAGGCCGGCGGTGATGTGCATTGCGCCGGTGTGGAGGGCAATGTCACCGCAGGCGGCGATGTGGCCTGCTGGAGTGTAGGCGGCAGCGTCCGGGCCGGGGGAGACGTGGTGTGCCGCAAGGGCGGCGACGGCTTCGTATTCACTACCGGTGAAAGGAACGTGGAGGTTTCCGACGTGGCGGAGACGGTGGAGGATATCCGCCAGACAGCCAAGGGGTTGAAGGACAGCCTGCGGGGGATGTTCCGCAGGAAGCCTTCCGAGGAGGAGTAAGCTGTAACAGTTTTGTATCAAATTGTAACGAATTTGTATATATTAGATGAAAAATGAAAGAAAAACGGAAGAAATATAGATGTTTTTTCAAAAAAACTATTGACGGGCGCAGACGGGTATGGTAAGGTCTTTTACAGAGGAGCGCCGTAAAAAAGAGCTTTGAAGTGAAGGAGGATCATATTATGAAACGTTTCCTGACGATGGTGCTGATGCTGTGCCTGTGCGTGGGACTGTGCGACGGCTGCGCCCAGAATCAGCAGCCCGATCCTCAGAAGCCGGAAAACGGTACGCTGACGGCTGAGGAGCTGGAGGAGTTTCAGGCGATGTTCACGCCGGGCAGCTGGTACAGTCAGGCCACCACCAGCAGCTATACCTCCCCGAAGGATATCGACCTGCACCACCTGTTTTACGACGGCATCGGGTTCTACGGGCTTCTCTATGGCCACACCTATCTCACCGACCGGGAGCGGGCGTATCTGACGTCGCTGGATCCGGAGTCGGTCATGCAGTACTTTCGGGCGCCCCGGCAGGTGATGGACGCCGTGCTGAAGGAGTATTTCGGCGTGTCTCTGGCGGAAACCAATCAGGTGGGGTTGTCCAAATTCGTCTACTGGGCGGAGACAGATAGCTATTACGTCGCCCACACGGATACCCGTATGACCTCCGTGACCCTCACCGGCGGCGAGCGGGCGGAGGACGGCACGGTGACGCTGCGGTATGACGGTGGCGTGATCGTCCTGATCCACCACGACGGCCACGACACCGCAGAGTATACGGTTCACTCCCACCAGTGCGGATGACAGAGCGATATGAAACCACACATCCCCCGGAGTACTGCTCCGGGGGATGCTCTTTTCCCAGAAACAAATGGTTGTAACCGGTGGAAGGGTGTGATATAATGAGACGGAAAAATCGGCGGGGAGCCGCCTATCTGAAAAGCAGGAGGAACGAACATGAACGAGGTATGGGATCTGAGTATCCTTTACAAGGATTTTGACGACCCGGCGTTTACCGGGGATATGAAGGCACTGGACGAGGCCATTGCGGCGGTGAACACGCTGGCCGGTGAGGCGGCGGGCATGGAGCACAGTCAGCTGGTGCATCGCTTCCTGCAGGTGCAGGAGCGGGTGGAGGAGCTGGCCAACAAGCTCTTCATCTTCTGCAGCCTTCGGTGCAGCGCCAACACCGCCGATACCAAGGCCAACAGTCTGGGCGACCAGCTCAGCGCCAAGCTCAGCGGCTGCGCCGCCGCCAACGCATCCCTGCGCCGGACGGTGGCGGAGCTGGAGGATCTGGATGCCATCATGGACGCCGACCCGGCGCTGGAGCCCTATCGCTTCCTGCTGGAGTCCATCCGCCGGGACAGCAAGTACCTGCTCACCGACCGGGAGGAGGAGCTGTTCGCCCGGATGAACATCTCCGGTGCTTCGGCGTGGGAGAGCCTGCGGGATAACCTCACCAGCAGCGTGAAGGTGGAGTACGACGGCGGCATCACCAACCTGTCCGCCATCCGCAATCTGGCCTACGATCCCGATCCTGCCGTCCGCAAGAGCGCCTATGAGGCGGAGCTGGCGTGCTATGACAAGATCAAGGACTCCGTGGCCTATGCCCTCAACAGCATCAAGCTGCAGGTCATCAACGAGTGCCAGGTCCGGGGCTATGCCTCCCCGCTGGACAAGGCCCTGTATCAGAGCCGCATGAAGCCGGAGACGCTGGATGCCCTGCTGGGGGCCATGGATGAGTATCTGCCCAAGTTCTGGCAGTATCTGCGGGCCAAGGGCAAGGCGCTGGGCCATGAGAACGGCCTGCCTTGGTACGAGCTGTTCGCCCCCATGGGCAAGAGCGACAAGAAGTACACCACACAGGATGCCAAGGACTATCTGCTGAACATCTTCGGCGGCTTCGACAGCCAGCTTCACGACATGGTGGAGCGTGCCTTCGACGAGGCGTGGATCGACTTCTATCCCCGCAACGGCAAGGTGGGCGGAGCCTTTGACTGCGGTGTCCCCAGCGCCAGGCAGAGCCGGGTGCTCACCAACTTCGACGGCGCCTTCGGCGATATTGTGACGCTGGCCCATGAGCTGGGCCATGCCTTCCACGATCAGCAGGTGTTCTCCCACCCGCTGGTGTGCCAGGAGTACACCATGCCCGTGGCAGAGACGGCCTCCACCTTCAACGAGGTGCTCACCGTCAGCGCCGCCATCGATGCCGCCGAGAGCGATGACGAGAAGCTGGCCCTGATCGAGAGCCAGCTGTCCGACGCCTGCCAGATCATCTGCGACATCTACTCCCGGTATCTGTTCGAGTCCGCCGTGTTTGCCGCCCGGCCGGAGGAGTTCCTGGACCCCGACCGCCTGTGCCAGATGATGCTGGAGGCCCAGAAGAAGGCCTACGGCGACGGGCTGGATCAGACCTGCCTGCACCCGTATATGTGGCTGTGCAAGGGCCACTATTACAGCGGCGGCCTGAGCTTCTACAACTTCCCCTATGCCTTCGGCGGCCTGTTTGCCCGTGGCCTGTATGCCAAGTATCAGCAGGAGGGCAAGGACTTCGTGCCGCTGTATAAGAAGATGCTCCACGCCACCTCCGTCACCTGCGTGGAGGATACCGCCAAGATCGCCGGCATCGACCTGACGGATAAGGCCTTCTGGCGGCAGGGACTCCAGTCTCTGGCTGATGAGATCGATCTGTTCTGCCAGCTGGTGAAGTAAACCGTATTCCCCGAGCATACCCCCCTGTCCGCCGCAAGGCGGTCAGGGGGGTTGTCTTTTGGAAGGAGATGGCACCACCATCGCCGCTTTGATGGGCTTTTCCCGGTTCGTCAGCGGATTTTGCTTGAAACAGGGGGGATAGCCTGCTATAATAAATTAGTTATTATATGCAAACATGAAAGAGGTGAGCGACTCGTGTACCTTCGGGCTTTGGAAATCCAGGGCTTCAAGAGTTTCCCTGATAAGACGGTGCTGAACTTCGGTGAGGACATCACGGCCATCGTGGGGCCAAACGGCTCCGGCAAGTCCAATATCTCCGACGCCATCCGCTGGGTCATGGGCGAGCAGAACAGCCGCCAGCTGCGGGGAGCCAAGATGGAGGACGTGATCTTCGGCGGCACGGAGAAGCGCAGCCAGATGGGCTTTGCACAGGTGACGCTGGTCATCGACAACACGGAGCACATCTTCCCCGGCCGGGACGAGGCGGAGGTGGCAGTCACTCGCCGCTACTACCGCAGCGGGGAGTCGGAATATTACATCAACCGCCAGTCCGTGCGTCTCAAGGATGTCAACGAGCTGTTTATGGACACCGGCATGGGCAGGGAGGGCTACTCCATCATCGGACAGGGCAAGATCGACGAGATCCTGTCCGTCAAAAGCGGCGAGCGCCGTGAGGTGTTCGAGGAGGCGGCGGGCATCAGCAAGTACCGCCACCGCAAGGAGGAGTCGGAGCGCAAGCTCCAGCGGACGGAGGAGAATCTGGTCCGCATCAACGACAAGATCGCTGAGCTGGAGCTGCAGGTGGAGCCCCTGCGGAAGCAGGCGGAGACAGCGAAGAAGTATCTGGTGCTGCGGGACGAGCTGCGGGTGCTGGAGATCAGCGTGTGGCTGGAAAATCTTCAGGCCCTGAAGGTCAAGGCCCGGAAGCTGGAGGCGGATCACCAGTCCGCCTGTCAGGATAAGCAGCGGGCGCAGACGGCGCTGGATGAGGTGTATGCCGCCGCAGAGACCTGCGTGGAGCAGGTGCAGCAGAACGATATGCAGGCCGAGGCCCTCCGGGGCCGGATGTCCGGACTGGAGACGGCTGCCGGGGAGGAGGACGCCGCCATCGCCGTGCTGCAGACGGGGGTGGATCATAATCAGGAGTCCATGACCCGGCTGGAGCGGGAGATGGCCGACAGCAGCAGCCGCACGGAGGATCTGCAGGGGCAGATGGATGCCCTCACCCGGCGCACGGAGGAGATCGACCGCCGGACGCAGGAGCTGACCGGCGAACTGGAGGGCTGGATGCAGCAGCTGCAGTCCATGACTCAGCGTGCCGGCAGCGCCGTCCGTGAGGCGGAGGTCCTGCGGGCCAGAGAGACGCTGGCCACGGCGGCTGCCGCCGATGGAAGGGCGCAGCTGTCAGGACTGGAGGCCCAGTCTCAGGCGGCCCGCACCCGACTGGAGGAGGTGGGCCGTGAGCTGGAGCAGCTGCAGGAGCGCCGCCAAACCGAGGAGAGCGCAGCAGCGGAGAACCGTAAGGCGCTGGAGGAGGCCCGTGAGGAGGCCGCAGCGGCGGAGAACGTCATTCAGGGCCACGGCCTGAAAATGGGCGGGCGACAGCGCCGGGCGCAGGAAAGCGCCCAGCAGCGGGAGCAGCTGAGCCGTCAGGCGGCGGCCATGGAGGATCGCATCCGCCTGCTGACGGAGATGGAGAAGGAGTACGAGGGCTTTTCCCGTGCGGTGAAGCTGGTGATGCAGGCGGCGGACAAGGGCGGCCTGCGGGGCGTACACGGCCCGGTGGCCAGCCTCATGACCACGCAGGAGCAATACACCGTGGCCATCGAGATCGCCTTGGGCGGCGCCCTGCAAAATATCGTGGTGGACACGCAGAACGATGCCAAGTCCGCCATCGGCTACCTGAAGCAGCGGGACGGCGGACGAGCCACCTTCCTGCCTCTGGACGCTGTCCGGGGGGAGAAGCTGCGGGAGAGCCGCATCGAGGAGGAGTACGGCTTCGTGGGCGTTGCCTCGGAGCTGGTGCAGTATGAAAAGCGCTACGACGGCGTGTTCCAGAACCTGCTGGGGCGCACGGTGGTGGTGGAGGATCTGGACTGCGGCGTCACCATGGCCCGGCGGTACCAGAACCGCTTCCGCATCGTGACGCTGGACGGGCAGGTCATCAACCGGGGCGGCTCCATGACCGGCGGCAGCGTCAGCCGCAGCGCCGGTGTACTGTCCCGTGCCAACGAGCTGCAGCGGCTGGCAGGTCAGCTGGAGCAGCTGCGTGGGCAGCTGGCGGATGCCGACCGCCGGGCGCAGGAGACGGGCCGTGAGCTGCAAAAGGCCCAGTATGAGCTGGATGTGGCCAAGGAGCAGCAGCGGGCGGCAGCCCAACAGGTGCTGACACTGGAGGGCCGGCAGGAGCACCATGAGATCCTGCTGGAGAATCTGCGTCTGTCTCAGGACGGCCTGCAGCAGGAGCGGGAGACTTTGACCCGGCGCCTACAGGAGCAGGAGACGCAGATGCAGGCGGTGCGTCAGGAGATCGCCGCCCACGAGGGCGAGGCGGAGCGCCTGTCCCGTCAGGCGGAGGAGAGCCGGGCCGGGCAGAGCGACCTACAGACCCGGACAGATGAGATCTCCGGCCAGATCACCGAGCATAAGACGGCGCTGGCGGCGCTGGCGGCGGAGCGGGGGACCTCGCTCCACAGCCGCCGGGAGCTGGAGCGTTTGCAGGTCCAGATGCATACCGACCGGGCCGGGCGGGAGGCGCTGCTGGAGCGGTTCCGTCGGTCCAATGAGGAAGCCGGCCAGGAGATGGATATCCATCGGCAGAAGGCGGAAGAGCTGCGGGCCGGATGCCGCCAGCTGAAGGAGCAGCTGGCATCGCTGGCGGCGGAGAAGCTGGAGCTGGAGCGCCGCCGCACCCAGCAGAATCAGGAGATGCAGCGCTGCAACGAGGAGGTCCTCCACACGGAGCGTGAGGTGGCCCGGCTGGAGCAGCAGAAAAACGCCGCCGCCATGGAGGAGAAGAACATTCTGGATAAGCTGTGGGAGCGGTATGAGCTGAGCCACTCCGAAGCCCAGAGCCAACGCATGGAGCTGGAGAGTATCCCCAAGGCCACCCGCCGCATCGGGGAGCTGAACCGGGAGATCAAGAGCCTCGGCACTCCCAACATCGGGGCCATCGAGGAGTTCGACCGGGTGAATACCCGCTATACCTACCTCTCCGAGCAGCGGACGGACGTGGAGAAGGCCAAGGAGGAGCTGACAGGGGTCATCGACGAGATCACCCGCCAGATGACGGAGATCTTCGCCCAGCAGTTCCGGCTGCTCAACGAGAGCTTTCAGGAGACATTTCTGGAGCTGTTCGGCGGCGGCAAGGCCCGGCTGGAGCTGGAGGACGAGAACGACATTCTGGGCTGCGGCATCGAGATCAAGGTCCAGCCCCCCGGCAAGCAGCTGAAAACCATCACGCTGCTGTCCGGCGGTGAAAAGGCCTTCGTGGCCATTGCCCTGTACTTTGCCATCATGAAGGTACATCCCACGCCCTTCTGTGTCATGGACGAAATCGAGGCGGCACTGGACGAGGCCAACGTGGTGCGCTACGCCCGGTATATGCGCCGCATCGCCGGTAAGACCCAGTTCATCGTCATCACCCACCGCCGTGGCACTATGGAGGAGGCCGACGTGCTGTACGGCGTCACCATGCAGGAGCGTGGCGTCAGCCGCATCCTTACCATCAACCTCAATGATATGGCCAAGGAGCTGAAGATCAAATAACCGGGCGGCAGCCCGATGCAAGGAGGAAGCAGCCATGGGACTGTTTGCAAAATTCAAGGAGGCGTGGCTCAAGCCCATGTCCTTCGACTCCCTCAACGAGGGATTCTACGACGATCTGGAGGAGGCTCTGATCCTGGCGGACGTGGGCATGGATACGGCGGTGGACGCCGTGGCCCAGCTGAAAAAGCGGGCCTATGCCAAGCTGCTGACCCACGAGGAGGACGTGAAAAACGCCCTGCGGGACATTCTGACGGAAAAGCTGTCGGTGGGCGATCCCGCGCTGGACCTCTCTACCCGGCCCAGCGTGGCCCTCATCATCGGAGTCAACGGCGTGGGTAAGACCACGTCCATCGGCAAGCTGGCCCACCGGCTGAAGAATGAGGGCAAGAAGGTGCTGCTGTGCGCCGGAGATACCTTCCGTGCCGCCGCCGCCGATCAGCTGGAGATCTGGGCGGAGCGGGCCGGTGTGGACATCGTGCGCCAGAACGAAGGAGCCGACCCCGGTGCCGTGCTGTTTGACTCGCTGGCGGCGGCCAAGGCCCGGAATACGGACGTGGTGCTGTGCGACACGGCAGGCCGCCTGCACAACAAGGATAACCTGATGAAGGAGCTGGCGAAGCTCCGCAAGATCATCGACCGGGAGGCCCCCAACGCCGCCAAGGAGACGCTGCTGGTGTTGGACGCCACCACCGGCCAGAATGGCCTCATTCAGGCCCGGCAGTTCAAAGAGACGGCGGGTCTGACGGGCATCATCCTCACCAAGCTGGACGGCACCGCCAAGGGTGGCATCGTCATTGCCATCGCACAGGAGCTGCAGGTGCCGGTGAAGTTCGTGGGCCTTGGCGAGGGCATCGATGACCTGCGCCCCTTTGACGCAAGGGAATTCGTCAACGATCTTATCTGAGGAGGAAGGCATATGACCCGTGCAGATGGACGAAAATATAATGAGCTGCGCCCGGTGGAGATCACCACGGGCTTCATCAAATTCGCTGAGGGCAGTGTGCTGATCCGCTGCGGCGACACGGTGGTGCTCTGTAACGCCAGCGTGGAGGAGCGGGTGCCGCCCCATGTGGCCCCCGGCTGCGGCTGGGTGACGGCGGAGTACTCCATGCTGCCCCGTGCCAATCGCCAGCGCTCCCGCCGGGACATCGACAAGCTGAAGCTCTCCGGCCGCAGCGCCGAGATCCAGCGCCTTATCGGCCCCAGCCTCCGTGCGGCGGTAGACCGCCGCCTGCTGGGCGAGCGCACCATCACCGTGGACTGCGACGTGCTGCAGGGCGACGGCGGCACCCGTACCGCCTCCGTTACCGGCGGCTTCATCGCTCTGGCACTGGCCTGCCGCAAGCTGGTGGAGGAGGGGGTGCTGCCCCGGACGCCGGTGAAGCACTTCGTGGCGGGCATCTCCGCCGGCATCATCGACGATGCACCCATGCTGGACCTGCCGTACAGTGAGGACAGTCGGGCCATGGTGGACCTGAACTGCGTCATGAATGAGCTGGGGGAGATCATCGAGCTTCAGGGTACCGGTGAAGGCCGGGCTTTTACGGCCGCAGAGCAGCAGGAGCTGGTGGAGCTGTGCGCCAAGGGCTGCCGGGAGCTGATCCGGAAGGAAAAGGATATTCTGGGGGAGGTACTGTGATGAAATTCGTATTGGCTTCTCATAATCAGGGCAAGCTGGCGGAGATGCAGCGCATTTTGGGCCAGCTGGGGGTGGAGGTAGTACTCCAGTCCGAATTGGGGCTGGCGCTGGAGCCGGAGGAAACCGGCACCACCTTCACGGAAAACGCCCGCATCAAGGCCGAGGCCGTCATGCAGGCCAGCGGACTGCCCGCCATTGCCGACGACTCCGGCCTGTGCGTGGACGCCCTCAACGGCGCCCCCGGTGTGTACTCCGCCCGCTATGGCGGCTTGGATGACGATGTGGCCCGCTATCGGCTGCTGCTGGAGAATCTCCGGGGAGCCGGGACCCGTGCCGCCCACTTCCATACGTCGGTGGTGTGCTGCTTCCCCAACGGGGACGTGCTGGAGGCCGAGGGCGACTGCCACGGCACCATCGCCTATGCCCCGCAGGGGGAGAACGGCTTCGGCTACGACCCGGTGTTCTTCGTGCCGGAGCTGAGAAAGACCTTCGCCCAGCTGACGCCGGAGGAGAAGAACGCCATCAGCCACCGGGGCGTGGCCCTGCGGGCCTTTGGGGAAAAACTGAAAGAATATATGGAGAATCACTGATATGGAACTGACAAGCAAGCAGCGAGCCCAGCTGCGGGGGATGGCGTCCACGCTGGATACCATCGTCCATGTGGGCAAAGACGGCATCGGGGAGAACCTCATCAAGCAGGTCAATGATGCCCTGGAGGCACGGGAACTCATTAAGGGCCGGGTGCTGGAGAACTCCATGCTCACCGCCCGTGAGGCGGCGGAGGAGTTGAAGGTAGCCGCCCGGTGCGAGGTGGTGCAGGTCATCGGCAGCAAATTCGTCCTCTATCGGATGCAGCATGACAAGGTCAAGCGGAAGATCGAGCTGGTCAAGGACCGGAAGAAGAGCGTGTGATATGAAGATCGGTATTTACGGCGGGACCTTTGACCCCATTCACCGGGGCCATATCACGGCGGCACAGGCAGCGGCGCAGCAGTTGGGGCTGGACCTTCTGCTGCTGATCCCCGCCAGCATCCCGCCTCATAAGGCACTGCCGGAGGGCGGCGCCGATGCCGCCCAGCGTCTGGAGATGGCCACGCTGGCCACGGCGGAGCTGTCCTGCCCTGCACAGGTGCTGGACGTGGAGGTGAAGCGGCGGGGGAAGAGCTACACGGCGGATACCCTCCGCACCCTGCGCCGGCAGTACCCGGAGGATGAGCTGTGGCTGCTGATGGGAACGGATATGTTCCTGTCCTTGCAGGACTGGCGTGAGCCGCAGGAGATCCTGCG
>ERZ836358.3208-NODE-3208-length-11065-cov-3.263034_pt1 | contig 11065 bp, 7 predicted proteins | sample MGYA00519942_ERZ836358 | MGnify/ENA primary metagenome ERZ836358 (study PRJEB31850, sample SAMEA3708798) | human gut metagenome | biome: human gut; feature: human-associated habitat; material: faeces | place: China | collected 2014 ...
ATATAAACTATCTGTTCTAAATGCTTCTATGAAAAAACGAATAACTCCATACCAAATAAAATAAGTAAAAAACTGAATTCCTTGTTTTTGTTGGTACTTTCTAATAATAAAGAAAATAATTAAAAAACCAATCACACATCCTAAGGATTCATATAAAAATGTAGGTTGATAATATTGACCATGAATATACATTTTATCAATGATAAACTGTGGTAAATGAAGTGCTTTTAAGAAACTTAAATCAACTGCACTTCCATAAGCTTCTTGATTAAAGAAGTTTCCCCATCTCCCACATGCTTGGGCAATAAGGACACCTGGCATGATGGCATCCCCCGCAACAAGAAATGAAATATTTCTTTTTTTAAAGAAGAAATAACTATAAATAAGTCCTGTGATAACTCCTCCTTGAATAGCAAGTCCTCCATGATTGATCATAATGGTTTCCATCGGATTATTGGCATACAATTCATTCCACATAAAAATCACATACCAAATTCTAGCACCAATGATTCCTACAAATAATAAACCAAAAACATAATCAGAAAGTATTTCTTTTGAATAACCTAATTTTTTAAAATGATATTGCCCTAAAAAATAAGCAATTGCTGCACCTGTCAATATACAAACTGCATACCATTGTATAGAAAGTGGTCCAATTTCTATAAAGGTATTAAAACTTGGGAAAAATCTCATTGTTCTTGTTTATTATGATCAATATTTTTAAGAATACGTTCAACAAATTCTTTACTTGAATCAATACCTACGTCACGTAAACGCATATTCATAACTGCCGCTTCAATAATAACCGACATACTACGACCACTTGATACAGGAACAACTATTTTAGGAATTTTAATTCCTAAAACATCTTCTGAAATATCATTTTCTTCAACCCCTACACGTGTATATTCACGTGATGGTACCCAACGTTCTAGCTGAATCACCAAATCAACATCATTTCTATCTAAAATAGCAGAAATACCAAACATCTTAGAAACATCAATAACTCCAATTCCTCTAATTTCTAATAAATTAGCAAGAACAGCAGGTGCTTTACCAACGATTTTTTGTCCTATACGATAAAGTTCTACAGCATCATCAGCAACTAATAAATGGCCTCTTTTAACAAGTTCTAAAGCAATTTCTGATTTACCGATTCCACTATCCCCTTTAATAATGACACCTTTACCATGAATATTTAGAAAAACACCATGCATTAATGTTTCTCTTGCAAGTTTTTCTTCTAAGGTATTCATAAGTTCACTTGATACAACACCTGTAATCATTTCTGTTTGAAAAATTGGAAAGTTTCTTTCATCAGCAATATTTTTTAATACTTCAGGACAAGCATGTCCTTTACAAATTACAATACAAGGTACTTCTTCATTAATTAAACACGGAAAGATTTCTTTTTGTCTTTCTTCTGTCATCTCAGCAATAAAAGCCATTTCTTTATCACCAAAGACAATAATTCTTCTAAAGTCACTATGTTTAAAGAATCCTGCTAATTCAAAACCTGGTCGATTGATTTCACCAGTTAAAATAACTCTTTTTAAAGATTCTTCATTTCCTGTAACTTGTTGATAATTTTTATTATTCCCTAATAATTTTTCTACTGTAATTGATTTCATCTTTTTTCTCCTTAAAGCATTGATTTCAAGAACTGACCTGTATAACTTTTTTCACACTTTGCTACTTTTTCTGGAGTACCTATAACAACAATTGTTCCTCCTCCAGCTCCACCTTCAGGTCCTAAATCAATGATATGATCTGCTACTTTAATAACATCTAAATTATGTTCAATAACAATAATTGTATCTCCTTGATCAACAATACGTTGTAAAACATCGATAAGTCTTGCAACATCATGACTGTGTAATCCAGTTGTTGGTTCATCAAGAATATAAACAGTTTTCCCTGTTGACTTCTTTTGTAATTCACTTGCAAGTTTAACTCTTTGAGCTTCTCCACCAGAAAGAGTTGTTGCACTTTGACCAAGTTTAATATAACCAAGACCAACATCATAAAGTGTTTGGATCTTATTTCTAATTTTTGGTAAATTATCAAAGAAATCTAACGCTTCTTCTACTGTCATTTCTAAAACATCATAAATATTTTTATCTTTATAAGTCACTTGTAAAGTTTCTTCATTATATCGTTTACCTTCACATTGTTCGCAAGGAACGTAGACATCTGGTAAAAAGTGCATTGAAATTTTCTTTAGTCCATCACCTTGACACGCTTCACAACGACCACCTTTAACGTTAAATGAGAATCTTCCTTTATCATAACCTCTCATTTTCGCTTCATTTGTTTGTGCAAATAAATCACGAATATCATCGAAGACACCTGTATAAGTTACTGGATTTGAACGTGGTGTTCTTCCAATTGGATCTTGTGAAACTTCAATGACTTTATCAATATTTTCAATTCCTAAGATTTCTTTATGTAAACCTGGTCTCTCTTTTGATTGATAAACATATCTCATTAATGATTTTCCTAAAATATCATTCACTAATGTTGATTTACCACTTCCTGATACTCCTGTAACGACATTGAATTTACCAAGAGGAAATTTAACATTAATATTCTTTAAATTGTGTTCCTTAGCCCCTTTGACTTCAATAAATAAGCCATTCCCTTTACGTCGTTTTTTAGGAACTTCAATCTTTCTATTTCCAGATAAATATTGTCCTGTAATAGAATCTTTACAATTCATAACTTCTTCTGGTGTTCCTGCACAAATGACTTGTCCACCATGAACACCAGCTCCTGGACCAATATCAACAATAAAATCTGAAGCTCTCATTGTATCTTCATCATGTTCAACAACGAGAACGCTATTTCCTAAATCTCTAATATCTTGTAAAGATTTAATAAGCTTTTCATTATCTCTTTGATGTAAACCAATAGATGGTTCATCTAAAACATATAACACTCCCGTAAGACGTGTTCCAATTTGAGTTGCTAGACGGATACGTTGAGCTTCTCCACCAGATAATCCTCCTGCACGTCTAGCAAGTGTTAAGTAACCAAGACCAACATTATTTAAGAATGTAAGACGATCATTGATTTCTTTAACAACTAATCGAGCAATATTCATTTCATAGTCTGTTAATTTTATATTTTGAATAAAATGTAAAGCATCCCCAATCGATTGTTCTGTAAATTCAGCAATATTTAAACCACCGACTCTTACAGAAAGAACTTGATCATTAAGTCTTCTTCCCTTACATGTAGGACAAGTATGTTCTGACATAAAGGATGCATACCATTCTTTTGACCATTTTGAAGTTGTTTCTTCATATCTTCTTGCAATTAATGTTCTCACACCTTCAATAAATTTTGTTGTACGTGAGACATTTCCACTATCTGATACGATTTCATAACTAATAGGTTCTCTCGAGCCATCAAGAATATAACTTAATTCTTGTTTTGTAAAATCTTTTAATGGTTTATCTAAATCTATTTTATATTTCTTACAAAGAATTAAAAATCTTTGCCATTCAATACGATTTGTTCCTACTGCTGTTTTAAAATAACGAAGTCCACCTTCATTAATTGATTTACTCCAATCTGGAATCAATAAATCATCATCCACTTCATTTTTAATCCCTAATCCACGACAATCCGGACAAGCTCCTAATGGATTATTAAATGAAAATAAACGTGGTTCTAATTTAGGAACAGAAAAACCACAAATTGGACAAGCAAGATGTTCACTAAAAAGTTCTTCTGTTTTTGTTGTTAAGTTTTGAACAATGACTTCTCCACCCGTTAGTTTCAAACCGACTTCTAAAGAATCTACTAAACGACTACGATAACCTTCTTTTTTGATAATACGATCAATAACGACATCAATATCATGTTTTTTATTTTTATCAAGTTCAATTTCTTCATCCAACATGTAATTTTGTCCATCAACAACCACACGTAAATAACCATCTTTTAATAAGTCCGCAAAATAATCTTTAAAAGTTCCTTTCTTTCTTTTAACAACTCTTGCGACAACCATTAAACGATCGCCATCAGCGTATTGGTCAATCGTATCTGCCATTTGTTTAATTGTTTGACTTTCAATAACAACATCATGTTTAGGACAATAAGCTTTTCCTACACGTGCATATAACAATCTTAAATAATCATAGATTTCTGTAACTGTTCCTACAGTTGAACGTGGATTGTTAGAAGTTGTTTTTTGATCAATTGCAATAGCAGGTGATAAACCTTCAATCGCATCAACATCTGGTTTTTCCATATTACCTAAAAACTGTCTTGCATAAGCACTTAGTGATTCTACATATCTTCTTTGTCCTTCAGCATAAATTGTATCAAAAGCTAAAGATGTTTTCCCTGAACCAGAAAGACCGGTCATAATAACAAGTTTATTTTTAGGAATATCGATATTAATGTTTTTTAAATTATTTTCTCTTGCTCCTCGAATAATTAATTTATTTTCCATCTTTTCTTCCTTTCAATAATTGAATAACACTTTCTTTGTCATGCCCTCTCATTTGTAAATCATAGGCCCAATCAAGTAATTCTTTAAAATCTTGATTAGGTTTAAATCCTAATTCTATTAAGAGTTTACCATCCACAAAAGGTTTTAATGCATGATTTCCACATCTTGAAACCTTTTCTTCAACATAAGTATCTAATGTTGAAATTGTTTCTGGACGATTTGCAAGTCGTCCTAACTTATCACATTTCGACATACATACTAAATCGTTTAAAGGAAAAATTCCTTCTATTCCTTTTAATAATTTATAGTAACTATAATCTTTACTTTGATTTCTTACCATATTCATCAAATGCATATGATAATAGATCATTGTACGAATATATTTTTTCATTTTTTTATTTGTAAAAAAATGACTAAAATATTGATTAAAAACTTTTACACCACTTTCATTATGCCCTGGTGCTTTTCCTTCAGGAGTTGTTACTAATGGTTTTCCTATATCATGAAGTAAAGCACTCCACATGAAAGCAAGTGGCCAACTTGTTTTATCTTTACATAAAGCAGCTAAGTCAACAACTAATAAAGTATGATTCATCACATTTCCTTCAGGATGAAAATCTAATCTTTGAGGACATGTTACTAATGTTTCTAAAGGACGAATAAGAGCATTGAGTTCTAATAAGAATTTTAAACCCGTTGATGGATGTGAAGACATCAATAACTTATTATATTCTTGTTGAATTCGTTCTAAAGATAAATATTGTAAAACTCCTTCATTGACCATTTTTTGACAAATCTCTTTTGTTTTTAAATCCACTTGAAATTCAAAACGAGACATAAATTGAGCTAATCTTAATACTCTTAAAGGATCTTCATAAAATGTTTTTTCATCAACCATTTTTAAACATTTATTTTTAATATCTTCTCGTCCTTGATAATAATCTATCAGCTTTCCATTTTGATAATCATACATCATTGCATTGATTGTAAAATCTCTTCTACAACATGCTGTTTTCATATCTAAATCTTTATGAACTTCTACCTCAAATTCTCGATGTGTTTGTCCTTTCTTTCTTTCAATACGAGGTAAAGCAAAATCAAAATTTGGTAAACAATCCAATTTTAAAATACCAAAACTTTTACCTACCTCGTTTACTTTTCCATATTGAGATAAAATATCAATAATCTCATCTATTTCTAGATCATAGATTTCTACATCTACATCATGGTAATCCACCTTTTGATACATCACCATATCTCTAACAATACCACCTACAAGATAAACTCGACCCTTTTTAGATAAAGAATCTAAAACACTTTTTTCTAAATGATTAAACTCAAACTTCACCTTGCAACTCCAACATCATATCTCTAAGTTCCATTGCTCTTTCAAAATCAAGTGCTTTAGCTGCTTCTTTCATTTGTTTTTCAAGTTCTTTAATAAGTGTTTCTTTATCTTTCTTCTTCGCTTTCTTGCCCTTTTTAACAAGAGAAATGGCTTCATCCACATTTTCTTGTCCATGGATAGCTTCTCTAATTTCCTTTTTGATTGTTTGAGGAATAATACCATGTTCCTTATTATATTTTTCTTGTATTTCACGACGTCTTGCTGTTTCATCAATGGCCTTTTGCATAGAATCAGTAATTTTATCACCATACATAATAACTTTACCATGACTATTTCTAGCAGCACGTCCAATAGTTTGAATCAATGATCTTTCCGATCTTAAAAAACCTTCCTTATCAGCATCTAAAATACAAACAAGAGAAACCTCTGGTAAGTCTAATCCTTCTCTTAACAAGTTGATACCCACTAAAACATCATATTTTCCAAGACGTAGATCTCTTAAAATTTCTGTTCTTTCTAATGTTTTAGTATCACTATGCAAATAAGCAACTTTTAACCCAAGTTCTACAAGATAAGCACTGAGATCTTCTGCCATTCTTTTAGTAAGTGTGGTAATCAATACACGTTCATTTTTTTCAATACGTTGATGAATTTCATCAATAATATCATCTACTTGACCATCAATAGGTCTTACTTCTATGATTGGATCTAATAGCCCTGTTGGTCTAATAATTTGTTCAACAACTTGATGATGAACCTTATCTAGTTCATAATCACCTGGCGTTGCAGAAACAAAGATAGCTTGATGAATCAAATCTTCAAACTCTTCAAAAACAAGTGGTCTATTATCCAAAGCACTTGGAAGTCTAAAACCATATTCTACTAATGTTTCTTTACGAGAACGATCTCCATTATACATTCCTCTAATTTGTGGAAGCATAACATGACTTTCATCTACGACAAGTAAAAAATCTTTAGGAAAATAATCAATCAATGTATAAGGTCTTTGACCTGCTTTTCGTCCATCGATATGTCGTGAATAATTTTCAATTCCTGGACACATTCCCACTTCTCTTAACATTTCCACGTCATGTCTCGTTCTTTGATCAAGACGTTCATACTCTAATAGCTTTGTTTCATCTTTAAAATACTGTAATCGTTCTTCTAATTCCTTAGAAATCGTATCACAAGCTTTTAACATTTGTTCCTTTTTCGTAACATATCCATAAGCAGGATAAATAGTATACGTATTATAAGAGCCTAAAATATGTCCTGTAAGGGGATCTACTTCACAAATACGTTCTACTGTATCTCCAAATAATTCAATACGAATCAAATAACTTTCACTATGTCCTGGAACAATTTCAATAACATCACCACGAACCCTAAAAGTTCCTTTAGTTTGTTCAATATCATTTCTTTGATATTGACGATCGACTAAAAATGTCAATAATTCTCTACGATCAATATCTTGATCAACACGTAATGAGAAAATCATTTCTTTATACTGTTCAGGATTTCCAAGTCCATAAATAGAAGCAACAGAAGCAACAACAATGACATCTTCTCTTTCAATAAGTGAATTCATTGCTGCTGAACGCAACATTTCAATTTCATAATTTGTTTTTGCATTTTTATCAATATAGAGATCTCTACCTGGAATATAAGCTTCTGGTTGATAAAAATCGAAGTTTGAAATAAAGTACTCTACTCTATTTTCAGGAAAAAATTCTTTTAACTCTGAATATAATTGTCCTGCTAATGTTTTATTATGTGCTAAAACCAACGCTGGTTTATTATATTCTTTGATAACATTAGCAACAGTAAATGTTTTTCCTGTTCCAGTTCCCCCAAGTAAGACTTGTTCCTTTTTACCTGCTTTTAAACCATCTACAAGTTCTTGAATAGCTTGAACTTGATCTCCCATTGGTTGAAAAGGAGAAACGAGTTTAAACTGAGACATAGTTTCACCACCTTATTTTATGATTTTCATTAACTGATCATACTGTTTATCATTTTCATGATTATTGATATAAATCATCATTCTTGCAACCAGCATTTGTTTATCACTTTGACTATACTCTCCATCTACATTTAAATGATTATCTGTTTCAAATTGTTGTAATGCTGCTTGTGTATTAACTGAAAAATAACCATCTTCTCGATCAACAGAATATCCTAAAATATTGAGCATCTTTTGCATAGATTTAATACGTGTATTTACACAATCAACTTTTAAGGTTTCTTTTACATCTTTTGTTTTAATTCCTGATAATGAAACATTATCAACTTCTTCATCAGGTGTTAGACCCTTTCCATTAATACATGTTCCATTAGGAATCATCCATTTAGCATACGTATACTTTAAAACTGATCCATCAGAAAGCGTTTTTTGAGTTTGTGCACTTCCTTTTCCATAAGTTGTTTTACCAATAAGTTGATATCCTTTTTCACTTTGTAAAGCTCCTGCTGTTAATTCAGAAGCACTTGCTGTATTTTCATTTACAAGAATATAACCATTTTCAAATTCATATTTTTTATCTGATTCTGCATAATATTTTTTTGCTGCACTATTTTTTTCTTTCATTTGATAAATTACTTCATCTGAAGTAAAGAATAAATCTAAAATATCTGTAGCAGCTGTTAAATAGCCTCCACCATTATCTCTTAAATCAATAACTAATGTTTGAATATTTTTCTTTTTAAACATTTCTAAGGCTATTTCTACTTGCTTAGCGGTATCTGTTCCAAAAGTTGATAATTCAATATATCCAAAAGATACATTTCCTTGTTTTCTTATTTCATAAAAAGCAGAAGTATCTAATGCGCCTCTTGTAACTGTCACATCACTTGTTTTTTGATTACTTAAAATCGTTAATGTAACTTCTGTTCCATCTTCACCTCGCACATAGTCTCTTACTTGATCAGTACTTGCTTGTGCTAATTCATTTCCATCCGCTTTCGTGATAATATCGCCAACTTTTAAGCCTGCTTTACTTGCTGGTGAATCACTATATACTTTAGTAATCATGGCCCCTTGTTCTACCATAGAAAAACCTACACCAATGCCTTGATAATTTCCAGCAACTGTTTGATTAAATTCAACAGCTTCTTTGCTTGTTAGATAACTTGAATGAGGATCATTTAATCCTGCAACCATTCCTTCAATAGCAGAGGTATTTAAATTTACATCCTGATCATTCGTATTTACCCAATACTTATCTAAAGTATCATAAACTTCATTAATAATACTGCTATCATTTGTATTTTTAACAATAACATTCTTTTTTGAAATATAGCCTGCAAAATACCCAATTGCAAGACAAACAATAATCAAAATAACAATTAAAACTTCTTTGATTGGTCTTTGTTTTGTTTCTTGTTTTACTTCTTTTTTTGGCGGTCTAATAAAATCATCCATCATTTTCACCTCACCATAACATATTATCATATTTTAAAAAGCATTTATATCATTAATCAAAACCTATTTATTAGTTTCTTTTTTAGACACATTATATCGTTTTTTTACCCATAAGTCACGCTTTTTGCATGAGTCATTTATTATTTTGTCGTATTTTTTTAGTAATTGTTTCCATATAAGATTGAAAAGGTTTTACCTTTTCTTGATGATTTCCAACATATTCTTTAAAACATTCTGCAAAATATTCTTTTTTTGTCTTTTGTTTGAATAATGTTTTATTTTCTTTATAAAGTTTTATAAATTGTTTAGAAGAACTAAAATGATACTTTTCATCAAAATAATGTCCTAATTCATGAATAATTACCCCTTCACTTGTGACATTCTCAAGATATGGATGAACTAAACGAATAGTTGCAGGAGGAATCATTTCGCCTGAAATGATCAAATTATCTTTTTTTATACTATAATTATAAAGCTCAATTTTACCACCTGAATTAAAAAAGATTTCTAAATATTGATCATCATATGAATAACCATATCCTCCTTGTAGTTCTTCCTCAATATAGCTATCTCCAAATTCATTCATTTCTAACCAACTGTCTTTAAATTCTTTTTCTACATAGACATGTTTTTGAATTTCAATCATTGTTGTTTTAGGTGTACAACCTATTACAAATAATAACAAAACACATAATATTTTTTTCATTTGAACTCCTTTTATCAATATATAAATAAAAAGGTATTTCTACCTTTTTATAATAATTGGTAAATCATAATCATGAGTGGCATTGTAATAATACTAAATATAACTCCCATCACATTCATAATACTTGCATATCCTGGATGTTTATTATAAAGCTGTGCAAATTGTGTAATCGTTGCAGCCGGTGGTGCAGATGCAGCTAAAATTGTAATCAACAAAATTTTGTCAGCATCAACTGTTAAACGAGACATACCTGTAAATTTAAAAATAAGAATCATAATTAATGGAAAGACAACTAATCTAAATAAAGAAATTAAATATGTTCTCTTTTCTACAAAAATACTCCTTAAATCCATTTCTCCAATAAGCATTCCAATAACAATCATTGCTAATGGTCCCATCATACTTCCTACTTTAGAAAAAGTATCAACAAGTAAAGATGGTAATTGTAATTGAAACATAAAAAGACAAATTCCAATAATGATAGCAATAATATTAATATTTAATAGAATCTTTTTTACGTCAAATGATGGTTCATTACAAACTAGACTTTTAGCATGTGTCCATAATAAAATAGTTTGTATAACCATATAACCGCTTGAATAAATGACCCATTCATTCCCTAAGATGGCTCCTACTAAAGGAATAATTAAATTACCAGAATTCGAATAAATAAGTGTTGCTTTTTCAATAGGTGTAAAACCAAAAATTTTTCCTAATAAATTAGCAAGTGGAATAAAAATGATATGTACTAAAATAGCCCCTAAAAAAGATATTCCTAAACCAATCAACTTATCTGATGTAAAATCAATCATAAAAGAATTGATAATGGCACAAGGGCATGCAACATATAAAAGTAAAATAGATAATACTTTACTATTTTCCGCTGTTAAAACTCGACCTCTTACAAGCAAAAAGCCAAAAAAGATCATAATAAATAATTGACATATTTGTTGAATTAACAAAATACTTAATTCCATTATATTCACCTCAAGGGATAGTTTAGACTAATTATTTTAAATATGTAAAAGCTTTCATTATATGAAAATAAAAAAACCACTTAAGGGAAAATTCTTAAAACATAAAAAAAAAGAAGGAACTGGCAACGAGCTATTTTCGCACAATGTACTA
>ERZ836358.3226-NODE-3226-length-11031-cov-3.275692_pt1 | contig 11031 bp, 5 predicted proteins | sample MGYA00519942_ERZ836358 | MGnify/ENA primary metagenome ERZ836358 (study PRJEB31850, sample SAMEA3708798) | human gut metagenome | biome: human gut; feature: human-associated habitat; material: faeces | place: China | collected 2014 ...
CGGAGGCACGGCCGAATACCGCGTCGGGGCGCTGCTGCTCGACCGGGAGAATCCGCTGCGGGTGCTGGCCCGGACGCCGGAACCGATCCTCGAACCCGAATTTTTCTATGAAACCGAAGGTTTTTACAGCCATTGCGTCTTCCCGACCGGCAATGTGGTCGTCGACGGCGTGCTGTACGTCTATTACGGCGGAGCGGACAAATATGTAGGCGTTGCAACCTGCCGGCTGGAGGAATTATTAAATTATTTGACGGAGAAATGCCGTTGCGAATAGCCCATTTGCGCTTTGTTTTCATAAAAGTATAATCAATCAGCGATTTTCTAAAACAGTTCTTCCGTAGCAGCATGTTACTTTGCAGTGTCCGGTGCAGTTCCCGGAACCGCCCCGGACCGTATCAATAAACTACTCTAATCTAAAACTTATGAAAATGAAATTTTACCTGATCGTTCCCTCCCTGCTGGCGGTCTGCCTGTGGGGGACGGGAGACGTCCGCGCCCAGTCCGCATCACGGAGCATGACCGTGACGGGCAAGGTCGTGGATCAGAACGGCGCCGCCGTAACGGGCGCGTCGGTTGTCGTCGTCGGCACGACGAAAGGAACCACAACCGGGGCCGACGGAGCCTTTTCATTGACCGGAGTGGCTTCGGACGCCCGCCTTGCCGTCAATTTCATCGGCTATAAAACGCAGACGGTGGAGGTCGGCGGCCGCACCTCTTTCAACATCGTGCTGGTCGAGGAGGCCACGGCCGTGGACGAAGTGGTGGTCGTGGGTTACGGACAGGTCAAGAAGAGCGACCTGACGGGTTCCGTGGCCTCGGTCAAGGCCGAGAAACTCACCGACATCCCGGCCAACTCGATCGACGGGCTGTTGCAGGGCCGCGTGGCCGGCGTGCAGGTGGTCAACTCCTCGCAGGACCCCGGCGCCTCGTCGACGGTCCGCATCCGCGGCAACTCGTCGCTCAACGGTTCGAACGCTCCGCTGGTGGTCATCGACGGATTCCCCTGGGGCGATGCCGGCGACCTGAAATAAATCAACCCGCAGGACATCGTTTCGATGGAGGTGCTCAAGGATGCCTCGGCATCGGCCATCTACGGTTCGCGCGGAGCCAACGGCGTGATCCTCATCACCACGCGCAAGGCGCAGGAGAACGTGACGCGCATCACGCTGCGCCAGCAGACGACCGTTTCGGGATTCAGCTCCGAGCTGAACCTCTGGCGCGATCCCGTGCTGATGGCGATGCTCTCGAACGAAAGCAGCATCAACGCCGGACTGACGCCGACCTACATCGGTGCGACCAATGCCAACGGCGTCTATTATCCCTCGATTGCGGAGTTGCAGACGACCTGGACGACCAACACGCGCTGGGACGACCTGGTCTTCCGCCCGACGCCCGTGTCGAACAACACCACCGTACAGGTGCAGAGCAGCAACGACCGCACGATGTTCCAGGCCAGCGCCAACTACTACCTCGACAACGGCATGTACATCGAGGACACCTACCGCAAATACGGCGGTAATTTCTCGGTCGAGCACAAGCTGCTGGACAACCTGCGCATGAAGGCCAGCGCCAACATCACCAGCAACAAGCGTCACAACAACGGCGGACTGGCCTACTGGCGCAACCCGATCTTCCCGGTCTACGACGACAACGGCGATTACTGGCTGTACGGTGCCCAGGACTATTCGCATCCGCTGGCCCTGACCAATTTGCAGAAGAACGATTCGAAGGGGTTAGACATCATCTCGTTCGCTTCGGTGAACTGGGACGTGCTTCCCTGCCTGAACGTCATGGCGCAGTTCAACTACAAGCACGGCGAGCAGATCACCGACAAATATTTCCCGAAGAAGTATTCCGAGACGGGCGTGTTCAACGACGGTTACGGGTCGATCGACAACTGGAAGGACGACAACATCGTTTTCGAAGCCTATGCCACGTTCGATCGGACTTTCGCTGAAAAGCACCGGCTGACGGTGATGGGCGGTTACTCTTACGAGAACTACCAGTCGCGCAGTTCGTCGCTGGCCGCCAAGGGCTTCATCAACGAATCGCTGGGCAACGAGAACCTCGCCGCGGGCGATTCGGAGACCTATTCGATCGGCAACGGCTCCTACAAGACCGAGCTGGTGTCGGCCCTCACGCGTATCAACTACACGTTCGACAACCGGTTCCTCTTCACCTTCACGGCCCGCGCCGACGGTTCTTCGAAATTCGGCTCCAACAACAAGTGGGCCTTCTTCCCCTCGGGGGCGTTCAGCTGGAAGATGCACGAGGAGCGGTTCATCCGGAACCTGAACGTTTTCGACGTGCTGAAGATCCGCGCCTCCTACGGTATTTCGGGCAACCAGGGTATTTCGGCCTACCAGACGCTGAGCCGCTACGGACAGCACAAGTATTTCAACGGAGGCAAGTGGGTGACGGCCATCGGACCCGGCTATCAGTCGGGCACCACGGGGCAGGACGGCATCTATGCGCTTTGGAGCGGCATCCCGAACAAGGGGCTGAAATGGGAGACCACCGCGCAGGTCGACCTCGGACTGGACATGTCGTTCTTCGGCAACCGTCTGAACGTGACTTTCGACTGGTACGACAAGCGCACCTCGGACCTGCTGCGCGAGCGCAACATCGCGCCTTCGTCGGGTTACGACAAGATGTGGGTCAACGACGGCGAGATCCGCAACCGCGGCATCGAACTGACGATCGACGGCGTGGCGTTCCAGAACCGCGACTGGCGCGTGGGCGGCACCTTCGTCTTCTCGCGCAACCGCAACAAGGTGCTCAGCCTCGGAAACGCCGTGCAGACCGGTCTGAAAACCGACCTGCGCACCGGCATGCAGTATGAATATTACGGCAACCAGAGCGAACAGTTCCGCGCCTATACGAATATCCTCGCCGTAGGGCAGCCGATGTACGTCTTTTACGGATACAGGACCGACGGCATCGTGCAGTCGCTGGCCGAGGGCTTGAGCGCCGGCCTTTCGGGCGACGACGCCCAGCCGGGTGAGTTCAAGTATGTGGACATTTACGACGGCGACGGATTGGAGACCGTCGACGAGAACGACATGTGCATCATCGGCGACCCGAATCCCGACTGGATGGCCTCGCTGGGCATCGACGTTTCGTGGCGTCGTTTCGACTTCAGCATCTTCTTCAACGGCGTCTTCGGCAACGACGTGCTGAACACCAAGCGTTTCGACCAGCCGAGCAATATGCCGATGCGCTGGACGGCCGACAATCCGACCAATTCCTACCCGCGGCTGAACGCCAACCGCCAGACCAAGCTCTCCGACTGGTGGGTCGAGGACGGTTCGTTCGTGCGCATCCAGACCATGACGCTGGGATATTCGATCCCCTTCTCGAAGAAGGATGCGGCACGCAAGATACGCCTCTACGTCAGTGCCGACAATCTCTACACCTTCACCGGCTTCGAGGGCTACGATCCCGAAGTGGGGATGACGGGTATCTATTCGGGCGGCTATCCGCGCCTGCGCAAATGGACGTTCGGAGCCGACTTCACCTTCTAAACATTGCCAACCATGAAAATCAAACACCTTATACTTGCGTTCGGGGGAGCCTCTCTCCTGGCGGCCTGCAATCTGGACGAGTATCCCTACGGCTTCTACTCCGAGGACAACTTCTACAAGACGGAGGCGGACGCCGAGTCGGCCGTGAACTATATCTACGACGCGATCAATTACATCGAATATTCGCGTTCGATCGTCTTCCTGGGCGACATGAACACCGACGACATGGAGCCGAAAGGCGACGCCGCGGCGGCCAACAAGGAGCTGGACGGATGGAAGATCAACAATTTCAAGACCAACACCACGCTCGGCAATTTCTACAAGTACTCCTACATCACGATCAACCGTGCCAACGCCGTGATCAAGAAGGTGCCGGGGATGAACATCGACGAGGGCCGCAGGAACCGCTTCCTCGGCGAGGCCTATTTCATGCGCGCCTATTCGTATTTCAACCTCGCGCGCAACTTCGGCTGCGTGCCCGTCCACACGACGCCTGTCGAGACGCTCGAAGATACGGCCGTCCCCGCCGCCGAGTCGCTCGACGCCATGTGGAAGCTCGTCATCGAGGACTTCAAGACCGCCGGTACGCTGCTGCCGTTCTTCGCGGCGCCCGAAACGGGCCGTGCGGACCGCGCCGCGGCCTACGGAATGCTGGCCAAGGCTTATCTCTACATCGCATCGGCCAAGGAGCACGGCGTGCCCCAGTACGCCGCCATGTCGCACGACGTGGACGAATACTATGCCGAGGCGGTGAAATACGCCGGGCTGGTGGTCGACAATCCCGAGCAGACGGTCTTCCGTTTCGACGACAACCTGCTCGATATTTACGACGTCGAGCGGCCGGCCGGACCCGAGCATATCTTCATCATGTCGATGGACCGCACGGGAGAATCGGAGGGGCAGTATTCGAAGATCTCGAAAATGTACCTGCCCTATGTTTCGGGAGCCACGATCTATCTCAAGCAGGGCGATTCCGACCAGATGGTCCCGACCCACGACGGCTGGGGCGAGTACCGGACCGCGCTGTCGTTCTACGATGCGTTCGCCTCGGGCGACCGCCGTCACGACTGGCTGATCGTCGACAAGGTGTACGACGCCGCGGGCAATGTGGTGGCTTCGACGGCCGACGGCAAACTGAACTATCCGTTCTGCCGCAAATTCATCGACCCGAATTTCTCGGGAGACAAAACCTCCACGCGTCCCTACCTGCTCCGCTATTCGGACGTCGCATTGACCTATGCCGAAGCTGCCGGACCTACGGTCAAGGCGTATGAACTGGTGAACTTCATCCGCAACCGCGCCGGGCTGGGCGATCTGGAGCCGGGGCTGGACAAGGAGACGTTCCGGGAGCGCGTGATGGACGAGCGCCGTTTCGAACTGGCTTTCGAGGGAAACCGCTGCTATGACCTGCGCCGCTGGAACCGCCTGCACACGGACATCGCCGAAGCCAAGGGACAGGGGTTGAGCGCCGAGCAGATGGTGTTCTATCCGATCCCGTCCGTCGAGTCCGACCTGAACCCGAATCTTTAACCTTTTAAGAAAACGCAGAATTATGAACAAGCTGAAATATTTGCTGAGCGCTTTCGTCCTGCTGTGCTTCGCATCCTGCAAGGACGATCCGTGGGAAGATGTCGCCGACGGCGGCTGGAACCACGAGCGGTCGATCATCGACGTCAAGTTCGAGGGTCAGGCCGGAACGCCAACCATCACGGAGACCGATTCCGAAACGGGCGTCATCGAGCTGCAACTGGCGTCGGACATGGTCGCGGACATGTCGAAGGTCCGGGTCGAAACGCTGACGCTCTCCTATAAGGCCACGGCCAATGTCGCCTCGGGCGGGACGATCGACTTCACGAAGGGCGATCCGCAGATCGTCGTGACCTCTCCCAACGGCGAGTCGCGCACCTATACGCTCGAAATGAACGAGTTCACGGAGACGCTGACCGGGACGTATACGATCAGCAACCTCTGGGTCTACGGAGGCACGGGCGCCGCTTACGACTGTACGAAGCTCTACAAACCCGCCGACAAGTCGTGGTGCTGGAACGGCGAAGGCCGGGGACCCGCCGCCGAGATGGACAACTATCTGGTGTTCACGCTCGGAGAGATCCTCGCCGACGGCAATACGACCGGAACCTGCATGAACTGGGCCGGCGAGGACGCCAAAAACTGGGATTGCGTCTTTGCCGGGGCGTCGAATCCCGACACCGGAAAGCCGGTGGACCTGACGCAGTTCTACCGTCAGATTCCCAAGGGCGAAAGCACCTGGCTGCGCAACTATTCCGACGGGACGATCACCTTCACCGATGCCGACGGGAACAAGACCTCCTGCACGCTCGTGCCGAAGGGCACCTACCAGATGCCCAATGTGCCGCCGATTCCGCTGACGCTCGAATCCGAGGCCTTCAAGTTCAACCTGAAAGGCACGGAGGACTGGAACAACACCTACAACGATTACGGGGTCTTCGCCCGCAATCCGGTGACGTATTACATCGAGATCGTGAAGCAGCCGGCCGGTTTCGAGGTTCCCGAGGCGTCGAAGACGATCGAGGAGCCGGTAGATCCCGAACCGGAACCGGAGCCAGATCCGGAGGAGACCTCGCTCGCCGGAACCTACTCCGTAGGCCGTCTGACGGTCTACGGCGGTTCGGCCGATCCCGCGTTCGTCAACCCGGTGGACAAGAGCTGGGTGTGGGACGATTCGATCTGGAAGGAGTCCGACAACATCCTGGCAATGACCGCCACGGGCACCGACGACGCCGGCCGCGAGACGGGCGAGTGCGAATACCTGCCCGGTGAGGACGGCGGATACTGGAATTACATCCTCAAAGCCGACTATAACAAGGAGGGAACGGGGGCTCTCGACCTGACCAAATATTACGGCCTGCTGCCCCACGGCAAAAGCGCCTACGTATATGACGCCGAAGCCGGAACCGTGGTGTTCACCTCGGGAATCGTCTCCATCACGGCGAAGCTCCTGCGGGAGGGGGATTACAGCTACGGCTCCTCGACGCTCAGCGTTCCCGGAATCGCCTTCGACTTCGCTCTGCCCGGGCAGACGACGCAGGGGGCCTATCCCTGGACCGATTACGACCGGTTCGCCGTCGGACCGCGCAACTACGTGATGCTCTTCAACAAGCAGGCGGAAGCCGGCGAATGATCCGACAACGTCCGCATGCAGGTCCGGCCTGCATGCGGACTTATAACCGATGCCTATGAAAAACTTCGGAAACCTTCTGCTCGCATGCATGGCGGCGCTGCTGGGGGCCTGTGCGGGAGAATCCGCCGGGAAATGCGACGCCGTGGTGCGTATCGACGCCGACAGCGTCGTCAATCGCGGCTATATCGGCAACGGGGTCCAGTGGGACCCTTATGCCCTCGATTACGGACAGGGGCGCGTCGAAATCAGCGATGCCGACTGGGCGAAACTCTATGCCCGGCTCGATTTCATGCGGCCGGCCTTTATCCGCGTGATGACCAACACGACCTCGGTCGTGCGCAACGGACGGCTCGATCGCATGCGCGGATTCGAACACCTCTCGCACATACTCAACTACTGCCAGTCGCGCGGCGTGACGGTGATGTTCGGCGACTGGGGCGGATCGCTCATGGACGCCCGGGCCGGGACGGTCAACCGCACGCTGCTGGACCACGTCGCGGCCTATGTCGCCTGGCTGGTCGGCGAAAAGGGCTATGACTGCATCCGTTACTACAACCTCGTCAACGAACCCAACGGCTTCTGGTCGGCGGCCGACGGCGATTTCGACCTGTGGGCGAAGGCCGTGAGTTATTTCCGCGGGCGGCTCGACGCCGAGGGGCTTGCCGGGAAAGTGGAGCTGGTCGGTCCCGACGCCGCGATCTGGGGACCCGAAGAGGCGTGGTGGGTGAGCCGCAGCCGCGATGAGCTGGGCGACAGGATCGGCCTGTACGACATCCACACCTATCCGTCGAAATGCACGGTCAACTCGGGGGAGTACGCCCGTATCCTGGAGGCTTACCGCAGGGAGGTTCCCGCCGGGAAGAAGATCGTGATGGGGGAGATCGGCTTCAAGTTCGTCGAGCCGGCCGATTCGCTTTTGCAGGCCGAGAACCTGCGCCGGGCCGCAGCGCATCCGAACGCCTCGACGGACGATTCGCAGATATTCGTATACGACCCTATGTACGGCACGGACATGGCCGATGCGTTGTTCCAGACGATTCACGCGGGCTATTCGGGCTGCATCGCGTGGATGCTCGACGATGCGATGCACTTCAAGGAGGCGCCCGACAAACTCAAGATATGGGGTTTCTGGAACATCTTCGGCGACGAGATTTTCGGAGCCGGCGAGGAACGGGTGCGCCCGTGGTATTATGCCTGGTCGCTGCTGTGCCGCACGCTGCGGCCGGGAAGCGACTTCTTCGCAGCCGACGTGCGGGGTGCCGCCGGGGTCAAGGCCGTCGCCGCCGTGAAAGACGGACGGCGCACCGTCGCCGTCGTGAACGTGTCGCGCGAACCGCGCCGCGTGCGGATCGAGTGTCCGGGCTGGAAGCGGTTCAGGCAGGCAACCCGCTATCGCTACGGCGAGGGGCTGATGCGCACGGAGGGCGACCACACGCTGTTGCCCGACGCCACCGGCCTGCGGATTGATTTCCGCTCCGGCGCGGAGTACGATATGCCCGGAGAGTCGATGATTTTACTGACCGAACAAAACGATTGATTATGAAAAGATTTCTGACACCCGCGCTTGCCACGGCCGTACTGTTCTCCGCCTGCGATGCGGGGCAGGCCCTCCGGGTCGAAGTGACCGACCGGGTCATCAGTTCGGATTACGTCGGCAACGGCGTCGAGTGGGACCCTTACGACGAAGCCGAAGCGTGGGGCGCGGAGGTGAGCGACGCCGATTGGGCGAAGCTCTCCGAACGCCTCGATTTCATGCGCCCGGGTTATGTGCGCTGCATGATCAACAGCCCCTACCGCTATTACGATGCCGCGACGGGACGTTACGACCGCATGCGCAACCTCGCGTCGCTCCGCCGCCTGCTGCAATATTGTCAGGACAACGGCATCACGGTGGCCTACGGTGAATACAATCCGCCGACGTGGGCGATGAAGGATTCGCAGCAATGGGTGGAGATGTCGGTCGATTACCTGAATTTTCTGGTCTGCGACCTCGGGTTCGACTGCATCCGCCATTTCATCATCTTCAACGAACCCGACGGCAACTGGGCCTCGACCGATGGCGATTACGACCTGTGGCGCTCGATGGCGCAGCGTTTCGACGCCGAAATGGCCCGGTATCCGGACCTGAAACGAAAGGTGTCGCTTGCGGCGCCCGACGTGGTGATGAGTTACAAAAACCCGGCGTCGGAGTACGACACGGCGGGATGGGTGGCCCGGAGCGCGCAGGACCTCGGCGCGCAGATCGGCATCTACGACGTGCATGCCTATCCCGGCCAGCACGAGGTGCGCAGCGGGGCTTATGCCGAAAAGCTGCGCCGCATCCGCGCCGAAGTTCCGGCCGGGAAAAAACTGATTCTCGGCGAGGCCGGGTACAAATACTCGGCGCCGGAGGATTCGCTGCTGAAAGCCGAGTACGACCGTCGGGTCGCCGGGCATCCCTTCACCAAAGGCTCGGACTGCAACATGCTCTGCTACGACTATTTCTACGGGCTGGATATGCCGCTGCTGGCGATGGAGGTGATGAACAACGGCCTTTCGGGGGTGGCGGCGTGGATGCTCGACGACGCCATGCATTCGAACGGCGATTCGGGCCGCACGGAGGACGTGAAGATCTGGGGAATGTGGAACATCCTCGGCGAGGAGGTCTTCGGCGACGCTTCGCAGGAGGAACTGCGGCCCTGGTACTACACCTGGTCGCTGATGTGCCGTCATTTTCCCGCCGGGTGCGACGTCCTCGCCTGCGAGGTCCCGCAGCGCGAGGGGCTGCGCGTGGCGGCAGCCCGCAAGGATGCGGCATACAGCGTCGCTGCGGTCAACTTCTCGCAGGAGCCGTGCACCCTTGAGATTGTCCTGCCCGGAGACTTTGCCGGAGGCGTTCTTTACCGTTATACGGAGAGCGACCGGGCGTGCGACGCAAACGGATTTCCCGCGCCGTGCGAACGCGGCATTGCGGGGAAGCGTTTCCGCACGACGGTTCCCGCCGAAAGTTTCGTTCTGTTGACCAATGTCGAATAATCAAATACCTGAAACCATGAAAAGAATTCCGTTTGTGTTATTGGCGCTGCTGCTTTCCGGCGTGGCGTGCAGCGATGACAGCGAAGGGCCGAAAAAGGAGGGGGAGAGCGATCCCGTGACCCTCACGCTGTCGGACCCGAATGCCACCGAAGAGACCAAAGCGCTCTATTCGAACCTCTGGGCCATCCAGAGCAAGGGGTTCATGTTCGGTCACCACGATGACCTGATGTACGGCCGCACGTGGTACGGCACCGAAGGCGGTTCCGACACGAAGGCCGTCTGCGGCGACTATCCCGCCGTATACAGTTTCGATTTTGCGGAGCATATCGACGATCGCCACGCTTCGGACCCGGATGCCCAGGCGCTGCGGCTGCGCTGCTGCCGGGAGGCTTACGACCGCGGCATGGTGCTCACATCGTGCATTCACATCAACAATCCGCTTACCGGCGGCGATTCGTGGGACAACTCCAGCAATCGGGTGGCCGCAGAGATTCTGACGGAGGGCAGCGCCACGAATAGGACTTTCAAGGAGTGGCTCGACCGCCTGGCCGACATCGCACACAACCTGCGGGGCAGCGACGGCAAGCTGATTCCCGTGATTTTCCGCCCGTTCCACGAACATACGCAGACCTGGTCCTGGTGGGGCGCGTCGTGCACGACGACCGAAGAGTTCGTCAACCTGTGGAAATTCACGGTGAAGTATCTGCGCGACACGAAGGGCGTGCATAATTTCATCTACGCCATCTCCCCGCAGATGGACAGCGCGAAGACCGTCGATGACTTCTACTTCCGCTGGCCGGGCGACGAATGGGTCGATTTCGTAGGCATGGACTGCTATCAGGGTATCAACAATGCGGTTTTCGTGACGAATCTGAAAGCCATTTCGAAGGTTTCGCTGGCCAAACTCAAGCCGTGCGGCGTAACCGAGACGGGCGTCGAAGGCTTCACGGCGACCGACTACTGGACCACGAACATCCATGCTCCGCTGACGGGACGCCGTGTGAGCATGGTGGTGACGTGGCGCAACAAGTACGACCCGATGGAGAGCGGGACGCACTATTTCTCGGTGTTCCCCGGGCACCCTTCGGAGCGTGATTTCGTGAAGATGTACAATCAGGAGAACTCTTTCTTTTGCAGCGACCTGCCCGATATGTACACCCCGGCGGAAAATGTGACGGTGCTGTAATTTGCGAAATATCAATATGCCTGCAAGGGGTTGCCTTTCCGGAGGCAACCCCTTGTTCGGTACGGCAGAGGGGAGTGGCAGGCTTCTCCAACCGGGACCCGGCGAACGTCTTTCCCGAAGGAGCGGAGCAGGCCGGGGAACGGACC
>ERZ836358.3228-NODE-3228-length-11027-cov-2.969741_pt1 | contig 11027 bp, 11 predicted proteins | sample MGYA00519942_ERZ836358 | MGnify/ENA primary metagenome ERZ836358 (study PRJEB31850, sample SAMEA3708798) | human gut metagenome | biome: human gut; feature: human-associated habitat; material: faeces | place: China | collected 2014 ...
CTCGGCATAGCCCGAACAAATTCGGCTCTGCACTCGGCTTAACGAAAAGGTTCGTTTTTTCGATCGGTTCCGCCGTCTTCGGGCGCAAGTCCGGCGACGCCTTCGGTTCCGACACTGCAAAAATAGCGCATCGGCGCTTCCGGTCCGTTATACGGATCACGGATTGTCTTACCATTATTACGGTTGTCGCGTAAAAACCGAAAAAATGCGTAACTTTGCAAAGGTCTCAAAATGCCGCGATCATGGAGAATGTATTGAAACTGGATCGTGTCGAACAGTATAACGATCTGGTGCACTATCCGACGCTGCACCCGCTCGTCAGCGTCATCGACTTTTCGCAGTGTCCGCTCTGCGAGCGCGTCCGGTTCTGCGTGGGGTTCTACACGGTATTTCTCAAAGATGTCAAGTGCGGCGATATCCAGTACGGCCGTCGCACCTACGACTATCAGGAGGGGACGCTCGTCTTCCTCGCCCCGGGGCAGTGCGTCGGGTTCGACAATCGGGGCGTGAAATTCCAGCCCAAAGGCTGGGCGCTTCTCTTCCACCCCGATCTGCTGCGCGGCACGCAGCTGGGGCGCAACATCCGCAACTACACCTTTTTTTCCTACGAGGTGCGCGAAGCGCTCCACCTCTCGGAGCAGGAGCGGCGCACGATCCTCGACTGCCTGCACAACATCCGCCACGAGTTGCAGCACGCCATCGACCGCCACAGCCGCACGCTCGTCGTGAACAACATCGAGATGTTCCTCAACTACTGCGTGCGCTTCTACGACCGCCAGTTCATCACGCGCAGCGACGTGGCGGGAAAGGATATTCTGGCACGCTTCGAACGCACGCTCGACGACTATTTCCTCTCCGACAAACCCCAGACCGAAGGGCTGCCCACCGTGCAGTACTGCGCGCAGGAGCTCCACCTGTCGGCCAACTACTTCGGCGACCTGGTCAAACGCCTGACGGGAAAGACGGCGCAGGAGCACATCCGCCTGCGGCTCATCGACGCGGCCAAGGAGCGCATCGCCGACCCCGCGCGCTCGATCGCCGAGGTGGCCTACGAACTGGGATTCAAATACCCCGCGCACTTTACCAGACTCTTCAAGAACGTGGTCGGTTGCACTCCCAACAGGTACAGAAACATCAACTGACGCATTGCGCAACCGGCTGTCCGGCCGACTGTTCCGAGCGGTAAAAATGGTAAGAATCTCCGTAATCCGTCTATCGTCCGGCATGATCCGCCGCCCTATCTTTGCAGATGAAACGCTGGTCGGGAGGCACCGACCGGCAGACAAACGACAAGAACCATGAAAACGAAAACGATTCTTCTGACGCTCACCACCCTCTTCGCTGCCGCCGAGAGCGGCGACGCCCAAACGGCGCCGAACGATAAAAAAGTGCTGGTGGCCTACTTTTCCCACAGCGGCAACACGCGCGCCGTGGCCGAACGGATCGCTGCGGCCACGGGTGCCGATCTCTTCGAAATCGTCCCGCAGAAGCCCTACCCCGCGGAGTACCGCGCCGTCGTCGATCAGGCCAGGCGCGAGATCGGCGCGGACTACCGTCCGGCGCTGAAAACCGACCTGCCCGACGCCGGGCGATACGACGTGATCTACATCGGTTCGCCCTGCTGGTGGTCGACCGTCGCACCGCCCGTCGCGACCTTCCTCGCAGCACACGACTTCACGGGCAAGACCCTCATCCCCTTCATGACGCACGAAGGGAGCCGCATGGGCCGCAGCGAAACCGACATCCGACGGCTCTGCCCTGGCGCGACCGTGCGCAGCGGCGTCCCCATCCGCGGCAGCGGCGCAGCGCAGGCCGACCGCGAAATCCGACAGCTCGTCGAGGCGGCCGGACGCTGAGTGCGGACGGCACGCCGACGGTCGGAACCGCGCGGGCGAATACGAGTCGCAGTCCGCCGCGCAGGGCGGCAGACGTTGGAGAGCCCACCGAAATCCGACGAAGGCCATTTTTGCGGACGAACACAAAAACACATAAAACAACCGTTGGAAATACAGACAACGCATCGGTCGTCATCCGGATTTTCCTATCTTTGCCCCTGAACGGAAAACAACGAACAACCAAAACCGAATCGAATGCTACGCAAACTCAGAATCGCAGCGGCCGTCGTCTGCTTCACGCTCGTCACGCTGCTCTTTCTCGACTTCACCGGCACGCTCCACGCATGGTTCGGCTGGCTGGCGCGCATCCAGTTCCTGCCGGCCCTGCTGGCCGTGAACGTCGGCGTCGTAGCGGCGCTCGTCGTCGCCACGCTGCTTTTCGGCCGCGTCTACTGCTCGGTCGTCTGCCCGCTGGGCGTGATGCAGGACGGCATATCGCACCTCGCCGGCCGACGCACGAAGAACCGCTTCCGCTACTCGCCCGCGAAAACGGCGCTGCGCTACACCGTGCTGGCCCTCTTCATCGCCGCACTCGCGGCAGGCATCGGCTCACTGGTCGCCCTGCTGGCCCCTTACAGCGCCTACGGCCGCATCGCGCAGAACCTGCTGGCTCCGCTCTGGGGATGGGGCAACAACCTGCTGGCCTACTTCGCCGAACGCATCGACAGCTACGCCTTCTATCGCACCAACGTCTGGGTGCGCAGTGCGGCGACCTTCGCCGTAGCGGCCGCGACTTTCGCCCTCATCGCCGTGCTGGCCTGGCGCAACGGCCGCACGTGGTGCAACACCGTCTGTCCCGTGGGTACGGTGCTGGGCTTCCTCGCGCGCTTCTCGCTGCTGCGCCCCGTGATCGACACCGAAAAGTGCGTCGGCTGCAACCGCTGCGCACGCAACTGCAAGGCGTCGTGCATCGACGTCGAACACCACCGGATCGATTACAGCCGCTGCGTGGTCTGCATGGACTGCATCGACACCTGTCACAAAAACGCCATCGCCTACGAACTGCGGCCGAAAACCCGCAAGCCGGGGAAGGAAGAGAAGAGAGAGTCGGGAAGAGAGGAGAACCCCGCCGGTCTTTCGCGCCGCAGTTTTCTGTCGCTTACGGGCATATTCGCCGCACACACGGCTCTCCGTGCACAGGAGAAGCTCACCGACGGCGGGCTGGCCGTCATCGAACAGAAAAAAATTCGCCGATCGTCCCGGCCGGCGCCGCGAGCCTGCGCAACATGGCGCACCACTGCACCGGCTGCCAGCTCTGCGTGGCCGTCTGTCCCAACGGCGTGCTGCGGCCCTCGGAAAAACTCACGTCCCTGATGCAGCCCGAAATGTCCTACGAACGCGGCTACTGCCGCCCCGAATGCACGAAGTGCTCCGAGGTCTGCCCCGCAGGAGCGATCCTCCCCGTGACGGCGGCCGAGAAGTCGTCCGTGCAGATCGGCCATGCCGTCTGGATACGTGCCAACTGCGTGCCCCTGACCGACGGCGTCGACTGCGGCAACTGCGCCCGCCACTGCCCGTCGGAGGCCATCACGATGGTTCCGTCCGACACCGCCGATCCCGACTCGCCGAAGATTCCGGTCGTCAACACCGAGCGCTGCATCGGCTGCGGCGCCTGCGAAAACCTCTGTCCGGCACGCCCGTTCAGCGCGATCTACGTCGAAGGGCACGAACGCCACCGAACCATTTAACCCCCGAAACCCATGGAGACCAACGATAAGAAAGGCATGGCCCGCCGCGAATTCCTCAAACGGCTGGGCGTCGGCACGGCCGCCACGGCCGCCGCACTGACCGGATGCGATTCGCGCCGCAACGCCGCAACGGGCGACCACACGGCACAGGGAGAAATTCCGACCGACCGAATGACCTACCGCATCAACCCCAAGACGGGCGAGCAGGTATCGCTGCTGGGCTACGGGTGCATGCGCTGGCCGACCCTCAGCGGCGGCAGCGCACGCGACGGCGCCGACGAGATCGACCAGGAGGAGGTCAACCGGCTGGTCGACTTCGCCATCGCCCACGGCGTGAACTACTTCGACACCTCGCCCGCCTACTGCAAGGGACGCTCGGAGCGCGCCACGGGCATCGCTCTCAAACGCCATCCGCGCGAAAGCTACTACATCGCCACCAAGCTCTCGAACTTCGCCCCCTCCACGTGGAGCCGCGAAGCGTCGATGGCCATGTACCGCAACTCGTTCAAGGAGTTGCAGGTCGACCGCATCGACTACCTGCTGCTGCACGGCGTGGGAATGGGCGGCGGAATGAAGGAGTTCGAAGCACGCTACATCGACAACGGCATCCTCGACTTCCTGCTCTCCGAACGCGAGGCGGGACGCATCCGCAATCTCGGATTCTCCTACCACGGCGACATCGCGGTCTTCGACCGCCTGCTCGCGGAGCACGACCGCTACCGGTGGGATTTCGTGCAGATCCAGCTCAACTACGTCGACTGGCGCCACGCCAAGGAGGTCAACACGCGCAACACCGACGCCGAATACCTCTACGGCGAACTGAGCCGCCGCGGCATTCCGGCCGTCATCATGGAACCGCTGCTGGGCGGGCGCCTGTCGAACGTACACGACCACATCGCCGCCAAACTCCGCCAGCGCCGCCCCGAGCAGAGCGTCGCTTCGTGGGCCTTCCGCTTCGCGGGATCGTTTCCCGGCGTGCTGACCGTACTGAGCGGTATGACCTACATGGAGCACTTGCAGGACAACCTGCGCACCTTCTCGCCGCTCGACGAGCTGACCGACGCCGACCGCGAATTTCTCGAAGAGACGGCGCAGGCATTGCTGCGCTACCCGACCATTCCGTGCAACGACTGCAAGTACTGCATGCCCTGCCCCTACGGGCTCGACATCCCGGGCATTCTGCTCCACTTCAACAAGTGCATCAACGAAGGACGGATGCCCTCGTCGTCGCGCGACAGCGCCTACCGGCAGGCACGGCGCGCCTTTCTGGTGGGGTACGACCGTTCGGTGCCGCGCCTGCGGCAGGCCGACCATTGCATCGGCTGCAACCAATGCGTGCCGCACTGTCCGCAGAACATCGACATCCCCGCGCAGATGCAGCGAATCGACCGCTTCGTCGAGGACCTCAAACAGAACAGGGAATTCTGACGGCCTATGGAATACCGGACATTGGGACGAACGGGGCTCCGCGTGAGCGCCGTGGCACTCGGCTGCGAGGGCTTCATGCACAAGCGGGCCGAAGAGGTGAAGGCCGATTTCGACTTCGCGATCAGACACGGCATCAACTTCGTCGACATCTACTCGTCAAACCCCGACCTGCGCGCCAACATCGGTGCGGCGCTCGAAGGACGGCGCGGGGAGTTCATCATCCAGGGCCACCTCTGCACCGTATGGGAGAACGACCAATACCTGCGCACGCGCGATCCGCAGAAGAGCGCCGACTCGTTCGAACGACAGCTGCGGCAATTGCGCACCGACTATCTCGACGTGGGGATGATCCACTACGTCGACGCCGAGGCCGACCTGCGCACGGTCTTCGACGGGCCGATCATCCGGCTCGCCCAGCGGCTCAAAGCCGAGGGACGCATCCGCTCGATCGGTCTGAGCAGCCACAACCCCGCCGTGGCGCGCATGGCCGTCGAAACGGGGCTCGTCGACGTACTGATGTTCTCGATCAATCCGGCCTACGACCTGCAACCCGCAAGCGAGAACGTCGACGCGCTGTGGGCCGACGAAAGCTATGCCCGCACGCTGCACAACGTCGATCCCGAACGCGAACGGCTCTACGAACTGTGCGAGCGCACGGGCGTGGGCATCGACGTGATGAAGGTCTACGGCGGCGGCGACCTGCTCAGCGTGGCGAACTCGCCCTTCGGCCGCGCACTGACGCCCGTGCAGTGCATCGAGTATGCGCTCACGCGCCCCGCCGTGGCGGCCGTCATGGTCGGCTGCAAGAGCCGCGCGGAGATCGAAGCGGCGCTGGCGTGGTGCGGCGCTCCGGCCGCCGAACGCGACTACACTGCGGTGATGACGGGGCTGGAACGCTTCTCGTGGCGGGGACACTGCATGTACTGCGGCCACTGCGCCCCCTGTTCGGCGGGCATCGACATCGCGGCAGTCAACAAATTCCGCAACCTCGCGCAAGTGCAGGGCGAGATTCCCGAAACGGTGCGCGAACACTACCGCACGCTCGCGCACCACGCCTCGGAGTGCATCGGTTGCGGGCTGTGCGAACCCCGATGCCCGTTCGGCGTAGAGATCGTCGAGGCGATGCGCCGCGCCGCCGAACGGTTCGGATACTGAAACGACAAACCATGAAACGAAACACGACCTTCCTGACCGACGACCAGCGGCTGCAACTCATCGACCTGCTGCATGTCGAAGCGTGCTCGTGCGTAATCCGCAACGGCGATGTGACCCGCATCTTCCGCGAACGGGGCGTGAAAGACCTCTACCGCCTGCTCGAAGAGGAGCCCGAACTGCTGGACGGCGCTTTCGTCGCCGACAAGGTGGTGGGTAAAGGCGCGGCGGCGCTGATGATTCTGGGCGGCGTCGGCGAACTCCACGCCGACGTCATCAGCCGGCCGGCGCGGCTGCTGCTCGCCGCATCGCCCGTACACGTGAGCTACACGCTCGAAGTACCCTATATCGTCAACCGGACACGAACGGGGCAATGCCCCGTGGAGACGCTCTGCCGCGACTGCGCCACCGCCGCCGAAGCGCTGCCGCTGATCCGCAACTTTATCGAAGGACAAAAATGAAAGCCTTTTTCCACCCTATACTGACAGCCGCGCTGCTGCTCGCAGTCCCGGCCGCCGTCGCCGACGAACTGCCCGACAGCGTGCGGCAGCGCCCCGTCTACCCGATCGAGGAGGTCGTCGTCACGGGCACGCGCAACGAAACCGACGTCCGCCTCCTTCCGATGACCGTCTCGGTGGTCGACCGCGCCGCGATCGAACGCAGCGGCCGGCAATCGCTGCTGCCCATACTCACCGAACAGGTGCCGGGGCTTTTCGCCACCGCACGCGGGATCATGGGCTACGGAGTCTCGACCGGAGCGGCGGGCGGCATGTCGCTGCGCGGCATCGGCGGCGCACCGCAGGCGGGGCTGCCGACCACGGGCCTGCTGGTACTCATCGACGGCCATCCGCAGTATATGGGGCTCATGGGACATCCGATCGCCGACGCCTACCAGTCGATGCTGGCCGAGCGCGTCGAAGTCGTACGCGGCCCCGCCTCGGTACTCTACGGTTCCAACGCCATGGGCGGCGTCATCAACATCGTCACGCGCAAGCAGCGCGAGGAGGGCATCCGCACCGACCTGCAAGCCGCCTACGGCTCCTACAACACGTTGCAGACCGAGCTGTCGAACCGTATCCGCAAGGGACGCTTCACGAGCGTCGTCACCGGCTCCTACAACCGCACCGACGGCCACCGCGCCGACATGGGCTTCGAACAGTACGGCGGCTACGCCAAGCTGGGATACGAGCTTTCGAGAGCATGGACGCTGTCGGGCGACGTGAACCTGACGCACTTCAACGCATCGAATCCGGGCGAGGTGACGGCGCCGCTCATCGACAACGACTCGCGCATCACACGCGGACGGGCCTCCGCCGCCCTGGCCAACCGCTACGACCGCACGTCGGGCGCCCTGAGCCTCTTCTACAACTGGGGGCGGCACAAGATCGACGACGGCTATGCCGCGGGCAGCGAACCGCTCGACTACCGGTTCAACTCGCGCGACCGAATGCTGGGGGTGTCGTGGTACCAGAGTGCGCAGCTCTTCGCCGGCAACCGGCTGACGGTAGGCTTCGACTACTTCCACTTCGGCGGCGAATCGTGGAACCGGTTTCTCGACGGACACGAAGAGCCGCAGGTCGACAAGACGCAGGACGAGGTGGCCGGTTACGTCGACTTCCGACAGTCGCTCGGCACATGGCTGACGCTCGATGCGGGCCTCCGCGTCGACCGCCACTCCCATGTGGGCACCGAGTGGGTGCCGCAGGCAGGTGTCTCGTTCCACCTGCCGCGCAGCGCCGAGATCAAGCTCTCGGCCGGCAAAGGATTCCGCTACCCCACCATCCGCGAACTCTACATGTTCCGCCCCGCGAACCCCGACCTGCGTCCCGAGCGGCTGTGGAGCTACGAACTGTCGCTCTCGCAGCGGCTATGGGAGGGACGGCTCTCCTACGGCGTCAATCTCTTCTATATCGACGGCGAAAACCTGATCCTGCGTATGCCCGTCGACGGGCGGCAGATGAACGTCAACACCGGCCGGATCGAGAATGCGGGCGTCGAAGCCGAAATCGCATACCGCATCTCGGCGGCATGGAGCGTCGACGCCAATTACAGTTTCCTGCACATGGAGCATCCCGTGCTGGCCGCTCCCGAACACAAACTCCACGTCGGAGCCTCCTTCACGCAGGGCCGCTGGTCGGTCTCGACGGGCCTGCAATACGTGGAGGGTCTCTACACTTCGATCGTCGTCGGAGGGACGGGCAGCGACGCACAGGAAAATTTCATCCTGTGGAACCTGCACGCAGGTTTCCGCATCTCGCGCAAATTGCGTATCTTCGTCGACGGAGAGAACCTGCTGGCGCAGCGTTACGAGATCAACGCCGGATTCCCCATGCCGCGTGCAACCGTGCTGGGCGGTCTGGACATGCACTTTTAACGAATTACTCGAAATACCGGAACTTTCATTCAACCATTCATAAAAAAGTGATATGCAAACGACTTCCGTAAAACTCTATTCGCTGGAATACAGCGAAGCGAAAACCTATCTGGCGGCCGCCCTCTTCCTCGCGGGCAACATCGTCCTGCCGCAGCTCTTCCACACGATCCGTCTGGGCGGGCCGACATGGCTGCCGATCTACTTCTTCACGCTCGTGGGCGCCTACAAGTACGGCTGGCGCGCGGGGCTGCTCACGGCACTTGCGTCGCCCGTAGCCAACGCACTGCTCTTCGGGATGCCCGCCGCGGCGGCACTGCCCGCGATCGTACTCAAATCGGTGCTGCTGGCCGGCGCCGCAGGCTATGCCGCCGCACGCTTCCGCCGTGCGTCGCTCGCACTGCTGGCAGCCGTCGTACTCTTCTACCAGGCGGCCGGCACATTGGGCGAATGGGCCCTCGCGGGTTCGTTCCACACCGCCGTGCAGGACTTCCGCATCGGCCTGCCGGGCATGTTGCTGCAAATCTTCGGCGGCTGGGCATTCATCAATTTCATAATCCGCAAGTAAGACGATGCGCAAACTGGGATTCGGCTGTATGCGGCTGCCGCTCGCAGAGGCCGGCAACTTCAAGGCCGTGGACATCGCCGAGGTCGAACGCATGGTCGACACCTTCCTCGAACGGGGCTTCACCTACTTCGACACGGCCTACATGTACCATGATTTCCACAGCGAGTGCGTCGTGCGCGAGGCGCTCGTCGAGCGTCATCCCCGCAGCAGCTTCACACTGGCCACCAAGCTCCCGACGATGTTCCTCAAAGCCGAAGGGGATCAGGAGCGGATCTTCGCCGAACAGCTCTCGAAATGCGGCGTCGACTACTTCGACTACTACCTGCTGCACAATCTCAACACCGCGAACTACCGCACCGTCGAGCGCTTCGACAGCTTCGCCTTCGCCGCCCGCATGAAAGCCGAGGGGCGTATCCGCCACGTCGGATTCTCGTTCCACGACAGCGCGGAGCTGCTCGACGAGATCCTCGCGGCGCACCCCGAAACGGAGTTCGTGCAGTTGCAGATCAACTACCTCGACTGGGACAATCCCAGCATCCAGTCGCACCGCTGCTACGACGTGGCGCGCCGTCACGGCAAGCCGATCGTGGTGATGGAACCGGTCAAGGGAGGTTCGCTGGCGACGGTTCCGCCCGCCGCCGAACGACTCTTCCGCGCCGTGCATCCCGACCTCTCGCCCGCCTCGTGGGCGATCCGCTATGCCGCGAGTCTGGACGGCGTAATGACCGTTCTCAGCGGCATGTCGTCGATGGCGCAGCTGCTCGACAACACGGACTACATGCACGACTTCCGACCGCTCGACGACGCCGAACGCGCCACGGTGGCCGAAGCCGTCAAAATCATCAACGATGCGATCGCCATCCCCTGCACGGCTTGCCGCTACTGCGTAGAGGGGGGTCCGAAGCATATCGCCATTCCCGACTACTTCGCGCTCTACAACGCCGACCGCCAGTCGGTGAACCACCTCTTTTCGATCCAGCAGACCTACTACGACAACCTGGCCCAGACGCACGGACGCGCCTCGGAATGCATCGGCTGCCGCAAATGCGAACGCAGCTGCCCGCAACACCTGCCGATCGTCGACGATCTGAAACGGGTCGCAGCGACGTTCGAAACGGCCGGATAACCGGATAAAAACTGACGAATATGGCAAAAATCCTCTTTCTCGGAAACTTGGGCGTCGTGGAGATCGTCCTCATCGCACTGATCGTACTGCTGCTCTTCGGAGGCCGCAAGATTCCCGAACTGATGAAGGGCATCGGCCGGGGCATCCGCTCGTTCAAGGAGGGCGCCCGAGGCGACGGCGAGGAACCGAAGCAGAAGGAGTGACCGCACATCGGCGGAATCGGCACCGGCGGAAGAACGTTCCGCCGGTCGTTTCGTACGCCGCACACGAAGATGCGTCCCGGCCGGTTGCACGGGAACGGTCTGGTATCTATCCGTCAGTAGATCAACGGCGCCGCCGACCGATGGATTCCGGCAGGAAACGACATGCTCGCTTCCTGCCGTTCCCCCCCCCACTCCCGCGATCCGTTCTTCCACTGCGAACGAACTCGCCGCCGGAACTCCGCACCGGAAATTTCGCCGATTCGAAAAAATCGTTTACCTTTGCGTAAAACATCAGATGATACGATGAAATCAGGTCCGCAAACGCCCCTTCGCAAACACTCGCTGGCCGATACGTTGGCCCAACGGCTGCCGTATCGCAGCGGGAAAATTCCGCACGGGCGAACGGCTGCCGACCGAATCGGAGCTGATGCGCATGTTCGGCGTCGGCCGCTCGACGGTGCGCGAAGCGGTACGGATGCTATCCGACCGGGGATTCCTGAACGTGCGGCAGGGCGCAGGGACATTCGTTGCAGCCCCCGCAGCGTCCGATGCCCTCGTGGAGCAGCGGTTGCGTCGCGCCGATATCCGCGAACTGG
>ERZ836358.3242-NODE-3242-length-10940-cov-8.190813_pt1 | contig 10940 bp, 8 predicted proteins | sample MGYA00519942_ERZ836358 | MGnify/ENA primary metagenome ERZ836358 (study PRJEB31850, sample SAMEA3708798) | human gut metagenome | biome: human gut; feature: human-associated habitat; material: faeces | place: China | collected 2014 ...
TGCACAGCTTTTTGTGCAGCGGCCCGGTCTTGCTGTTTTGTTTTTACTGCCGGCCAAGCTGCCAGAAGGCTACGGCGCTGGCGGCGGCGACGTTCAGCGAATCGACGCCGTGGGACATGGGGATCTTCACGGTATAGTCGCAGGACGCGATGGTGCTGGAGGCCAGACCGTCGCCCTCGGTGCCCAGCACGATGGCAAGCTTCGGCTCTCTGGCCAGCTGCTCGTCGTCGATGCTCACCGAGCGGTCGCTGAGGGCCATCGCCGCCGTCTTGAAGCCGAGGGCGTGGAGGACGTCCATCCCCTTCTCCGGCCAGTCTGCCGGGCTGTCGCCCAGCTGCCCCCAAGGCACCTGAAACACCGTGCCCATGCTGACCCGGACAGCGCGGCGGCAGAGCGGGTCGCAGCAGGAGGGATTGATGAGGACGGCGTCCATGTTCAGCGCCGCCGCCGAGCGGAAGATCGCCCCCACATTGGTGGAGTCCACGATGCCCTCCAGCACCGCCACCCGGCGGGCGTCCCGGCACAGCTCTTCCACCGGGCGGGGCGCGGGACGGCGGAATGCGCAGAGCACGCCCCGGGTCAGCTCAAAGCCAGTCAGCGCCGCCAGCAGCTCCCGGTCAGCGGTGTACACCGGCGCATCGCCGCAGCGGCTCAGGATGCCCGCCGCCGGGCCGGTGATCTGTCGGCGCTCCATCAGCAGGGACACCGGCTCATAGCCTGCGTCCAGCGCCCGGTCGATGACCTTCGGGCTTTCGGCGATGAAGATGCCTTTCTCCGGTTCAAGGCGATTGCGCAGCTGGTTCTGGGTCAGCCGGGCATAGGGGTCCAGCTCCGGCGCGTGGAAATCCGTGATCTCGATGATGTTGGGCATACAGACAGCCCCTCCTTCTCCTGCAAATGCTGTTTTCTGTGTATTATACCATGAACGCAGTGAAATGGTATAATTGCGCATCCAAAGCCGGTTGCCACGCAGCTCCGCAGGAGCAAGCGGCGAGGCGCTGCGCATAAAACTATAATATCGCGTTAGCGATATTATACCACAGTCTGCGCCGCATTGCAAAGCATCGTGCCTCCTGCGATACCCGCCCGGAATCGTCATTATTGATAAAAAATATCCCACAGTTTTTGACAAAACGCCCATTTTGCGTTATAGTATGGCATGGAGTTATTCTGGATATAAGGAGGAAGCTTTTATGCCGTCTTTCAAACCTCACGGACAGATGTCCGAAGCCTTCATCACCGCCCTTTTTCTCTCCGTCTCGGGCGGTCTGCAGGACGTTTATACTTATCTCTTCCGCGGCAAGGTCTTTGCCAACGCCCAGACCGGCAACATCGTGCTGATGTCGGTCCATGCCTTTGCGGGCGAGTGGGGCGAGGCCCTGCGGTATCTGGTCCCCCTGTGCGCCTTTGCGCTGGGCATCTTCGCCGCTGAGTTCATCCGCCTCAAGCTGAGGGAGATGCAGTGGCTCCACTGGCGTCAGCTGGTGGTGCTGTTTGAGATCCTGCTGCTCTTCGTCGTGGGCTTCCTGCCGCAGGAGCTGAACCTGCTGGCCAATTCCATCGTCTCCTTCTCCTGCGCGATGCAGGTGCAGGCCTTCCGCAAGGTGAACGGCTACGCCTTCGCCAGCACCATGTGCATCGGCAACCTACGCAGCGGCATGGACTCTCTCTGTGCGTGGCTGGTGGGCGGCAACGCCAAGGCCTTCGGCAAGGCGGTGCACTACTTCGCCATCATCTTCCTGTTTGCGCTGGGCGCAGGCATCGGTAGCGTGGCCCTGCTCCCCATGGCAGGCCGGGCCATCTGGCTGTCCTGCCTGCTGCTGGGCGTGAGCTTCTGTCTCATGTTCCTCAAAGAGGACATCGAGGAGCTGGAGCAGCTGGAACGGATGGAAGCCCACAAAAAATAATTGCGCCAGGACCCCTCGTATGCTATACTATAAAGTGTTTGTGTGACTCTCCGGCCTGCCGCACCACCGGGGTGCCGGAGTTGAAGTTGTAAAAACAGGAAGAGGAGCATTCCATGAAAATAGGCTTTGACAACGCGAAATATCTTCAGATGCAGTCCCAGCACATCCGGGAGCGCATCGCACAGTTCGACAACAAGCTCTACCTCGAGTTTGGCGGCAAGCTGTTCGACGACTACCACGCCTCCCGCGTGCTGCCGGGCTTTGAGCCGGACTCCAAGCTGCAGATGCTGCTGCAGCTCAAGGAGCAGGCCGAGATCGTCATCGTCATCAGCGCACAGGACATCATCAGCAGCAAGGTGCGCGGCGACTACGGCATCACCTACGACCTCGACGTCCTCCGCCTCATCGACGCTTTTCAGGGCATGGGCCTGTTCGTGGGCAGCGTCTGCGTGACCATGTACACCGCCGCCCCCGAAGTCGAAGCCTTTGAGCACAAGCTGAACAGCATGGGCGTGCGCACCTTCCGCCACTACAAGATCCCGGGCTACCCCAACGATGTGGCCCGCATCGTCAGCGACGAGGGCTACGGCAAGAACGACTACATCGAGACCCAGCGTCCCCTCGTCGTCATCACGGCCCCCGGCCCCGGCAGCGGCAAGATGGCCACCTGCCTGTCCCAGCTGTACCACGAGCACAAGCGGGGCGTCAAGGCCGGTTATGCCAAGTTCGAGACCTTCCCCATCTGGAACATCCCGCTCAAGCACCCGGTGAACCTGGCCTACGAGGCCGCCACCGCCGACTTGAACGATGTGAACATGATCGACCCGTTCCATCTGGAAGCCTACGGCAAGACTGCCGTCAACTACAACCGCGACATTGAGATCTTCCCGGTGGTCAACGCGATGTTCGAGCTGATCGCAGGCCAGAGCCCCTACCACTCCCCCACCGACATGGGCGTGAACATGGCGGGCAACTGCATCGTGGACGATGCCGCCTGCTGCGAGGCCTCCTGCAACGAGATCGTCCGCCGGTACTTCAAGTCTCTGTGTGCGCTCAAAAACGGTGCACAGGTCCAGAGCGAGGTCTACAAGCTGGAACTTCTGATGAACCAGGCAGGCCTTACGCTGGGCAGCCGCCCCGTGGAGCAGGCCGCTCACGCCGTCTCTGAGAAGACCGGCGGGGCACCGGCTGCCGCCATCGAGCTGCCGGACGGCACCGTCATCACCGGCAAGACCGGCCCGCTGCTGGGTGCAGCTTCTTCGGCGCTGCTCAACGCGCTGAAGAAGCTGGCCGGCATCGACCAGGAAATGGATCTTGTCTCTGCGGCTGCCATCGAGCCGATCCAGACCCTCAAGACCAATTATCTGGGCAGCAAGAACCCCCGCCTGCACACCGATGAGATCCTCATCGCGCTGTCAAGCTCCGCTGCCACCAACCCCACCGCTGCGATGGCCCTGCACCAGCTCTCCAAGCTGAAGGGCTGCGACATGCACTCCACGGTCATCCTGTCCAGCGTGGACGACGACACCGTGAAGAAGCTGGGCATCTACCTGACCTGCGAACCCGCCTACGAGGAAGAGGGCCGCAAGTACCACAAGAAATAAGCGCAGCAAAAAAGAGAATCGCCGCGGCGGTTCTCTTTTTGCATTCACAGGCGGGTCTGCACCCAGTATTCGCCCATGCTCTGGCCGGGCTGGTCGGTGACGTCATCGTTCAGGTAGTCCGCCAGACCGCAGGACGCCGGGTTCCACCCGCGCGCCTGTTCGACCGAATCGTACTCCACCTCGGCGTACCAGAACTCGGTGGGCTGGCCTTCGTCCACATGGTTCACTTCCAGCACCAGCCCGTCCGGCAGCAGATAGCTGCGGCGAAGTTTCGGGATGAGCGGCCTGCCGATGATCTTCGTCTCTAAATCGTCAAACAACGCTTTGTCGATGGGGCGTTCGATCTCCTCCCGCGCCAGCCCGCCGCCGGATTTGAAGCAGAGGATATAGTCGGTGCTGCCGCCCGTCCGGGCCTCCTCCCGGATGCGGACCGTGGGACGGACGCTAATATACCCCTGCCGCATCGCAAATTCCTCCTGCAGCGGCATCTCCGGGAACCCCGCTCCCTCCGGCCAGCCGTTCACCATCCATTTGCGTTCGATCTCCATTGCTTTGCCCTCATTTCTGTTGGATTTTGTATTTATTCTAACACGGTTTTATGATATTATAAAGAGGATCTGAATCAAAAAATACAGTGCTGGAAGCGGGCCGCATCGCCGGGAGCATTTTCCTCGTGCGGCGGAGAGCGCACCTCTGCAATACAGCCGCCCCGCTCAGCCTGTCGTATCTCAAACACAAGGAGTTTCTATGAAATCGACCCGCAACTATCCCATCTACAAAGTCAACAAACACGCTGAGGGGCTGCTGGTGGGCGGCCACCCGTGGGTATACGAGAACGACATCCTCAAAGCACCGGAGACCACGCCGGAGAACGGCACGCTGGCCGATGTGGTAAGCCCCAAGGGGGCCTACCTCGGCACCGGCTTTCTCTCGCTCCAGAGCAAGATCCGGGTGCGGCTCATCTCCCGCAACGCCAACGATACCTTCGACGCTGACTTCTGGCGCCGCCGGGTGGAGTATGCCTGGAACTACCGCAAGACCGTTCTGGAACCGGACGACCTCTCGGCCTGCCGGGTCATCTTCGGCGAGGCCGACCAGTTCCCCGGCCTGACGGTGGACCGGTTCCAGAATATCCTCGTCACCCAGACCCTCAGCGTCGGCATGGAAAAACTCAAGCCCCTCCTCTTCCCCCTTCTGGCAGAAGTTCTGCGGGCCGACGGCCAGACCATCGACGGCATCTACGAGCGGAACGATGAGGCTCTGCGCGCCAAGGAAGGGCTGGCGCAGAACAAGGGCTGGTTCGAGCTGCCCGGCGAGACCCACCCCGCTTCCACCCAGACCGAGATCTGCGAAAACGGTGTTTTTTACCACGTTGATTTCGAGAACGGCCAGAAGACCGGCTTCTTCCTCGACCAGAAATACAACCGCCGCGCCGTGGCCCGCATCGCCGCCGGGCACACGGTGCTGGACTGCTTCACCCACACCGGCAGCTTTGCGCTGAACGCGGCCAGGGGCGGGGCCGCCCGCGTCACCGCTGCCGACATCAGCGCCGATGCCATCGCCATGGCCCAGCGGAACGCCGAGCGCAACGGCCTCGACAACATGGACTTCCTCTGCGAGGACACCTTCGCACTGCTGCCCCGGCTGGAAAAGGAGGGCCACCCCTACGACTTCATCATTCTCGACCCGCCCGCCTTCACCAAGGCGCGCCGCACCGTCGAGAACGCCATGCGCGGCTACAAGGAGATCAACTACCGCGCCATGAAGCTGCTGCCCCGCGGCGGCTATCTGGCCACGGCCAGCTGCTCGCACTTTGCCACCGAGGAGCTGTTCATCAAGATGCTCAAGGCGGCGGCAAAAGACGCCCACCGCCAGCTGCGGCAGATCGAAGTCCGCCAGCAGGCCCCCGACCACCCCATCCTCTGGGGTGTCCCGGAAACGAACTACCTGAAGTTTTTCCTGTTCCAGGTCATCTAACCTCTCAGTCATCGCTTCGCGATGCCAGCTCCCCCGAAGAGCGAGGCATTGGAAACGAACCTCTCAGTCTGCTTCGCAGACAGCTCCCCTGATAGGGGAGCCCTTGGCAGACCGGGCCAGCCCTGCTGTCCGCTTGGGCCCAATTGGGTGCAAAGCACCGGGCCCTGCTCTCACTGTAAGCAGCTGCGGGACTGCGCTCTAACAAGGGGCACTGGTCAAGCGCCGTGAATCTTAACAGCGGAGCCCGGTCGTTCCCGATTGCAGAAAACTTTGCTCGTTCAGCACGACCACCACCGACTCGCCAGTGGTCGTCCTCCCTCTGTCGCTATTCGCGACATCTCCCTCCGGCCGGAGGGAATCTTTCCTACCAGGGGAGCTGGCGCGAAGCGCCTGAGAGGTTGTACTAAGGGAAAACTCCCCCTTTGATAACAAGCCCTCAAACTGTAGGCGAGACTGAGAGGTTGTTCCAAGGAACGCTATCCTCCAAGAACCGGTTTCCCTTTGCAAAAGTCATACCAAGCGCGCAAATCTCCAAAAAAACGAGAGCGTGTTTGTGCAGAATCGTCAGTTTTGTCTATTGCCTTTTTTTGCCCTGTAAGCTATAATCATGCTATAGACAGCAACGGCGCTGTGGGTCACCTCCTGACTCGCAGCGTCGTTTTGTTTAAGCAAGCTTTCGCGTGAAAACGCATCGGCGTGGATGGGTTTTTGCGATGTGTGGAAAGAAACAAGATCAAGTAAGGAGTAGGATTTATGGCAGCAAATGTTATGGAAATCTACGGCAGCAAGGTCTTCAACGAACATGTGATGAAGGAGCGCCTGCCGAGCGCGACTTACAAGAGCCTGGAACGTACCCTGCACAAGGGTGCTCCGCTGGACATCGAGGTGGCCAACGTTGTGGCCAGCGTGATGAAGCGCTGGGCCATGGAGCTGGGCGCTACCCACTACACCCACTGGTTCCAGCCGCTGACCGGCATCACCAGCGAGAAGCACGATGGCTTCGTCTCCCCCGTGGGCGACGGCACTGCCATCATGGAATTCTCCGGCAAGGAGCTGGTGCGCGGCGAACCCGATGCTTCCTCCTTCCCCTCCGGCGGCCTGCGCGCTACCTGCGAGGCCCGCGGCTACACCGCATGGGACCCCACCAGCTACGCCTTCGTCAAGGATGATGTGCTCTGCATCCCCACTGCCTTCGTCAGCTACACCGGCGAGGCGCTGGATAAAAAGACTCCTCTGCTGCGTTCCATGAACGCGCTGTCCAATCAGGCCATCCGTATCCTGAAGCTGTTCGGCAAGGATGTGGACTACGTGTCCACCACGGTCGGCCCGGAGCAGGAGTACTTCCTCGTCAAGAAGGAAGACTACGAGGCACGTCAGGACCTGATCCTGACCGGCCGCACCCTGTTCGGTGCTCCCTCTGCCAAGGGTCAGGAGCTCGAAGAGCATTACTTCGGCGTTATCCGCCCCGAAGTCTCCGCTTTCATGAAGGAACTGGACGTCGAGCTGTGGAAGCTGGGCGTCCCCGCCAAGACCAAGCACAACGAAGTGGCCCCCTGCCAGCATGAGCTGGCCCCCATCTTCGACACCACCAACGTTGCCATCGACCACAACCTGCTGACCATGGAGCTGATGAAGAAGATCGCACCTAAGTACGGTCTGGTCTGCCTGCAGCACGAGAAGCCTTTTGAGGGCGTGAACGGCAGCGGCAAGCACAACAACTGGTCTATGAGCACCACCCACGAGAACCTGCTGGACCCCGGCGACACTCCCATGGAGAACCTGCAGTTCCTGGTCTTCCTGGCAGCTGTCATCAAGGCAGTCGATGAGTACGCAGACCTGCTGCGCACCTCCGTCGCCACCCCCGGCAACGATCACCGTCTGGGTGCCAACGAGGCACCCCCGGCCATCATCTCCATCTTCGTGGGCGAGGAGCTGGAAGCCGTCATCGACGCCATCGCATCCGATTCTCCCTACGCCGGCCCCACCAAGATGAAGATGGATCTGGGCGTGGATGTCCTGCCCAAGTTCAGCAAGGATACCACTGACCGCAACCGCACTTCTCCCTTCGCCTTCACTGGCAACAAGTTCGAGTTCCGTATGCCCGGTTCTGCTGAGAACCTGAGCGACTGCAACACCATCCTGAACACCGCCGTCGCCAAGGAGCTGAAGGGCTACGCTGACGAGCTGGAGGGTGCTGAGGACTTCACCTCTGCTGCCATCGCTCTGGTCAAGCGGACCATCCGCGACCACCGCCGCGTCATCTTCAACGGCAACGGCTACACGGCCGCGTGGGAAGAAGAAGCTGTCCGCCGCGGCCTGCCCAACAAGAAGAACACCCCGGCTGCTCTGCCCGCCCTCGTTGACCCGAAGAACATCCAGCTGATGGAGGACTTCGGCGTCCTGACCAAGGTGGAGATGGAGAGCCGTTACGAAGTCGAGATGGAGCACTACGCCAAGATCATCAACATCGAGGCGCTGACCATGCTCGAAATGGCCCGCAAGCAGCTGCTGCCGGCCGTCAACTCCTACATGAGCGAGGTCGCCAACACCGCCGCCGCCAAGCTGGCCGTCAGCGAGGCGCTCAGCGTCCGCAGCGAGACCAAGACCCTGACCAAGCTGAGCGCCGATGCCGACGCCATGAGCGACGCCATCGACGTGCTGCAGGATGTGGTGGACGCTGCCGAGGCTCTGACCAGCGAGAGCGAGAAGGCTGTGGCCTTCCACGACAACGTGATCCCGGCAATGGACGCTCTGCGTGCCGCAGCCGACGATGCCGAGACCATCTGTGGCGAGGACTACTGGCCGCTGCCCAGCTACAGCAAGATGCTCTACTACGTCTGATCTACCAGCGCATTTCATAAAGCATCCTAGGCTGTCGAACTTCATTCGCCATTCTCCTTTTCCTATTTCTTACACCAGCCTAAAGACCTGCTCTTTTGCGAGGGCAGGCCTTTAGGCGTTTTTCTTGAGAGGAGATCATCCTTATGAGCTATACGACCCAACAGGATATCCTGGATTTTGTGGAGGACAACAACGTCAAATTCGTGCGGTTCGCCTTCTGCGACATCTTCGGCACACAGAAGAACATCGCCGTGCTGGCCGGGGACCTGCCCAAGGCGCTGGAGGACGGCGTCTGCTTCGACGGCAGCTCCATTGCCGGGTTCATGAAGGTGGAAGAGAGCGACCTGGTGCTCCGGCCCGACCTCTCCACCGTGACCATCCTGCCCTGGCGCCCCACCGAGGGCCGGGTGATGCAGTTCTTCTGCGACGTGGAACGGCCGGACGGCGACCCCTTTGGCGGCAACTGCCGGGGGTTCCTGCGCCAGATGAGCCGCCGCTTCCGCAAGCTGGGGCTGACCTGCAACGTGGGGGCCGAGTGCGAGTTCTATCTGTTCGAGAACGATGACCACGGCCGCCCCACCCGCGTCCCCATCGACTTCGGCGGTTACTTCGACGTGGCCCCGCTGGACGCAGGCGAGAACCTGCGCCGCGACATCTGCCTGACCATGGAGCAGATGGGCATGAGCCCCCAGCACAGCCACCACGAGAGCGGCAACGGCCAGAACGAGATCGACTGCCACTATGCAGGCCCGCTCAAGACCGCCGACAACGTGATGATGTTCAAGCAGATCGTGCGGGCCGTGGCCATGCGCAGTGGCATCCATGCCAGCTTCCTGCCCAAACCTCTGGCCGACCAGGCCGGCAGCGGGCTGCACATCAACCTTTCGCTCTGCATGGACGGACGGAACCTGTTCGAGGGCGACATCGCGCCCGACAGCATCGCGGGCAGCTTTATGGCGGGTGTGCTGGCACACAGCCGCGCGCTGACCGTCTTCACCAATCCCCTGCCCAACAGCTACCTCCGCTTTGGCAGCGACGAGGCCCCCAAATACGTGAGCTGGAGCCGCCAGAACCGCAGCCAGCTCGTGCGCATCCCGCAGGTGCAGGGCGACAACTGCCGCATGGAGCTGCGCAGCCCGGACCCCGCCTGCAACCCGTATCTGGCCATCGGCCTCATCCTGGCCGCCGGTCTGGACGGCATCGAGCGCCGGTTGGAGCTGCAGGCCCCCATCAACAAGAATCTGTTCGACCCCGCCGTGGCCGCTGGCCTTGGGCTGGAAAAGCTGCCTTCCACGCTGGAAGAAGCCGTGCAAGCCGCGCAGGAGAGCGACTTCCTGCGCGCCGTGCTGCCGGAGGAGCTCTCTCACCGCTACTACGAGGAGGAGCTGAAGCGCTGCGCTGCCCTGAAGAATGCCGCCGACCCGGCGGAGTACGAGCGCATCCACTACTTCAACGCCATCTGAGCGGTACGCTACCGGAAAAAGAGAGGGAAAAGGAAAGGAGCGATTCCGAATGGGACGTGCTCTGATCGTCAGCGCCGGAGCCAGCTCAAACGAGTATATCTCGGCGCGGCTGGCGGAGCTGGGATACCCCCGGCCTCTGATCGTGCCAAGCGGAGCCGAGGCCCGGCGCAGGATGCTGGAATCGGATTTTGAGCTCATCGTGGTCAACGCGCCGCTGCCCGATGAGTTTGGCCATGAGCTGTGCGCCGCCGCCGTGGAAAAGACCGACGCGGGCGTGGTGCTTCTGGCCAAGGCCGCAGCGGCCGAACAGCTGCTGGCCACCATGAGCGACGAGGGCGTGCTGCTTTTGAGCAAGCCGTTCTCGAACACGCTGTTTTTGCAGGGCATCCACATGGCAGCAGCCAGCAACCACCGCCTGCTGCGCCTGCGGCAGGAAAACGCCAGGATGCAGGAAAAGATCGCGCAGGTGCGTCTGGTCAGCCGCGCCAAATGCTGCCTCATCGAGCGGGAAGGCATGACCGAGGCCGACGCCCACCGCCTGATCGAAAAGCGGGCCATGGACACCCGGTGCGACCGTGCCGAGATCGCAAAAGAAATCCTTGATTCTTACGAGGATTAGGATTATAATTTTATGTCGGAAAAACGAGCTCCCCACAGTCTGCTTCGCAGACAGCCCCCTCCAGGAGGGCGGCGGCATCGCCTGCGCGGTGCCGAAGGGAGCTTCTGGGAAAAGTATCAGAATCAAACAAGATAGAGGAGGACCATTTTTATGGCAAAATTCATCTTCGTCACCGGCGGCGTCGTCTCCGGTCTGGGCAAAGGCATCACGGCCGCTTCGCTGGGCCGTCTGCTCAAGTGCCGCGGCCTGAAGGTCGCCAGCCAGAAGCTCGACCCCTATGTGAACGTGGACCCCGGCACCATGAGCCCGCTGCAGCACGGCGAGGTCTTCGTGACCGACGACGGCACCGAGACGGACCTCGACCTGGGCCACTACGAGCGCTTCATCGACGAGAACCTGAACAAATACTCCAATCTGACCACCGGCAAGGTCTACTGGAACGTGCTGAACAAGGAGCGCCAGGGCGCATACCTGGGCCAGACCGTCCAGATCATCCCCCACATCACCAACGAGATCAAGAGCTACATCT
>ERZ836358.3255-NODE-3255-length-10888-cov-11.485830_pt1 | contig 10888 bp, 8 predicted proteins | sample MGYA00519942_ERZ836358 | MGnify/ENA primary metagenome ERZ836358 (study PRJEB31850, sample SAMEA3708798) | human gut metagenome | biome: human gut; feature: human-associated habitat; material: faeces | place: China | collected 2014 ...
GGGTGGTACTTCATGGCCAGCTTGCGGTAAGCCTTTTTGATCTCCGCATCGGTGGCCGTTTTGGATACTCCCAGCACTTCGTAGTAATCGCGCTTTTCCTGTGCCATAACCATACCTCTATAAAACCAGCAAAGGCCGCCCCGGCAAAACCGGAGCGGCTTTTGCTTTTATCCGGCACGCCTGCCCGCCGGTTTGGCCGGGCATCTGCCGTTTGTGTCAGAACTTAGACTTCCTTGAAGTCAGCGTCCACAACGCCGTCATCGTTGGGCTTCTGCTGGTTGTTTGCGCCAGCATCGGGGCCGGGCTGTGCGCCTGCAGCCTGCTGGGCAGCAGCGGCAGCCTGATACATCTTCTCAAAGACATGGCTCAGCTCATCCTGCTTTGCCTTGATCTCATCAATGGAGCCGGACTGAACAGCGGTCTTGAGGTCGGCCAGCTTTGCCTCAGCTTCGCTCTTCACGTCAGCGGGCATCTTGTCGCCGTTCTCCTTCAGCATCTTCTCAGTCTGGAACACCATCTGATCAGCGCCGTTGCGGATATCGACCTCTTCACGCTTCTTCTTATCATCGGCAGCAAACTGCTCAGCTTCCTTCACAGCCTTGTCGATATCGTCCTTGGACATATTGGTGGAAGCGGTGATGGTGATGTTCTGCTCCTTGCCGGTGCCAAGGTCCTTAGCGCTGACCTTCACGATGCCGTTGGCATCGATATCGAAGGTAACTTCGATCTGAGGCACGCCACGGGGAGCCGGAGCAATGCCATCCAGATGGAACACACCCAGACTCTTGTTGTCGCGGGCAAACTCACGCTCGCCCTGCAGCACGTTGACCTCAACAGAGGGCTGGTTGTCGGCTGCGGTGGAGAACACCTGACTCTTGTGGGTGGGGATGGTGGTGTTGCGGTCGATGATCTTGGTGCACACGCCGCCCAGGGTCTCAATGCCCAGGCTCAGCGGGGTGACATCCAGCAGCAGCAGGCCCTTGACGTCGCCCTGCAGGACGCCGCCCTGAATGGCAGCACCGACTGCCACGCACTCGTCGGGGTTGATGCCCTTGAAGGGCTCGCAGTTCAGTTCCTTCTTCACGGCGTCGTAGACGGCGGGGATACGGGTCGAACCACCGACCATCAGGACCTTCTTCAGGTCAGAAGCGCGCAGGCCTGCATCCTGCAGAGCCTTGCGGACAGGGGTCATGGTGCGGTCGACCAGATCTGCGGTCAGCTCGTTGAACTTTGCGCGGGTCAGGGTCATATCCAGATGCTTGGGGCCGGTCGCATCGGCGGTGATGAAGGGCAGGTTGATCTGGGTGCTCATTGCGCTGGACAGCTCGATCTTTGCCTTCTCAGCCGCTTCCTTCAGGCGCTGAGCAGCCATCTTGTCCTTGCGCAGGTCGATGCCGTTCTCGGTCTGGAAGGCGTCTGCCATCCAGTCGATGACGCGCTGGTCGAAGTCATCGCCGCCCAGGTGGGTATCGCCGTTGGTGGCCAGAACTTCGGTGACGCCGTCGCCCATCTCGATGATGGAGACATCGAAGGTGCCGCCGCCCAGGTCGTAGACCATGATCTTCTGGTCATCTTCCTTATCAATGCCGTAGGCCAGAGAAGCAGCGGTCGGCTCGTTGATGATACGCTTGACATTCAGGCCGGCAATGGTGCCTGCGTCCTTGGTGGCCTGACGCTGGCTGTCGTTGAAGTATGCGGGGACGGTGATGACTGCCTCGGTGACAGGCTCACCCAGATAAGCCTCGGCGTCTGCCTTCAGCTTCTGCAGGATCATGGCGCTGACCTGCTGGGGGGTGTACTCCTTGCCGTTCAGGGTGACCTTGTGGTCGGTGCCCATCTGGCGCTTGATGGAAGAAACGGTGTTCTCCGGGTTGGTGATGGCCTGACGCTTTGCGACCTGGCCGACCAGACGGTCGCCGGTCTTGGTGAAGCCGACAACGGACGGGGTGGTGCGGGCACCCTCAGAGTTTGCGATGACGACGGGTTCGCCGCCCTCCATAACAGCCACACAGCTGTTGGTGGTGCCAAGGTCGATACCAATGATCTTACTCATAATGAAAGCTCCTCTCAAATCAGAACGTATTTGTTTATATGATGCTCAAAGTGGATAAGCGGATGTTTATTTGAAAACCCTTGCGGGTCTTTGCGAAGTTACTCGGCCACCACAACGGTCGCATGGCGGACGATCTTGTCGCCCAGCTTGTAGCCCTTCTGGTAGACGGTGACCACCGTGCCGCTCTCCTGGCCCTCTTCGGCGGGGACCTGCTGCACGGCGTTCATGAAATTGGGGTCGAACGGCTTGCCCAGGGATTCGATCTCCTCCACATGGAGGACATCCAGTGCCTTGGCCGCCTTGTCCAGCGTCATGGTCACACCCTTTTTGTAATTCTCGTCGGTGGTGGGGGCGTTGGCCGCCATCTCCAGCGTATCCAGGATGGGGATGATCTGGTTGACCGCAAAGGAGATGCCATCGTTGAACTTCTGGTCCGCTTCGCGGGCGGTGCGCTTGCGGTAGTTGTCGTACTCGGCAGCCATCCGCAGCAGCTTTTCTTTGGTCTGGGCCGCTTCCTGCTCCGCTGCTTCCAGCTTTGCCTTTGCAGCTTCCAGGTCGCGGTTTTTCTTGAACCAGCCGTCCTTCTTCGCATCCTTGGGTTCCGCTGTCTCGGATGCGGGCGCAGCCTGTTCAGCGGCTGCTTCGGGTGCGGCCTGCTCAGCGGTCTTTGGCTCTGCGGCGGGTTCCGCCTGCGGGGTCTTCTTGGTTTCTTCGCTCATTCCAGGTCCTCCTTATAGATCACAGTCCGCCGGGGTGCGGCTGCCTGCGGGGTATCTTTTCGTTTGCCGCTCATGCCCTCGCCGAGCTGGTCGGCAAAGGTGTGGAGCAGAGGCATCAGCTTTTGGAAGGGCATCCGGGTCGGCCCGATGAGTGCCACCGAGCCCCACAGCCCGCCGCCGACCAGATAACGGTCGCTGACGATGCACAGGCCGGGGATCTGCGGCTCAATGTCCTCGCCCAGCAGGATGCTCTCGCTCTGCTCTGTGGGCGGGGCGATGAGCCGGGCGGCCGCTTCCTCATCGCTCAGCAGGCTGAGGATGGAACCGACCTTGCCTTCCAGCTGGGGCCAGTCGAGCAGGTACTGCTCGCCGCCCAGATAGACATGCGGTTTGGTGGAATCCTGCAGGATGGCCGCTGCCGCCGACACCACCGGCACCAGCTCCGGGCTGATCTGGCCGCACAGCTCTGCAAGGAGCCGGGGCGAAAGATCCATGGGAGCCACGAATGTCAGGTTCCGGTTGAGCAGGGCGGCCAGCGCCGCAGCATCCTCACGCGAGAGGCCGGTGCGCACCCGCGCCACGCGGGTCCGGACGTAGCCGGCCGTGGTCACTGCCAGCACTGCCGCCGCGCTGCGGCCTACCTGCACCACCTCATAATGGGCGATGCAGAGGTCCTCGGCACAGGGGGTGCTGATGGCTGCGGTGCAGCCGCTGATCTGAGCCAGCGCCCGCGCGGCACCCTGGGCGAGCTTTTCAGGCTCGTGGTCCAGGCTGGCGAACACGGCGTCCACCCGTGCGCGGGTCACGCGGTCCAGCGGCTGGTCATCCGTCAGCAGATTGTCCAGATAATAACGGTAGCCCTTGGCACTGGGCACACGGCCCGCGCTGGTGTGGGGCTGCTCCAGCAGACCCAGCTTTGTCAGCGCCGCCATCTCATTGCGAAGCGTTGCGCTGGAAACTGCCATGTCAAAGTAGTTTGCCAGCACGCTGCTGCCAACGGGCTCGCCTTCGAGACCATACAGCGCCACGATCGCCTGCAAGACTCGCTGCTTGCGTGCATCCATCGTCATAGCGCCTGCCTCCTTCGTTTGCTTTTTGTTCTTTAGCACTCTGTCTTCCTGAGTGCTAAGACCATTATATCCAATTTTTCCGCGCTGTCAATAGGTTCGCAGAAAAGTTTTGAAAGATTCACAAATTGGTCATAAGAAAACGGCCCACGCCGAGGCGCAGGCCGTTTGTTTCTATTATAAGGTATTCACTCTTCCATCTGTTTTGCCAGAAACGCCGCCGCCACTGCTGCGGCCTTTTCCTGCGCGGCATCCGGCTGTGCCGCCCGGTCCTCGGTCAGAAAGCCCACGGCACCGGTCACATCCCCCGCCGCGATGATGGGGCAGACGCAGAGCAGAGCGCGCTGCGCTCCCTCGCAGGGCAGGAGGGCCTTTTCCGGGTCGCCGCCGCTGGAGTAGAGCTTCCGGCTGTCCATCAGCTTTTCCAGCGGCTGGCTGACGCTGCGGTCCACAAGGTCCCGCCGCCCGGCACCGGACGCCGCCAGGATGCGGTCCCGGTCACAGACGAAGGCTGTCAGTGCGAAGCTCTTGCTCAGCGCATCCACATACTGCGTCGTCACGCTGCTCAACTCCCCCACCGGCGAATACTTCTTGAAGATGACCTCGCCGTCGCCGGTCGTGAAGATCTCCAGCGGGTCTCCCCGGCGGATGCGCTGGGTGCGGCGGATCTCCTTGGGGATGACGACCCTCCCCAGCTCATCAATGCGGCGGACGATCCCAGTTGCTTTCATAACACATTCTCCCTTTCTCGGTCCCACGTTTCCTTGGTTCCCAGATTTCGTTTCCTGTAGTTATTTTGTGGTAGAGAAAGGAGAATTATTCAAGCGCGAAGCTCTGCCTGCGGGAGCTTCCCTGTTTTGCTTGTCCTCATACATCCGGTGGTCTGCCAGGATGCGGATATCGCGGACGTCGGCCCGGTCGGCCGGGTAGCAGGCCGAACCGCTTCTGTCAATGCTCTTCCGTCGTTTTTCGCGTTTGAACTCTGGCCGTTTGTTCCGGTTTATGCTATACTGGGTCTGTTCTTCAGGCCCTGTGCCGCGCGGGAGGGTTCCGGCGGCTTTTTCTCTTTTCAGAAAGGATCGTTTCATGCAACAGATCGTGATCTTAGGCGGCGGTGCAGCCGGGATGGCGGCGGCGCTGGCCGCAGCACAGGCGGCCCCCGCCGGGGCAGTGCGCGTCACCGTGCTGGACCGCAACCCCCGCTGCGGCAAAAAGCTGCTGGCCACCGGCAACGGCCGGTGCAACCTCAGCAACACCGGCATCGCGCCGGAGTACTATTTCACCGCAGACCCAAAGGCGCTGGCCCCGCTGCTGAACGCCGTGAACACCGCCGCGCCGCTGGAATGGTTCCGGGCGCTGGGGCTTTACACCCGCACCGACGAAGCCGGGCGGGTCTACCCGTATTCCAATCAGGCGGCGGACGTCCTCGCCCTGCTGGAGGGCCACATGGCCCGGCTGGGGGTGGAGGTGCGCACTGGCTGCACCGTCAACACTCTGAGCCAGAACCGGAACGGCTACGCCGTCCTCTTTGACAGCGCCGAGCGCAGCAACGAGACGCTCCATGCCGATGCCGTCATCTGCGCCATGGGCGGCAATGCAGGCCCGCAGTTCGGCACCGATGGCTTTGGCACCCGCTTTGCCGCCCAGTGCGGCGGAAAGCTGGAACCGCTCTACCCCTGCCTGACCGCCTTGCAGACGGCTCGGCCCAACAAAGCGCTGGCCGGCATCCGGGTCAAGGCCCGCGCCGCGCTGCTCGACCTGGACCGCCACACCCTGCTGGCCGAGGAGACGGGCGAGGTGCAGTTCACCGACTACGGCCTGTCCGGCATCTGCATCATGCAGCTGTCCGGCCTGCTGGCCCCCCGGCGCGGCCCGAAGCGCCCCGCTGTGGAGCTGGACCTCTTCCCCGCGCTGGACGAGGCCGCGCTGACGGCCCTGTTCGCTGCGCGGGTGCCCCTGCTGCCGGGCCGGACGCCCGCCGATTTCTGGACGGGGCTGCTCAACCCCAAACTGGGCCGCGCCCTCTGGGCAGCGGCCCGCCTGCCGGACACACCGTTGGACACCCTGCCTGATGCCGCCTGGCAGGTGCTGGCCAACACGGCCAAGCACTGGCTCTTCGAAGACCTGACCCCCTGCGGCTGGAAACAGGCCCAGACTACCGGCGGCGGCCTGAGCCTGACCGAGCTGGAACCCAGCTTCCAGTTCAAGGGCTGTCCGGGGTTGTACTTCGTGGGCGAAACGCTGGACTGCGCCGGGATGTGCGGCGGCTTCAACCTGCACTGGGCTTTCGGCAGCGGCATCACCGCCGGGCGGGACGCCGTGCGCACCCTGCGCCGCCCGCACAAAAAGAGATGACAAGACCCGGCCCTCTCCTGCACATCTGCCGGAGAGGGCCGGGTCTTTTTGCGCTCTTTATTCGTTTGCGGCTTTGTCCAGCGGGGCTTCCTCCGCTTCTTCCTCCTTCTGGTACTCTGCAAAGGCCGACCACATGGGTTCGACCCGCTTGCCGTGGAACTTGCGGTCCACATAGTTCCGGGTGATGGCCGCGACCGTTCCCGACAGGCTCAGCACACCGATCAGGTTCGGCAGCATCATCAGGCCGTTGAAGGTATCGGACAAGTCCCACGCAAGGTCGAGCTTCATCGTCGCACCCACCAGCACCATGGCCACGAAGACCACCTTATAGCCCATGCTGGCCTTGGTGCCGAACAGATATTCAAAGGCTTTGGTGCCGTAGTGGCTCCAGCCCAGCACCGTGGAATAGGCGAACAGCAGGATGGACACCGCAATGAACCTGGGGCCAAAACTGCCGAACACGGTGGAGAAGGCTTTGCCCACCAGCGCAGAGCCCTGCACCTCGGTGAGCATCCGGCCGGTGTTCAAATCCACGAAGCCGGACGTCAGGATGACCAGCGCCGTCAGGGTGCAGACCACGATGGTATCGGCAAAGACCTCAAAAATGCCCCACATGCCCTGCTGCACCGGTTCCTTGACGTTGGAGGACGCGTGCACCATGACCGACGAGCCGAGGCCCGCCTCGTTGGAGAATGCGCCGCGCTTGAAGCCCCAGGTGATGGCGCGGGACACACCGTAGCCCAGCACACCGCCGCCCGCCGCCTGCATGGCGAAAGCGCCTTTGAAGATGGCCGCGAACGCAGCCGGGATCGCCGTGATGTGGGTCAGCACGACCGTCAGCGCACCCAGGATGTAGAACAGCGCCATCAGCGGAACGACCTTTTCCGTCACGGCCGCCACCCGCTTCAAGCCGCCCAGGATGACCAGTGCGGACAGCACCGCCAGCAGGATGCCGGTAAGGAGATTCGGCACCTGGAAGGCCGCATTCATGTTGCCTGCGATGGAGTTGATCTGGCTCATGTTGCCGATGCCAAAGGAGGCCAGCACACAGAAGCAGGCGAACAGCACTGCCAGCACCCGGCCCAGCTTTTTGCAGCCCTTCTTGCTGCCCAGACCGTCGGCCAGGTAGTACATCGCGCCGCCGGACCACTCGCCGTCGGCGTTCTTGCGGCGGTAAAAGATGCCCAGAACGTTTTCCGAGTAGTTGGTCATCATGCCCAGGATGGCCATGGCCCACATCCAGAAGATGGCACCCGGCCCGCCGCTGAGGATGGCCGTTGCCACGCCCACGATGTTGCCGGTGCCGATGGTCGCCGCCAGCGCGGTGCACAGGCTTTGGAACTGGCTGATGGCCTTATCGTTCTTTTCGGTATGGGCCGTGATGTCCCGGTCGGTGAAGATGGCACCGATGGTGTTCCGCAGCCAGTACCGGAAATGCCCGAACTGGAAAAAATCGGTGCGCACCGACATCACAAATCCGGTGCCGAACAGCAGCGCCAGCCCCACCGGCCCCCAGACGATGCCGTTGACAACTCCATTCACGCTCGTAATGGTCTCTAACATGATCGTTCCCCCTCTGCAAAACAAAAAGCGGACAGAACGCCAAAGGCTCTGCCCGCAAAACGCAGCTTCCCGCACAGGGGTCTCCTGCTGCTGACAGGCACACCCCTTTGTGCGCAACAGACGGCGGCTCCGCCGTCTCCCCTCATTCTGTTCCCGTGTGATGCACAGTTCCGTTTGTCTGTGCGTGATAGAAGAACTGTACCATAGTTTCCCGCCGCTGGCAAGCTTTTTGTTTCAATTTATTCTGTGGTTTCATCTTTGATGCAAAGTGGATGAATTTTATTTTCGTATGACTTTTCCGCACAGCCCGCGTTTTTTGTATAATCCGCAGGCGGCGGGGCCATCCTTTCCGTAACACCGGCAAAGGAGGGAAGCGGAATGCACAAAGGCGGGTGGAAGCCGTTCTGGGCCGCACTGGGGGCGGCGCTTCTGGTGCTGCTGCCGCTGGTGGGTGGCACTGTCCTGCTCACCCGGCAGATGCTGCGCCAGCAATGGCTGATGCAGACCGCCGAGCCGCAGCGGGGCGTCCCCATCGACCTGCCCAAAGCCGACGACCGGATGACGCTGCTGCTCTGCACCGCCGGGGAGCAGCCCGGCTTCGTGCTGTTCTACCTGAACGCACCCCAGAACGCCGCCCATCTGCTGGCAGTGCCGGGGCAGCTGACGGTGCCGTTCGGCGGCGGCGAAGCCTCGCTGGCCCAGTGCTATGCAGCAGCCGGCCCGGCGCGGTGCCGTCAGGCCCTGTTGGAAACGCTGACCCTGCCGGAAGACACTTTGTATTTGGCCCTCTCGCCCGCCGTGCTCGAAACACTGGCGGCGCGGTATGGGGCCGTGCGGGTCAGCCTTTCGGGCGCACTGACCGCCGAGGAGCTGGACGCCCTCGGCCAGAGCTCCAGCGTCCAGACCTTCCGCGCACGGGAAGCATCGGATCTTCTGACCGGACTGGATGCCGACGGTCTTCTGCCGCCCAGCCGCCGGGCCGCAGCCCGCGCCGCCGTTTGGGACGCCTTTTTCCGCCAGAACTTTGAGCTGCTGCCCTCCACCCTGCCGGAGGCCCTGCGCAGCCAGAGCTCCTCCCTGCTGACCGACTTTGCAGCCCAGGACTACGCCCTGCTGGGCGACATCCTCGAATTTCTCGTGAACCGCGCGGCGGTGTTCCAGTCGGACGCCCTGCCCGGCGCGTGGGACCGCAAGGCGGGCACTTACACCGTCACCGAGGCGTCCCGCGCAGCGGTGCAGACCTTTCTCAACGTCTCCCCCACCGAGGGGCAGGCGTCGTCCGCCAGCGAGCCGTAGCCCAGCACCAGTGTGCCCGCAAGGCCGCGGGCGCTGCCGGTCAGGTCGTAGTCGCTCAGCAGGCTCAGCCGGACGCCCTCGGCCTCGGCAGCGGCCCGGAGTGCCGCATCCGGCGGGGCATCCCGGAGCGCCGCCAGCAGATGCAGACCGGTGTGCAGGCCGAAAAAACGAAGCTCTCCCGGCGCGAAGGCCGCGTTCAGCGCCCGGACCAGCGCATCCCGCCGGGCCTTGTAGGCCACCCGCTCCCGCGCCAGATGCCGGGTGAAATATCCCTCGTTGATGAACCGGGCCAGCGTCTGCTGCTCGAACCGGCTGACCGGGCTGGAATAGAGCCGGTACGCTGCCCGCCACGCCGGGAGCAGCTGGACCGGGAGCACCATATAGGCGATGCGGATGCTGGGGGCCAGACTGCGGGAGCAGGTGGAAAGGTAGACCACCGGGCCGTCGGCCCCGGCCATGCCCTGCAGGCTGGGCAGCGGGCGGGTGTCGAAGCGGAACTCGGAGTCGTAGTCGTCCTCGATGATGTAGCGCTCCCCCGGCCTGCGGGCGGCCCAGTGGAGCAGCTCGGCCCGGCGTCCGGCGGGCATGGTGGCCCCGGTGGGGAACTGGTGGCTGGGGGTCACATAGCAGACCGCCGCGCCGGAGCGGGACAGCGCCTCGATGGACAGGCCGTCCGCATCCACGGGCAGGCAGCAGCAGGAGACGCCGTTGTTCTCCAGCACCCGCCGGGCGCGGGGGTAGCCGGGGTTCTCCACCGCCGCCGGGCCGGGCAGCAGCGGGGTCAGCAGACCCAGCAGGTATTCCAGACCTGCCCCCACGATAATCTGCTCCGCCTGGCACTGCACGCCCCGGTATTCTTCCAGATAATCCGCCAGCGCCTGCCGCAGCTCGATGTCCCCCTGCGCGTCGCCGTGGGTCAGCAGTTCGGGCGAGGAGTAGAGCAGCTCCTTCTGGAGCCGTGCCCAGGTGCGGAACGGGAAGAGGGCCGGGTCCACCCCCCGCGTGGAGAGGTCATACCGCACCGGCTGCACCGGCGGTCCCGCCTCCGGCTGAGGCAGGAGCGCGGCGGGCGGCGGCGCGGCCGGGCGGATGGGCAGGGCCAGATATTCCTGTACATAAAAGCCGCTGCGCTCCCGCGATTCCAGATATCCTTCCGCCGCGAGCAGCTGGTAGGCCGCATCCACGGTGTTCACCGAGACGGACAGCTCCGCCGCCAGCCGCCGCTTGCCGGGCATCCGGGTGCCCGCCGGGATGGCCCCGGTGCGCATCTCCTCGGCCAGGCTCTCATAGAGCTGTTCGTACAGCGGCACCGCCGAGGCCGCATCCAGTGCTGTCGTCAAATGGAACACAAAACCCCTCCTCTTTTTGGGCATTCCCTCAAACTGACCCCATAAAAAAACTATATTCTGGGTATTTTCACGGGGCCAGTTTTGCGTATAATAGGAGCATACCCGCTGTACACCCAAATGTCAAGTAGTTTTATGGGTAAATTGGGACATTTCGGTCTCCCGGCAGGTCTTTGTGAAAATTGGAGGGAATCATCATGTCAACCACCGCAATGTGGCTGCTGCTGGCAGTCGTTGTCATTGTCATCGTCTTTGCAAGTGTGCTGTACAAGCGCACCTTTACCGTCCACGAGCTGGCGCTCACCGGCGTCATGGCCGCGCTGAGCCTGGTGGCCTATCTGTTCTTCCGAGTGCCGTTCTACGGCGGCTCCTCGTTCCATCTGGGCAACACCTTCACCGCGCTGACCGCCCTGCTGCTGGACGGCGTGTCCGGTGGTCTGGCCGGTGCCATCGGTCTGGCTCTGGCCGACATCCTGGCCGGTGATCCGG
>ERZ836358.3283-NODE-3283-length-10793-cov-7.462656_pt1 | contig 10793 bp, 7 predicted proteins | sample MGYA00519942_ERZ836358 | MGnify/ENA primary metagenome ERZ836358 (study PRJEB31850, sample SAMEA3708798) | human gut metagenome | biome: human gut; feature: human-associated habitat; material: faeces | place: China | collected 2014 ...
CGATGATGCAGTTGCCGCCGATGTCCTTGCCGACGGCAAACGAGAGCTTGGACTTGGCGTTGCGGAAGGCCGGAGAATCAATGATGTCGCGCAGGCAGACCGCGCTGACGATCTTGTTCGGCACCTCGATGCCGACGGTCGAGATCTTGTCCGGGATGGGCGCGATGCGCACGTTCTCCACGCCAAGCGCGAGCGCAAGATCGCCGGAGAGGTTCGTGATCTTGTTGAGCTTCACGCCCGCCTCGAGCTCGAGGTCGTAGCGCGTGACCGTGGGGCCGCGCGTCACGTCGCGGATCGTGGCATTGACGCCGAAGCTGCTCAGAGCGGTATCAAGCCGGTCACGGTTGAAGCGGATCTCCTCCGTTGCGTCGGTCTGATCCTTCTTCCCCGCGCGCAGAAACGACACCGGCGGCAGCTGATAGGCCGAGTGGTCGGCGTTCTCGCGCTCGATCGCGGAGGTGATCGCCGCCGTCTCTGCCGCAACGGCGGCGCTGGCCGCCTTTTTCGACGGCTTCGGCGGATCATGGATCTCCTGCGCGGCCGTCACATCCACGCCGCAGATGTCTGCCGCCTCCTCCACGGACAGCGGCTGCACATTCTGCGTCGCCTCCGCCGGCGCGGGCTTTTTCGCACCGCGGGCGGCCTTTTTGACCGGGATGGGATCGATCGGCTCGTCATCCGGCTCGGACGGCGTGTCCTCGACCGGAATATCGATGAGCTTTTTCTTGGCGACCGGCTTGTCCGGCGCGGCGCGGCGCGCCCTGCGCTGCGGCTCGGGCTGCGGCGGCGCGGCAGGCTCGTCCTCGTCGTCAAAGAGCGGCTGGTCTCCGTCATCCGGGATGTACTGCGCCTCGCGGTGCGCGCGCCACCATGTGACGATCTTGCCGATCGTCAGATCCATACTGCCGAGCACGCAGGCCACGAATGCCGCCATCGTCAGCGGCAGCGCCGCGTACACGCTGATGCCGGCCTTGAGCAGATAGCCCACGCCGCCGGAGATGACACCGCCGGAGGTGAGCACCTTGCCGCCGTCATAGAGCTGACCGACGATCGCGCCGAACGTCTGCGCCGTGAACGGCACGCGGCAGACCATGAGGTGCACGATCGTGCCGAACAGCGGCGCTATCAGCAGCGACGCCGTCACGCGCAGACCGAAGTGCCGCTCCGGATTGCGCACAAAGACCCACGCCAGCAGCAGCATCGCAAACGGGAACGCCCAATAGCCCCAGCCCATAATGCCGGACAAAAAGCCCGCAAAGCCGTCGATGATGACGCCCTCGGCGTGAAACAGGCCAAGAAACGCGAGCAACGACAGCACGATGCACACGATGGCATACGGCCACGTCGGCGCAGTCGGCGCAGGCGCTGCCGCAGCAGGCTGCTTTTTTGCCGGCTGTTTTTTCGGCGCTGCAGCAGGCTTTTTTGCCGAGCCGGTTTTCTTTTTGGATGATGAAGTTGCCATGTAATAACGTCCTCTCAGAAAATCAGAGACAGCAGCATCGTCACTGCACCGGCGCCCCAGCAATAGTAGCTGAACGCGCCGAAGTGCCCCTTCGATGTCAGGCGCTTGACAAGGCCGATGGCCACGATGCCGGAAGCCATCGCCACAAGCATGCCGACCAGATATGCCGGCAGGAGCGAGACATCAATGCCCGTCTTGGCCGCTTTGGCCAAGGCCAGAATGTTCGCGCCCAGCACCGCGGGCAGCGACATCAGAAACGAGAAGCGCACCGCAAAGCTGCGCTCCAGCCCCGTGGCCATGCCGGCCGCGATTGTGGTGCCCGACCGGGACAGGCCCGGGATCGTCGCCACGGCCTGACACGCACCGATGATGAGCGCGTCGCGCACGCGCATATTTTTCTCCGTGCGCGTGCCCTTTGGCATTTTATCGGCCACGAACAGCAGACAACCCGTGAGGATCAGCATGAGGCCGATGAAAAACGTGTGGTAATACAGCTGCTCCACTTTGTCGTTGATCGGCAGGATCAGAAACAACGGCAGCGTCGCAAGGATGATCATAAGTACCATGCGCGCCGCAGGAAACTGCTTCCGGCGCTGCTCAGCCGGCAGGCGCGTATTGCCAAAAAACGCGAACGTCTCGCGCACCATGGCCACGATGTCCCGCCAATAGACGATGCAAATCGAAACGAGTGTGCCCAGATGCAGCAGCACGTCAAAAAACAGATGACCGTCCTCTGCGGTAGACATATGAAACAGATTTTGCAGGATCGAAAGATGTCCGGAGCTGGAGATCGGCAGAAACTCTGCGATGCCCTGCACCAGACCGAGCAGAATCGCATTCCAGATGGTCATGGATACACCTCCCAGTGCGCAAATAGCAACATTTTATGATAGCACAATCTCCGTTATTCCACAAGGGAAAACGGACGCAGCGCCCGTTCCCCCCGGTTGGACGGATCACGCCTGCGTGTCGCAGTAAGCGGCCAATACACCGCGATACGTCATCCAGCAGTCAAACTTCGACACGAGCTCAAACGGTGCGTGCATGCTCAGCACCGGCACACCTGCGTCGATGGTATCAATGTTGCGGTCAGCCATGAACTTGGCGATCGTGCCGCCGCCGCCCTGATCGACCTTGCCCATCTCGGACAGCTGCCAGACGACGCCGTTGTCGGCGAAGAGGCGGCGCAGATAGGCCACGAGCTCGGCCGAGGCGTCACTCGTGCCGGACTTGCCGCGCGCGCCCGTAAACTTGCAGATGCCCATGCCGTAGTTGAGCTTGGCCTCGGTGCGCTTTGCGCTCACCTCGGGGAAGCTCGGGTCATAGGCCGCGCACACATCCGCCGAGAGGCAGAAGCTCTTGGCAAAGCAGTGGCGCAGCGCGACATCCTGCTGCTCGCAGAGGTCTGCCATGAACGCCTCGAACGCCTGAGACTGCATGCCGGACACGCCGTCGGAGCCGGTCTCCTCCTTGTCGGCGAGAATGCACACGGCCGTGCGCTCCGGCGCACCCTCGAGATCAAGGATCGCGCGCAGCTCGGCATAGGCGCACACGCGGTCGTCCTGCCCATAGGCGCCGATCATGCTGCGGTCAAAGCCGATGTCGCGCGCCGGGAACGCCGGCACGGCGGCGAGCTCCGCCGACAGGAAGTCTTCCTCCGTGATGCCGTATTCATCATGCAGCAGCGAGAGCACGGCGAGCTTCACGCGGTCGCCGCCCTCACCGGCATACGGCATACTGCCGATAACGATGTTGAGTGCCTCGCCGGTGATGCCCTCTTCCATGGTCTTGCGCAGCTGATCCTTGCCGAGGTGCGGCAGCAGGTCGGTGATGACAAACTGCGGCTCATCCGGCTCGCGGCCGATGGCGACGTCGATCGTGCTGCCGTCCTTGAGCGCGATCGTGCCGTGCAGCTCCAGCGGGATCGCGACCCACTGGTACTTCTTGATGCCGCCGTAATAGTGCGTCTTAAAATACGCCAGCTCCGAATCCTCGTACATCGGCGTCTGCTTGAGATCGAGGCGCGGGGAATCGACGTGCGCGCCCGCGATCACGCAGCCGTGATCAAGCGGCTGCTCGCCGAGCACGGCCAGCATGAGCGCCTTGCCGCGGTTATTCACGTACACCTTAGAGCCCGGCTGCAGCTCCATGCCGAACGTATACGGCACAAAGCCCGCGTCCTCCGCCATACGGATCGCCTCCTTGACGGCCTCGCGCTCAGTGCGCGCGGCGTCGAGAAAGCGCTTATACCCCTCGGCATAGGCAAAGATCTCACCGGTCTGTTCGGCGTCGATCTGATCGTACCCGTTCTTCGGACGGTAAAACAGCTTTTCCTTCCACTGCTTGAGTTCCTTATCTTCGCTCATGAGAGTACCTCCTGTATCAGTTGATGGCAGCGGCGCTGAAAATCGACGAGCGTGCCGCCGTTATCCAGCACATGGCTGCAGTTCTGGACAAACCATTCGTTGGGCTTCTGCGCGTCGATGCGCGCCTCGGCATAATCGCGCGTCACGCCCTCGCGCGCGATGAGCCGCTCGATGCGCACCTCACGCGGCGCCGTCACGCCGATGGTGACAGTGCACAGCTCCGCCAGCCCGCTCTCGATAAGCGCGATGGCGTCGATCGCCGCGACCGTGCCGCCCTGCCGCGCCCACGCGCGCAGGCGCGCGCGCACCTCGGCGCGGACATACCGGTGCGTGATGGCGTTGAGATCGCCGAGCGCCGCCGCGTCCGCGAACACGACCGCGCCGAGCTTTTTTCGCTGCAGAGCCCCATTTTCTATTGTACCCGGAAAACGGGCGTTGATCTCCGCGAGCATGGCGGCATTCGATGCCAGCAGCTCGTGATACACTGCGTCGCAGTCGATGACGAGCGCGCCCTGCCGCTCCAGCTCCATGAGCGCAGTCGTCTTGCCGCAGCCTGTGCCGCCCGTGATGCCGACGATGTGCATCCTGCGCACAAGCGCGTCCCACACAGCGTCGTCCGGCACGGCGGCGGCACGCAGGATGCGGTACGGCGTGCACGAGAGGTCAACGAGCGTGGACTCCCGTCCGATGCCGCACGGGCCGCCGTCGATGACGGCTGCGATCTGCCCGTCAAAATACGCCAGTACATCGTCCGCCGTTTTCGGGCTCGGCGCGCCGGAGGGATTGGCCGACGGTGCTGCCAGCGGCAGCTGCGCCGCCTCAATGAGCGCGAGCGTGGCCGGGTGATCCGGGCAGCGCAGACCGACGGTCTGCCCGCCCGCGCGCACGATCTCGGGCACGCAGGCTTTGGCGCGCAGCACGATCGTGAGCGGACCGGGCCAGAAGGCCTCGGCCAGCGTGTAGGCCGCCTGCGGCACAGGGTCGCAGTAGTGCGCCATCGCCGAGGCATCGTGCACCATCAGCGACAGCGGCTTGACGCTCGGCCGGCCTTTGACTTCATAGATCTGCGCGACGGCATCCGGATCCAGTCCATTGCCGGCGAGCCCATAGACCGTCTCCGTCGGTACGGCGACGAGCTGTCCGGCGCGGATGGCGTCCGCCGCCTGCGCGATCTCGGTTGTGATCCGTTGTGTTTTCATGCTTCCTCCACGGATGCGCGCAGCTTCTCGGCCTGATCGGCCAGCGTGAGCGCATCGATGATCTCGTCCAGATCGCCGTCGAGCACCTGATCAAGCTTATAGAGCGTCAGGCCGATGCGGTGATCCGTCACCCGTCCCTGCGGGAAGTTATAGGTGCGGATGCGCTCGTTGCGCATCCCCGTGCCGACCTGACTGCGCCGCTCGGCCGAGCGTTCGGCGCTCTGCCGGGCGCTCTCAGCGGCATACAGGCGCGAGGCGAGGATCTTCATCGCGCGATCCTTATTCTTATACTGGCTTCGCTCATCCTGACACTCGACGACCGTGCCCGTCGGCAGGTGCGTGATGCGGATGGCGCTCTCGGTCTTGTTGACGTGCTGACCGCCCGCGCCGGAGCTGCGGTAGGTGTCGATCTGCAGGTCCTTCGGGTCGATGTGCACCTCGACAGCGTCCATCTCCGGCAGCACGGCCACGGTGGCGGTGCTGGTGTGGATGCGGCCGCCGGTCTCCGTCTCCGGCACGCGCTGGACGCGGTGCACCCCGCTTTCAAACTTCAGGCGGGAGTACGCCCCCTGCCCGCTGATGAGCAGGCTTGCCTCACGCACGCCGCCGAGCTCCGTCTCGTTGAGGTTCGCGATCTCGGTCTTCCAGCCGTGCGCGTCGGCGTACATGGTGTACATTCGATAGAGACTATGCGCAAAGAGCGCCGATTCTTCCCCGCCGACGCCGGTGCGCAGCTCCAAAATGACGTTGCGGTCATCGTTCGGGTCGCGCGGCAGCAGCAGCACGCGCAGCGTCTGCTCGAGCTCCGCGCGGCGGGTCTTGCCGCTCTCAAGCTCTTCGCGCGCGATCTCGTGCAGCTCGGGATCGCCGAGCAGTGCCTGCGCCTGCGCGATCTGCGCCTCACAGTCGGCATAGGCGCGGTACGCCTCCACGACCGGCTGCAGCTCGCGCTGCTCGCGGCAGAGTCCGGTAAACACCGCGGGGTCGGAATAATACGCGGGGTCAGCCAGCTTGCTCTCGAGCTCACTATACCGGTTTTCAATTTGTCGCAGCTTTTCGAGCACACTGCCGCCTCCCTCGTTGCGATATTCGCTCAATGTATCAGTGTAGCACACAGGCGCGAAAATGTAAACAGGCGGCGCGCCGAAGCGCATCGCCTGTTGCCTGTCGAAAAACCCAAGTGGTTTTCCGACAAAAGGTCTGCAGTCTGCTGCGCGCATAATTTGTGTGCCAGTGGCGCACAAATTCCACACTTGCAGCCTGAAAAGTATTTTCTCCGACGCACATGTCGCCGGAGAAAATGATCGAATTTTCTTTCGCCGCCCGGCGGCGAAACTCTGCGAGGCTTTTAGGGAAACGGAAGCAGGCGGCGCGCCGAAGCGCACCGCCCGCAAGTATAAGCCGAAAATTTCTTCATCCGCGCGGGATGATCGCCTGCGCCACATTCTCGAGCGTGTTCAGGTCGAGCACGTTGATCTGATCCGAACCGACGACATAGAAGTAGTCGCCGATATAGAGGCCGCGGTTATTTCCGTCCCACTGCGAGACGGAGATCTCCTTGCGCAGCGTGAAGCCGTCATCCGCCGAATAGCCATAGACGAGATAGCTGTTTTCCGCCGGGAAGGCGATGATGTCCTTGCCGCTGTCGACCAGAATGGCCTTGTGGTTGTTCAGCGCCTCGCTGTAGTCAGCATCAATAGCCTGCGTGTGCAGGTCGTGCAGCTTCGCTGGATCGGACGTGTCGATCATGACGAGCTTCATACCGTCCACGGTCGTGTTCGCGCCGACCGACTGCGTCTCCATGCCAAGACCGAACAGCAGCCCGTCCGACCAGACGTGCAGGTAGTCCGAGTAGCCGCTGAGCTTAAGCTCACCGACGACCTTCGGATTTGTCGGCTCGGTCAGATCGACCGCAAAGACCGGGTCGGTCTGGCGGTAAGTGCACAGATAGCCGTAATCGCCGTCAAAGCGCGCGGAGAACACCTGCTCTCCTTCCGCAAGGCCTGTCACGCTGCCGACAGTCTTGAGCGAGGCGTCGAGTACATAGACATCGTTGCGCGTCTGCATGCCGTCTTCGTCCGCCTTCGTGTTTTCAAAGTCATGCTTCTCGTCACGGTAGACACTGTAGGAATAGGTCTGCTCGGTCGTGGCCATACGCAGATAGCCATCACGCTCGTCGAGCGAGAACTGATTATTGAGCGCACCGGGCACCGCGCCGTTGGCAGCAAAGGTGAGCTTGCCGTCCGCGATCGCGAAGCGGTTGACGACCGTGTTCACACTTGAGGTATAGTCCGTGACGGTATAGCTGCCGTCCTTATAGGTCTTGCCCGCACCGTCATCGTAGATGCTCGCGCACAGGTAGAGATTATCCTTGTTCATATACACATTGTCGCCGCCGCCGAGCACAGACTGGCTCGACAGCCGCTCGCCGGAGGCGATGTCATACGACGCCGCGACCGCATAGGTCATCGAATTGCCGTCCGGCATGAGGCCGATGCTGCCGCAGGGCACGACCGTCGCCGCGTCTCCATCGTACAGCTGGGGGGCAAACGTTGTCTCATCGCCCTTTTCGGGGTTCGCGGGGTAATACGACGAGCACAGGTAGAGCACGCCATCGATCATGCGCGAGGCGATCTTGTAGCCGTCCTGCCCGAACGACTTGACAAGCGCCGGCGCGGTCGGGTCGGTCACGTCGTAGATATCGACTGCGACGTAATCCTGGCCGAACCCGGTCGCCTTGTCATCCGCGCTGCCCGTATCCGTCCAGTCGGAATAGGCCGAGACAACGACAGCACGGCTGCCTGACAGATACAGCTCCGTCGGCAGTTTTTCCTGCGTGTGCGCCAGGCCGTCCTCCGTCGTCGTCTGCTCCCAGTCCTGACCGACAAAGACGTTGGACACGTCCGTAACATCCTTGCCGTCGGCCTGCATGACGACCATCTCGCTGCCGCGCAGAATGTAGATATACTTGCCGTCCGTCTTGACGATGTCGCCCTCGTCCACGCCCTCGACCTGCACGTTCGTGCCGGAGTAGAACGTGCCCTCCGAGCCCTCGCCGGCAGCGCCTGCACCGTTGGGCTCAGATGAATCTGCACCGGTGTTGAGCAGCGTGTTGCGCTCGGCGATCGCCTTTTGCGCGTCGATAAGTGCGGAATAGACCTCACTGTAGCTTTTGGCAAAGGTCAGGCCGCCGGCCGTCACCGTCTTGTCGGGCTGCCCGCCGCGGTCACATGCGCTCAGCAGCGCAAGCGACAGGCACAGCGCCAGAATTCCGGAAAGAATTTTTTTCATAGTACACCTCTCGATCCTTCGATGGTTTCAACGGTATTGTACAGGATTCGACGCGCATGGTCAAGAAATGTTCCGAAAAAACGGAAGGCCGCCCACAGGCGGTCTCCCGTTCGGTTTCCGTATCTGTTTTATGCGCCGAGGTACGCCGCACGCACCGCGTCGTTGCTCAGCAGCTCCTTGCCGCTGCCGGTCAGCGTGATGCGGCCGGTCTCGAGCACGTAGCCGACGTCGGCGATCTTGAGCGCCATGTTCGCATTCTGCTCGATGAGCAGGATGGTCACGCCCTGCTTGTTGATCTCCTGAATGATGGAGAAAATATCGCGCACGACCAGCGGCGCGAGACCGAGCGACGGCTCGTCCATCATCAGCAGCTTCGGGCGGCTCATGAGCGCACGGCCGACCGCGAGCATCTGCTGCTCGCCGCCGGAGAGCGTGCCGCCGGCCTGCCAGCTGCGCTCTTTCAGGCGCGGGAACAGGCTGTACACCCACTCGAGATCCTCCGACAGATCGTCCTTGCGCAGATATGCGCCGATCTTGAGGTTTTCCAGCACGGTCATGTCGGGGAAGATGCGCCGTCCCTCCGGCACAAGCGTGACGCCCTGCGTCACGATCTGCGTCGGATCTTTGCCGGTGATATCCTCACCCGCAAACATGATCTTGCCGCCGCTCGGCTTGACGAGGCCGGAGATCGTGCGCAGCGTGGAGCTCTTGCCGGCGCCGTTGGAGCCGATGAGCGTGACGATCTGCCCCTCCTGCACTTCAAACGAGATGCCCTTGACGGCCTCGATGCCGCCGTAATTGACCTGCAGGTCTTCAATTTTCAGAATCGGTTCACTCATCTTCCACAACCCCCAGATAGGCATCGATCACGTGCTGATTGTTCTGGATCTCCTGCGGGACACCCTGCGCGATCTCGCTGCCGAAGTCGATGACGTAGATATAATCGGAGATGCGCATGACCAGATCCATGTGGTGCTCGATCAGGAAGATCGTCAGGTCGTACTTGTCGCGCAGCTCGTGGATGAACGCCGCGAGCTCGAGCGTCTCCTGCGGGTTCATGCCGGCCGCCGGCTCGTCGAGCAGCAGCAGCTTCGGATCGGTCGCCAGCGCGCGGGCGATCTCGAGCCGGCGCTGGATACCGTAGGGAAGGCTCGTGGCAATGTCGTCCTTATACTTTTCCAGTCCCTGCTCCGCGAGCAGCGCCATGGTCTCGTCGCGCATACGCTTTTCTTCCTTGGCGTTGCCGCGGAAGGTAGCGGAAAAAACGTTCTGCCTGGCGCGCATATGCTTTGCCACGAGCACGTTTTCAAATACCGTCATGCTCTTCCACAGGCGGATGTTCTGGAACGTGCGCGCGATGCCGAGCTGTGTGATCTTATCCGGCGTCGGCGAGAGGATCTTGCCCGTGCGTGCCAGCGGGTCGCGCAGGAGCATCTGCTCTTTCGTCTCGTCACCGGGATCGTATTGGCTTGTGTAGAGCAGCGGGTTTTCGCCCTTATAGAGCTTTTTCATCTTGCCGGTCGGATGGTTGCGGACCATTGGCTCGTCAAGGAATTTGACGAGACCGTTGGTCGGCTCATACACACCGGTGATGCAGTTGAACGCGGTCGTCTTTCCGGCGCCGTTCGGGCCGATGAGCGCCACGATCTGCCCCTCGGGAATGTGCAGCGAGAGGTTGTTGACGGCGACGACGCCGCCGAACTGCATCGTGATATTCTCCACGCTGAGGATGTCCTTACGCATCTGCTTTGCCCTCCTCAACTACGTTCTTTTTTGCCTTTTTCGCTCGCTTGCCAAACAGATCCGGCAGCTCGCGCTCGCCCATGATGCCCTTGCGGAAGAAGAGCACAACGATCATGATGATGACCGAGAACACGACCATGCGGAAGCCGTTGCGCAGCAGCGGCACCTTAAACGCGCCGATATACGCCTCGTTGTCCAGGAAGCGCAGCCACCACTCGGAGCAGGCGATGTACAGGAAGGAGGCGATGCAGCTGCCGGAGACCGAGCCGATGCCGCCGATGACGACGATGAGCAGGATCTCATAGGTCATGGCCGAGGTGAATACCTTGGCCTGCACGGTCGTTGCGAACATCGCAAAGAGCGCGCCGGACACGCCCGCGAAAAACGAGCTGATGACAAAGGACAGGCTCTTGTGCTTTTCGAGGTTCACACCCATGGCCTCCGCCGCGATCTCATCGTCGCGGATGGCCTTGAACGCGCGGCCGTAGGAGGAGTTGATGAGCAGGACGATGATGAAGATGCACCCGCCGGCAAGCAAGATCGGCATGACCGCGCTCAGACGGAACACGACCTTACCGGCGGCATTGGTGATGTTGAAGTCGGCAAACGTCGGATAGCCCTTGAGGATGTTCGCGCCGTTGGTGACCTTGCCGAGCGCCTGCCACTGGAAGATAGCGCGCAGGATCTCGGCAAAGCCGAGCGTGGCGATGGCCAGATAGTCGCTCTTGAGGC
>ERZ836358.3285-NODE-3285-length-10793-cov-2.978022_pt1 | contig 10793 bp, 9 predicted proteins | sample MGYA00519942_ERZ836358 | MGnify/ENA primary metagenome ERZ836358 (study PRJEB31850, sample SAMEA3708798) | human gut metagenome | biome: human gut; feature: human-associated habitat; material: faeces | place: China | collected 2014 ...
CAATGCCGATGACGAATAACGCGGCACTGGACGGCGGCCGGGAGACCGTCGTCCAGTTTGACCACCTCCAGCATGTCTACCCCGGCGGCGTGGAGGCCCTCAAGGACATCAACCTTTCCTTCCGCAAGGGGGAGATCGTGGCCATCATCGGCCAGAACGGCAGCGGCAAGACGACACTCTCCAAGCATTTCAACGGCCTGCTGCGCCCCACCTCCGGCACGGTGAAGGTCTGCGGACGGGATATTGGCAAGGTCCGCACCAGTGACCTTGCCAAAACCGTGGGCTATGTATTCCAGAACCCCAACTATCAGATCTTCTGCGCCTCCGTGCGGGATGAGATCAAGTACGGTCTCAAGAACCTGAAACTGCCGGAGAATGAGATCAAGACCCGGACCAAGGAGATCCTGGCCCAATTCGGCCTGACCTCCGTTGCCAAGACGCAGCCGGTGAGTCTCAGCGGCGGCACAAAAAAGGTGGTGGCACTGGCCAGCGTCTGTGCTATGGACCCCTCTATTTTGCTGCTGGACGAGCCAACCACCGGTCAGGATCAGCCGGGCAAGCAGCGCCTGGGCCAGTTGATGCTCTCCCTGTCCGCTTCCGGCAAGACCATCATCGTCATCTCCCACGATATGAACTTCGTCGCCCGCTACGCCCAGCGGGTCATCGTCATGGCGGAGGGCCGCGTCATCGGCGACGATACCCCCGCCCGGATCTTTTCCAACGAATCCGTTATGAAACAGGCCCATGTGCAGCCGCCTCAGGTCTACGCGGTGGTCAACGAGCTGCGCCGGGAGGGACAGTCCATCCCGGAGGAAGCCTATACCTGTTCCCAGGCTGCCGGGCTGGTCGCCGCGATGAAAGGAGCCGTGCCATGCAGAGTGTAACGCTTTACTACCCCGGAACCTCCTTTTTTCATCTGTGCGACTGCCGGGTGAAGCTGCTGCTGATGCTGATCTTCACGGTGATTGCCTTCCTGTTCTACAATCCCATCGTACCGGCGGCGTTGTTCATTGCCGCGCTGCTGATGAATCTCAGCGCTATTGGCACCCGCACATTCAAGAATTTTCTTTTCAAGATGATCCTGGTGATGATGGCCTTTCTGCTGGTCCTTCACGGCTTCGCCAACCCCAACGGCTCTGTCCCCGCCCAGTTCTGGGGACACCAGCTGCGTATCCCCTTCTTTGGCTGCTACACCGTAGACGGGTTTTACCTGGGACTGGTGTTCTGGCTGCGTCTCTCATCCATCGTGCTCATCGCCATGCTGTTTGTGACCACCACCTCCTCCGCAGAGATCATGCGGGGACTTCAGAAGCTGGGGGTGCCTTTCCGGTTCTGCTTCATGCTCACTATGTCCTTGCAGCTGATCCCTATCACCGCCCGGGAGGCCGGTATCATCGGCTCCGCCCAGCGGGCCAGAGGCCTGCCGGAGAAGAACTTCATCGACAAGCTCAAGGGTCTGGTGCCTATGTTCGTGCCCATGGTGGTCAGCTCCCTGTCCCGCATGGAGACCATGTCCATGGCGCTGGAGAGCCGGGCTTTCGGCAACACCAAGCATCCCACCGAGATGACGGAGATCCGCGTCCGCCCCGGCGATCTGGCGCTGCTGGCGGCAGGCATCATCCTGATGATCGTTGCTATTGTAATCCGGGTCCGCTTCGGGAGCCTGAACTGGGCATCCCAGGTGGACTGTTGGAGCCGCGTGTTGCTGCCGCAGCTGTGAGGAGGCCCTATGAATCAGCCTGTATTGGAATTTAAAAACGTCACCTGGACCTACGAGGACATGGACCATCCCGCCCTGCGGGATGTCAGCTTCACCGTTGACCGGGGAGAACTGGTGGGTATTATCGGCGTCAATGACGCCGGTAAGAGTACCCTCTGCCGCCTGTGCAACGGTCTGATCCCCAACTCCTTCATCGGCCAGCTTACCGGCGATGTGCTGGTGAACGGCCAGAGCATCCGTGATATGGAGACTGCTGCCCTGGCCCGGTCCGTCGGCTCCGTCTTTTCTGACCCTGAGGCTCAGATGAGCCAGGTAACGGTATTGGACGAGCTGTACTTTGGCCCTGCCAACCTCAACCGGCCCAAGGAGGAAATTCTGGCGGCGGCCCAGTCCGTCATGGAGCTTCTGGACCTCGCCAAATTCCGGGACCGCTCCCCCTTTCAGCTCTCCGGCGGCGAACAGCAGCGGGTGGCCATCGCCTCCGTGCTGACCATGCAGCCGGAGATCCTGGCTCTGGACGAGCCCACGTCCAACCTGGACCCCATCAGCACCGAGCGCATTTTTCAGGTCATCGCCCAGCTGAACCGGGAAATGGGCACCACCGTGCTGCTGGTGGAGCATGAGATCGAGCTGCTGGCCCAGTACGCCACCCGGATTCTGGTGGTGCATGACGGCGCCATTCTCCTGGACGGAACACCCCAGGAGGTCTTCTCCCGCAGGGACATTTTTGATAGCATCGGCCTGGAGGTCCCCCAGGTCACGCAGATCGCCGCCTGCGCCGGTGAGGAATACGGCCTTTGGACCGGCGAAGCCCTCCCTATCACAATGGAACAGCTCTGCCGCCGCATCCGCGGAGACGAGAGCGGAAATGAGGATTGAATATGGAACACTCTGTCTTTGCACTGAAGGGCATTCTGGTACACACCCCCGCTTTTGACAGCATTGAGTATCACGAAAACAAGTATGTCGTCTGCAAGGACGGCCATTGCGTGGGCATCTTCGACACCCTGCCGGAGGAATACAGCAACATCCGCATCTATGACTACACGGACAAGTTCATCGTTCCCGGCATGGCGGATATGCACGTTCACGCCTCCCAGTACGGCTTCCGGGGCATTGGTATGCTGCTGGACTGCAATTCCGAGTGGGAAACCTGGTTCGACCGCTACTCCTTCCCTGAGGAAAGCCGCTTTGCCGATTTGGACTACGCCGACAAGGCTTATACCCGCTTTGTGGACGATTTGCTGAAAACAACCACCACGACCCGCGCCTCTATTTTCGCCACCATTCACCGTCCTGCCACCGAGCTGCTGATGCGCAAGCTGGCGGACGCCGGTTTCAGCGCCTACGTCGGCAAGCTGAATATGGACCGCAACTCCCGCTTCGGCCTCCAGGAGACCACCGAGGAGTCCCTGGCGGAGACGGAGCGCTGGATTCAGGAGACCCAGACGGGTTACGGCGCGGTGAAGCCCATGATCACTCCCCGCTACACCCCCACCTGCACCGACAAGTGCATGGAGGGCCTGGGTGCCCTGTCCGAAAAATACCAGGTGCCTGTCCAGTCCCACCTTTCCGAGGGTCTGGATGAGATCGAATGGGTCAAGAAGCTGAAGCCCGGCCTGTCCTGCTACGGCGAGGCCTATGATATGTACGGTATGCTGGGCAGCAAGCAGCCCACCGTCATGGCCCATGTGGTTCACCCCAACGCCGCCGAATATGAGCTGCTGAAGCACCGCAACGTGCTGGTGGCCCACTGCCCCCAGTCCAATACCAACGCCGCAGGCGGCGTAGCCCCCATTCTGGACATGGTGCGGGATGGCATCCAGGTGGGCCTCGGTACTGATATGGCCGGCGGCTACACCCTGAGCCTGCTGCGCACCATCACCGATGCCATTCAGGCCAGCAAGCTCCGCTGGGTCTACACCGAGCGCAACGGCGAGCCCTTTGCCAAGAAGCGCTTCATGACCATCGCAAACGCCTTCTATCTGGCCACCAAGGGCGGCGGCGCTTTCTTCGGCAAGGTGGGCAGCTTTGAGCCGGGCTACGAATTTGACGCCGTGGTGCTGGACGACGCCCCCCTGGCCGATTTTGTGGAGCGTCCCCTGCCGGACCGCCTCCAGCGTATTCTCTGGTGCCACACGCCGGAGACTGTGACCGCCAAATTCATTCAGGGCAAGCAGGTCTACCAGGCTTGACGTCATAGGTGCGTACATACAAAAGTATGTCTTTTGTATGTACACAAATGGCATACAGGACGCTGCCGCAGAATAGATTTTCCTGAATTATATCTTTATACTTTAATGGGAGGAACCTCAGATCTATGGGTTCCTCCCAATTTTCCGCGTTCCTGGCAGAAGCGTATTAACGTTTCTCAAAGCGCTGCACTGTAAACAGGCAGACTACCTGCTTTGTCAAGAAAATAGTTTGAGGGTGGAGTGTTTGGGCAACGGCTCGGTTTTGACCCACGTTCTGACCCGCGGGCGGAAAATCCGGGGCGGAGATAACGGAGCCGATGATGATTCCGGATTCCTGGTAAAAGGCGTAAATGGGTTCTAAATGCCGCAAAGATCATGACCATTGGATCTTCACACGCATGAGGCCACTGGTTCGAGTCCAGTAGTCTCCGCCAAAAGCCACCGGAATCAAGCGGTTCATGTTCATAGGTACGCAATGTGACCTATGGGGCAAACCGGACGGTACAGGGCAACAAAGAAGCAAGGTAAGAACTTATAGCTTTTAATCCTTCACAAACTGCGGCGCGCACAAACTGCGGCGCGTCTTCCGGAAGCGGATCGACCACGCCGCCGGCAAGCGCGTAATTTCCGCTTTTATAATTCTCAGTACGCTGTTTATTCATGGCCGCCTTTTTTTCATAACGGGCATCTGCGGTATCCTCACTGTCAAAGTAGCCGTTGGCGTTGACACGGGTCATATCGTACATGGTCATGGCTGCGGTGGCCTTGATGCGGGTGTCCTGTGCGGCTGATCGCCATACCGCCCCAACCGCAGATGCCGATGATCCCGATGCGCGCCGGGTCTGCATTGTCCTGTACGGACAGAAAATCCACCGCAGCGCAGAAATCTTCGATGTTGATGTCCGGGGAAGCACCATACCGGGGCTGTCCGCCGCTCTCGCCGGTAAAAGACGGGTCAAAGGCAAGTGTCAGAAAGCCGTACTCCGCCATTCTCTGTGCATACAAGCCGGAGGACCGTTCCTTTACTGCGCCGAATGGGCCGCTGACCGCAATCGCCGGCAGCTTTCCCGCCGCATCTTTCGGCGCATACAAATCTGCCGCCAGCGTAATGCCATAGCGATTGTGGGAAGTCACCTTTCTGTGATCTGTCTTTCCGCTCTGGGGGAACACTTTGTCCCATTCCTGCGTCATATTCAGTTTTTCGTCAATCATGTTCATAAGTTTCCTTTCCAATGTTTCCTGCTGTGCTGTGAATCGGCTTCCAACCACCCGTCGGGACGGTTCTATGATCCTGTATGCACAAGACAGCCGTTGCAGTATAAATACCGCAACGGCTGTCTTATGTCGTGCAAAATCCGTGTTTATCGGGCAGGAAGCAAACGGTCGGCGGTTATCCTGTGCAAACCAACAGTGGAGACACCCAGTTCTCATAACAGCCAAGCTGTGTCTTTTATCAAAGCAGATGTCAGGAAAAAGAGGCCGCCATCTTCACTTTGACAGCACAAAAGCCAGCTCCGCAGCAGCGCCCAAAACGAAAACCGCTTCGTCTACATCAAACGCGGCGTTATGATGCGGTGCGCCGCTGCCCAGCGATTCATTCCGAATTCCCAGCAGGCCCAACGCTCCCGGCCAGCGCTCCAGATACCGACTGAAGGTTTCCGAGGCATACCATGGGGCGCAATCCTTCAGAGCCGCCTGCCCGCAGGCAGCGGAAACAGCAGCCCACACACGGGCTGATACAGCCGCGTCATTGATGACCGGCCCCAGAATGATGCCTGTTGTCGGCTCATATTCCACCGTGCAGCCATGGAGTACAGCTATGCCGTCTGCGGCACTGTGAATCAGGTTCAACACCTGTTCCCCGTCCTGACGCCGAAAATACCGGGCGCTGCCGGACAGCGCCGCTGTTTCCGGGATGACATTCCAGGTATCGCCTGCCCGGAATTGGCACAACCCCAGCGTTACCGCCGCATCCGCTGCCAGCCGGTTTCGCAGCAGGGAATCCAGTTCCCCCACCATGTGCGCTGCCGGAATGATGGGGTTTACCGCCAGATCCGGCCGGGAGCCATGCCCGGCACGTCCCTTGAAAGTCAGGTCAAACCGCACCGCTCCCGCCATTCTTGGCCCCGATGTCAAACAGATTTTTCCCGCTTCCAGACCGCTGTAAACATGAAGGGCAAAGCACTCGTCGATTTTCATGCCGTCCAGCGCAGTCATCATGGCGGGCAGCCCGCAGTTGGTCTCTTCCCCCTCCTCAAAGCAGGCGGACACTGTGCCGTGCAGCTCCTCCCGCATGGCTGAGAGAACCCGCAGCGTTCCCAGCAGCATTGCCATATGGGCGTCATGACCACAGGCGTGACAGACCCCCCTGTTTCTGGACACGCATACTTTCGCCTGCACCGGGTTGTCCGGCAGCTCCTCCAGCGGCAGGGCATCCATATCGCTCCGCAGCAGACGGGATGGGCCGGGCAGTCTCCCCTTCACCTGTGCAATCAGCCCTGTACCCGGCAGAAGCGTATAAGGGATGCCCATATCCGTCAGTTCTTTACAGAGCGTTTCCCTTGTTTTGAATTCCCGGCCGGATAATTCCGGTTCCGTATGAAAAAGGCGGCGCATAGCCGTCATATAAGGCTGCTGTTCTTCCGCCAACTGCCAAAGTCCAACTGTTTCCATGGTGCGCGCTCCTCTCTGCCCGTAAGCACTCCAAAACCCCGGCAGGATTCTGCCTGCCGGGGCTTCTGATTTAGATTTCCAGATTCTTCTGAGTCTCCCGGTCAAAGAGATGCGCCGTGGAGCCGCTGAAAGTGAAGGCGATGGGGCTGCCGATTGTAAAGGCGGCAGAGCTTTCAATCTCCGTGGTAGGTACGATCATAATGGTATCCCGGCCGCAGGCGCTGACGTGGAGATGGACTGCGCTGCCCATCATCTCACTGACGTCCACCGTGCCGCGGATGGCGTTGTCCTCACTGCCGCTGAGCAGCAGATGCTCTGGCCGAACGCCCAGCGTAATGGGGCCGGTCTTCACATTGTTCTTCTTCAGGTTGGCCTGCTTTTCACCGGACAGAATCACCTTGGCGCCGTCCAGCGTCACGGCATAGCTGCCGTTCTCCTGGGTCAGCTCCGCATCATAGAAGTTCATCTGGGGCATCCCGATAAACCCTGCCACAAACAGGTTGGCGGGATGGTCAAAGACCTCCTGTGGCGTGCCGATCTGCTGGATCACACCGTCCTTCATGATCACGATCCGATCGCCCAGCGTCATGGCCTCGGTCTGGTCGTGGGTCACATAGATAAACGTGGTGTTGATGCGCTGGCGCAGCTTGATGATCTCCGCACGCATCTGGTTGCGGAGCTTCGCATCCAGATTGGACAGCGGCTCGTCCATCAGCAGGACCTTCGGCTCCCGGACAATGGCGCGGCCAATGGCCACCCGCTGGCGCTGGCCGCCGGAGAGCGCCTTGGGCTTGCGGTCCAGATATTCCGTGATGCCCAGGATCTCCGCCGCCTGATTCACCCGCTGGTCGATCTCCGCCTTATCCACCTTGCGGAGTTTCAGGGGGAAGGCGATGTTCTCCCGCACTGTCATATGGGGGTACAGGGCGTAATTCTGGAACACCATGGCGATATCCCGATCCTTGGGGGCCACATCGTTCATCAGCTGCCCGCCGATGTACAGCTCGCCGCCGGAGATCTCCTCCAGACCGGCCACCATCCGCAGGGTGGTGGATTTGCCGCAGCCGGAGGGGCCGACCAGCACGATGAATTCCTTGTCTTTGATCTCCAGATTAAAGTTATCGACGGCCAGAACGCCCTCGTCGGTGATTTGCAGATTGATCTTTTTCTCCGCCTCGCCCTTCTTCTTTTTCTTCGGCTCCTGATGGGGATAGACCTTCTTGATATTCTTTAAAATGACTTCTGCCATGGCAACGGGGCCCTGGAAGCGCTGCCCCCGCATACGCTCCCTCCCGGCTGTTAAAACAGCACGGCTTTACGGCAGATCTCCACACTGCCGCACCGCAGGCCTGCGGCACTTCCTCCTTTTTGATCCGGCTCCGGCGCTGAAAACATGGAGAGCTGCCGTAAGCCAAATAGATTGATCAGCAGTTCCCTGCTGCGGATTTCATTCAGCCGGACAAAGTGCAAGTGCATCCATATCGGCAATCACTGTGACATCCTGATGGAGCTGTAGAATCGACGCCGGCACCTGAGGCGTTACCGGGCCGAAAAAGCTCTTCTGTAAAGCCTCTGCCTTATCCGCGCCGCTGGCAATCAGCAGGATCTTTTTCGCCTGCATAATTGCCTGCATTCCCACGGAATATGCCTGTCTGGGTACCTGTTCCACACGTTCAAAAAAGCGGGTGTTGGCAGCAATGGTGCTTTCCGTCAGTGTCACCTGATGCGTCCCGCGGGAAAAACACACATCCGGCTCATTGAAGCCGATATGAGCGTTACGCCCAATCCCCAGAAGCTGCAAATCAATCCCACCATGTTCCACAATAACCCGGTCATACCGGGCACATTCCAAGGCGCTGTCAGTCTGGGTACCGTCCGGCAGGAAAATATTAGCTGGGGAAATATTGATGTAGTCAAAAAAATGCTCTCTCATGAACCGACGATAGCTTTGCGGATTGCTGTCCGACAGGCCACAGTATTCATCCAGATTGATAGAAACTACCCGGCTGAAATCCACATCTCCCTTTTTATACCAGTCAATTAACTGGTGATAAATGCCGATAGGGGTAGAACCAGTGGCAAGCCCCAGAACACTCTCTGGCTTCAGGATCACCTGTGCAGAAATGATATTTGCCGCTTTCCGGCTCATATCCTGATAATCTTTTGCTCGAATCAGCCGCATAAAGCCTCCTTATGGTACTTTCGGATCAACTCTGGCGTAATCTCCGCGCCAAAGCAGCCTACGCCAGTGGTGGACTGTCCCGCAAAAATGTTTCCCAGCCGAGCACACCCCTCCAGCGTTTCATTCTGCAAGAGGCCATAGACGACGCCCGCAAGGAAATTATCCCCCGCGCCAGTAGTATCAACCGTCTGAAAATCATCCACTGCCGGCACATAGTGGATGCTTCCGTCCTGCCAGACAGCGCAGCCTCCCTTGCCCAGCGTTACAATAGGATGCGGAGTATAGCAGGCCAGAAAACGTACGGCTTCTTCCAAATCTCCGGTACCAGCCAGCTTCATAGCTTCCTTGTCATTGGGAGTATACACGTCAATCTCCGGTAGGAACGCCTTAAAATCGTCAATGGAAAGGTCATCGCTCCAGCCGTTGTCATACACCACCTTGACCCCCTCCCGATGCAGGCGGCAGGTAATCTCCGGATGCCCTACTGGGGCAAAGATTACTCGTGCATCCCGTAGAAAGCGGTAGACAGTTTCACTGTCCAGACTGCTTTCATAGACTCCCTCATTATGCGACAGAAAGCCACGATCCTCTTGCCAGGAAAAGACACTGGTTACTACCTCCGGATCCGAAACCGCCGTCGGGAATACATCATAGGCAGAAAAACATCGTTGTTGCAGCATCTGACGGTACAAACCGCTGACTGTACTCTGCCCCAGGAATATGCCCAGCCGTACCCGAAAACCAAGCTTTTCCAACACCATGGGGCAAACGCTGGGGCCGCCGCCCAGTTGCAACGTAAACTGCCGGGCAAAAACCTCCTCCCCAGGCTGGGGCAGGCGGTCAAAGTCCTTGAAAATCAAGTCCACATTGGCCTGAGCAAAGGTTTTGAAGTCATACATACCCGTTTTCTCCTGATCGCATTTACTGGCCAGGTGCCTCATTCATGTGAATAAATGAAGCATACTCCTTGAAAAAAATTCCCGACAGAGTTTCTGCCAGTTCAAAATCATTGACCAGCGGATGTAGCGCAAGTCCTTTCACAGCAGAATCCCGATCATCATGCAGAATGGCCTGAATTGTACAGCGCTCAAAGTATTTCAACCGCTTGATCTGCTGAAGCTGAAACTCGTCGATGGCACCAATGCGGACGGGATGGGCGCCGTCGGAGCGGATATCGCAGGTGATCTCCACCACATCGTCATCCTCCAGTCCATCAATCGCCCCCTCATTGGGAACCGACAGTACCATCCGGCAGTCCTCGCCGTCAGTGATCGCTCGGATGAACCGTAGTGCCACAGCAGCATATCCGCCCTCGTCCGGCTCTGCCAGGAATTCTTCGACCGTAGGCGGATTCCAGACTTTCTCTCGGCGGGCGCCGCTCTCCACCGAGAAATAAGCGTTTTCACGCTTTCCATAGGCGTTCATATACAAATTGAACGCCTTTTCAAAGTCCCTGGGTAACTCCATCTGCGCCAGCTGCGTTTCCAGTTCCCGATTGATCAGATAGATCATTTCACCACGGGGATGCTCCGCTTTTTGAACCATGGAGAGGGACTTTTCCCTGCGGTAATAGAAATAGAGATACTCATTGAGCATACACTCGCCACTAAGCCGTGCCATTTCTCTGGTAAACAGCCGCATTTCAGAGTGTTGATAGGTGCGGGGATTATTCAGCAGCTCCTCCTGCACATCCCTGCCATCCAGTTTGGCATTGCGGAACCACGAGAGATGATTCAGTCCGTAGCATTCAATATCCAGCGCACCGTATGGCACATCCAGGATTTCCTCCAACTGCTTGATAAAGCCGCTGGGGGCATCGCAGATGCCATAAACATTCGCAAAACCGCAGGAGCGCAGTGCCTGTGTAATGATCCCGCTGGGATTGGTGAAATTAAAAATGAGGTGGCCTGGATTGGAAACTTCCCGTGCCAGCGTGCAGTAATACACCAGGGTCGGCACGGAACGGATAGCCATGGCAAAACCGCCGGCGCCGGTGGTCTCCTGCCCCAGCACGCCGTGCGCC
>ERZ836358.3293-NODE-3293-length-10778-cov-12.974168_pt1 | contig 10778 bp, 6 predicted proteins | sample MGYA00519942_ERZ836358 | MGnify/ENA primary metagenome ERZ836358 (study PRJEB31850, sample SAMEA3708798) | human gut metagenome | biome: human gut; feature: human-associated habitat; material: faeces | place: China | collected 2014 ...
GGCCGAGGTTCAGGATGGTGTCCATCATGCCGGGCATGGACTGACGTGCGCCGGAACGTACGGAAACCAGCAGGGGGTTCTCGATGGAGCCGAAGGTCTTACCGGTCTGCTCCTCGAGGATGCCCATGTATTTGAAGATGTCTGCCTTGATCTCATCGTTGATCTCACGGTTGTCAGCATAGTACTGGGTGCAGGCCTCGGTGGTGATGGTGAAGCCCTGCGGAACCGGCATGCCGGCGTGGGTCATCTCGGCCAGGCCGGCACCCTTACCACCCAGAGTGTTCTTCATGGTGGTCTGGTCGCCGCCGAAGGCGTCATGGCCCTCTTTGAACAGATACAAGAATTTCTTGCTCATAGTTACCTCCCAAATTGGTGACGTGTTTGCATCACATAAATCATGTCTGCATAGTCCATTATAACAGACCAAAAGACAGATTTCCAGTAGATTGTTAAAAAAATGCTCAATAGTTTCGCTGAAAAGTAGCCAAACTTTTTTGGTTCAGGTATTGCAATTTGCACAAAAATCGTGTATTTTATAATGGGTGGGAAGTTCGAAATATTTTTTGAGCTGTCACTTTTTTCTTTTTGAGTGCCGCGGTAAATTTTTGCGGCGAACGGCGTTTTTCGGCTTGCTAAAATTCGCCGCATGTTATACAATATATAGGGCAGCACCGCATAATTCCCGCCTTACGGCGTAAGCACCGCTTCGGCGTATCGGCACTTGGAATTATGCGGTATTGCCATAGGTATAAGGTCCGTCGGCAGCCCCCGTGCGCCGCGGGCACGAAATGAGTGTATAAAGGAAGAACCGCTATATGTCTACCGCAAGAGAGAATTTCGAGCTGGCACAGCAGCGCTATGCCGCCACGTTTGAGCGCCATCTGGATAACGGCGTGAATTTTATCAGTGATAACGTCTGCATTGAGCCGGAGGTCGTCATTGCCCCCGGTGCGACCATCCTGCCGGGCTGCATCCTGCGCGGCCAGACGGTCATCGGCCCGGACTGCGTCATCGGCCCCAACACCCTGCTGGAGGACACCGTCGTTGACGCCGGGTCCACGATCAATGCCAGCCAGTGCTATGGGAGCCACATCGGCCCCAACAACAAGATCGGCCCCTTCACCCATGTGCGCGTCGGCACCAAAACCGCCGAGGGCTGCCATCTGGGCGCTTATGTCGAAACGAAGAACGCCGACTTTGCCGAGGGCAACACGGTCAGCCATCTGACCTACATCGGTGATGCCACGGTGGGCAAGTACTGCAACTTCGGCTGCGGCACCGTCACCTGCAACTACGACGGCGAGGGCAAGTTCCACACGACCATCGGCGACTATGCGTTCATCGGCTGCAACACGAACCTGGTCGCACCCGTCACCATCGGCGACCATGCGTTCACGGCTGCCGGCTCCACCATCGGCCATGATGTGCCCGCCGGTGCGCTGGGCATCGAGCGCGCCAAGCAGGCCGAGATCGACGGCTGGGGCGAGCGCAAGCTGGAGAAGTATATCGCTAAGAAGCAGAAGCTGGAAGCGGAGAAGAAAGGGAAGTAAAGCGTTGTAGGGGGGCGGCGTCCTCGACGCCCCGCGGCCTTCCCATAAGCAGCCGCTTATCTTACGCTGCCGGGCCGGGTATGCCCGGCTCCTACGGTACTTCACGATTTTTCAAAGGATATATCTATGTTCGAAATGACCTCCGGGGCGGACTGGCTGATTGCCGGACTGGGCAACCCCGAACCGAAATATGACGGCACCCGCCACAACGCCGGTTTTGAGGCGCTGGACTATCTGGCCGCGCAGTGGCAGTGCGACATTGCCAAGGCCAAATGGCAGGGCCTGTACGGCACGGCACAGGTGAACGGCCACAAGGTCGTGCTGCTCAAGCCGCTGACCTACATGAACCTGAGCGGCCAGAGCATTGCCCCCGCCGCCAACTTTTACAAGATCCCGGCAGACCACATCATTGTGCTGTGCGATGACATCACCCAGGAGCCGGGACATCTGCGCATCCGGCCCCACGGCTCTGCCGGCGGGCACAACGGGCTGAAAAGCATCATTGCCAGCCTGGGCACCGACCATTTCAGCCGTATCCGCATCGGCATCGGCGCCAAACCGAACCCGCAGTACGACCTGGCCGCCTGGGTGCTGGGCAAACTGCCTGCCGCAGACCGCAAGGCCATGACGGACCGCTACCCGGACATTGAGGAAGCCTGCAAGCTGCTGATGGACGACAATCTGCAGTACGCCCAGAACAAGTTCAACCACTAAGGGGACGTGAATCATGAGTGAAATCCGTAAAAAAGCAATGACCCGTCTGGTGCTCTGCGCTGTAGCGCTCGTCGCCTGCATCATTTTCAGTGTCCTGCTGCTGAGCGGCACCCTTGACGGCAAAACCGGCGGCAGCCAGCCTGCCTCCGGCGATACCATCAGCAGCAGTGCCCCCGTAGAGGGCGTTGACGATCCCACCGCCGACAACTTTACCGCAGAGAGCACCCCTGCCGAGGAGGCGCCCGCTGAGCCCGAGGCCACCCCCGAGCCGACGCCGGAGCCTACGCCCGTGCCCGAGTACGAGGGCCTGAGCGTGCAGCCCACCACCTATTATAATGAGGGTGAGCAGCCGACCTACACCGTGACCGACGGCAACAACCTGAACATGCGCGGCGGCCCCGGCACCGACTATGACAAGATCGGTCAGGTGCCTGCCTCCACCAGCGTGACCGCACTGGGCACCAATGAGGACGGCAGCTGGGTCGTTGTGAACTACAACGGCACCTACGGCTGGCTCAAGACGGAGTTCTTGAACGGGTAAAAGCTCTCTTGCCTCCCCTAGCAGGGGAGGTGGCCCCGCAGGGCCGGAAGGGTTGAACCTTGCGGCCATCCGAAATATTTAGAGCAATGGCAAGGTTCTCTCTCCCAGCCGCTGCGGCGGCACTGCTCCGCAGCCGGGCCCCTCTGTCGCTCCGCGACATCTCCCCACGCAGTGGGGAGTCACCTTCGCAGAGGGGGCCAAGGAGAAATGTATGTTCAACGCACTTTTCACCAAAACAGACGAATACGCAAGACTGGCGCAGGCGCTCGGGGGTCCGGGGGCTTGCGCCTTATTTGGCATACCGGGGTCGGGCCGGGCGATGGTCTATGCCGCGCTGGCGAAGGCCCTCGACAAGCCGCTCTGCATCGTGACGCCCGGCGAGGCCGAGGCGACCCGGTTTGCGGGCGACCTGAACGCGCTGGGCGTGGCGGCGGCAGTGTTCCCTGCCCGCGACTATGTGCTGCGCCCCATCGAGGGCACGGGCCGCGAGTACGAATACCGCCGTCTGGCCGTGCTGGGCGACCTCGTCGGCGGGCGGCTGCAGGCCGTCTGCGTGCCCGACGAGGGCCTGACCCAATACACGACGCCGCGGGCGGATTTCTGCGCGAACACCCGCAGCCTGCGCCCCGGCGACACACTGCCCCGCGCCGAGCTGACCGCGCTTTTGTACGGCGCAGGCTATACGCGGCGCGACCAGGTGGACGGCCCGGGTCAGTTTTCGATTCGCGGCGACATTGCGGATATCTACGCACCCGACATGAAGCAGCCCGCCCGCATGGAGTTCTGGGGCGACGAGATCGACACGATGCACACCTTCGATCTGGCGACCCAGCGCCGCGACGAGCCGATTGAAAAAATCTACGTCTCCCCCGCGCGGGAGATACTGTTCGGTCAGCCCGCCGACGCAGCGGAGAAGATCCGCTCCTATATCAAAAAGGCCCGCGGCAGGCGGCGCACCGCCTTAGAGACCTGCACCGCTGCGGACCTGGCACAGTTGGACGGCGGCGCGATGCCCGTCAACATGGACAAATATCTCACGCTGCGCTATCCCGAGCCCGCGACGATTTTAGACTACTTTGACGATCCGCTGCTGATCCTGGAGGAGCCGGCCTCCCTGCGGGAGGCCGAGCGCGCCACCGCGTTCCGCCGGGGCGAGGAGCTTTCCGCCCTGCTGGAGGACGGCGTGCTGGCGGCAGGGCTGGATAAGCTCTACGCCGAGAGCGGCTGGCTCTGGGCGCAGTGCGCCGCGCACCGCACGCTCTGCGCCGAGAACTTTGCCCGCAGCATGCCCGATGTGCCGCTGAAAACCATCGTCAACGCACCCGCCCACACGCTGCCCGCTTGGGGCGGCGAGGTCGCGGCGCTGCTGGAGGACATCCAACCGCTTTGCAGCGGCGGCACGGCGGTCACAGTCATGGCCGGCACGCCCCGTGCAGCGGCAGGTCTGGCCGCCGACCTGCGCACCAAAGGGCTGAACGTCACGACGGACGCGGCGGCGGAGCCGAGCGCCGGGTTGGTGCAGATCCTGCCGGGGCAGCTTTCCGCCGGGTGCAGCCTGCCGTTTGCGAAATACGCCGTGTTTACGGCCCGCGCCTTCGGCGTGAGCGGCGCACAGAAGAAGAAAAAGCGCAATAAGGACGCGCTGAACAGCCTGAGCGAAATCTCGGTGGGTGATCTGGTCGTCCACCAGAACCACGGCATCGGGCGGTACGCGGGCATCCAGCGGATGGCCGTGCAGGGCGTCACAAAGGACTACCTGCGCATCGAGTACGACAAAAAGGACGTGCTGTACGTGCCCGTCACCCAGCTGGACCTTTTGTCCCGCTACACTGCGCCGGGCGACAGCGACAACGTGAAGCTGAGCCGCCTGGGCGGCAGCGATTGGGCCAAGACCCGCAAGAAGGTCAAGGCTGCGACGGAGCAGATGGCGAAGGAGCTTATCGAGCTGTACGCCCGCCGCAAGCAGGCGCACGGCTACGCCTTCCCCGCCGACGACACCTGGCAGGGTGATTTTGAACAGCGCTTTGCCTATGAGGAAACACCCGACCAGCTGACCTGCGCGGCGGACATCAAGCACGATATGGAGGAGCCGTGGCCGATGGACCGGCTGCTCTGCGGCGACGTCGGCGTCGGCAAGACCGAGGTCGCACTGCGCGCCGCGTTCAAATGCGTGATGGGCGGCAAGCAGTGCGCGATCCTGGCCCCTACGACGATTCTGGCGTGGCAGCACTTCAACACCGCGCTGACCCGCATGGAGTCCTTCCCCATCCGCATCGGGCTTTTGTCCCGCTACCGCACCGCCAAGGAGCAGAAGGAGACGCTGCGCGGACTGAAGGACGGCACCGTGGACATTGTAGTCGGCACGCACCGACTGCTGTCCGGCGACGTGAAATTCAAGGACCTGGGCCTTGTCATCATCGACGAGGAGCAGCGGTTCGGCGTCAAGCACAAGGAAAAGCTCAAAGAGAGCTTCATCGGCGTCGATATGCTGACGCTGTCGGCCACGCCGATCCCCCGCACGCTGAACATGGCGCTGTCGGGCATCCGCGATATGAGCACAATTGAGCAGCCGCCGTTTGAGCGCCAGCCGATTGAAACCTATGTGCTCGAGTACGACGAGGGCATCGTGTCCGAGGCCATCCGCAAGGAGCTGGCCCGCGGCGGGCAGGTATACTACCTGCACAACCGCGTGGACAACATTGAGGAATGCGCCGCGCGGGTGGGCAAGCTCGTGCCCGGGGCGCGTATCGGCATTGCCCACGGCAAGATGACTGAGGAACAGATTTCGTCGGTGTGGCAGCAATTGCTGGACAACGAGATCGACATCCTTGTCTGCACCACCTTAATTGAGACCGGCGTAGACGTGCGCAACTGCAACACGCTGATCATTGAAAACGCGGACCGCATGGGATTGAGCCAGCTGTACCAGATCCGCGGGCGCGTGGGACGCAGCTCCCGCAAGGCGTATGCGTATTTTACGTTCACACGCGATAAGGTGCTGACCGAGATCGCGGCCAAGCGGCTTTCGGCCATCCGGGAGTTCACGTCGTTCGGGTCGGGCTTCCGCATTGCGATGCGCGACTTGCAGATCCGCGGTGCGGGCAGTCTTTTGGGCCACAGCCAGCACGGCCACATGGAGGCCGTCGGCTACGATTTGTACGTGAAGATGCTGGGTCAGGCCATTGCCGCGGCCCGCGGCGAGGCCCCCGCCCCCGACAAGAGCGACTGCCTGGTGGACATCACCGTGGACGCATTCCTGCCGGAGGAATATATCCCGGACGCTGCCGGGCGCATCGAGGCATACAAGCGCATTGCAGCCATCGAGACGACGAGCGACGCCGAGGACGTGCTCGACGAGCTGATCGACCGCTACGGCAGCCCGCCCAAGAGCGTGCAGGGGCTGGTGGACGTCTCCCTCGTGCGCGTGACCGCAGCCCGCGTCGGCATTGCGGAGATCGTCCAACGCGGCGACCAGCTGATTTTGTATAGTGACATCGTCGGGCCAAAGCAGCTGGGCGAGGTCATGGAAAAGTTCCCGCATCGGGTGCTGTACAATGCACTGGGCCGACCCTATTTCAGCCTGCGCGTGCAGAAGGGCGAAAGCCCGCTGGTACTGCTGCGGGATGTGGTGACCCTGCTGCCGGGCGCACAGAATCAGCCACAGACAAAGCTATAAAAAATAAGCACCTGTTTGCTGCGGTAAAAAGCAGTAAACAGGTGCTTTGCTTTTGGGGTAAGACGCTGAAATTTCTTTGGTCCTTTCTTTATAAAGAAAGGACAGAGGGGGCCAAGTGCCGGGCAGCCGTAAACGGGCAGAGTCCCTCAGGCGGCTTCGCCCGCGTCTAAAGCCTCCCCTCCCAGGGGAGGTGGGCCGAGCGCCGGCGATGGCCGGAGGGGCTTTGCCGGGCGTGCATTACACCGTCCGTTCCCCCCTTGCATCACTCAAACACGTTCTCCTCATCCTCCACCACTTCACCAACGTGGTTACCCTCACTGTCCAGCCCGCGCTTGTCCAGCATATAGTGCACAAATTCCCGCGCCAGGCCGTAGAAGGTCGCAAAGAGCGGCACGCCGACGACCATGCCCACAAGACCGAACAGGTCGCCGCCGACCACGATGGAAAACAGGATCCACAAGGCAGAGATGCCGATGGACGAGCCCAGGATCTTCGGGCCGATGAAGTTGCCGTCCACCTGCTGGATGACCAGAATCAGCACGCCGAAGATGACCGCCTGGATCGGGTCAACCAACAGCAGAATGAAGATGCTGGGGATCGCGCCGATGAAGGGGCCAAATACCGGGATAATATTCGTGATGCCGATAAACACACTGATGAGCAGTGCAAAATCGAGCCGCAGGATCGCCATTGCCACAAACGTGATAACGCCGATGATGGCCGAGTCAATGATCTTGCCCACAAAGAAGCCCGTGAAATTCACGTTGGCATAATGGCAGATGCGCAGCGTGTTTTCCGCAGCCTTTTCCGGCAGGAAGGCGTGCGCCAGCGTGCGCAGCTGATGGAGCAGATGCTCCTTGTCCGCCAGCATATAGATGCTGGCCGCAATCGAGGTGAAGATCGCCACAAAGTTCGATGCCACGCTGCCGATGCTGGCCACGATCTGCGGCATGGCGGCGCTGGCCATGTTGTAGATTTCCTTGACCATCGCCTCGGAATCGTCCAGCACTTTTGTGGCCGACGACAGGTCAACGCCGAAGCGCTCCTGAACCATGCCCAGCATATCCTGTACGCTGTGTATGTAGCTCGGGAAGTTCGTAAACAGCATGGCGATGCTGTCCACGATCTGCGGGATGACCAGCCATGCCAGCAGCACAAGCAGCAGAATTGCCACCAGATACGCCAGAAGAATCGCGAATCCGCGCGTCTTTTTCTTCTCTTTAAACAGCTTTGTGTAGAAGAACTTGACCATCGGGTCAAGCACATAGGCAATGACTATGCCGCCCGCAAACGGCGACACGATGCCGATAAACACACCGATTTTCCCCAGAAAGTACCCCAGATTGTTCAAAGCCAGATACAGCGCAATACAGGCCCCGACCACGCAGAACCAGTCCAGCATCGTCTCCGGCTTTTTGGTCCAGATATGTTCCTCTTTCAAATGCTCCGCTCCTTTTACATCATTTTACAAGAGTATTGTACGCTATGCACGCCTGTATTGCAAGGAATAACTTGTTAATTTTCTTGCGGCCCGCCTGGTAAATTCCGGCGCGGCTCACCGTTTTCATCCAGGCCGCGGGCCGTCAGCCCTGCCCCGACAGCCTGTTTGAGCAGCGCCGCCAGCACGGCCAGCGTCGGCACGCCCAGCACCATGCCCGGGATGCCGAACCACGCCCCGCCCACCACGATGGCCAACAGCACGCCCAGCCCCGGCAGGCCGGTGGCCCCGCCCAGAATGCGCGGCGCAATAAAGTTGCCGTCCACCTGCTGGACCACAAAAATAATGATGGCAAATTCTGCCGCCTTCCAGGGCAATTCCAGCAGCAGGATGATGAGCCCCGGCACCGCGCCGAGGAACGGCCCCAGCACCGGGACAATGTTTGTCACGCCGACCAGCACGGCCAGCAGCGGCGCGTATTCCAGCCCGAAGATCGACATCAGCGCAAATGTTTCCCCGCCCACGAGCAGGGCGTCCACCAGCTGCCCGCCGATGTAGCCGCTGAAAATTTTGTTGGCAAGACGGCAGATTTCCAGCACACTGCCCGCGGCACGCGGCGGCAGCGCCGCGTGCAGACACGCCCGGGCCGCGCGGAGCAGCGCCTCCTTGCCGGAGAGCAGGTAGATGCTGGCGGCCAGTGCCACCACGGCGTTGCCCGCAGCCCCCGCCGCGCCGGAGACGAAATCCGCCGCCGCACGCGCCGCACTGCGGGACAAACCGCCGAACCAATTTTGCAGTGCCGTGCCCACCATCTGCACAAGCTGTTCCGCCGTGGCCGTATCGATGCCGAACGTATTTTGCACCCAGACCAGCAGGCCGCGGATGGTCTCCTCATACGCGCCGAGCCGCCCGGCAAAGGTCGTCACGCTCTGCACGAGCTGCGGGACGACGAGCGCCGCCAGCAGCGCCAGCGCACCGAAAAACAGCGCATAGCTGACGGCCATCGCCCCGCCGCGCCTGCCGCCAAAGAGCTTTTGCGCAAAAAAGCGCGTGGGTATGTCCAGTACATAGGCCAGCAGCAGCCCCCAGCCAAACGGTGCCAACAGCCCGAGAAACGCCCCGGCCCCGCGCAGCACGCCCGGCAGCCAGTCTGCCGCGGCAAACACCGCCGCGACGCCCGCCGCCAGCAGCAGCCAGTCCTTCATCGTGTGGGGTGTGCGGTCAAAACAATTTTTCATTGTCGCTCCTCCTGTTTTGTGGTACACTGTTTACAGTGCATACTTTGTTCACCTTACTTGCTTCTGTTATACCACTTTTTTTCAAAAGGTAAAGAGCCGTATGATTGGAAATTACAATAATTTACGGAAAACCGATGTTTTTCGTGAAAATCCTCGTCAGCGCCCGCCTGCCGGGCGCGTCGGTGCTGTAAGGGGCGGTGTCCCCGACACCCCGCGGAGGGGGCAAGACCCCTCCCTGCAAAGCCGCTCGAAGGAGGGCTGCAATTCTTTGCACTTTTCCTGCAGTTTTGTAAAATTTCTTCGGCAATCTTGACAGAATACCGTCATAATGTTAAAGTGGTCACAAAGCCGCTTTCTGTTCCTGAAAGGAGATTTCCATGTGGTTTGATACGATTTTATGGCTGGTTGCCGTCGTGGCGTTCATCATGGTCGAGGCCGCCACAACGGCGCTTGTCTCGGTCTGGTTTGCGGTGGGCGCTGCCGCGGCCATGCTGGTCAGCTTTTTTAATGTCGGCTTTGGCTGGCAGATGCTTGTTTTTGCCGTTGTATCGGCCATTACGCTCGGCCTGATGCTGCCCCGGCTCATCAGCCGACGCGGCGCGCACCGTGCCCCTGTCACGAACGGCTCGCCGCTGACCATCGGCAAGCAGGGCGTTGTGCTTGTGGACATTGAGCCCGGCCTTCCGGGCCGGGTCCGCGTGGACGGCCTGGACTGGCAGGCCCGCGCCGAGGTCACACTCCCGCAGGGCACCCGCTGCAAGGTCGTGGCCGTAGACGGTGCGATCCTTATTGTCGCTCCCGTGACCGCTGACGCGGCTGCGGTTTAAATCACAAAGGAAAAAGGAGGACCCCCAAATGCTGTTAGTCTTTGCCATCCTGCTCATCATTATTCTGGTAGTTTTGGTGCGCTGCATCGTTATTGTGCCGCAGTCCAACGCCTATGTCACCGAGTGGCTCGGCGTCTACAAGGATACCTGGGGCGCGGGCCTGCACATCCGTACGCCGTTTGTCGAGCGCATCTCCCGCAAGGTCTCGCTGAAGGAGGAGGCCGCCGACTTCCCCCCGCAGCCCGTCATCACCCGCGACAACGTCACGATGATGATCGACACCGTCGTTTTCTTTCAGGTGTTTGACGCCAAGATGTACGCCTACGGCGTGAACCGCCCGATCCAGGCCATCGAGAACCTGTCCGCCACGACGCTGCGTGACATCATCGGCTCGATGACGCTCGACGAGACCCTGACGAGCCGCGACCTCATCAACACGAAGATCACCGCCAGCCTTGACGAGGCCACGGACCGCTGGGGCATCAAGGTCAACCGCGTCGAGCTGAAAAACATCGAGCCGCCGGTGGAGATTCGCCAGGCCATGGAGAAACAGATGAAGGCGGACCGCGAAAAGCGCGCCTCCATCCTGCTGGCCGAGGGCGAAAAGCAGGCTGCCATCACCCGCGCCGAGGGCGAAAAGGAGTCCGCCATCCTGCGTGCCGAGGCCGTGAAGCAGCAGCGCATCCGCGAGGCCGAGGGCGAAGCCGAAGCCCTGCTGACCGTCCAGAAGGCACAGGCCGATGCCATCCGCATGATCAACGAGGCGAACCCCAACCACAACTATCTGGCCCTGC
>ERZ836358.3296-NODE-3296-length-10764-cov-5.222150_pt1 | contig 10764 bp, 9 predicted proteins | sample MGYA00519942_ERZ836358 | MGnify/ENA primary metagenome ERZ836358 (study PRJEB31850, sample SAMEA3708798) | human gut metagenome | biome: human gut; feature: human-associated habitat; material: faeces | place: China | collected 2014 ...
TATAGCCGTAGTACATCTGCCCTGCGCCCGGGATACAGGCGAAGATAAAGGTCAGGAATCCATTCTTTTTCATAGGTCATTCTCCCTTGGCGGTGCTGCCGCCGATGCTTTGTGCTCTGATCTGGTCAAGACCGTTTTCCGCGGTCAGCGTAAAGCTTTTGAAGGTATCGTCGAGGCTTTTGTAAAAGCCGTTGACGGCGGTGCTGAATTTGGTGCCGAACCGCTCATGCGGGGTGGTGGGCTGCTGGGCGGTCAGGGCGGAGACATCCGGCAGGCCGAATGTGCTGACCGCGCCCCACAGCACGAAGCCCAGCACCACCGCCGCAGCGGCCGACACATACCGGTTTGTCATGATGCGGAAGCTGCGCAGCCGCATCAGGCTCTGCACCTGCGGGATCAGGTCGCGCATCGGCTGCTTCATGGCCTCGGGCGCGGCCTCGATCAGCGCCGTGTAGCGCAGCAGGCAGTAGTCGCAGAAGCTCAGATGCTCGGCGGCCTCCAGCGCGCCAAGGTCATCGAGCGTGCCGTCCTTCAGCGCGTACAGGCCCGCATCGGTCAGGTGGCCCTCGGCGTCAAAGAGTTTTTCGTTATCAAAATAAAGGCTCATTCCCTCTGCCTCCTCTCAAGTATCTGCTGGCGAAGCAGCAGCTTTGCACGCCAAAGCTGGCTGTTGACGGTTGCGGGCGGGCGGCCCACAAGCCTTGCGATCTCAGCGCTCTCTTTGTGCTCCAAAAAGTACATAACGGCGATTTTTCCGTAGGGCTCGCGCAGGGTGCGCACAAGCTGCTCCAGCTCTGCGGCACCGGCGCGCGCCAGCACACTTTCCGCCGGGTCATCGGCATCGGTGCCGGGGGCGCCGCGCGGCTCCGGCATGGCATCGTCACCCGGGGCCTCCACCTTGCGCACCCATGCGCTTTTCAGGTGGTCCTTGCATTTGTTGGCCGCCACACGCACCAGCCACTGCTTATAATACTGCGGCTCGCATCGGTCTATGGCCGAGAACGCCGAGAGAAAGGTGTCCTGAGTCAGATCTTCAGCGGTGTGGGGGTCGTGAACAAACTGCAGGCAGACTGTGTAGACCAGTCTTTGATACTGCTGCATCAGCCCGGTAAATTCTTCATTTGTCAGCGCCCACACCTCCTTTGCTTTGTCCTTCTGTATATTAAAACGAATTCCCCGGCGCCGATATTGCAAGCGCAGGGGAAAATTTTTAATAAATAATAGATAAAAGATAATAGATAATAAAAATGGTAAATCACGGCGCTGACGCACCGCTAAAAAATACTCGTAGGGGCGGGGCTCTGCTCCGCCCGCGAACGTTCGCCTAGAGGCAGACTTTCCGGGCGGAGTAAAACCCCGCCCCTACGTTTTTCGTTTTCGACCCAAGGGAGAAAACTCCACCAATTTTATTATCTTTTATCTATTATCTTTTATCTTTTTAAAATTTCATATCCAGCTCTACCGGGCAGTGGTCGCTGCCCATCACATCCATCAGGATCGCAGCGTTCTGGATTTTGTCGGCAACGCGGTCGCTGACCAGAAAATAGTCGATACGCCAGCCCGCGTTGCGCTCCCGCGCGCGGAACCGCATGCTCCACCAGCTGTACATGCCTGTGGCATCGGGGTGCAGGCGGCGGAAGGAATCGGTAAAGCCCGCCGCCAGCAGCTCATCCAGCTTGCCGCGCTCCTGATCGCTGAAGCCCGCCGCGCCGCGGTTGGGGCCGGGGTTTTTCAGGTCGATGTCCTCATGCGCCACATTCAGATCTCCGCAAAGGATGACCGGCTTTTCGGCGTCAAGCTTCTGCAGGTAGCGGCGCAGGTCATCCTCCCACTGCATACGGTAGTCGATGCGCGCCAGCTCGTTCTGGGCGTTGGGAACATAGAGGTTGACGAGGTAGAAATCCGGGTATTCCAGCGTGATGGCGCGGCCCTCATGGTTATGGACATCCTCGTCCAAGCCGTACCGCACGCTGAGCGCCGGTGTTTTGGCCCAGACCGCCGTGCCGGAGTAGCCCTTTTTATCTGCGCTGTAGATGTACTCGGTGTAGCCCTCGGGCGCAAAGTCGGCCTGCCCGGGCTGCATCTTCGTCTCCTGAATGCAGAAAAAGTCCGCGTCCAGCGTTCGGAACACATCCTCAAAGCCTTTTTTAAGGCAGGCGCGCAGACCGTTGACATTCCAGCTGATGAATTTCATTGATAGACTCCTTTTTAAGCCTCCCCCGTCAAAGGGTGGCATTTTTTGCTATACCTTTTTCATTGCGCTCTTTTGCCATGCACCGCTGGCAAAGCGGATCACAAAGCAGGTCACGCGGCAGATCCAGTCCACGACCATGGCCAGCCAGACGCCGACCGCGCCCATGCCCATATTGACACAGAGGATCCAGCTCAAACCCATGCGCCAGACGATCATCGAGAGGATCGAGGTGACCATCGTGAACCGCACATCGTTGGCGGCGCGCAGGGCATTGGGCAGCACAAAGCCGGCCGGCCACAGCAAAATCGCCACACCGTTATGGATCATGACCAGCGTCCAAGACAGGGCGCGCGTCTCCGGCGAGAGGGTGTACATGCCCAAAATTCGGTTCAGGAAGAGCAGCACCAGCAGATTCACGGTGCCCTGCGCGATATAATCCCACAAAAGCAGCTTTTTTGTATAATGCTTCGTCTGCTCAAAGTCCTGTGCGCCGACACAGCGGCCCACGACCGTGATCATGGCAAGGCCCATTGCGTTGCCCACGATGCAGCCGACAGCATCGAGATTGTTGGCCACCGCATTGGCCGAGATATGCACCGTGCCGAACAGCGAGATCATCGAAACGACCAGCACCCGGCCAAGCTGGAACAGGCTGCTCTCAAACGCCGAGGGGATGCCGATGTAGAGAATGCCCTTGACGGTGCGTCCCTCCAGCCGGGTAACTGTGCGCGGCGTGATGCGCAGCACATAGTCCCGCCGGGCGGCCAGTGACAGAATGATGACCGCCCCCACCGCGCGGGAGACCAGCGTGGGCACGGCAACGCCCGCAACGCCCATGCGCAGCACAAAGACGCAGAGCGCATTGCCGCAGAAGTTGATGGCGTTGACAAGGACCGAGACCTTCATCGACACCGCGCTGTTGCCGGTGGAGCGGAAGATTGCCGCGCCCGCGTTGTAAAGTGCCAGAAACGGGAACGACAGCGCCGTGATCGTAAAGTAGGTCAGGCACGCCTGCATGACATCCTCGCTGATCGTGCCGAAGAAGAGCCGCAGCTGTGCCGTGCGGGTCACAAGGCAGAACACCGCCACCGCCGTGCCGAGAATACCGCTGAGCCCCACCAGCTGCCCGGCGCTGCGGGCGGCCTCCTCGGGCCGCTTGGCGCCCAGATGCTGGCTGGTCACGACTGCGCCGCCGGTTGCCAGCGCACCGAACACTGTGATGATAAGCTGGTTGATCATATCCACCAGCGACACGCCGGAGATTGCCGCCTCCCCCACCGAGGAGACCATGACGGTATCGGCCATACCAACCAGAACACCGAGCGCCTGCTCGATGATGAGCGGCCAGAGCAGCGCCAGCAGCTGTTGGTTTGTAAACAGTCGTTCCTTTTTCACTTTATATAACATCTCACTTTCCCAGTATGAGTATAGCACAAAAAAATCCCCCGCGCAATGCGCGGGGGCAGGGTTTACTCGTACCGCAGGGCCTCGATGGGGTCGAGCTTTGCGGCCTTGTTGGCGGGATAGTAGCCGAAGAATACGCCGATGGCCATACTGAAGCCGACTGCCACCACGATGGCGGTCAGGCTCGGGCGGGCGGCGTAGCCCACGGCCTTGCTCAGCCCTGCACCGAGGGCCAGCCCCAGCAGGATACCGGCGATGCCGCCGATCAGGCAGAGGATGACGCTCTCGGTGATGAACTGCATCCGGATTGCCGCCGCCGGGGCGCCGAGCGCCTTGCGGGTGCCGATCTCGCGGGTGCGCTCAGTGACGGAGACCATCATAATATTCATAACGCCGATGCCGCCCACCAGCAGCGAGAGTGCCGCAATGGCGGAGATACCCAGCGATACCGTGCTGAGCATCGAGGACATCGAGTCGAGCAGGCTTGCCAGACTTGAGGCGCTGACCGTCCAGGAGTCGTTGCGGGTGTAGTAGCTGGCGAAGAAATCGCCGACCGTATCCACGAACGAGGTCACATTGACCGCCGTGCCGTCCGCCACGACCGTGATGCTCTGGTAACCGGCCCCCGCCCCGGCAATGGACTTTGCCACATCAAGCGGGATATAAAAATCCGTCTGGATCGAATCATCGTCCGTACCGGAGAACATGCTGGAATAGCTGTCCTCGGTGTAACGGTAGACGCCCTCTATATAAAAGGTATACAGGTCCTTATTGATGGTCAGCGTCACTGCCTTGCCGATGGCATCCTGCGCGGTGCCGCCGATGGCCTGCGCAACGAATTTTTCCGACACACAGGCCACCTTGCGGCCTGCATCCTTGTCATCGTCCAGCCAGCGGCCGCAGAGAATCTGCGAATCCGTGTCACGATTTTCCAGCGTGGCGGCGTTGGCACCGCTGACCGTGGCTGTGATGGTCGTGGTCGGGTCGCCGTATTTTGCCACCGTACCGCTGCCGACCTGCTGGGTCAGCTCGATATGATCGACCTTGCCGGAAAAGGCATCCAGAAAATCCTGCATCATCGCATCGGTGATGAGGTCGGCGTCCGACGGCTTGGAGTCCTTGAACCGCCGCAGCGTGACGCCCTGCGCCGTGCCGGAGGTATTGCTTGCGCTTTTCTGCACAACGCTGACTGAAATGTTGCTGGCACCCATACCGGCCATCGAATCGGTGACCGAGCCGGTCATGCTGTTGCCGACCGTTTCGATGGCAATGACGGCCGCTATGCCGATGATGATGCCCAGCATGGTCAGGGCGCTGCGCATCTTGTTGCTTTTTACACTGGCCAGCGCCATGCCGATATTTTCAAAGAGCTGCACGTTCGCCTGTCCCCTTTCGTTCCCCCACGATCAGCCCGTCACGCAGCGTCAGCACCCGCTGGCACTCCTCGGCCAGCGCAGGGTTGTGCGTGATCAGCACGATGGTCTTGTGGTATTTTTCATGCATTTCGTGAAAGAGGTCCATCACGACACGGCTTGTCTGGCTGTCCAGCGCGCCGGTCGGCTCATCGGCCAGAATCAGTGCCGGCTCATTGACCATGGCGCGGGCGATCGCCACCCGCTGCTTCTGCCCGCCGGAAAGTTCGTTGGGCTGGTGGCGCATCCGCTCGGCCATGCCGACCCGGTCCAGCCAGTCCTTGGCGCGGCGGGCGCGCTCGGCAGCGGGCACACCCGCGTAAAGCATCGGAAGTTCGACATTTTTCAGGGCGCTCTGCCGGCCGATCAGGTTGTAGGTCTGGAACACAAAGCCGATCTTGCGGTTGCGGATGGCCGCCAGATCATTGTCATCGGCCTCATGGATGTTCACGCCGTCCAGCACATACTCTCCGGCGGTCGGCTTGTCCAGCACGCCGATAATGTTCATCAGGGTGGACTTGCCCGAGCCGGACTCGCCCACGATCGCAACGAACTCGCCGGGGTAGACGGTCAGGTCGATGCCGTGCAGAATCTCCAGCTCATTGGGCTGGCCGATGTAGTAGCTTTTGCGGATGCCGCGCATCGCAATGAGCGGCCGGGCCGGGCGGTCAGCCTCCGCCCCAAGCAGGCTCTGCGCGATCGTCTGGGCGAACTGTTCGGTGTTCTGCATCACTGACCTCCCGGCCCGCCGGGACCGCCGTCGGGGCCGCCTGCATCGTCCGTGCGGGCAATCGTCACGCTGGCAGGCATACTGCTGCCGTCCCCCACATAGAGGCTGCCGTCCTCCATCATCTGGGTGGCGCTGTCGGTGCTGCTCTCAATGCCCTGGGTCAGGTCGGCGGTGGCTCGGATGATGTCTCCCTCGTGCAGATCATTGCCGGTGATTTCCACATAATAATCGTTGGTGTCGCCCTCGGTGACGGCGACCTCCTCAAAGGTCATATCGGTGCCCTCGCCGCCGGTCCGGCGCAGCACATAGGCCGTGCCGTCCTCTTTCGTGCCCACGGCATCGCGGGGTACGGTAAAGACACCGTCCTTCTCGCTGATGACGATCTCGACCTTGGCCGAGATACCGATGAGCAGGCCGCTGTCCTGCCCGTTGACCGTGACGGTCGCGCCAAAGCTGCCGCTGTCATTCGCCACGGGGTCAATGCGGGTCAGCGTGCCGCTGATGACGGCATCGCCGGTGGCATCGCTTGTGATACGGCAGGTCATGCCGGTGGACAGCTTGCCGACCGAGCTTGCGGGGATCGTGACCTCCACGGTCAGATTCTCCACATCCTGAATCGTAGCCACCGTACCGCTGCAGACATCGCCGACTGTGGCGTTCAGGGCGGTGATCGTGCCGTCCATCGTGGCGGTCAGGGTGCATTCCTCCAGTGCGGTCTGCAGGCTGGTCAGCTTATCGTCCTCGCGCTGGGACTGCGCAAGCTTGGTAGCGGCATCGTCCACATTCCGCGCGGCATTCGTGGCCGACTTCTGGTAGGACTCCTGCGCCTTCTGCAGCGCATCGGCGTAGTTCTGTATGCTCTCGTAGCACTTTTTCACCGCGTCAAAGCCCTGCAGCCCCAGCTCCGGGATGCTGCACTGCGCCTTGGCGATGCTCTCACGGTTTTGATAGTCCTCGATCTGGCCCTGCAGCCCCTCGGCGCGGTCCGTCTCGCCGCTCTGCCGGGCCTGCGTCAGCTGGATCTGCAGGTTGGCAAGGGTATTCTCGTACCCGGCGATCTCCTCGGCATAGCGGGTGTACCAGTCCGTCACGACCTCGCGGTTCGTCTTGTCGGCGTTACCGTCCGTGGTCATGGTTCCGTAGTAGTCGTTCAGCCCGAGCGTGTCATAGTCCTGCTGGGCCTTTGCCAGCTCCTGCTGCGCGCTGGTCAGATCGGCGGCCTGATCCTCCACGCTGCGGGTATAGCTTTTCTCGGCGCTCGTCCGGGTATCGCTGCTGTCAAGCTCGGCGTTGGCGATCTGCTTTTCGACATCGGCAGTATCCAGCGTGGCGATGATGTCGCCCTTCCTGACTGTATCGCCGACCGCGACATTGACTGCCGTAACCTTGTAGGTCTTGACCGCATCCGCCGCCGTAACGCTGGCGCTGCTGCCCGACTTGACCGTGCCGTTGACACTGACCGAATCGCTCAGTGTTGTTTTGCTCAGCACGGTGGTGCGCACATACTGGTAGGCCGTGCCGCCGGCCTGCCGGGCCTTGCCCCGCACACCGGCGATGGCGATGCCCACCGCCAGCAAAACAGCCAAACGGGCGATCAGTTTTTTGTGCTTTTTGACCCATGCAAGCGGGTTATGCTTTGTCTTTGTTTTCTCTGCCATACCGGCTCCCCTTCTTTATGCAGGTGATATTTCAACAAAAATGAGTATATCCTGCAAATGTGTTGATTTTTTGAAAGAAGCTTGAAAAAAGCGGCACACCTTTGGGAAAGTGTGCCGCTGTATAAGGCTTCCCCCTTGGGGGAAGCTGTCTGCGAAGCAGACTGATGAGGGGCAGCCTTGCCATAATAGCCCCTTCATGGGTTACTACCGGAAAGCGCGCCCCTCATCCGGCCTTCGGCCACCTTCTCCCTAGGGAGAAGGCTTTATCTGTATGTTTACCGCTCCTCGCGGAAGTAGGCGAGCCCCAGATGGGCCGGGGGCTGATTTTCCTTTTTCTTGCGCATCGAAACCACGATCAGCACCACGATGGTGACGACATAGGGCAGCATCTGCACAAGGTCGGTCATATAGCTGGCCAGCGTGATGCCGAGCAGGCTGGGCAGGAACTGGTACAGCCAGTAGAGCATACCGAACAGGTAGGCGCCCCAGATGGCATTGAGGGGCTTCCATGTCGTAAAGATGACGAGTGCCACGGCCAGCCAGCCCAGCGCCTCGATCTGGCCGGTGGTGGCCCAGATGCCCTGATTGTAGTCCAGCACATAGTACAGGCCGCCGATGCCGCAGATGCCTGCGCCGATGCAGGTGGCCAGATACTTGTAAAGCGTGACATTGATGCCCGCCGCATCCGCCGTGGCGGGGTTTTCACCCACGGCGCGCAGGTTAAGGCCCGCGCGGGTGCGGGTCAGGAACCAGTGCAGCACAACGGCCAGCGCGATGGCCGCGTAGGCCAAAAAGCCGTAGGAGAACACGGTCTGACCCAGCGCACCCAGACCGGACAGGACGGGGAGCTTTGCGCTGAACGCCTTGTTGGCAATGGGGGCGGCGGAGTAGCTGGCACCGTTGAGGATAAAGACGCCGAAGAAGTTTGCCACGCCCATGCCGAAGGTCGTCAGCGCCAGACCGGTGACATTCTGGTTGGCGCGCAGGCTGATGGTCAAAAAGGCGTAGATCAGGCCGCCGGCCATGCTGGCAAGGATCGCGCAGGACATGGCGATCAGGATGCTGACAAAGCCGTTGGGGTTGGCGGCGGTATTCTCATACGCCCAGGCGCTGGCAAAGCCCGCAAAGCCGCCCAGATACATAATGCCCGGCACGCCGAGGTTGAGGTTGCCGGATTTTTCGGTCACGGTCTCGCCGAGCGCACCGTACATAATGATCGTACCGAACGGGATGGCACGCATGATCCATGCAATCAAGCTGCTGTGCATATCACTTGCCCTCCTTGTGTGCGCCGCGCGGGATGACGCGGTAGTTGATGAAGAACTCACTGCCGAGGATGAAGAACAGAATGATGCCGGTGATGATGTCGGCGGCATACTCGTTCAGCGAGTAGGCGGAGGCGATCTCCGAGGCACCGCGCTCGAGGAAAACGAGCAGGAAGGAGATCAGCGCCATATAGAAGGTGTTGAACTTGGCAAGCCACGCCACGATGATGGCCGTGAAGCCGCGGCCGCCCGCGCTGGTGGTCGAGATGGTCTGGTCCTTACCGGCCACGATCAGGAAGCCGCAGAGGCCGCAGATCGCGCCGGAGATCAGCATCGTGCGCACTGTGACGCGGCGCACATTGATGCCGGCATAGCGGGCGGTGTTCTCGCTCTCGCCGACAACGCTGATCTCATAGCCCTGCTTGGAGTATTTGAGGTAGGCGTACATGACAAAGGTCAGCACCACAACAACAATAATGTTGATGGTGTAGCGCTGGCCCATCAAAATGGGGAACCAGCCCGCCTTGGTGGCCTTGTTCAGCGTGCCCAGACTGGAGGCCTGACCGCGCATGATGTTGGTCATGCAGGCAACAATGCTTGTGGCAACATAGTTCATCATCAGGGTGAAAAGCGTCTCGTTCGTGTTCCAGCGGGCCTTGAACCACGCAGGGACAAAGCCCCACAGCGCACCCGCGGCAATGCTGCCGCCGGCCATAGCCGCAAACAGCAGCGGCAGCGGCAGGTTGTTGCCCTGATAGACCATGATGAGGGCGGCGGTCAGGCCGCCGATCAGGATCTGACCCTCACCGCCGCAGTTCCAGAAGCGCATCTTGAAGGCGGGGGCCAGCGCAATGCCGACGCAGAGCAGCGTAGACAGATCGCGCAGCATCCAGCTGAAGCGGGTCATGTTGGCGAAGGTGCCGCCCCACATAACGCCATAGACGGCGAGCGGGTTCAGCCCCGTGACAAAAAAGATAAAGACAGCATCCACGACCAGCGCCAGAATGATGGCGATGGCACGGACGGCGATCTTCTGGGGCATCGTGGTGCCCTCGCGCTTGGCAATGCGCAGCAGCGGCTCGCGGGCCGCAGCAGCAGTCTGACTCATGCCTGCTCCTCCTTTACCAGGTTGGTCATACGCAGACCGACCTCTTCCTTCGTGGTCTTGCGGCTGTCGAGGATGCCGTTGACCTTGCCGCCGCAAAGCACGACGATGCGGTCGCACAGCTCCAGCAGCACGTCGAGGTCCTCGCCGACATAGATGACGGCGACGCCTTTTTTCTTCTGCTCGTTGAGCAGGCGGTAGATCGTGTAGGAGGTGTTGATGTCCAGGCCGCGCACGGCGTAGGCGGTCATCAGCACAATGGGGTCGGCGGCCAGCTCACGGCCGACCAGCACCTTTTGCACGTTGCCGCCGGACAGGCGGGAGACCGGGGTGTTCAGATCCGGCGTTACAACGTTCAGTTCTCTCTTGATCGTCTCGGCCAGGTCGTGCGGTGCCTTGCGGTCGACGATGGGCGAATGACCCTTACCGTAGCTTTTCAGCATCATGTTGTCGGTCATGCCCATCGAGCCGACCAGGCCCATGCCGAGGCGGTCCTCCGGCACAAAGGACAGGTGGATGCCCGCCTCGCGGATGGCCTTGGGACTTTTGCCGATCAGCTGCACCGGGGCGGCATCGGGGGCGTAATACTCCACGCTCGCGCCGCGCTGGGTGGGCTGCAAACCGGCGATGGCCTCGAGCAGCTCTTTCTGGCCGTTGCCGGAGATACCGGCGATGCCGAGGATCTCGCCGCCGTACACATCAAAGCTGGCGTCGTCCAGCACAGTGATGCCCTCAGGGCTGCGGACCGTCAGGTGCTGGATGTCCAGCCGCTTGACCGGGTTGACCGGCTCGGGGCGTTCAATGTTCAGCTCGACCTTTTCGCCCACCATCATGGCGGTCAGGGTGGATTCGTCGGCATCCTTAGTGGTGATATCGCCCACATACTCACCTTTGCGCAGAATGGCTACGCGGTCGCTGATGGACAGCACTTCATGCAGTTTGTGGGTGATGATGATGACCGCCTTGCCGTCGGCTTTCATGTTGCGGATGACCGTG
>ERZ836358.3302-NODE-3302-length-10750-cov-5.173539_pt1 | contig 10750 bp, 9 predicted proteins | sample MGYA00519942_ERZ836358 | MGnify/ENA primary metagenome ERZ836358 (study PRJEB31850, sample SAMEA3708798) | human gut metagenome | biome: human gut; feature: human-associated habitat; material: faeces | place: China | collected 2014 ...
ACGCCGACACCTTCGCCACCACCGACGCCAACGGCTTCCTCAGCGCCAATATGTTCGCATATTGTGAGAACAATCCCATCATGCGGACGGATGAATCCGGCGAGCTTTTTGCTGAAATAGTTGGCGGAATTATAGGGGCATTTGTATCCACTACATCCGCCATGGTTGCAGGTGATACTGGCCCTAAATTGGCGCTTGCTTTCATTGAGGGAGCTATTTCTGGCGCTATTACTAGATCAACTGTCGGCATGATAGCGAATGGAGTTATTGCAGTTGTTAACGGTGTAATAACAGCTGAGGAAACTGGTGATGTCATGGCGGGGATAGCGGTGGCTGCGGTTTCTTTTGGAGCAAGTTGTGTTTCAGCAACAGGTATGACTGCTTTGCTTCATGTTAATCCGGGCGTTGTAGCCGGAAGCATGTTTAATGCGACTGTTGGCTTCGGTATGGGATTGAGTTCTGCTGGTTTGAGTTCAGGTATAACTAACGCTGCAAATGCTGCAAAATCCAAACGTATCAGGTCAAAGATGTCAGGCGCAACAACAAATATGCTATCTAGAACTCGGCGACGTACTTTGCAGCAAAATCGCAGTAGGTACCGCTCTCATGCAAGACAGTCGAGAAGATGGTTCTCTTGGAGGTGATAGCCTTGAAGGATTCATTTTCAGATTATGTTAAGATTGGAATCGGCACCAGCGGAATTGGGAAAATGATTGTTGCTGTTGTAGCAATGCTGGTGTTTTTTGCGTGGGTCACGGCCACTCCCGGCTGGCATATAATTGATACATATTGCGCTGTTGGCGCAGCGGTTGTCTTGGGATATTTTTTGTTTGACTCCTTAGTTACCTTTCGAGTGAATCGTCAAGGAATTATGAAATTGCGTTTCGGTATTCCGTGCCGTTTCGTCGCGTGGGATGAGATAATTCAAATTGGTTGCGCAAAATTGTATCGTGGATCGTGTATAGTGGTCACTACGCGTGGGTGCGAACGATTTGAATACGAAGTGAATAATTTGGATTCCTACTTGGCTGATTCATATTTATGGAGAAACAGGCATCAAACAATTTCCATCGAAAATGTAGCAGTTGCTCGCCCTATCATAGAAAAGTATTACGGACGATTTGATTATGATTGCACACGTGTATACCGAAGATAGCAAGAGTGCACTTATTAATTCTCGATGAATGCGGGCGGTGCATCAGCATCGCCCGCAGGGAAATGGACAAGTGGTCACTATGATGCGTACAACCGTCAGCACACAACCACAGATCATCATCGTTGTCTGCTGCATTACGCTGCGCCGCAGCGCCTACGACATGGAGGCGCTGCGTCTTTGTGTATATCGGCGGACGGTGCAGTAGATTTTTTCTCAAACCGGCAAAAATGACGTAGATTCGCGCTGGTGTTTTGTGTAAGATTTGCGTTGTTTTCTTCACAATGTTGTGGTAAACTACGGACATGAATTTATGAAAACGAGGGATGTCTATGAAGCCACTGTCCAAAATTGCCGCAGGAGTGAGCCCGTCCGCGACGCTAGCTGTCAGCGCGCTGGCGAAGAAGATGAAAGCAGAAGGGAAGGACGTTATCGGCTTTGGCGCCGGTGAGCCCGATTTTGCCACACCCGACCGCATCAGCTATGCGGGAGTGCGCGCGATCTGCGACGGAAAAACGAGATATACGCCCGCAGCCGGTATGATCGAGTTGCGTCAGGCGATTTGCGACCGCGTGAAGGCGGATTACGGTCTGGAGTATGAGCCGACGCAGGCGGTCGTCGCCAGCGGTGCAAAGCACATGGTCTACATTGCGCTGGCCGCGCTGGTCGATCCGGGTGATGAAGTGATCGTTCCGGCCCCGTACTGGGTCAGCTATTATGAGATGGTGCGCCTGTTCGGCGGCGTGCCCGTTGTTGTCAATGTCAGCGAGGAGCAGGGCTTCCAGCTCACGCCAGAGCAGCTCGAGCAGGCCATCACGGATAAGACCAAGGCCATCATCCTCAATAACCCCTCCAATCCGACCGGTGCTATCTATTCGAAAGAAGCGCTTAAGGCAGTCGCGGACGTCTGCGTCAAGCACGATCTGTACATCATCTCGGATGAGATTTACGATAAGCTCATCTATGACGGCGTGCAGTTTACCAGCGTCGCCGCGCTCAGTGACGAGATCAAGGCGCACACGATCCTCATCAACGGCGTCTCCAAGACCTATGCCATGACCGGCTGGCGCATCGGCTATGCATTGTGTGCAGCGCCGATTGCAAAGGCTATGGCCAATTATCTCAGTCACTCGACCGGCGCACCGGGCACGATGTGTCAGTGCGCGGCCATTGAGGCGCTCACCGGCCCGCAGGATGAGGTGGAGCAGATGCGGCAGGTGTTCGAGCAGCGCCGCGATCTGATCGTCAGCCGCATCAATGCGATGCCATACGTGAGCTGCCTGAAGCCGAGCGGCGCGTTCTATGTCATGGTGAATCTCGAGAAGACCATCGGAAAGCAGATCGACGGCCAGACCATCCACAACGGCGACGATTTTGCAAAGCTTCTGCTGGAGAAGTCTCTGGTCGCGGTCGTGCCGGGCAGCGGCTTTGGCGTGCCGAATTTTGTGCGCCTGAGCTATGCGATCTCGACGGAAAATATCGAGACCGGCATGGATCGTCTGGAGGCGTTTTTGAAACAGCTTCAGTAAACCGATATTTGTGAGGCGCGTGGGTTGACCGCGCGCCTCTTTTTCTGTGCCTTGGTTGACGCGCCGGGAACAAAATGGTATCCTGAGAGCATGTCATAAGTGCCCGTCCTCGCTGCATATTCTGTCAGGAGGGGGGAGCGCCGTGACGAGATTGCTGTATCATCGGCTACTGGTCATACTGCTGGCCGCAATTGTGGTGTTTGGCGGCTGGTTTGCAGCTGACTGGCAGCTCCGACAGGCAGAAGCAGCCGCAAACTGGCACGAGCAAACACAGGTTCTGATCCTTGACGCCGGTCACGGCGGGGAAGACGGTGGGGCAGTGGCACCGGACGGGACGGTAGAGGCGGACATCAATCTGGAGATCGCGCTGCGTGCACGCGCCATCGCAGAGCTAACGGGCGTCAGGGTCGTCATGACGCGTGAGAGCGCGCAGATCGCATACCCGGATGACGCTGCCACGGTCGCGCAGCGGAAAAAAGCCGACCAGCACCGACGCGCCGAGTTGGTGCGTGAGATGGACAACGCAGTGCTTATCAGCATCCATCAGAACTGCTATCCGGACAGAAAGCCATCCGGCGCGCAGGTGCTGTACGCGGCGAGCACCGGAAGCGACACGCTCGGGATACAAATGCATGACAATCTGGTCATGTATCTTGACCCGCAAAACCGGCGCGTTGCGGCGCCGATCTCGGAGAAAATTTATCTCATGCACACAGTGCAGTGCCCGGCCGTTTTGGTCGAGTGCGGCTTTCTGTCCAACGCTTCGGAATGTGCAAAGCTCAAGGACGCTGATTATCAGGCGAAGCTTGCGACCGTTATCATCGCGTCTTACTTACAATACCGGCAGTCTCTGCCGCAAACAGGAATGATCACATGAAAGCAAAATCAAGTGCGAAAACCGTCTTTTATTGCTCGGAATGCGGCAACGAGACGGCAAAATGGATGGGGCAGTGCCCGGCGTGCGGCGCGTGGAACACCCTCGTGGAAGCACCGAAAGAGCCCAAGGCGGCGCTCGGCACGCGCGCCAAGCGCATCGCGCAGCCCAAGTTGATCTCGGAACTGGATGCCGAGGAGGAACTGCGGTTTTCTACAGGCATCGGTGAATTTGACCGCGTGCTCGGCGGCGGTGCCGTGCGCGGGTCACTGGTTCTGGTCGGCGGCGCGCCCGGCATTGGCAAATCCACGCTGCTGCTGCAGCTCTGTGGCCGCATCAGCGAGCGCGAGACGATTCTCTATGTCTCCGGTGAGGAAAGCCAGCGACAGCTGAAAATGCGCGCACAGCGCCTCGGCGTCGATCACGGAAACATTTATGTGCTGGCCGAGACCGACTTGAACACGGTTTTGGCCACGATCGATGATCTGCAGCCGACTGTGCTGATCGTCGACTCTATTCAGACCATGTACGACGCAGAAACGGCATCAACGCCCGGCAGCATCAGTCAGGTGCGCGAGTGCACGATGCGCATCATGCGTTCGGCCAAGGACAGCGGCTACACGGCGTTTGTGGTTGGCCACATCAACAAAGAGGGCAGCATCGCAGGACCGAAGGTGCTCGAGCACATGGTCGACTGCGTTCTGTACTTTGAGGGCGACCAGAGTACTGCATATCGCATCCTGCGTGCGGCCAAAAACAGATTCGGGTCAACAAACGAGATCGGCGTCTTTGAAATGGAAGATTTCGGACTTCGAGAGGTGACAAACCCGTCTGAAATGTTACTGTCCGGGCGGCCGAGCAACACACCAGGCACGTGCGTTGTCGGCGTCATGGAGGGCTCGCGCACGGTGCTTGCTGAGGTGCAGGCGTTGATCACGCCGTCTGGCTACAGCGGCGCGCGGCGCAACGCCAATGGCATCGACTACAACCGCGCGATGTTGCTGCTGGCTGTGCTGGAAAAGCGCGCGGGATTTTCGCTGTCGAGCTGCGATGCATACATCAACGTCGTCGGCGGCCTGCGCTTGGACGAGCCGGCAACGGATCTGGCGGTGATCCTTGCGATCGCGTCGAGCTATAAGGATCTGCCGGTCGGCAGCGATCTGGCAGCAGTTGGTGAAGTCGGCCTGTCCGGAGAGATCCGCTCAGTGAGTCATTTGAATCAGCGCCTGTCGGAGATCGCGCGGCTGGGATTCCGGCGCTGCATCATTCCGGCGCATGTGCGCGACGATGTGCAGAAGCAAAATGGTTTGGAGACGATCCCGGTCAAGAACATCCGCGAGGCGCTCAGGGCTGTATTCGGCACGTGAAGCAGTGAAACGAATACAGCATAAGCGTGTGAGCACGCAAAGCGCATTCACGATCGCAAAACGGTCACTTGCGCAACCAAACTGTCAGAAAACCGCCGGAAAGTCTGAAACGGGCTTTTCGGCGGTTTTCCCCTCCTCTAAATTCGGCAAAATTTTTATTTTGCCGAATTATTTGTGGATTTCGTCAATAGACACTGCCCCGCACTTCTGGTATGCTCATATCAGAAATCGAGGTGGCAGATATGGACTATACGGATGCGCCGCAGGTGCTGCGCGACTTTTTGACTTATCATGAAACGATCTGTGGTCATTCTAAGGCAACCGTCGATCAGTATTATCTCGATCTGCGGATGTTCCTGCGGTTTCTGAAGCTGGAACGTGGGCTCGTGCCGCGTGCTGCGGAACTAGACGAGATCTCGATCCGTGATGTTGACGTGGCGTTTCTGCGCGCTGTGACACTTACCGAAGTTTATAATTTCCTAGCTTATCTGTCGCGTGACCGCATCAAGCAGTCCAACGCACACGAACCGGAATATGGTCTGAGCGCAAACTCCCGTGCACGCAAGATCGCTGCGATCCGCAGCTTCTTCAAATACCTGACGATGAAGGCAAAGCTGCTGGAGGAAAACCCCGTGCAGGATCTCGACTCCCCCAAGATCCCCAAGACGCTCCCCCACTATCTGACACTGGACGAGAGCAAACGGCTTCTGTCCGTGGTGAACGGGAAAAATAAGGAGCGAGATTATTGTATCCTGTGTATTTTTCTCAACTGCGGGCTGCGTATTTCGGAACTTGTCGGTCTGAATCTGCAGGACGATCACGGTGACAGCCTGCGCATCCTCGGCAAAGGCAGCAAGGAACGCGTGGTCTATCTCAATGATGCCTGCCGCGAGGCGCTCGACCGCTATCTGGCGGTCCGTAAAGAGATCGCGCCGCCGCGCACGACGGCGATGTTCCTCTCCAACCGGCGCACGCGCATCAGCTGTGATTCCGTACAGGTCATGGTCAAGAAAAACCTGACGCGTGCGGGCCTGGACGCCAGTCAATATTCCACGCATAAACTGCGGCACACGGCGGCAACACTGATGCTGCAAAACGGCGTTGATGTGCGCACGCTGCAGGAGGTGCTCGGGCATGAACATCTGAACACGACACAGATCTATACCCATGTGGATAACGATCAGCTGCGCACAGCGGCTGCAGCAAATCCGCTGGGAGAATTCTCGCCGGACGAGAATTGGGCAGAAAAAATCTCCGATCCCTAAGCGTGGGATCGGAGATTTTGTGTTTTATTCTGACTTGATCTTCGGCAAATAGTCGCGAACACGGTGGTGCTGCTTGTCAAAACCGAATGCACGGATCGCCATCAGCAGTGTACCGAGCACGGCCGCACCGTCCAAAACGGCGGCAAACCAGAGCGTACAGTAGCCAAGCTCCGCCAACACCAGAAGCAGTACCTTCACTGCAGCGCCAATCACCAGATGCTCGCGGCAAATACCCTCGACCCAACCGGCAGTCTCGATCGCTTCCGGCAGCAGGTACGGGTCTTGGCTCGTGAGCAGGACATCGGCATCAAACCGCTCCTCGCTTTCCTCCGGAATGACACAGACGTCGAGGTCGGCGCCCGAATGTTCCGGATGCGCCGTACAGCGACGGTCATAGTAAAGCAGCAGTTCCCCGTCATCCAGCTTTTCCACCTGCTGCGTAAGAAGCCGCTCTTTTTCTTCACTGCTGCATTTGCAGTGGAGATGATCCGCCTGAAGCTCCTTCGCGTTTTCGGATACGGAGTCATTGCTGGCATTGCTAAAGAGTGTGATGGTGTGCACGCCGAGCGCGCGCAGCTCCTTGAGCGCAGGCTTGACATCCGACTGCACGACTTCCTGCAGCAGGATCTTGCCGGCATACTGTTCTCCAACGGATACATAGACCACATATCCGTCCGAGAGGTCTGCATCAGGGATGTCCACACCCTTGAGAATCATCAGTTCTCGCGTACCGACGCAGACGCGCGTCGATTCAATATATACTTCAACTCCGCTCTCAGGAATATCTACCGCGTTGGAGAGATACTCGCTGCGGATCGGACCGGTATAAGCGGCGCAGATGGCGCGCGCCGTGCGGCTGCTGGAGCAGGATTCGGCATTGGCAGCCAGCTGCAGCAGCGCATCCGGCGTCAGCTGATCCGACTTTACACTGACTACCTTCGGGAGCTGATTGTCCCCCTCCCCTTCGTCGACCGCGACTGCGCGCACGGCATTGAGCGCGCGCATGCTGCGGCAACTGCGAAACAGCACATTGCAGCGATACGCACCGTTGACGGCACTGTACCACACGAGCGGCACGGAAACAAGCAGCGCGCACGGCGTAGACAGGAACAGCGCGATCATTGCAGCGTGAATTGCCTGAGAAACAGTCGCTACCTTGAGCACACTCTCGAGCACGGCAACCAAAATCGCAATGCAGAGCCCTGCCGGTGCGAGATAGTCGATCCATTTCGGCGCTGGAAACTCTGCCGTAGAGTGGATCTCTCCGCCGACTGCATCTTTCAATGTCTTCTGTGCGTGCTGCGTCACGACCGCAATCAGAATCGTCACGGGCCGGTATACAAGCAGAAAAACAGCAGCATCCACCGGTTGCCCGACTGCCAGTGTGCCGATCACGCACACGATGATGAGCACTGCCGGCCGAAACACCTGCCGCGCAAGGATACACGAGAGCGCTGCAGCGAGATAGTCATAGCCACAGATGAGCACGGACAAAATCAAAAGCACATAGCGCAGCGCCATGCTGTGCAAAAGCGCACCGATCACGCACAGGACGAGCGCCGCAAAGAGCCGCGCGATCAACACAAGGCTCAGCCCCGTTTCCGGAAACAGGCGCAGCGTTTTCCAATCATAGTCCGGCCGATCCGCAGCAAAGCAGCTCGCGGACAGGCGCGTCAGAAGTTCCTGAAAATTCATGGGTATCCCCCTTGTCCAGACGGAGCGGTATGCGAACTCAGGCTTTCCCGTCGCAGCCGAGCACGTCGATGATCTTATGCTTGACAAGCTGCTTGATATTCTCGCGCGCGGGGCCGAGGTACTTTCTGGGGTCGAATTCCGACGGATGCTCAGCCAGATACTTACGCACCGTTCCGGTCATGGCCAGACGCAGGTCAGAGTCAATGTTGATCTTGCATACGGACAAGCGCGCGGCCTGACGCAGCTGATCCTCCGGCACACCGATCGCACCGGGCATATTGCCGCCGAATTCATTGATCATCTGCACATATTCCTGCGGCACGGAAGACGAGCCGTGCAGCACGATCGGGAAGCCAGACAGACGCTCGGACACTTCCTCCAGAATGTCAAAGCGCAGCTGCGGCTTCGTTCCGGGTTTGAACTTATAAGCGCCGTGGCTCGTGCCAATGGCGATGGCCAGCGAATCGCAGCCGGTGCGTTCAACAAACTCCTGCACATCCTCCGGGCGCGTGTAGGACGAGTCCTCAGCCTTGACCTTCACATCATCTTCAATACCGGCCAGCGTGCCAAGCTCCGCTTCGACAACGACGCCATGCGCGTGTGCATATTCCACGACCTGACGCGTCAGCGCGATATTCTCTTCAAACGGTTTGGACGAGGCGTCGATCATGACGGACGAAAATCCGTCATCCACGCAGGACTTGCACAGCTCGAACGAATCGCCATGATCCAGATGCAGACAGATCGGCAGACCGGTCTCGATCACGGCAGCCTCCACAAGCTTGACCAGATACGTGCGGTTGGCGTATTTGCGTGCACCGGAGGACACCTGCAGGATCACCGGAGCGTTGCACTCCTTTGCGGCCTCGGTGATACCCTGAATGATCTCCATGTTGTTCACATTGAATGCACCGATGGCGTAACCGCCGGCATACGCTTTTGCAAACATTTCCTGCGAAGTAACAATCGACATTGACAAGTCAACTCTCTTTCATATAATATAAGGAACAGTGATAAAATGAATGTCCCCGATAAGGGGTTCAATTCATTTTACACATGTTTCGAGATAATATCAATAGCAGAATTCAATGTTCCCTTAAAATCTATCAATTTTGTGAATTTGTGGAGGTAAGCTATGTCCGGTATATTGAAGGGTGCGTGTATCTTTGGGCAGTCCGGAGGGCCGACTGCTGTCATCAACGCCAGCGCTTACGGTGTGCTCAAGACCGCATTGGAATCAGATGCCATCACCAATGTTTACGGCGCGGCACACGGTATCCGCGGGGTTCTGGATGACCGTCTGTATGACATCCGTCAGGAGGATCCGGATGAGCTCCGTCTGCTGCTGCACACACCGTCGTCGGAATTGGGCTCCTGCCGTTACAAGATGGCTGACCCGGAAGCGGACGATACGGATTATCGGCGCATTCTGGAGATTTTTCAGAAATACGACGTGCGCTACTTCTTCTATAACGGCGGCAATGACTCCATGGACACCTGCAATAAGATCAGCCGCTATATGCAGGCGCACGATTGGGAGTGCCGCGTGATGGGCGTGCCCAAGACGATCGACAATGACCTCTTCGGCACTGACCACTGCCCTGGCTATGCCAGTGCCGCCAAGTACATAGCGACCTCGTGCATGGAGGTCTCCAAGGACTGCCGCGTGTATGATAACGGTACGATCACGGTCATCGAGATCATGGGGCGTCATGCCGGTTGGCTGGCCGGCAGCGCTGCACTGGCGACATACTGCGGTTCCGGACCCGATCTGGTCTACCTGCCGGAGGTGGACTTTGATATGGAGCGGTTCTTTGCCGATGTGCATCGTGTTTATGAGCAGAAGAACAGCGTGCTGATTGCTGTCTCCGAGGGCATCCACTATGCCGACGGCTCGTTCGTGTCCGAGGCGAAGGCCTCCGCAACAGACGGTTTCGGCCACGCGCAGCTCGGTGGCTTGGCTGCACGTCTGGCACAGGCACTCAAAGAGCGCGAGCATGCAAAGGTCCGCGGCATCGAACTCTCGCTGCTGCAGCGCGCCGGTGCGCATCTGGCGTCTCAGACCGATATTGACGAGGCATTTGCTGCCGGTAAAACGGCGGTTGAGGCTGCCATCGCCGGCGAAACCGGCAAGATGGTCGCCCTCATGCGTGAAATGGTCGACGGAAAATATACCTGCCGCATGGAGCTCATCCCGCTGGCCGACGTCGCAAACTACGAGAAGAAAGTGCCGGTCGAATGGATCGTCCCGGAGGGCAACAATGTCACGCAAGATTTTATTGACTATGCCCTGCCGCTCATTCAGGGTGTGCCTGAGATCCCTGTGGAAAACGGTCTCCCCCGCTATGCACGGCTGAAAAAAGTGCTTGCAAAATAAAGATCAGCAGAGCCGGTGATCATCGCCGGCTCTGTTCGTGTGTAAATCAGCTGTTCAAACAGCCCAAAGTATGCTATACTAATTTGTTATCTACTTTATTATCTACATTTCAAACGTAACGAAGGAGTTTCCCAAATGATCACTGTTGATGACCTCTCGCTGCAGTACAGCGGCGCACCGCTGTTTTCCAAGGTAAACCTGCAGTTCACCCCCGGCAATTGCTACGGCATCATCGGCGCAAACGGCGCCGGAAAATCCACATTCCTGAAGATCCTCTCCGGTCAGCTCGAGCCAAGCTCCGGCGGCGTGCATATCGATCCCAAGGCAAGAATGTCCGTGCTCAAGCAGGACCAGACGATGTATGACGCCTATACCGTCATGGACACGGTGATCATGGGCAATCAGCGCCTGTATGACTGCGGCAAGGAGAAGGACGCCATCTACGCCAAGGACGAGATGACGGACGAGGACGGCATCCGCGCCTCCGAGC
>ERZ836358.3316-NODE-3316-length-10711-cov-5.280124_pt1 | contig 10711 bp, 10 predicted proteins | sample MGYA00519942_ERZ836358 | MGnify/ENA primary metagenome ERZ836358 (study PRJEB31850, sample SAMEA3708798) | human gut metagenome | biome: human gut; feature: human-associated habitat; material: faeces | place: China | collected 2014 ...
TAGTTATCCTTATTATATAAAGGAGAAGCGCCATGTCCTGTGTCAACATCCGCGGCTGCCGCATCGGGGAGGACCGCCCCAAGGTCATTCTGCCCCTTGTGGAGCGCACCGAAGCTGCTATTCTGGAAAAGGCTGCGCAGTTTTCAACCTTGCTGGCCGATTGTGTGGAATGGCGGGCAGACTGGTTCGAGGGCTTTCAGTCCCCCGCTGCCATTGCCCGCTGCGTACAGAAACTGCGGGTCGCCCTGCGGGACAAGCTTCTGCTGGTGACCTTCCGTACCAAGGCAGAGGGCGGCGAGCAGGCGCTCTCCCATCCGGAATACCTTGCCTTTCTGCATCTGATCCTCGATACCGACTGCGCCGACCTGCTGGACATCGAGTTCTTCACCGCCGGGGCAGACCTGCCCGCACTGGTGGAGCAGGCACATTCCGCCGGAGTCGCAGTGGTGTGTTCCAGCCACGATTTTGCCAAGACCCCGCCCCGGGCAGAGCTCGTCTCCCGCATGGTGCAGATGCAGCAGGCCGGAGCCGACCTGCCCAAGCTGGCCGTAATGCCCCGGTGCCGCAACGATGTGCTGGAGCTGCTGGCCGCCACCGCTGAAATGGCAGACCTTCACCCGGAAACACCGGTCATTACCATGAGCATGGGGTCGCTGGGCGCGGTGAGCCGTCTGGCTGGGGAGACTTTCGGCTCTGCCATGACCTTTGCCAACCCCGGGCAGGCCAGCGCCCCGGGACAGGTGCCGCTGGACATCGTAAATGAAGTGCTGGATACACTGCATTCGTAACCAATAAATCGGGATTTTCGCCTTCGCAACTGTCGGTTGACAAAGTTCTATGAGAAAATGGTGGCAATGCAACCGCTATTTTTGTTAGATTAAGTAAAAAAGAAAGGCGGTGTTTTGCAATGAATATGGCAGACAGAATACAACATTTACGAAAGATCAAGGGAATTTCGCAGGAAGAACTTGCTGATAAGGTTGGTGTATCGAGACAAGCAGTTTCTAAATGGGAGTCAGAACAAAGTACACCAGACATCGAAAAGGTCATTTTATTGAGCAATTTTTTTGATGTAACAACAGATTATTTGTTGAAGGGAATAGAACCAATAACAGAAAACGGTACTGAAAGAAGTGATGCTCGCATCTTTTCTTTGATAGGTAGTGTGTTTAATTTTATTGGCTTAGTAGTAGCCATTATGATTTGGAACAAAGAGCAAACCTCAAGTTCTGTTGCAGTTGGACTAATTTTAATGGCTGTCGGAATTATGGTATTCGTAATAGGACAGTTTATAGGTGATAACAAAGAAAAGGCTTCATTTTTGTTTTGGATTGTTAATGTATGGATACTTATCTTAATGCCAATTTCTTGTATTTTTAATTTTCTTCAAGGTATTAAGTTTGGGCATTGGTGGACATTTACACCAATACCGCAGCTTGGAAATTCCATCGTTTCCTATGTGTTATGTTGGGGATTTTATCTTATATTTTGTATCGTAGTAGATTTTCTTCTAATTAAACATTCAAAGCGATAAATTCCAGTTTGTCGCACATCCTGCCTAAAACATAAACCGGAACGATCTTCCCTTTTTCGGGTGGATCGTTCCGGTTTTTATGTTATATTGAAAATCGTTTTATGCCAGCTTAGCTTCCAGACGCTCACGGATGGCCTTGATAAAGCCCTCGCTGTCCACGGCGGTGGGGGTGATGCCCTCTGCCAGACCGCACAGGTCCTTAGTCATGATGCCCTCGTTCAGGGTCTGCAGGCTTGCAGCCTCCAGTGCCTCGCCAAAGTGCACCAGCTCCGGCAGGTTATCCAGTTCACCGCGCTTCTTGAGTGCGCCCGACCATGCAAAGATGGTAGCCATGGGGTTGGTGGAGGTCTTTTCGCCCTTCAGATACTTATAGTAATGGCGGGTGACGGTGCCGTGGGCGGCCTCGTACTCGTACTTGCCGTCCGGGCTGACCAGCACACTGGTCATCATAGCCAGCGAGCCAAAGGCGGTGGAGACCATATCGCTCATCACATCGCCGTCGTAGTTCTTGCAGGCCCAGACAAAGCCGCCCTCGCTGCGGATGACGCGCGCCACGATATCGTCGATCAGGCTGTAGAAATAGGTGATGCCGGCGGCTTCGAACTTTTCCTTGTACTCGGCATCGTAGGTCTCCTGGAAGATATCCTTGAAGGTGTGGTCGTACTTCTTGGAGATGGTGTCCTTTGCGCCGAACCACAGATCCTGCTTCACGTCCAGTGCGTAGTTGAAGCAGCTGCGGGCAAAGCTGCGGATGGAATCATCCTTGTTGTACTGTCCCTGCAGCACACCGGCACCCTCAAAATCAAAGACGGTGGCGCGCTGCTGGCTGCCGTCTGCACCGGTGAACACCAGCTCTGCCTTGCCTGCACCGGGAATGCGGAACTCGGTGCACTTATACACATCGCCATAGGCGTGGCGGGCGATGGTGATGGGCTTTTTCCAGTTCTTGACCACCGGCTGGATGCTGTCGATCATAATGGGCGCACGGAACACGGTGCCGTCCAGCACGGCGCGGATGGTGCCGTTGGGGCTCTTCCACATCTCGTGCAGCTTGTACTCCTCCACGCGCTGGGCGTTGGGGGTAATGGTGGCGCACTTGACCGACACGCCGTACTTCTTGTTGGCGAGGGCGGCATCCATGGTCACCTGATCTGCGGTGGCATCGCGGTTGGGCAAGCCCAGATCGTAGTACTCGGTCTTGAGGTCCACAAAGGGGAGGATCAACTCATCCTTGATCATCTTCCACAGGATGCGGGTCATCTCGTCGCCGTCCATCTCTACCAGCGGGGTCGTCATCTTGATCTTTTCCATAGCAGGGTTCCCTTTCCTCTATCGGTTGTGTATTTTATGCCCCAGCAGGGGCGTTCCGGTTACTTGCGGTAGGCGGCTGCCAGCTTTTCAAAGGCGGGCAGGCTGCGCTTTACCTTTTCGGTGTCGATGCAATAGGCAAGGCGCACATAGCCCTTTACCCCAAAGCTGTCGCTGGGCACCAGCAGCAGATCAAATTCCCGGGCTTTCTGACAGAAGGCGTTGGCGTCCTCTTCCAGTGCCTTGGGGAAGATATAAAAGGTGCCGCCCGGGCGCTCCACTTCAAAGCCCAGCGCGGTGAGTTTTTCGTACAGCAGCTCCATATTGGTCTGGTAGACCGAAAGGTCGCTGGTCACCTTCTGGCAGCGGCTGACCGCCCGCTGGATGATGCTGGGCGGGCAGTTGTGGCCGGTAAAGCGGGAGATCTGGCTCATCATGTCCACAAGGATGTCCTCACCCTCGCACCCCGGGCGCACCGCCACATAACCCAGACGCTCGCCGGGCAGGCTCAGGCTCTTGGAGTAGGAGAAGCAGGTCAGGGTGTGGGGGTAGAACGCCGCCGGGTAAGGCACAGTCTTGCCGTCAAACACGATGTCCCGGTAGGGCTCGTCACTGACCAAGAAGATATTGTGTCCGTACTGGGCGCTTTTTTCGGTCAAAATCTCCGCCATGCGGGTCAGAGTGTCGGCAGAGTAGACCACGCCGGTGGGGTTATTGGGCGTGTTGATGAGCACACAGGTGACCTTTTCGGTCAGCATCTGTGCAAAGGCATCCAGATTGGGCTGGAAGGTGGGCGCCTGCGGCGGCACCACCCGCAGCACTGCGCCGGTGCCCGCCACATAGGGGCCGTACTCCGGGAAGTAAGGCGCAAAGGTCAGCACCTCGTCCCCGGGCTGGGTCACCGCCCGGATGGCGTGGGCGATAGCACCCGCCGCGCCGGTGGTGGGGAAGATGTGCTTTTGCGCGTAGGGCAGGCCGAAGGTCTCGGTCAGATGCGCCGCCACTGCGGTGCGGAAGCCCGGGTCGCCCTGACTGGGGCAATAGCCGTGCAGGCTTACCGGCTCTTCCTGTGCCAGCAGGGTCTGCATGGCCTCGGTGAACTCCGGCGGGCAGGGCACGCTGGGGTTGCCCAGTGAATAATCGAACACATTCTCGCTGCCGATCTGGGCAGCGCGCTGTCTGCCATACATGAAGGTTTCGCGGATGACACTTTTGTTGTTCAGCATGGCGCGGTAGGTCTCGTTCAGCATACTACTTTCCCTCTGCTTTCCTTATATCTGCACAGAGCCTGTGCGGGGCGGCTCCCCCTCATTTATGAGCCGCAGCCGTATAGCTTTGTTCCAGCTTGATGATGCAGTTATAGGTGGGATCCTGCTCTTTGATGAACTGCTCCATCTGGGTCAGCAGTTCCACCTTGTCCCCGGCATAGCCCGCGGGGAGCACCAGATCGAAAAGCACATTGGTGTGGGTCTTGCCCGGCACGATGCGCAGATCATGCAGCGAGAGCGCCGGGTCCAGCTGGCGCAGCTTTTCGGTCAGGCGGCTGCGCAGCACCCCCACGGCGGCGTCCGAGGTGACGATGGGGTCATAGTGGATGGTCACCATCAGATGGTCGTTTTTCATAAAGTCCCGCTCGATGTTGTCGATCAGGTCGTGCGCTTCCAGCGGGTCCTGCTCGGCGGGCAGCTCCACATGGATGGACGCAAACTGATGGCCGGGGCCGTAGTCGTGCACCATCAGGTCATGTACACCCAGCACGCCGGGATAACCCATCACGGTCTGTTCGATATGCTCCACCAGATCCTCGCTGGGGCTTTCGCCCAGCAGTGGGCTCAGGGTATCCATCACCAGACCCCAGCCGGAGATCAGGATGAACACCGCCACGCCCACACCCATCAGGCCGTCCAGCACGTCCCAGCCGGTCACCCGGCAGAGGATGGCAGCCACCAGCACGGCGGCGGTGCTCAGCACGTCGTTGCGGCTGTCGGCGGCGGTGGCGATGAGGGTCTCGGAGGAAATGATACGTCCGATGGCACGGTTGAAGCCGCTCATCCACAGCTTGACCAGAATAGACACCACCAGCACCGCCACGGTCAACCAGCCGAACTGCACCGGGGTGGGGTGCAGCACCTTGGTGACCGATTCCTTCAGCAGGGAGAAGCCGATGCCCAGAATGGTCACGCTGACCACCAGCCCGGCAAGATACTCAAAGCGGGCGTGGCCGTAGGGATGCTCGGCATCCGGTGCCTTGGCGGCCAGCTTGAAGCCCACCAGACTGACGATATTGGAGGAGGCATCCGAAAGGTTGTTCAGTGCATCGGCAGTGATGGCGATAGAGCCGAACAGGGTACCTACCACAAACTTGCCCAGACAGAGCAGGATATTGCACACCATGCCCACCACACTGGCCAGATTGCCGTAGGCGGCACGGACACGGGGATCCTGCGGAGAATTGGGACGGCGTATAAACAGACGAATCAAAAGCTGCGTCATAAAAGCTCCTTTCAGGCTGCGCATTTTCAGCGCACCCAATGTCCTTCTAGTATAGCATTTTACTTTATGGTTTTAAAGGCGTTTCAAAAATTTCATCCCATTACGCCGGATATCAAACCGGGTTGCCGCACAAAAAGCCCCGGCGGCCATGCGGTCGCAGGGGCTTTTCGGAGATTTTGGGACTGTCTGTTCACAGTCTCTTGTAATTAAGGAGGAGTGCTCAGGTTTTTATCACAGGATCGGGCTTTCAAGGTCGCCAGTATCAGCGATGCCGTGCTTCTCGGCGTAGCCGGTCAGCATCAGGGTCAGAGCGCCGTCACCGGTCACGTTGCAGGCGGTGCCGAAGCTGTCCTGCAGGGCGAAGATGGCCAGCATCAGAGCAGTACCGGCGTTATCGAACATCAGAACACCGGTGATTAGACCCAGAGAAGCCATGACAGTGCCGCCGGGCACGCCGGGTGCGCCGATAGCGAAGATGCCGAGCAGCAGGCAGAACAGGATCATGGTGCCAACGCTGGGCAGCTTGCCGTACAGGATCTTGGAAACGGTCATGCAGAAGAACACCTCGGTCAGCACAGAGCCGCACAGGTGGATGTTTGCAAACAGGGGGATGCCGAAGCTGACCATGTCCTTACGCAGGACCTTGCTCTTGCGGGCGCACTCCAGCGCCACACCCAGCGTAGCAGCACTGGACATGGTACCGACAGCGGTCAGGTAAGCGGGGCCGTAGTGACGCAGCACTTCCCAAGGATTCTTGCCGGAGTAAGCACCGGCCAGCAGGTACAGCACAGCCAGCCAGATGTAGTGGCCGGCCATAACGATGACGATGATCTGCAGGAAGGCGGGCAGCTGATGGGTAATGGTGCCCTCGTAGCTCAGGCCGCAGAAGGTGGCGGCAATGTAGAAGGGCAGCACGGGGATGATGACCTTGCTCACGATGTCCAGCACGATGTTCTGGAACTCGCTCAGGAAGTCGCAGGTCAGCTTGCTGTTGGTCCAAGTAGCAGCCAGACCAACCAGAACGCTCAGCACCAGAGCGCTCATGACGCTCATGATCTGGGGAATGTTCAGCTCAAAGACGACGCCCGGCAGCTCGCGCAGACCGGCAACATTGTTGTCGATGGACAGGTGGGGGATCAGGCCGTAGCCTGCGCCCATGCTCATGAAGGCTGCGCAGACAGAGGACACATAGGCGATGACGATGGCCACTGCCAGCAGGCGGGAGGCGTTTTTGCCAAGCTTTGTAATGGACGGGGCAATGAAGCCGATGATGATCAGCGGCACACAGAAGGTGATGAGCTGACCCATGATGTACTGCAGGGTCACCACAACGCCCATGGTGCTCTCGTTGAACAGCTGGCCAAGGATGATACCAACAAAAATGCCCAACAAAAGCCGGAAGGGCAGACTATTGAATAGCTTTTTCATAACTTTAGTACCTCTTTCTTTTTGCCCCGGAAAAGGGCCGGGTGGGGAGACTTATTCCGTCTCCGGGAGGTGTTTGTTCAGCATCAGATCAAGGATCACGCTGTCGCTGGTGCCGTGGGTGCTCAGGGTGGCAAAGTTGTCCAGCGTATATTCCACATTGTGCTCCACGATGCCGTCGGTGCTCTGCACCCGCACGCCGCGCACGCCCATGGCAGCTGCCTGACAGGCAGCGTTGACGCAGGTGGAGATCTTCAGTGCGCAGTCGGCCTTTGCGCCGTCGCATACCATGCCGGTGACGTTGCCTACCATGTTCTGGATGGTGCAGCATACCTCGTGGTAGCCGCCGCCCAGCAGATAGGCAATGCCGCAGGCTGCGCCGGTGGCAGCAACCGTTGCACCACAAAGGTTGCTTAGGCGGCCAAACTTGGCCTTGATGCGGATCGCGATCAGGTTGGAAAGGGTCACGGCGCGGAGCATCTTCTCCTCGTCGATGTCCAGCCAGCGGGCAGTTGCCACAACAGGCATGGTAGCCGTGATGCCCTGATTGCCGCTGCCGGAGTTTGCCACCACCGAGACCGGCGCGCCTGCCATACGGGCGTCCGCACCGGCAGAAGCGGTGACCATGGCGTTGGTGGTCAGGTCGCGGGTCATCAGACCCTTGCGGCAGTTCAGTTCCAGATTGCGGCCAATGGCAAGGCCGTATTCCTTGGAAAGACCCTCGTTGCTGATGGTCGTGTTCACCTGTACGGCGCTGCGGATGATGTCGATGGGATCGTGCAGGGGGTCCAGCTCTTCAGTGCAGTAATCCCAGATGGAGCGGACGGTCAGAAATTCTGCGATCTGCTCCGGGGTCACCACATCGCTGTCCCCTGCTGCGGCGGGATCGGTGTGCTGCTTGTCCAGCGTAGCCACGCCGTCCTGCTCCACCAGCACCACGTTGGTGTGCAGATCCCGCACCACCGCACGGCCGGTGTGGCCGTCGGCAGTAACAACCACCTCAACGTAGAGCTTCTGCGGCACCTGTGCCACTTCTACCTTGACCTTGCCTGCCTTGACAAGGGCTGCGGCTTCTTCCATCTGCTCCCGGGGCACATAGTTCATGACCTCCAGCAGGTGGACGGGGTCACCGCCTACGGCACCAATGGCGGCGGCGTAATCCATGCCCTGATACGAGGTGCCCGGAATGCCTGCCGACATGGCGTTTTTGATAATGTTGATGCTGGCGCGGACGGTCACGGCCTCTACCCGTGTGCCACCCGCCTTGCGGAGTGCTGCGCCCGCCTCTGCGGCGGTGAGAGCGACTGCGCCGGGCTCCGTACAGCCGGTGGCCAGCTCCATCTCACTGTTCAGGATGCGAACGAACATCTGTTTATCCATTTGGTTCACCGTTTCTTTTCTTCCCGTGCGGGGGAACTTACTTTACAGCAATGCACTCGATCTCCAGCGGAGCGTCCTTGGGCAGCTTGCCCACCTGCACCGCGCTGCGCGCGGGGTAGGGCTGCGCAAAATACTCGCCGTACACCTTGTTCATCTCTGCAAAATCGTTGATGTCCGCCAGAAACACCGTGGTCTTGACCACATTGGCCAGCGTCATCTCCTGCTGTGCCAGAATGGCCTGGATGTTCTTGAGGGACTGTGCAGTTTGGGCGGCGATGCCTTCCGGGATCAGGCCGGTGGCCGGATCGATGGGCAGCTGCCCGGATACATAGACGGTCTGCCCCGCAGCGATGCCCTGCGAATAGGGTCCGATGGCGGCGGGAGCATTGGGGGTAACGATCACCTGTTTCATCCGATTTTCTCCTTTTCCATTTGTTGGGAAGGGCTGTCCTTCCCTCGCTGACACTATCCTAACGCAATGAGAATATTTTGTCAATAATATTTTCTTATCACGAGAATAAATTGTCGCGCGTGACAAAAACTCCAGAAAAATGTCATCACTTTGACGAAACAATGGATACAACGCACCTTCTTATTGTAAAAAACTGTCATTTCTGCTATGATAGCAATAGAACACGCGTGAGAATTTTTTCTCACGCGCTCCAGCAGTACAAAAGAGGTGAACGGGATGGATGCAAGACTTGAGCCTTATCGCGTAGTGGTATCTTTTCTGGGGGAGGCGCTGGGTCCGGACTACGAGGTAGTTCTGCACGACCTTACCAGTGAGGACGGCACCATTGTTGCCATCGTCAATAACCACATCAGCGGACGCACCGAGGGTGCGCCCCTTTCCAACATGGCGCTGCGCTTCATTCAGGAGCGGATGTATGAAAAGCAGGATTATCTGGCGGGCTATCAGGGCGCTTCGCAGGCCAAGGGGCGGCTGCGCTCCTCCACCATGTTCATCAAGGATAACGGCCAGCTCATCGGGATGCTCTGCATCAACTTTGACGCCGGCAAGTACAGCCGCATCGCGCAGGAGCTGCTTGCCCTCTGCGGGGCGCACACCGAGCCTTCCTCCACCGGCATCGGGGTGGAGAACTTTGTCAGTTCCCTGCCGGACGCCGTACAGAATGCCATTGCCGAGGTGACCGGCAGCGCCGGGCTGCCGCCCGACCGGCTGACCATGGAAGAAAAGATCCGCATCGTGGAGTCTTTGCACCATGCGGGCATCTTTTATATGAAGGGCGCCGTCAGCGAGGTCGCCGCCCAGCTGGGCTCCTCGGAGGCTACCATCTACCGCTACCTGAGCAAGCTGAAGTGAGCTGCGAACGAACTGCTCCCTGAAAAAGAAATCGCCCACTTGAGCGAAGAGGGGCAGTATCTTTGTGCCAACGAGGGGATTCCACAGTACGAAGATACTGCTTGCCACGGCTATGAAAGCCTTTTGAATTGCAAAATGTTTTTTCAGTTGCTATACTGGGCTTATCAAAGTTTTTTCGGGAGGATGCCGCAGTGACTGCACAGATAATGCAAATCGGGAACAAACCTTGCCGCATTTACGGCGAGCCTCATGCAGAATACCTGCTGCTCCAAATGACCGGTGAACATGAGCTGCAAAGCATGGACAGCGAGGTTGCCGCTATTGCACAGAGTGCGCACCACTTTCTGTTTGCGGCCATTCCGGTGGAAAGCTGGAACGATGCACTTTCTCCGTGGAAGTCTCCTGCCGTGTGGGGGAAGCAAGGATTTGGCGGCAAGGCTGCGGACACCTTGCGCTTTCTGACAGAACAGGTCATTCCGTCACTGAAACAACAGTTTGATCTCCCGGAAAACGTCAAAATCATTCTGGGCGGCTACTCACTGGCCGGACTGTTTGCTTTGTGGGCATCCACCCAGACTGATCTGTTCTACGATGTCGCCGCCTCGCCCTCGGTGTGGTTTCCGGACTGGATGGAGTTTGAACAGCAGCGCCCGATACAGACGCAGCACATTTATCTGAGCCTTGGCGACAAGGAAGAACACACGAAAAACGCTGTCATGGCTGTGGTGGGGGATAATATCCGCACTCTGCACAGTCAGCTTATAGCGCGGTGCAGACTGCACCTTTGAATGGAACAGCGGCGGGCATTTCAAAGACGCCGATTTGCGTACCGCAAGAGCATTTCGGTGGGTGATGGAGGAAAGCCGATGAATATTTTGATCGATGCAGACGGCTGCCCGGTCGTCGATCTGACGTTGCAGATTGCAAAGCGGTTCGGCATCTCGGTCATCATCCTGTGCGACACCTCTCACCAAATCGAGCGAGAAGGTGCGCAGACGTTGGTATTCGATAAAGGCTCTGACAGCGTGGACTTTGCGCTGGTGAACCGGGTAAAACCGGGGGATGTGGTCGTAACACAGGACTACGGGCTGGCCAGTATGTGCCTTGCCAAGCGCGTCCGGGTGCTGAATCAGAACGGTTTAGAATACACCGCCGACAACATAGACGCTCTCATGCTGCGACGGTATGAAAGCAAAAAGCTCCTCCGTGCCGGAAAGCACCCCAAGGGGAGCCCAAAGCGGACGAAG
>ERZ836358.3331-NODE-3331-length-10674-cov-4.995103_pt1 | contig 10674 bp, 10 predicted proteins | sample MGYA00519942_ERZ836358 | MGnify/ENA primary metagenome ERZ836358 (study PRJEB31850, sample SAMEA3708798) | human gut metagenome | biome: human gut; feature: human-associated habitat; material: faeces | place: China | collected 2014 ...
TTCGCCGGACAGCAGAGCCGTCGGCTGTGAGAGCTGCTCCAGACTGAATTTTGTTTTGGATTTTTCAAAGTTGTCGCCGCGCACCCAGCGGGACAGCCAGCGGCGCAGCTGGTAGCGGAACGCCGCCATGCAGATGCCCCACGCCACCACCAGTGCCAGCAGCACCGGCCAGATGCTGGGCCGCTGGATCAGCAGGACCAGCGTGAGCAGGGCGCAAAGCACCGCCAGCGCTGCGGTCAGCATCTCCATGGTCCATCTCGGTTTCTGTTTCATCTGCTTTTCTGCCTCCCGGTCATATGCTGTGCCGCCCGGCGGCGCGCCCTGCTCATACCTCCATCAGGATGGGCAGGATCATGGGGCTGCGCTTGGTGCGCCGGTAAATATAGCTGCTCAACGCCTCCCGCACGCGGGTCTTGACGCTGTTCCAGTCGCGCACATGCTCGTCCACGCAGCGTTCCAGTGCGTTTTCCACGATGCTCTGGGCACCGTCCATCAGGCTCTCGTTCTCGCGCACATAGACGAAGCCGCGGCTCACGAGGTCCGGCCCGGCCAGCACCTTGCCGGTCTTGCTGTCCACCGTGGCCACGATGATCACCAGGCCGTCCTCGGACAGGTGCTTGCGGTCCCGCAGGACCACGTTGCCCACATCGCCCACGCCCAGGCCGTCCACCATGACGGCACCGGCGGTGACCGGCTCGCCCAGCTTCATCTCGTCCTGGCTGAGGATGACGTTGGAACCATTCTCCGCGATCAGGATGTTGCTGGTGGGGATGCCCAGACTGGCCGCCGTGAGGGCGTGCTTCTTGAGCTGCTTGTACTCGCCGTGCACCGGCAGGAAATATTTGGGCTTGGTCAGAGTGAGCATCAGCTTCTGCTCCTCCTGGCAGGCGTGGCCGGACACATGCACATCATACATACTCTCGTAGATGACCTCTGCGCCCAGCAGCAGCAGACCGTTGACGATCTTGGTCACGCTCTTTTCGTTGCCGGGGATGGGGTTTGCGGAGATGATGATGAAGTCGCCGGGGCCTACCCGCACCTGACGGTGGCTGCAGGAGGCCATACGGCTCAGCGCGCTCAGAGGCTCGCCCTGACTGCCGGTGGTCACCAGCACCACCTGCTCCGGCGGGTACTGGTTCAGCTCGTCTACGCTGATCAGGGTGCCCTCCGGGATGTGCATATAGCCCAGTTCCTGCGCCATGGCGGTGTTGTTGACCATGCTGCGGCCGCTGAAGGCCACCTTGCGGCCATCCTCCACAGCCAGATCAATGATCTGCTGCACGCGGTAGATGTTGGACGCAAAGGTCGCAATGATGATGCGCTTATTGCGGGCGCGGGCAAACAGGCTGCGCACACCGGCGGCCACCTTCTGCTCGGTAGCAGTAAAGCCCGGGCGCTCCGCGTTGGTGGAGTCGCTCAGCAAAGCCAGCACACCGCGCTGCCCGTACTCGGACAGGGTGGACAGGTCGGTCACGCCGCAGGCCAGCGGGGTGTAATCAATTTTAAAGTCGCCGGTCTGGATGATGGTACCGGCGGGGCTGTCGATGGCAAAGGCCACGGCATCCGGGATGGAGTGGTTGACATGGATGGGCTCCACGGTAAAGCAGCCCAGTTTGATCTTCTGCCGGGGCACGATCTCCACAAACTTGGTCTTGCCGGCAAGGCCGAACTCCTCCAGCTTGTTTTTGATCAGGCCGCAGGTCAGGCGGGTGCCGTACACCGGCAGGCTGAACTTCTGCAGCAGATAGGGAATGCTGCCAATGTGGTCCTCGTGGCCGTGGGTGATGAGCAGACCCTTGATCTTATCCTTGTTCTGCACCACAAAGGTGAAGTCCGGGATGACCATGTCCACGCCGAACATCTCGCTGTCCGGGAACACCAGACCGCAGTCCACGATAATCATATCGCCGTTGCACTCGTAGACGGTCATGTTCTTGCCGACTTCGCCCAGACCGCCCAGCGGGTAGATATGGATGGGGGTCGCTGCCTCCTTGGGCTGCTGCGCACGGCGCGGGCGGCGGTTATAGTAGGGGCGGCGGGTAGTGGGACGGGTGTGCTTTTCCCCTGCGGGAGCAGTGCCGTTTGCGGCGGCTGCCTTGGGCGCTGCCGGGGCTTTTGCGCGAGGAGCGGGGTTATTTTCTTTTGCTTGAGCCATTCTTTTACCTCCAGATTCAATTGCAGGTCAGGCCGCGCTCCGCCGGGGAGAGCAGCCGCACCTTGCACAGGGGAAGCACCTGAAACTGCATCGGCTTCCGGTTGATGCATCGTATAGAATTTATCGTTCAGCGTGCTTTTTGCAGCAGCGCTGTTGGTTCCGCAAGAGGTTCTTGGCCAGGTAAGTCCATCTGTTCGATGCGACCGTGGCGTTTCTGCCGGAACAGCCGGGCGCACACCTTTGGTGCACCCCTATACGCATTTTGTTACGCTAAGTATAGTATCTCGCACCGGTTTTGTCAATTCCAAGGTTTGGCAAAACTGGACCGGCGTATACATTGGCTCTTGACATCCCGGGCAAAATAGCGCTAAATAAAGGTATTCTATTCTATAAGGAGAACCCCATGAAACAGGTAGAGGTGTACACAGACGGCGCTTGCAGCGGCAACCCCGGCCCGGGCGGCTGGGGTGCGGTGCTGCGCTACCGCTTTGACGGCAAGGTGTACGAAAAGGAACTGAGCGGCGGCGACGCCAGCACCACCAACAACCGCATGGAGCTGACGGCCTTTATCGAGGCGCTGCGCCAGCTCAAGGAGCCCTGCGAGGTGCGGCTGTGCTCTGACAGCCAGTATGTGATCAACGGGCTGGAAAAGGGCTGGGCCAAGGGCTGGAAGCGCCGGGGCTGGAAAAAAGCCGACGGCTCCCCTGCCCTGAACCCGGACTTATGGGCACAGGCACTGGAGCAGGAGGCACGGCACAAGATCACCTATGTCTGGGTAAAAGGCCATGCAGGCCACCCGGAAAACGAACGCTGCGACCAGCTGGCCGTAGCACAAAGCAAAGCACATGGCGGGAGGCAAGGAACATGAGCGACGCATTTTTGCCCGGCAACGGGTTCGACACCTACGAAACACAGGACAAGGTGCTTGTCAGCATGGACGGCTCCGTAGATTGCGGCGTTGTGGTACGCATTTTGCAGCAGCAGGGCTTCGGCGTGGCCGGGGCTGTGGTGCAGCTGGCCGCTGACCAAAGCGCGTGGGCCGCAGCCGCACGGCAGGCTGCCGAGGCTCTTGGCATTGAGTGCATCGTGCTCAAGGCAGAGGCACTGGCAGACCAGCCCGCCGAGGTGCTGGGCAGCGGCAACGACGCCCGGTTTGCCGCCCTGCTGACCGCTGCCGACAAGCTGGGCATCCAGTACATTGCCACCGGGCACCACGCCCGGGTGGAGCTGGGCAGCGATGGTGTGCACACCGTCTGCCCTGCTGTGGATGCTGCACTGGACGAGAGCGCCGCACTGGCGGCGCTGCCGCAGGACACCCTTGCCCGGCTGCTGCTGCCCTTGGGCGAGTTTACCGCCGCCGATGTGCAGGAGATGGCACAGGATTTTAAAGTGAACGGAACGGTCTGAGCTAACCGCTTTCTACGCAAAAAGAAGCGCCGCATCTGTACGATGCAGCGCTTCTTTTTTGCATACTTTAGTTCTGGGGGTGCACGATATCGCGCCAGTCCAGATCTCCGCGCTCGAGGCCGTGGATCAGCACCTCGGCGGTGGCGATGTTAGTGGCCATGGGGATGTTGTGCACATCGCACAGGCGCAGCAGAGTCATCTCATTCGGCTCGCTGGGCTTTGCATTGATGGGGTCGCGGAAGAACAGCAGCAGGTCGATCTCGTTGCAGGCAATGCGGGACGCGATCTGCTGGTCACCGCCCTGCACACCGGCCAGAAAACGCTGTACCTGCAGGCCGGTGGCCTCGGAAATCAGTTTACCGGTAGTGCCGGTCGCCACCAATTTATGCTGGCTCAGAATGCGGCAGTACGCCGTGCAGAACTGAACCATCAGCTCCTTTTTGGAGTCATGCGCGATCAGGGCAATCGTCATCTGTAGATCTCTCCTCTATTGAAACATTTGTATATAAAACACTTGCTAAATTTCCTTTGCTATACATGATATCACAAACGCAACTCATTTACAACAGGTTTTTGGACACAATATTCAAATTTTCGTTCAAGTTCACTTCTTTGCACGCAGCTGCGCCTTACTGTGCAAGCAGTGCATCGTTATTTTCTTCCTCTATCACCCCTGCGGGGGCAGTTGTCTGCTGCGGTTCTGCGGCTGTGGTATCGTTCTGTGCATCATTTGCAGCATCCGGAGCAGTCTGGGCGGCGGTATTCGATGCTGCGGCGTCCTCCTGTGCCACGGTGCGCGGGTCCACATAGGGGTCTACCTCCAGCGTGCCGTCCTTCATGGCAAAGTAGGCGTTGGCGATATCCACCACCAGATCGCCGGTGCGGGCACCGTAGCCGCCGTACTCCACCGTGATGCCGATGGCGATCTCCGGGTCGTCTGCCGGGAGGTAAGCGATCATCATGGCGTTCAAGTAGTGCTTGCCCGAGGCGTAGGTCTCGCTGCGCTGGGGGGTACCGGTCTTGCAGGCGATGGCAATGGGGTAGCTGGAGATCTTGCCGCTGATGGTGCTGGGCACCTGTTTCATGCCCTGCCGCACCAGCTCAAAGGTGTTGCCGTTGCCCTCGATGATATCCATCACCTCCGGCTGGGTCTCGCTGAGCACCTCGCCGGTGTTGGTATCCAGAATGGCCTTGACGAAGTGGGTGCGGTAGCGCACGCCGTTGTTGGCCAGTGTGGCGGCGTAGGTAGCCAGCTGGATGGGGCTTACCACCGTGTTGCCCTGCCCGATAGCAGCCTGAATATCCAGCGAGGAGGTGTAGTTTTTATCCGTTCTTTTGGTCAGGCGTCCCAGAGCCTCGTTTACCTCCACGCCGGTGCGCTGACCAAGACCCAGCTTGTAGGCGTAGGCATCGTAGACGTCACTGGTCAGACGGCGTCCCACATCGTAGAAGAAGATGTTGCAGCTCCACTTGATAGCGGTGATCACATCAATGTTGCCGCTGTGGCCGTGGCGGGTGCAGCGGGGGTGGTAGTCCTTATAATAGGTATACACGCCGGTGCAGTTGACGGTGGAGTACTGGTTGATGAGGCCGCTGTCCAGCGCCGCCACTGCCACCGCGGGTTTAAAGGTGGAGCCGGGGGTGTACAGGCCCTGCAGCGCCCGGTTGAACAGGGGCAGGCTGGGGTCGGCGCTGTACTCCGAATAGTTGGTGGCGTACAGGTTCTGGTCAAAGCTGGGGTAGTTGGAGGCCGCCAGCACGCTGCCGTCCTTCACATTCAGCACCACCGCAGCACCAGCAGCGGCTTTCATATCGCCGGTGTTGTACACCCGGTTGATCATATCGATGTTATTGGCAAGTGCCTTGTCCACCGCCCGCTGAAAGTCGCTGTTGATGGTCAACTGCACGGTATGCCCCGGCTCCGGCACGGTGGTGATCTTGGTGTCCACGATCACGCCGTCCGAATTACGGGTGATGGTCTCCACGCCGTCCTTGCCGCGCAGCTCATCCTCGTACACGGACTCAAGGCCGGAGATGCCGATCACATCGTTCATGTTATAGCCTTTTTCCTTGAGCGGATAGGTCACCTGACCGTTTTCGTCGGTCACCTTCCACTTTTCGGCGGTGATTTTGCCCACGCGCCCCAGCACAGCGGGCAGGATATCGCCCTGCTCATAGCTGCGGGTGCTGGTCTCCACGATCTCCACGCCCGGCAGCGTGAGGGAATGCTCCTTGATGGTAGCCACCGTCGCCTGACTGACGTTTTCAGCCATAACAAAGTTATTTACGTTGGAAAAGGCCTGTCGGTCCATCTCGTAATGGATGCCCGCCAGCACCCGCTGCCACGGCAGTGAGAAACTTTCCAGCTGGTTTTTCTCCACCAGCATCTCCATCACATCGTTGGCGGTGGCGTACTGCTGCAGACCCAGCGTCTCCTTCATGTCTGCCAGCGTTTTCTGGTCGCTGGCACTGTCGGCGCTGTCCGTAAAGGTATAGTTTCCGGCGGCATCCGGCTCGCTGATGAGCAGGGTGTCCAGCCATTTTTCATCGTTCTTGCGCAAAAGCTCCACGATCTGCTGCAGCATGGTGTCCAGATCCTGATCTCCCATCTGCAGCTTGTTCAGCACCACATTATAACCGGTGCTGGTGGTAGCGATGTGCTTGCCGGTGCTGTCCACGATATCGCCGCGCGCAGCGGTGACCGTAAACTTATAATCCGTGGTGTTGGTGGCTTTTGCCTTAAAGTCGTCCCCATTGACCAGCTGCAAAAAAATCAGCCGGAAGGTGTACAGCCCCATGATGATGCAGGCCACTGCGATGAGCAGCAGCATCCGCCGCACCACGACCTTGCGTTCATTTTCGTTCATCTGGTTCTCCTTTTACGGGCTAGACCACGCCGTTGTCGATCCTGAACCCGTCATGGATGTGCTGCACCAGCCAGAAGGCCAGCAGCGCCGCCGGGATGGTCAGCGCCGCGCCGGGCAGTACAAAGGTGACATACCGCAGCGCTGCGCCGGTATAACCCGGCATATAGTAGAAAAACAGCCAGTCCAGCGAGAGTACCACCAGCGCTGTTGCGGTGCTTACTGCGGCAAAATTGCCGGGGTTCACCTGCAGATACAACTGTACCAGCACCGATACCGCAAAGCAGAGCAGCAGCAGCTCCAGCGCCAGCATACCTACCGTGCGTCCGGCCGTGCAATCCCACAAAAGACCGCCCACCGTGCCCAGCAGTGCTCCGGCAAATTCTCCTTCAAATACCGCCACCGCCAGACACAGCGGCAGCACCAGCAGCGGCTTTGCCTCCCCCAGCTGAAACAGCCCGGGCGTGGTCTGCAAAGCGGCGCACACAAACAGCGCCAGCACATAACAGCCCCATTTCAGCAGCTGGCTGCGGCTGCGCCTGCGGCGAGATTCCATAGCAGTGTATCCTCCTTAGTACGCAGTAACGATAAAAACGTGCTTGGCGGTGCGGGGGTCGGCACCGGGGCGCACCACCGCAATGGAGGATTTGCCGCTGGTCTCCGGCACCACGTCCTGCACCGTACCCACCAGAAGATCCGGGGGGAACACCCCGCCCAGACCGGTGGTGATGACCTGATCCCCCGCATGGGTCTCGGTGCTGCGCTCCAGATTGGTCAGGGTGCACAGGCCGTCCGCTGCATAGGTGGTATTGCCGTTCAGAATGCCGTTTTCCCGGGTGCGGGATACCACGCCCGCCGCGTTGAAGCTGGGGTGCAGAATGGTCATCACCTTGCAGCTGGTCGGATCAGCCTCTACCACCATGCCCAGCAGATAGCCCCGGTCACTGATGACCGCATCGTTCACCGCTACGCCGTCTGCGGTGCCCTTGTCCAGCGTGAAGCCGCCGAACTCGTCCAGCGGGTCGCGGCCAATGACAAAGCCGGACACATAGGTGGCATTGCTGTTCTTTTCCTGAATGTTGGCCAGTGCCTTGTAGGCCTCGTTTTCAGCCTTGATGCGGTCATAATCCACCATCTGCTGACGCAGCTCGGCGTTTTCCGCCGTCAGCTGCTCGTTCTGTTCCATGACCTTGTCGATGCTGGCATATTTTTCCCACATCGCGCCCACACCGCCGCTGACCACAGCCCCCGCCTTCTGGAAGGGGGTCAGGATCACGCCCAGCAGTTCCTGCGGGGCAGCGGTCAGGCGTCCGTTGGCACCGGCATAGGCCATGATGCCCACCAGAAACACCGCCACGGCCACGAGAATCTTGAATTTCCAGGTATCAAAAAAATCTTTCAAAGGGTGCTTCCCTCCTGTCGGGATGCCCGCGCCCTACCGCAGGCCTTTGCATGAAAAAAGCGCGGACAGCCGTGCCATCCGCGCAAGATGCAGTGTTTGCAGCGGAAAAACGCACAGCTGCTGTGTCTGAAACTTTTCCGCATTCTGAGCAACACTCTCCGCAGAGAGCCGCTCTTACATATGTCCTCCATCGGTGTCCAGCACGTCATGCAGCACATCCACATGATCCAGCACCGCACCGGCACCCTTGGCCACGCAGTCCAGCGGGTCCTCCGCAATATGCACATCAATGCCGGTCTCGCTCTGGATCAGCTGATCCAGGCCGCGCAGCAAAGCGCCGCCGCCGGTCAGGGTGATGCCGCGGTCGATGATGTCCGCGCTCAGTTCCGGCGGGGTGCGCTCCAGCGTCTCCTTGATGGCGGTGGTGATCTTGACCAGACACTCCAGCAGCGCGCCGCGCACATCCTCAGAGTGCACCACGATGTTCTTGGGCAGACCGTCTACAAGGTTGCGGCCCTTGATCTCCATGGTCAGCTCCGGGTCCAGTGCATAGGCAGAGCCGATCTCGATCTTGATCTGCTCGGCAGTCCGCTCACCGATGAGCAGGTTGTACTTGCGCTTGATGAAGGCAATGATGGCCTGATCGAACATATCGCCGGCCATGCGCACGCTGCGGGAAGCCACGATGCCGCCCAGAGAGATGACGGCGATCTCCGCCGTGCCGCCGCCGATATCCACGATCATGCTGCCGGTGGGCTCGCTGATGGGCAGGCCTGCACCGATGGCAGCTGCCATGGGCTCCTCAATGACAGACACCTGACGGGCACCGGCCTTCAGGGTAGCCTCGCGCACAGCGCGGCGCTCCACCTCGGTAACGCCGGAGGGAATGCAGATGACCACCCGGGGACGGGAGAACATGCTGTTGCCGCAGGCCTTTTTGAGGAAGTTCTCCAGCATATTGGCCGTGATGTCGAAATCGGCGATAACGCCGTCCTTCAGGGGACGCACCGCCACGATGCTGCCGGGGGTACGGCCGATGACAGCCTTTGCCTCGCCGCCCACGCAGCGCACCTCGTCGGTCTTGGTGTCCACCGCCACGACCGAGGGCTCGCGCATGATGATGCCCTTGCCCTTCATGTAGACCAGAGTATTGGCAGTACCCAAATCAATGCCAACGTCCTTTGACAGAAAACTCATTGTTCCAAATCTCCTTACGATCGTTCCTTAAATCTATCCCAGAATGCCGGACGGCCTGCTGCAAACAGTCCCTCCTGTGCAGAATAACACGGTTCTATTATAGCCGCAAGTGCTCCATTTCTCAAGCGTTTCGGCAAGTTTTCTATCATTTTTCCATTTTTCTCACAAAAAATGCGCCAGCGTCTGTACGGTGCGGCTGACCGGCAGCCCCATAATGGTGTAATAGTCGCCCTCGATGCGGTCCAGCCACAGGGCCGCGCGCCCCTGAATGGCATAGGCACCGGCCTTATCGTAGGGCTCCGGGGTAGCAGCGTAGAACGCGATTTCTTCCTCCCCCAGCGGGAAAAAGGTCACCTTGCAGCTGTCCACAAAATGCTCTGCCCTGTCCCCTTTTGCAATGCACACGCCGGTGTGCACCTGATGGGTCTTGCCGGAGAGCGCGCGCAGCATCCGCTTGGCGTCCTCGGCATCGTGGGGCTTGCCGAACACAGCGCCGTCCACGTCCACCACGGTGTCGCAGCCGATGACCACGGCATCTGGGTGCTGTTTTGCCACTGCAAGGCACTTGCCGATGGCCAGCTGCTCCACCAGCTGCGCCGGAGTGGGGGCAGTGACGGCGCTCTCATCAAAATCGCTGACACAGACCGTGAAATCGGTGGTGTACAGGGAAAGCAGCTCCCGCCTGCGGGGGCTGCCAGAGGCTAAGATCAAATGATTCATAAAACCCTCTCAGTCACCTGCGGTGACCGCTCTCCCGAAGGGGAGAGCTTTTTTCATCAATCGGTTTACTCTTTTAAATTCTCCCCTCTCGGGTGTCAATGCGAAGCATTGACGAAGAGGGTTATTTTCCGGTAGAGCCAAAGCCGCCCACACCGCGCTGGGTGTCGCCCAGCTCCTCGGCGGGCACAAAGGCGGCGGTGTACACCGGGGCGATGCACAGCTGCGCTACCCGCTCGCCGGGCTGAATGGTATAAGCCTCGGCACCCAGATTGACCATGGGCACCTTCAGCTCGCCGCGGTAGTCGCTGTCCACCACACCCACGCCGTTGGCCATGCACAGGCCGTGCTTGATGGACAAGCCGCTGCGGGCATACACCAGCGCCACACTATGGGCGCCGGGCAGCTCGATGGCAAGGCCGGTGGGCACCAGCACCCGCTGCATGGGGGCAACGGTCAGTGGTGCGTCCAGCACAGCGCACAGGTCAGCGGCAGCTGCGCCGGGGGTGGCATAGGCGGGCACTTTTGCCCGGGCATCCAGTACCTTATATTTTACAGTGATGGGTTCCATCGTATAACCTCGTTTCGTTTTTCTTTTTTCACAGGCAAAGCTTGGGGCACTTCCGGTGTTTTGTCAGTTTGTACCCTTAAAATACAGACCGCGGGTAAAATCGCCCTCAAAGGGGGCGTGGGTGCGGATGCTGTCCAAGATCTGCGCCGCTTCCTCGCGGGATTCCAGCGTAAAGTAGGCCACGCCGTAGTCCACCGCCAGTGCACCGGGCTTATCGCCCATGTAGATGGGCACCGGGTTATAGATGGTGCGCACCCCAAGGCCGCACCGCACCGGGAACTTTTTGGCCTTGCGGTCGGTCAGCACGCCGGTCTTGTCGCAGTGGGCGCAGTCGTGGATATTTTGCAGCGGGCAGGCGCGG
>ERZ836358.3335-NODE-3335-length-10669-cov-15.012531_pt1 | contig 10669 bp, 4 predicted proteins | sample MGYA00519942_ERZ836358 | MGnify/ENA primary metagenome ERZ836358 (study PRJEB31850, sample SAMEA3708798) | human gut metagenome | biome: human gut; feature: human-associated habitat; material: faeces | place: China | collected 2014 ...
CACCGTTGCAGGCACCAGCGCTCTGCAGCCCGCAACGGCGCTGAAAAGCAGCCTGCTGCCCTTCAAGGACGCAAAAGCGGACGGCACCTACTATGCCGACATCGCCGATGCCCTGAATGCAGGCAACACCGCGCCCTTTATCTATTCCGGCTGGGAAAACACCATCGTGACCACTGGCCTTAAAATGCTGGACTTCATGAAGGGCAATGCCACCATGGAGGATGTGATCCGTCAGCTGGACGAGGATCAGGATAGTGTGGTGAACAACACCCCGGATACCATCACTACCGTTACGGAGGAGCTTTCGCAGGAGGACTGCGCCATGCTGGTGGGCCGCTGTTTTGCACAGGCTACCGGCAGCGACCTTGCGCTGGTGTCGCTGAGCACATGGATCCCCGGCAACCCCACCGATCAGAACCATCACGGCGTAGCGGCCAAGCTGTACGCCAAGGGCATTACAGATTACGACCTTTCGGTGATCCTGCCCACCGGCTGGAACCGCACCATCCAGACCGTTACCCTGACCGGGCAGCAGATCAACGACCTGCTTGCTTCTGGTTATGATGCCTACGGCAACGGCAAGGGCTACCCCTATGTGCTGGTAAGCCCGGTGCAGCCGGATGCGGGCAAGACCTATCAGGTTGCCATCTGCGGTGTGAGCGACCAGTTGGCTGCGGAGACCACGGTCACAGACAGCGGCGTGGTGGGCATGGATGCTGCAAAAGCCTTCTTTGGTGCATACACCACCATCAGCCGGGCAGATACCGCATGGAGCTAGGGTGCGTCTGAAACAGAACGGACAGGAGATATTGGATGTGAACAACAAACTATATAAAAAGCTGCTTTGGGGCACCGGCTTTGTCATTGTTGCGGTCATCCTGACCCTTTTTATCATGAGCCAGACCTACATCCAGAACCTTGTCTACCATGAGCGGCTGAACCAGATGGAAGAGGTCACCCACCAGATGTTCCGCAGTCTGGAGGATGTGATCGACACCCATTGGAGCGAGGTGAATGTACAATGCAATTATTTGTACTGCACTCCGTTAAAGACCGATACCGAGTTCTATCGCTATCTGAAAAAGCTGTCGGAGCTTTCCAATTACCATGAAAGACAGATCGAACTGATTGCCGTGGACTCTGCCGGACATTACTATACCGAGAATGGCGGCATGGGGCTGCTAAGGGAAATGAACTATCTGGCAGACTCTCCGCAGTGGGTCAGCTATGTTTCCAACTCGCTGACCGTGGACGACTCCCGGATGGTGTTTCTGGAAAAGCTCTCCACCCCCATCACACTGCAAAGCGGAGAAAAAGAGATCACCCTGTGCTATTTTGGTATTTCGCAAAGCATGACCCAACTAAACGATTATTTCCGCTGTGATGCCTACGAAAATAACAACAGCGTCTATGTGCTGGATAACGACGGTTTCAAGCTGTTCAACGCCAATGATACCGAGCTGCTGAAGGGACACAATGTATACACCGTGCTATCCTGGATGTCCTATCTGCACGGTTCTTCCTTTGCGGAGGCAAAGGAGCGGCTTGACCGCACAGGCTCCTGTTATTCCAACGCCGTGCTGGACGGGACCGAGTATTTCTACGCCCTGAAGCAGATGGAAAACGCCCGGTGGACACTGGCGTTCCTTGTTCCGGCAAAATATGTGGCCGTGAATACGCAGAAGCTGGTCAGCATCGTCATGATCATCATCATCGTCATTGCAATGGTGTTCTCGGTCATAACAGTTTTTGTCGGCTGGTCTCTCCTGCGGCAAAAGCAGCAGCAGGAGCTGCAGGCAGAAAAAGAAGCGAACCTCCGTCTGGAGCAATACAACATCCATCTGACGCAGGTAAACGATGAGCTGCGGCAGGCACAGGACATTGCCGCAGAGGCGTTACAGTCCGCCGAGCGCGCCAGCAAGGCTAAGACGGACTTCCTTGCCAACATGAGCCACGATATCCGCACCCCCATGAACGCCATCATCGGCATTACCACTCTGATGAAAAACGAGCTGCACCAGCCGGAAAAGCTGGCCGAACATCTGGACAAGCTGGAAAATTCCGGACAGTTGCTGCTGGGCATCATAAACGATATTCTGGACATGAGCCGCATCGAGAGCGGCAAGACCACCCTGAATGTGGAAAAAATGAATCTGCCCCAGCAGATCAGCCAGCTGGACAGCATCATCCGCCAGCAGGCAGGCCAGCGCCGCCAGACCTTTACGGTAAACACCCATCTGCAGCACGAAAACGTGCTGGCAGACCCCAACCGTCTGAATCAGGTGCTGATGAACATCCTCTCCAACGCAGTCAAGTATACGCCCACCGGCGGGCATATCCGGTTTGAGGTGGACGAGCTACCCCGAAACGAGCACTACGCCCGATACCGCTTTGTGGTGCAGGATGACGGCATTGGCATGAGCGAGGCCTACCAGAAGACCCTTTTTGACCCCTTTACCCGCGAGGAGCGCTCCGGCACCAACAAGGTGCAGGGCACCGGCCTTGGTATGGCCATCACCAAGAACATTGTTGACCTGATGGGCGGCTCTATCAATGTGGAGAGTACCACCGGCAAGGGCACTCGCTTTGAGGTGGTGCTGGAATTTCCCGTTGATGCCGAAGCAGATACGGTGCCAGAGGCACAGGTGCTCCCGGAGGAAGAGGAAGAAACTTCTCCTCTGTCCGGCATGAAGTTCCTCTGCACCGAGGATAACGCCATCAACGCCGAAATTCTGGAAATGCTGCTGGAAGCCAATGGCGCAAGCTGCACCATCTGCTCCAACGGTCAGGAAATCGTGGATGCCTTTGCCAGCGTAAAGCCCGGCGAGTACGACATGATCCTGATGGATGTGCAGATGCCTGTGATGGACGGCTTGGAAGCCACCCGCCGCATCCGCAGCGGTGAAAACCCGCTGGGCAGGATCATTCCCATCCTTGCCATGACCGCCAATGCCTTCCTTGAGGATATGCAGAAGAGCAGGGAAGCCGGCATGGACGAGCACCTGTCCAAACCTGTGGATATTGCTGCGCTGGAGCAGACGGTAAAACGCTTCCGTGTTATCCCCCCGAAAATAAATAGCGGACAAGCGCGTTTCCGCAGAGAAAGCACACAAGCGATGTAAATGATGCAGGAGAAGCTTAGAACGTGAATACACTTTCCGAGATCGAGGAATATTACAAAGCGCGTGAGCAGCAGCTGTTGGAAAAACTTCATCAACAGGAAGCCGCTTCTGCTGCAATGCCTGACGGATATCCAAGCTGCCCTGAAAGAAGAATTACAGCAGCACAACTGAGCTGCGGATGCAATCAAAACAGGAGTATAAAAAGCCCGAATGAAACACAGAATCTCACGCCGTGCATTCCTGAACGGATGCACGCTGCTGGCGGCAGCTGCTGCCGTAAGCAGTCTGACTTCCTGCGGAGAAGAGGAAGCGAAAGACAGCGGTCTTGCACAAATCGTTGTGGGAAGCGACAGCTATCCACCTTATATCTATCTGAATAATGACGGTGTTCCCACCGGGATCGATGTGGAGATCGCCACCGAGGCGTTCCGCCGTATGGGGTATGCTGCCCGGTTTGAAACGATCAACTGGGAGCAGAAAACAAATCTTGTGGAAAGCGGCGCCATCGACTGCATCTGGGGCTGCTTTTCCATGGATGGACGCGAAGAGGTATACCGCTGGGCGGGGCCTTACATGGTGAGCCGTCAGGTGGTTGCGGTGGATGCTGACAGCAGCATCCGATCCCTCAGCGACCTTGCCGGCAAGACCGTCGCCGTGCAGAGCACCGGCAAGCCGGAGGAGATCTTTCTCAGCGGCTCCGACCCGCGCATCCCGCAGACGGTGGAGGTGCTCAGCATCGAAAACCGCAGTGTGCAGTACGCAATGCTGGCCTGCGGCTATGTGGACGGCATCGCCGCCCACGAGACAGGCATCCTGCAATATATGAAGGACAATGCCATAGACTTCCGCATTTTGGAGGAACCGCTGCTGGTCACCGGGCTGGGCATCGCCTTTGCCAAGAACGACACCCGCGGGCTGGACAGCCAGCTGACCGATACCCTTGCGCAGATGCGCGCGGACGGCACGCTGGAGCGGATCATTGACCGATACCTTGAAAATGCTTCGCAGTATCTGGAGGTGGACACAATTGGCGCGTAAAAACAGAACCATCCCGGATAAAAGGATATGGACAGCCTATCTGATCATCGGCGTGCTCTTGATGGCCGGTGTTGCTTTTTTCTCCAGCTGGCGGGCAATGCGCACAGCAGAGGAACGCTTTTGCCAGACCCTTGAGTTTGTCAAATCCCAGTCCACCAGCTTTGAAAAGCACAACGATACCATCACGGCAAAGGCACTCCGCCGCACGGCGGTCGCAGTCCATCAGCTGGCAGAGAATCCTGCGCTTGACCTCTCCGACCCGCAGTGCCTGAACAGGCAGACAGAAAAGCTCTGGCTCACCGGCATTTCGGTTCTGGGACCGGATGGCACGCTCCGGTGCGAGTCCACGACCAACGGCATCGGCTATGACCGGTTTGGCGACCAGCTGAAAAATGACGCTGTTCTGGACGTTTTATCTTACCCGCGAAAGACCTATGTGAAGCGCGTCCTGCTGGAAGATGGCTCTGCTGTGGATGTTGCGGCACACCGGGCAGAAAGCACAGAGCTGCTCCTGCTTGCCTACCGGTACACCCCGGCGGAATTTGTGGAGGAAACGGCGCTGTCCATCCAGAGCATACTGGATGGCTACCCGGCAGAAACCAGCGGCACGCTGTTCATCGTGCAGAACAATCAGGTCGTTGCCGCAAACCGCCCGGAGCTGATTGGGCAGGATGTTGCAGGCAGTCCGCTGGCGCAGGGAATCCGCAAAGCCGGGGCCGCAGAGAAGCTGACCCATACCCGGGACTGGAACGGCTCCGGCTGCTATTTCGGGATGTTCTGCCATGGCAGATCCTTCGATCTCTATGCGTACACGGATGAAAAAATAATCTTTCGGGAGTCGCTTTTGCTGATCCTGACGGTACTGGTCAGCTACATCCTGCTTGTAATGATCCTTCAGCTGCTGCGCCGCCGCTCCGTGCAGGAGATGGAGCTGCAGAAAAAAGAGCAGGAGAGGAAGTACCAGACCCAGCTGGAGGAACAGAACCGCAAGCTGGAGATTGCGCTTCAGCACGAAGGGGCGGCAAACCGCGCCAAGCGGGAGTTCCTGTTCAATATGAGCCACGATATCCGCACCCCCATGAACGCCATCATCGGCTTCACCTCGCTGGCTGTGACCCATATCGACAATAGGGAACAGGTGCTGGACTACCTCAAAAAGATCTCCACCTCCAGCCAGCATCTGCTTTCCCTCATCAATGATGTGCTGGATATGAGCCGCATCGAGAGCGGAAAGGTGAAGATCGAGGAAAAAGCGGTGCATCTGCCAGACCTCGTCCACGATGTGCGCTCCATCATTCAGCCCAATGTTTCGGCAAAGCGGCTGTCGCTTTTTATTGATACCATGGATGTGGAAAACGAGGATATCATCACCGACCCGCTGCGGCTGAACCAGATCCTGCTGAACATTTTGTCCAATGCCATCAAGTTCACTCCCACAGGCGGCATGATCAGCATTCGCATTGCTGAGAAAAACGGTGCGCCTGCGGGCCGGGCCTGCTATGAGTTCCGCATCAAGGACAACGGCATCGGCATGAGCGAGGAATTCCAGAAGCACATCTTTGAGGAGTTCGCCCGTGAGGAAAACTCCACCGTCAGCGGCATTCAGGGGACCGGCCTCGGCATGTCCATCACCAAGAACATTGTGGACCTGATGGGCGGCACCATCGCCATTGAGAGCGAGCCGGGCAAGGGCAGCGAGTTTATCGTGAATCTCTGCTTTGCGCTCAGCGGACAAAAGGTGGAGCTCAGGCAGCTCCCGCAGCTGGAAGGGCTGCGGGCACTGGTGGCGGACGACGATACCGACACCTGCCTGAGCGTCAGCACCATGCTGTCCAAGATCGGGATGCGGCCGGAGTGGACGATCTCCGGCAGGGAAGCGGTGATCCGCACCCGGTATGCCATGGAGCAGGGGGATGAATTCAGCGTTTACATCATCGACTGGCTGATCCCCGATATGAACGGCATCGAGATCGTGCGGCAGATCCGCAAGGTGATTGGAAAAAGCCGCCCCATCATCATCCTGACCGCCTACGACTGGGCCGATATTGAAGAGGAAGCCCGCGCTGCCGGTGTTACCGCCTTCTGCGAAAAGCCGCTGTTCCTCTCGGAGCTGCGCAGAGTGCTGGCAGAGCCGTTCGGTGCAGAGCCTGCCTGCAGGCCGGTGCAGCTGAATGCGGAGGCCTTCAAAGGGAAAAAGATCCTGCTGGTGGAGGACAACGAGCTGAACCGTGAGATCGCAGTGGAGATCCTGAAGGAAGCGGGCTTTGAGGTGGAATCTGCCGAGGATGGCGAGATCGCCGTCCGGAAGATGAAGCAGGCGGCAGACGGACAGTATGACCTGATCCTCATGGACATCCAGATGCCCAACATGGACGGCTACGAGGCAACGCGGCAGATTCGTGCGCTGCCGGATGCCGCAAAGGCTGGCATCCCCATCTTTGCAATGACGGCAAATGCCTTTGAGGAAGACCGTCAGAACGCACTGAAGGCCGGTATGAACGGCCATATTGCAAAGCCGCTGGATATTCCACACCTGCTGCAGGTCCTTGCAGATGTACTGAAATAAACAGCGCCCAAAAGCAAAAGCACCCACAGCAAGCGCCACAGAGGTTTTGAATCTCCGGTGAGCAAATTGCTGCGGGTGCTTTATTTCTTATGCCTGAACGGCAGTTTCTGTGATGTTTGGTGTAGCAATTTAACTGTACCACAGAACGGCTCATTCGTCTTTTTTCACTTTGTGACACATCTATTGTAATCCTACACAGCTTTTATGGTTCAATATATGAAATTTTATTGAAAATTTTTCATGGTAGTGGTAAAATATTTTTATGTCTCTGTCATTCTGTGCCCCTTCGCGGTAGAGGGAGAGCGCAAAACAGAAAAGACGCAAAAATTGCGGCATCCTTTCCGTGGGTGGGTTTTACAGCGCACACTCTTGCGGGCGGTGATGTATGATCAGTAAGCCAAAGCAGCCAACCGCAAAACGATGGCTGCCCAAGAAGTGTGAGGAGATGGATCGGATGAAAACAAAAACATTGCGCCGCCTATTTTCCATGCTTGCGGCACTGGTGATGGGGCTATCCCTGCTCACCGGATGCAGCGAAAAAAATGCGGAACGAACACAGGAGCAGGAAGACGCTCAGACTATTCAGGTGTATCTGTGGAGCACCAGCCTGTACGAAAACTATGCCCCCTATGTCCAGTCCCAGCTGCCGGACGTGAACATTGAGTTCATCGTCGGCAACAACGATCTGGATTTTTACAAGTTTTTGCAGCAAAACGGCGGTCTGCCGGATATCATCACCTGCTGCCGCTTCTCGTTGCACGATGCGGCACCGTTGAAGGACAGCCTGATGAACCTTGCCATGACCAATGAGGCGGGCGCTGTGTACAACACCTACCTCAACAGCTTCAAAAACGAGGATGGCAGTGTGAACTGGCTGCCGGTGTGCGCGGATGCCCACGGCTTTGTGGTCAACCGCAGCCTTTTTGAGCAGTACGATATTCCCCTGCCCACCGATTACGCAAGCTTTGCAGCTGCCTGTCAGGCTTTTGAAAAGGTAGGCATCCGCGGCTTTACCTCCGATTATACCTACGACTACACCTGCATGGAAACCCTGCAGGGGCTTTCCGCTGCCGAGCTTACCACCACCGCGGGGCGCAAGTGGCGCACTACCTACAGCGACCCCGCCAGCACCGCGCGGGTGGGTCTGGACGACACCGTATGGCCGGGGGCGTTTGAGCGGATGGAGCAGTTCATTCAGGATACCCACCTTACAGCAGATGATCTTGCATTGAATTACGACGATGTGACCGGAATGTTCCGGAACGGAGAAGTTGCCATGTACTTTGGCAGCTCTGCCGGCGTGAAGATGTTTCAGGATGAGGGCATCGACACGATCTTTCTGCCCTTCTTCAGCCAGAACAGCGAACCGTGGATCATGACCACTCCCTATTTCCAAGTTGCCCTGAACCGGGATCTGGAGCAGGACACCGCGCGCCGCGAAAAAGCCATGAAGGTGCTGAACGTCATGCTCTCCGAACAGGCGCAGAACCGCATCGTCTCGGAGGGGCAGGACATACTGAGCTACAGCCAGAACGTTCCCCTGCGCCTGACCGAGTATCTGAAGGACGTCCGCAGCGTGGTGGAAGAAAACCACATGTATATCCGCATCGCCTCCAACGATTTCTTTGCCGTTTCCAAGGATGTGGTCTCCAAAATGATCGCAGGCGAGCTTACCGCTGAGCAGGCGTATCAGGCCTTCAATGCCCAGCTCCTTGCCGATGAGGAGCCTGCCGACAACGAGACCGTGCTGACCTCCGGGAAGGCCTATTCCAACGTATTCCACGCAAACGGCGGCAGCGCTGCCTTCTCCGTTATGGCAAACACGCTGCGCGGCGTGTATGGCACCGATGTGCTGCTTGCCACCGCAAACAGCTTTACCGGCAGTGTGCTGCAGGCGGATTATAACCAGAAAATGGCAGCTTCCATGATCATGCCGAACGGTCTGATGTCCCGCCAGCGCACCATGACCGGTGCGGAGCTGAAAGAGACCGTCCACGCCTTTGTGGAAGGCTGCGAGGGCGGGTTTGTGCCCTTCAACCGTGGTTCTCTGCCAGTGGTCAGCGGCATTGCTGTGGAGGTAAAAGAGAATAACGGCAGCTATACCCTGACCGGCATCACCCGGAACGGGCAGCCGCTGGGAGATAACGACACCGTTACCGTGACCTGCCTTGCAACGGAAAAGCAGATGGAAGCGCTGCTTGCGAGCGACAGCGGCACGTCTGCGGGCGAAGATACGTGGGTAAAAAACACATGGCGCGATTATGTCTCCGGCGGCGCAGCGCTTGCAGAGCCGGAAAACTACATGACACTGAGGTGAGCGGAATGGCAGACGAAAAGCACGAATCCAAACGCAGCTGCTATTCCCGGCACAAGTGGCTGCCTGCCGCCGCTGCCATCCTTCTTTTGGTCTTTCTGGCAGCCGGTTTCAGCTTCCGGTACATCTCGTTTATGTCGCAGACCATCTATCAGGAAAGCACCTCGCATCTGGAAGAGGTACTGTATAAATCCAATAGTATGCTGAAAGAGATGGTGCGCAAAAACCTGACCTATCTGCATCTGTGCAATGGCTTTCTGAAAAACACCTCGAATGAGGATGAAATTCAGGCCTATATCGAGGAAGCACAGCAGGCAGCCGGATTTGTTGACTTCTACTTTCTTTCCTATGACGGCAACTACACGACCGTGACCGGGGGAACCGGCTACCTTGGCCTGCAGACCAATCTGGACGAAAAGCTCTCCGATGGCGAGGATATCGTCGTAAATACGGCGCTGCCCGGCAAAGCCCCGATGCTTGCGTTCATCTGCCCCGAAACGCAGGGCAGCTACCGGGGCTTTGCCTACGATGCTGTTGCCATCACCTATTATAATGATGCTGTGCTGAGATTGCTGGACAGCTCTGCTTTTCAGGGCAATGCCAGCAACTATGTGATCTACCCGGATGGGCGGGTGGTGATTGACAATTCCGTAAACCGCAAGGAAATCATTTACAACTTCATTGCGATGCTGCGCGACCATTCCGACCTTTCCGAGGAACAGATTCTTGCCCTTTCGGATGATTTTGCGCAGGGCCGCAGCGGAAACCTGCGGGTCAAACTGGGCGACACCAGTTATTATCTGGTCTACGAGGATACCGCGGTCCAGAACTGGACGATGGTGGGGCTTGTGCCGGTCAGCATCGTCAATGCCAGTCTGGACAAGCTGTGGTTCCACACGGTGCAGATCGTGGCGGGCATCGCCTTTGGCCTTGCTGTGCTGATCATCCTGCTGATCCTGCGCAGAAGCCATACGACCCTGCGCCGGAAGGACACTGAGATCCTGTACCGGGACGAGCTGTTCCAAAAGCTTTCGCTGAACGTGGACGACGTTTTCCTGATGCTGGATGCAAAGACCTCCAAGGTGGATTATGTCAGCCCCAACGTCGAACGGCTGCTGGGCATCCCGTGGAAAGAAGTGCGGCAGGATGCCCGTGCTCTGGCAGCGCTGCACCCGAAGGATGACCCGGATCGCGACAAGAACTTTCTGGAAGGACTGCTCAGCGGGCAGCAACGCGAATGGGATTTCGAGTTTGAGCATCGGGAGATCAAAGAGCGGCGCTGGTTCCATAACATCGCCATGGGCAGCGAGGTAGAGGGCAGGACCAAGTATATTCTTGTCTTGTCCGACCGCACCGCCGACAGGCAGGTGAATCAGGCACTTTCGGATGCCGTTGCAGCGGCCGAGACTGCCAACCGCGCCAAAAGCACCTTTCTTTCCAATATGTCCCACGACATCCGCACCCCCATGAACGCCATCATCGGCTTTACCACGCTGGCACTCAGCAACATTGACGATAAAGACCGGGTGAAGGATTATCTTGCCAAGACCCTCGCTTCCAGCAATCATCTACTTTCCCTCATCAACGATGTGCTGGATATGAGCCGCATCGAAAGCGGAAAGATCCATC
>ERZ836358.3352-NODE-3352-length-10603-cov-23.003318_pt1 | contig 10603 bp, 13 predicted proteins | sample MGYA00519942_ERZ836358 | MGnify/ENA primary metagenome ERZ836358 (study PRJEB31850, sample SAMEA3708798) | human gut metagenome | biome: human gut; feature: human-associated habitat; material: faeces | place: China | collected 2014 ...
AAACCAGTTGCTTTGCCGCCGTCTGCAAGGAGACGCTGTTTGCGTTTGCGGTTAGTGGGAAAGAATGCGGAAGTTTTTCGCTGTAATTCACAAAAATGTACAATCCCCGGCAAGCGTTATTCGCCTGCCGGGGCCGTTTTCCTTTCACTCGCCTTGTCCACTATATTTCTGCATTACAAAAGGATTGTAGAATTCCAAACTCCGATGCTTATACAAATACATATCTTGAGTAACAGCAGGCCCTGGGTGTGGGGCCTGCTGTCTTTTGGTGGGGACGGGGAATTATTGAGCACTTACATCACAACAAGGACGGTCAGAAGAAAGGCAAGGACTTTTCGATACATGGTGTAAAACCTCCTTTTTGATTTCGCCCTTATCACACATGGAACGGTAATGATTATGCTCTCTTCCTGTGATATTCCAGATACATCATGGGGATCAATATGACAGACAGCGTAAGGTATAGCGGAATACTGACATCTAAAGTACGGAAAACTTTACCAAAGATGGTGAGAATATTGAAGGAACCCAGATTTTGATAGAGTTCCAGCAAGTGCGATGGCATGAGGCTCAGAATTTTATCCAACCAGTTTGCCATTCCCTCCAGGAAAGAGGGAAGGAATATCAGAATAAATGGGGTTGTCACCGCAAAGACAGTGGACTTTGTCTTGGCGGAGATCCACATGGTCAGGAACGCCAGGAAAAGGTTGCCGATGTAGCCGGATATGAGAGCCAGCATCCAAGCTTGCCACATATTAAGATTATAGATACTTTTCCAGAGCTGCCACTGGATAGCGCAGCTTGCGCCCTCGAAGCCGAGATAGCACAAGGTGAACAGGCTATAGACCAGCATGGCTCCCCAGTACAGGACTGTCACCAGCAGAAAACCTGCCTTGATCTTGGCAGAGGTAGCTTTATTCCTGCCACAAAGGGTGGAAAAATACACCGCATCCGCTTTCCATTTGAATTCGTTAGAGAAGATGCCAGCCAACAGAAAACCCAGAATCAGAATTCCCAGCGAAGGAATATATCCGGCGTTTTCCAGAAGCTGATGCCAGCCTTCGTGGTATGTAAAGTAGAAGGGAATCTCTAATTCCCTGTACTGCCCAATGATGTACTGCTTCTCCGATTCGGAATACTTGGAGTAAGCACCATCGGTTTCATCATAAAGCCAATTTCTCAGTAGTTTCTCACGGTTGGCGTAAAAGGTATCTTCATCGATGGCAGTGATCCTGTCAGCGGTGTAATAATCGTACTCCCGGAAACCATTTGAATAGGACTCATTCAGAATTTTCCGTATGGGTGCGAAACCCTGTTTCCAGCTATACGCGATTTCATTCTGCTGCACAATATCTGACTTTGCTTCGGGTGTTGCATTGATCCTTTGATTTTCCTGAATCACTCTGCTCAACTTATTCTGATCAACCCAGCCTTCCCATTCGGTCTGGGCTTCGCGCAGTTTCTTGACAGCAGATGGGCCATATTCACTCTCCCCCTGCTCATTCACCCACTTTACCTCCACATTCAATGCGCCAGTCGATGATAGCCAACAGGACAGCGCCAAGACGGCAATGTACAATATCAGGGCGATCTTACCACCAACGGAACCAAACACCTTTTTTAGTTCATACCGTACCATCGCTATCACCTGTCCTTTCTCCAAAATAACAGAGGAAAACATCCTCCAAAGTTGGTTCTACCCTGGCGGCATCTTCTGCCGGTCGTCCCTTGGAAACGATTCGCAGCTCCGCACCTCCAGGAATTGTCTTCACGTTTGCAACTTTGTATGCCTTCAGGCAGGCATCGATCCTGCTTTTGGGCACAGTACAGCTCCAAACTGATTCTGGCATGGAGTCAATGAGTTCCTCAGCAGTGCCGGAAATGGAAAGGCAGCCGTCCTTCATCAGCAGAATGTCACCCGCGATATACTCAATGTCCGAAACGATATGTGTGGACAGCAGCACGATTCGATCCTCTGAAAGCTCGCTGATCAAATTCCGAAACCGAATCCGCTCGCTGGGATCCAGACCGGCGGTAGGCTCGTCCAGAATTAGAATCTTGGGGTCGTTCAGCATGGCTTGGGCAATACCTGCCCGGCGCTTCATGCCGCCAGAAAGGGTTTTCATTTTCTTGTACCGGGCTTTCACCAGACCAACTTGCTTCAGCAGTTCCTTGACCCGCTGCTTTGCCACCGCAGGGCGTATACCTTTGAGGGTGGCAATGTACATCAGGTAGTCGTAGATGGAAAAGTCTGGATAGTACCCAAAATCCTGAGGAAGATATCCCAACAGATTCCGGTATCTGCCGTCCATGGCAAAAATGTCTTCTCCATCCCAGATAATTTGCCCGGATGTGGGCTTCATCAAGGCAGTAAGCATCCGCATCAGGGTGGTTTTACCAGCGCCGTTGACGCCAAGCAAACCATAGACGCCGCAGCGTAAATCATAGCTGAAATGATCGACAGCTTTGAAGTCGCCAAATTCTTTTGTTAGGTCTCTAATTCTCAAATCCATAAAGGTTTCACCTCCATAGTCGTTTGCCATTTCCTCTGTCCGCGATAGAGGGTATATCCCATGAAGAAAACAGATGCAGCCAGCAAAGATACCCACGCAGGAACAGAAATGGCATTGAAAACAGCATCATTCAGAATGAGCACTGACCAGGCTCCAGCCCAAAGGACACACAGAAGCAGGGAAAGTGCCTGAGAATTGATCCGCTTGCTGTAAAGGGTTCTGAAGCAGATACAGCAGGTCACATTGAAGGGGAGCATAAACTGTGTAAGCATTTCCCAGAGAGTCATTCTGCTAAGCAGGGTTGCGACCGCATAGAAGGCTGACAGCAGCACCATATCTACCCCGGCAAAGAGGGTCAGCCGTGCCGCATAGATGGAACGAAGGGTATAAAATGTTGTACATTCGATTTCCAAAGCATCGCAACTTCGGTTTTTCCAGATTTCCGGATAAATCAGAATTACAAACAGCGGTCCGGTAAGCCCCAGAATACGGCGCACGGTGAAGTCGGTTTCTGAGTTGTTAATCAAGAAACATACAAAGGCAAGCAGCAGCCCTTGCATCAGCCACCAGCGTTTTTTGATGAACTTACACTGCTGATACAGAAATTCTATGTGGGATACGGTTTGTTCCGATTCCTCAGAAAGAAACGCTTCCTTGGAAACAGCAATGGTTTTCTGTATTTTGGATTCATCGCAGATCACATCGAAACGAAAGAGCGCCTTCATTCAAAATTCTCCTTCCCTAAATAGATCGTCAATAATTCTTTTGCGCGTTTGATTCGGTACTTCACCAGCGGCAGACTGATCCCCAAAATTCTGGCAATTTCCTTTTGCCGGACTTCCTGAAAAAAATACAGGATGGTTACTTCCCGCAGTTCCTGTGGAAGATGTTCCAGAGCCATATGGACATCCATCCGTAAATCCAGGGACTCCGTCAGGCAGACAGGATGCTCCGGCAGTTCCTCCATCGGCAGTTCTTCCGGCTTTCTGTAATAATCCCGGCACAGATTGCCTGCAATCACATACAGATAATTTGCAGCCTTCCCATAGTGCTGGTACTGATGGAGCGTGCGGAAGAACCGGGCAAAGGTTTCCTGGGTTAAGTCTTCTGCAAAGCCGGAGTCCTTGATATGTAGGTGGCAGTAACGCAATATCTTTGGGTAATACTTCCGCACAAAGGATTCGATGGCCTGATCATCGCCATTTTGCATTCTGTGCAGGAGCAGGAAATCGCCGTCCATGTTTCCCCTCCTCTCCTGTGGATTAAAAGCGCTTTCAATTAGTATAACGAAGCAGAGCAGCAAAAAGATAGTCTGAGATGAAATATTTTACGCTGGAGCTGTTAAAAAAGCCCTCCCCAGAAAAACGCAGATCCTCTCCGGAAACAGAAAGGGTCTGCGTTTTTTTGCATCGAGGCTGTGGATAACTTTTTAATTATACTCTAAATGAGCAAATTCATAAAATAGACAAAAAGCCCCTATAGCGACGAGCACTGACGTAGAGAGACTGGGGAACTCCATCTTTGCACGTCAGGAAAAACCACGCAACAGTCAGAATGATCAGAAAACGGTCAATCACCATAGCAGTGCGGATCATAAAGGATTTTAGTCCCAGATAGCGCTTTTGCTGTTTGAACATGACTTCTATTTTCCAGCGGTGTGTATAGTGTTCCAGGATTTCAGCATCAGTAAGCGTAAAATCAGAGCACAAAAGCACTTTCAAAGTGTTACAGACCCCGAGTTTTTCCTTTTCGCTGTTATTCGCAAAAATGCACGATCCCCGGCAAGCATCATTTGCCTGCCGGGGGTGTTTCCTTTTCAAATGTCTTATCCACAATCGTTCTGCATTACAAACGTCAGGCTATCCCGCAGCTCCTGGTTAAAGCTCCTCGTCATCCCAGTTTGGGTACTGCGCCGGCGGGTCTCCAACCGCTTTGATCACACGGAAAGACCTCGTTTTCTCCTCCAATTCCTGCATCACTCTGCACTGAAAGCGCCATTCATCTCCAAAATCAAACAAGTACTTAAATTTATCACCTTTTTTCAGTCCGAGTCGTCCAAGCGGCATTTTATAGGATATCCGGCAGCCCTCATCCATATCGTCGGAATAATAGGCACAGAAATCGCTCCAATACCGGTCATCCATAAAGAACGCATGGCAATGGTCATCGTCAAATTCGAAAGCGGCCAAAATCGCTTCACTCAACGCACCAAGGGTTTTCTGCTTGCCGATTTGAATGTACCGGTAACAGCCTCATATTCTACTCCCTGTCTATTGCGCTATTGTTCTTCCCGCAGGATGTCCATCAGATGGTCCAGAATAAACCGCTGTGCGTTTGTCCCATAGTACACCGCCTGAAAAGGCCCGGCCTTCCCCTGCATCTCCCGGACAGACAGGCCCAGCTGCTCTCCTGCCGCCGTTGGCAATGACCTGATCCAATATCCCGGAAACATAGAAAAAGCACCTCGCCAACCGAACATTGTTCAGCACGGAATCATTAGGGATCTCTTGCCCCGAAATGGGGTCGATCCCCTGGGCCAATTTGTCCATATACATTTTTGCCCGCTGCATGATTTCCAGTTCTGTCATCATAGCCCCTCCTCGTTATGTTTTTAGCTTAGCACCTTTGCGCCAGACAAGCAACGGAAATCATCAGTTGAAACGAATATTCGTCTTTTTCACCTAGAACTACTTTTTATTTCTGTGCAATATGACATAGATGGGCTTTTATCCGAGAACCGCCCTATTCTTTTCCCATTGCACTTTCCTATCGCTATGCGTTCTACTCCCTCTAACCAGCGGACTACTCTTTCTTTGCGAACCAACTTTTCAATATCTTTTCGGCTTATTTTTCAAGACTTTTCAATAAATATATCGGTCCCAAAATCCCACTTTTCAAATATTCAGGTGGTAACCTCCTAGCCTTCTGGCCTCCAGGTCACCTTGAGCGGCACGAGCTAAGTAATGGCGTTCTTCCTCGGAGGTCAAAGGCTTGGGGAAAGAGCCGGAGTGGAGCTCTGGAATGCGGTGCTTAACGAATAAAGGACAAGCCCGGCAAGGTTTCGATACCTGCCGGGCTGTGTCTTTGTATGGGGAACAGGGAGAGAAAGTGGAATTGAAAGGTATTGATGCGTGGGGAAGTGAATTGAGTGGCGGAATCCTCGCTTTATTTCTGGTTCAGAAGGGCGATCATGTCTTCTTCCGGTGTAGTAATAGGCGCAATGCCATAGTTTTCCACTAGGAAGTTCAGAATATTGGGGGACAAAAACGCCGGGAGAGAAGGACCAAGGCGGATGTTTTTAATGCCGAGATGCAGTAGGGTCAGCAGGATACAGACCGCTTTCTGCTCATACCAGGACAGAACGAAGGAGAGCGGAAGTTCATTTACAGAACATCCAAAAGCCTCCGCAAGTGCCACGGCGACCTGAATTGCGCCGTAGGCATCATTACACTGTCCCATATCCATCAGCCGGGGCAGACCGCCGATTTCTCCCAGATCAAGATCGTTGAAACGGAATTTGCCACAGGCCAGGGTGAGGACGATGCTGTCAGGAGGGGTCTGTTTCACGAATTCTGTGTAATAGTTTCGGCCCGGTTTCGCACCGTCACAACCGGCAACCAGGAAGAAATGGCGGATGGCACCGGATTTTACGGCTTCTACGACTGTACCCGCATGGGATAGGATGGCTGCATGACCAAAACCGGTTGTTACTTTCGTGCCGCCATTGATACCGGAGAATTGCCGGTCTTCTTTGTAACCGCCCAGTTCCAGCGCTTTTTTGATAAGCGGCGTGAAATCCTTCTGCTCGTCAATATGAACAGCACCCGGGAAAGCAACTACTTCTGTTGTAAATACTCTGTCTGCATAGCTGTTTTTGGGCGGCATCAGGCAGTTTGTAGTGTAGAGGATCGGAGCGGGAAGATGATCAAATTCCTTTTGCTGATTCTGCCATGCGGTTCCGAAATGTCCTTTCAGGTGAGAGAACTTTTTTAAGAAGGGGTAGGCATGGGCCGGGAGCATTTCACCGTGGGTGTAGATGTTGATCCCTTTTCCTTGGGTCTGTTCCAGCAAAAGCTGAAGGTCCTTCAGATCATGACCGGTCACAACAATAAACGGCCCTTTTTCTACGGCAAGGGTCACAGCGGTCGGTTCCGGTGTCCCATAGGTCTGTGTATTGGCCTTGTCCAGAAGTGCCATGCACTTCAAGTTGATTTCTCCGACTTTCAGCACGGTAGGAAGCAGCCGTTCGACGCTTTCTTCATAACCGATTCTAAATAGGGCTTCGCAGAAAAACTGGTCCACTTCGGCATCTTCATAATTCAGAACACTTGCATGATAAGCATAGGCTGCCATTCCGCGAATCCCGAACAGAATAAGCGATTTCAAAGAACGGATATCTTCATCGGCATTCCACAGCTGCCGCATATCGTATTCGTCTGTCTTACCGCAGGGGGACTGACAGCTGCTGCAATCGGGAACCAGCCGCTCTTTCTCAGCTCTGACTTTTTGTATCATCTTTTCAATGGCCGCATTGTCAAAGCTCACGTTTGTAACTGTCGTAAACAGCCCTTCAATGATGATCTGTCCGGTTCGTTTGGAAATGGTTTGCGCACCATCGACTGCTCTTGCCAGACCAATCAACGCACCTGTCAGTTCATCCTGCAATTTTGCGGTGTCTGCCTTTTTCCCACAGACACCGGCACTTCCTGTGCATCCCGTACATCCAAGTGTCTGCTCACACTGAAAACAAAACATCTTCTGCTCCATAGTTGTATGCTCCTTTTACTCAATGATTTTACCGTCAATACTGATGGTGACGACCTGCCAGGGGATGAATTTCCCGCTGTTTTGAAGTGCCTTTTTGGCTGCCATTTCCAGCCCCCCGCAGCAGGGAACTTCCATCCTTACAATGGTTACGCTTTGAATGTCGTTACCTTGAATGATTGCGGTCAGTTTTTCGCTGTAATCCACCTGGTCCAATTTGGGGCAGCCGATGAGGGTCAGCTTGTTCCGGATAAAATTCTGGTGAAAGCTTGCGTAAGCATAGGCAGTGCAATCGGCGGCGATCAGAAGCTTTGCGCCGTTAAAATAGGGTGCGCTGACAGGTGCCAGTTTGATTTGTACCGGCCAGTTCCGGAGCGCGGGCATCTGTGCTGGGTTGGGAGCGGGGGTGCCGGTTCCGGGTGCTGCCGGACGCTGGATCTGCATACTTTTCGATCCGGGACAGCCCATGTGTTTGGGTGCTGCCTGGTTTTTCTGCGCTTCTTTCACGGCTTTCTCATCGTATGCGGGCGCTTCCCGTTCTTCAAAAGAAATGGCACCTGTTGGGCATTCCGGGAGACAGTCGCCCAGCCCGTCGCAGAAGTGTTCTCTCACCAATTCGGCTTTTCCGTTTATGATCTCAATGGCCCCTTCGTGGCAGGCCTTGGCACAGGCACCGCATCCGTTGCAGCGTTCCCGGTCGATCCGAATAATCTTTCGTATCATTTTTTGACCTCCGTCAGTAGTATTTCTTGTTTTTCTGTTAGAATTATAGTATTATAAACACAACTTGTATGTTTGATTTCCAACATGGAGGGATGATTTTGAAAAAATATTTACCCATTCTCAGAAACAGTCCGTTTTTCAAAGGCCTTACGGACCAAGAAATCCTGTCCATCCTGCATTGTGTAAACGCAGCAACCGTTTTCAAAGAACGGGATTCCTATATTTTCAGAGCGGGAGATGCTACCGAGGTCATGGGGCTGGTGGTGTCGGGCGGTGTTCTCATTATTCAGGAAGACCTTTGGGGGCATCGGAACATTCTGTCCAAGTGCCACGCCGGTGACTTCTTTGGGGAACCCTATGCGGCCAGCCCCGGAGCCATTCTGAATATCAGCGTGGTAGCGGACGAGGATTGTGAAATCATCTTCTTAAACGTCCAGAGGCTGCTGGCCTCCTGCCCGACGGCCTGCGAACACCACCAGAAGCTGATCCGCAACCTGGTCAGCGTGCTGGCCAATAAAATCCTGGCTTTTAACGATAAAATCACCCATGTTGGCAAGCGAACGACCAGGGATAAGCTGCTGTCTTATCTGTCGGCAGAGTCCACCAGGCATTCGTCGCTCTCCTTCGATATTCCCTTTGACCGGCAGCAGCTGGCAGACTACCTTTGCATTGACCGTGCGGCAATGTCTACAGAGATTTCCAGGCTGCAAAAAGAAGGGCTTCTAAAAACCAATAGAAATCATTTTGAGTTGACCGTCAGCAGCTCCGTTTCTGAAAAAATATAGTATATCAGGGAGCCGCAGAAGAAAGCTTGATGACCATCCCACTGTGCTGGATTCAAATGCACTTAGAATGCGGTGCTTTTGTATAGGGGGGCAGGAGGCGTGGGTGGATTTGAGAAGTGTTGTTGCGTGGAGAAGTGTTTTGAGTGGCGGAATCTTCGTTTTGTACCGTGGTAAGCGACCTCTGAATACCTGGCTTTCCTTGCCGCTTTCTACACCATTTTCTGCAACCGTCCCCGGTTCTTCTCTGGGTCTTTCACCAGCTCTATATACTCCGAATCTCGATTGTTCCGGGAGGAGTGCAGTCCTACGCCCTTCCGAAATACATCCGAGATTTTTTTGACGTACATGTTGACGTTTTGCTTGTTGTGTGTTATATTGCCAATGAAGCCACTTTGAAGTAGTTCGATAGGCATTTGGAAGCCTATTGTCCGAAGCAACGAGGTGGCTTTTTTGTCCGTCTCGCAAAATCATATAAAAACGGAGTGGGCATTTTCGCCCACTCCGAAATCAAAGCAGCTGTTTATAGTCTCTTTTGGCGTACAGGATTCTCCGAATCTGAACAACGGGACCGACGATCACATAAAAAACCAGGTAATTTCCTACTACGAGGTAGCGGTAGCCCTTGGCGGCCAACGCCAGGTCTCTGGGGCGGGGGCAGCGTTCCGGCATTGTGGACAGGCTGGCAATTTCACTGACAAGTCTGTCATAAGAATTCAGGGCCGCTTCTTTGGAAAGGGTATTGAGGTAATCGATCACATCCATAAGGTCCTGCTGCGCAGTGGGGAAAATGCGAACATCATACTGTTCCATGGATACGCTCCCGCATTTGCTTGGCAACCGCCATAAAATCCTCCCCGACTGCACCGGAGGAGATTTCTGCTTCCGCAACCGCCAGCTTGCCATACAAGTCGATCAGTGCCATTTGACGTTCATATTCTTCGATGTTCATCACAACCATATCACCAGTGCCGTTTCGTGTGATATAAACAGGCTCCCTGCTTTGGCGGCAGAAATCCGAAATGTCATTGGCACTGTTTCTCAAATCAGAAATGGGGCGGATACTGGGCATTGTCATCACTCCTTTGCGTTTTTAGTATAGCAAAATTATGAGCAAATATCAATGCATATTTTACTATTCTCTGCATGAATCTTGTGACAGGATGATAACCTGGGCTATGAAATTCGTTGGGACGACGGTGATTTACGCATATTTGCAGGCAGTCGGCGTGATTTACTCTCACGATGGGGGCTGCTTTCTGGAACACAAGACGGTGGTATAGAGAGGTGTATGTGAATGAAATGGGCGGCTGTAACGGCAAGTGCCATATAGATTGAGATCAGAGTTTTTTCACTATAAAGAACAAAGATTGCTTTTTATGCAACAAAATTCTGAAAATAAAAGTTTATTACATTATAGATTTTCACTCATAGCTTCTCCATTCCGCAAGGATAGGCGCTCCGCGCTGTCTGCTGCTCTTGTGTTACGACCTGATAAAAGCTGTATCCGCCGGAGAGATGGGCACAGGTGAATCCGTACTGCGTCAAAAGACGGCAGGCCAGATAACTGCGAAGCCCTGTCTGGCAATTCACATAGACAGGCTTGCCCCGATCTAACTCGTCCAAATGCTCCCGCAGATCGTCCAGCGGAAGATTGCGGAATCCATTCAAATGCCCACGCCGATATTCGCCTTCCGTACGGACATCCAGCAGTGTCGCATTGCCATCGCAAGGCAAGTCCTCAACCTCATTCCAATGGAACTGTCGCACTTTCCCGCTCTCCAAATCCTCGATCATAAAACCGGCCATATTGACCGGATC
>ERZ836358.3356-NODE-3356-length-10593-cov-6.814386_pt1 | contig 10593 bp, 9 predicted proteins | sample MGYA00519942_ERZ836358 | MGnify/ENA primary metagenome ERZ836358 (study PRJEB31850, sample SAMEA3708798) | human gut metagenome | biome: human gut; feature: human-associated habitat; material: faeces | place: China | collected 2014 ...
TGCAGCTGCCGGTCACCTCGTGGTCGGCGCGGATAAATGTCAGCTTCATGGGCTCGCTCCCTTTCGGTATTGTTACCTGATTTTAGCACATCTGCACGCCGCGCGCAACCGCGGCGCGAAAAAACGATTGCCCCGGCGGGACATTTTTTGTCCCGCCGGGGCAGCGGCCGGTCATGCGCTCTGCAGCTGCTCGAGCGCCTCGCGGTAGCGCAGCGTGACCCGGTCGCTCCACGCGCTCCAGCAGGCGATCGCCTCGGGCACGCATCCGTCCGTCAGTCCGTCAAGCACCGCGCGGTAGACCCTGCACAGCTCCTGCATATCGAGCGTGTAGGCCACCATGTAGTACGCCACGTGTGCAAGCTCGCGCGTCGAGCGCAGCATGACGCGAAAGATCATGTTGTCCGACTCGCGGAACATGCACACCAGAAACGCATTGAGCAGCTCCAGAAACGCCGCCTTGTCGCCGTCGGGCACGTAGGCGATGGCGTCCATCTGCGCGAGCAGACCGTACAGCTTTTGCATCTGCGCCGCGTCCGGGCGGCGCCCTACCCAGCAGAACCAGCCGAGCGCGACCATTTCGCGCAGCTCCAGAAACGCGTCCACCAGCTCCGGATGCGGCGTGCCGCCGTGCGTCATGATGACCGCCAGCGTCTCCAGATTTGCCCGCTCCCAATAGGGTGCGACGTAGGTGGCGTGGCGCGGCACGATCTCCAGAAAGCCGAGCCGCTCCAGCTCTTTCAGGGCAAGGTGTACGTTCGTCTTGCGCAGGTCGTACTGCGCGGCCAGTTCGCTCTCCGTGGGCAGCCGGTCGCCCGGATTGCGCTGCCCGCCGAGGATCTCCTTGAGCATGCGGTCGATGAACCGCTCCTGCTCTGTCCTGCTGTCCCTTTCATTTGCTTTCATAATGCTCTCTTCCCCCTTGAGACCATTGGTAATGCTACAGATTGTATTGCTTTTTCCGACAAATGTAAAGCGGTTCTAACAGTTTTTTAAATTATTTTCCACGACTGTACAAAAAACGGGACACTCACGACCGGAGTGCCCCGTTTTTTCGATGATTTGCGCCGGCTCAGAATGCAAAGCCCATGGTCAGCAGCACCTGCGCAAGGATGTACGTGCCCATGACGGCGAAGTTCTGCCTGGTCGGCTCGGCCTTCTTGGTGAAGAGCATGTCGCACAGCACGCCGTCGGACGCGAGGAAGAACGACGCGCCGAGAAACGACGCGAGCTTGCCCCACGTGAACGCCGTCACCAGCGGCAGGAACACGCTGATGCTCAGCGTGCAGAGCATGACCATGTACGCCAGCGCCAGCGGACGCAGGGCGCGCGGGATGCTCCTGCGGCTGCCCTTATAGACGACCACGATGCCCGCGGCATAGGCCGCGCACACGAGCACGATCCAGAACCAGCGCGCATGCACGGCATAGGTCGTGTAGATGTGCACAAGGTAGCACACGTGGCCGAGGAAGAACGACGCCGTGCCGAGGGCGAAGAAATGCTTCTGCAGCGGCCGCAGCAAAAACAGGTCGCCCAGACAGCCCAGCAGCAGGCCGGCGACCACCCAAAGCGACGGCGTGTTGGCAAAGGCAAGGTACGTCAGCGCGACGACCGGCATCAGCGCGACCTTCGTCGGCTTGCGCAGATCGTCATCGCCGCGCCAGCAGCTGATGAGGTGCACGACGGCGAGCGCCGCCAAAAACACCGGGAATAACCATTTCAATACGATCATCTCATTATCCATCCTATCTCTGATCGAAAAATTTCGAGATCCGCGCAAGTTTACACCCCGTTCATTGACACGGTCCCGTACAGTAATTATAATGGATGTGATACCCAGCCGTCAATGACTATTGACAGGATTTCGTCACATCCCGTGTGGAAAGGTGTCCGGCCATGCTCTATTATTTGATGCTTGTTCCCGCCGTGCTCAGCACTGCGGTGATTTATTTTTTGTCTCCCGCGCTCAGCTACTGGTGGCTGCTGCCCGTGCTGCTCGGCTGCTTCGTGGCGGCGAACCTTGTGTACGTGGTGCTGATGTTCGTGTGCTCGCTCTTTGCCGGGCCGAACAGGATGTATGACCGCATCAGCCCGTTTTACCTTGCGCTGACGCTGGCGCTCGACGGCTGGATCCTCGCGCTCTGCCGCATCAAGATCCACGTCGAGGGGCTCGAAAAGGTCCCGACAGATTCGGAGTTTCTCTTCGTGAGCAACCACCGCTCGAACTTTGACCCCATGGTGCAGTGGTGGGTGCTGCGGCGCTGGCCGCTGGCGTTCGTGTCCAAGCCGTCGAACATGCGCAAGTTCGTCATCGGCCCGTTCGTGCGCCGGTGCTGCTTTCTGCCGATCGACCGTGAAAACGCGCGCAACGCCCTGACCACCATCAACGCCGCCGCCAATCTCATCCGCGCGCACGTGTGCTCGTTCGCCATCTACCCCGAGGGCACGCGCAGCAAAAGCGCCGAGCTGCTGCCGTGGCACGCGGGCTCGCTCAAGATCGCGCAGAAGGCCGGCGTCCCCATCGTGGTCGGCACGGTCGAGGGCACGGAGCGCATCGCGCGCAACGTCCCCTGGCGGCGCTCGCACGTGTACGTGCGCATCCGCGAGGTCATCCCCGCCGAGACGGTCAAGGCCACCACGACCAACGCGCTCACGGAGGATATCTGCGGCAAAATGCGCGCCGCACTGGGAAAGTGAAAAACGCCACGCCGAACACTCGTCCGCGAAATGCGGGCGGGTGTTTTTTCATTTCATTGGGCGCACAATTCAATAAATGCACATGAAATTTTTATACATGTTAAGCTTTTTGATACATTTTTGCCAAAGGCCTTGAAAATGCCGGAAATGCACCGTATAATGCAGCTGTGCCCGGGCTCCCACCCCGGGCACGACCCCACAGAAATACCGGAATAGGAGGTTCATTTGCAATGATATCCCGCAAACACGCAACCAGAATCCTTGCCCTGCTGCTGGCCGTGCTGCTGTTCGGCCAACTCGCCGCATTCCAGCTGCCGGTCTCCGCCGCGAGTGCGGTGCCGGCCGGCCACGACGGCGCGGCCTATATCCCCGCCGGAGCAGACGTCAACGACCTGCTCAGCCAGACCCTGCTGAGCAATTATGACGAGGTCGGCAGCCAGCAATGGGAGTACCGCGCGACCAGCATCCTGTCGGACTACGCCGTCAAGTGGACGCCGGTCAACGGCTTTGACACCACCGGAAGCTTCTTCCGCGACCGCCTCAACGCGAGCTATCCCGCGCTCAACAGTGAATCGGCCGCACAGAGCTACACCGTGCGCATTGAGGGGACGAGCACGGTCTACACGTTCACGAAGCTGGCTTCTCCCGCGGCGGACGCCGCAGCCCCGTCCGTGACACCGGACGCCGCGCCGAGTGCTGATCCCACCGTGACGCCGAACACCGACACCGACACCGCGCCGGATGCCGCGCTGAGCACCGCGGCCGGCACGACCGAGGACGAACCCGGCACCTACACGCTCAACATGACCTATACCGCCAGCGGCGACATCGACTTTGACGCGCTGCGCGCCGCCATCGTCGCCGCCGTCCTGCCCGGCACGGACGTCAGCGATGTGACCGTGACCTATGAGTCGAAGGCAAAGCTCTGGCCGTACCGCGAAGGCTACACGCCGCTCGAAGGCGGCTGGACCGACGGTTATCGGCACGAAGCCATCACCGCCGGCACGCACAACGTCAAGCTCACCACAAACGGTGCGGACACCGTCGTCTCCGTGACGCTGGTCGACGCGCGCACGCAGGCGAAGATCGTGCTCAAGGAGGGCGTCTCCCTCAGCTACACAAAGGACGCCGCCGCCATGCGCACGCAGATCCTCAACAAGCTCATCGACTGGTCGCAGACCACCGTGAGCAAGGAAGCCGCTGCCCAGAGCATGGTCATCGAGTACTACGGCACCGGCAGCAGCAAGCTCCTGACGCACGATGACTGGTATCCGGTCGAGGGCGGCACGGTGAAATTCGGCATCGACTACACCGCGCCGAGCATCGGCGCCGGCGAAAACCAGAAGATCCGCGTGCGCTTCCCGACCACGGCCGACTATCTTGGCTGCGACGCAGTCGAAGGTACGCTCACGGTGAACAAGGCGTTCGTGCGCGTGCACGTCAAGCCCGCCGCGATCTTCTACGATGAAAAGCCGACCACGCAGCAGTATGTCACCACGAAGCCGGAGGACGACTTCACCATCTTCAAGATCTACAGCGGCGTGACCAGCAGCGTCAAGGGCGCAGTCTACCTGCAGCTGCCGGAGAGCATCCTCTCCCCGGAGGCACTGGAAAAGATCGACCCGGTCGTCAAGCTCCTCTACGGCAAGACGCTCACGGACATCCTCAACGACGGCATGACCCTCGGCGAGCTGCGCGCGCTGCTGCAGAAGCTCGAAAAGCCGACGGAGGATCTCGCCAAGCTCCTGAAGCTCTTCAACATCGACATCTCCTCGTTCACGGAGCTGCTCAAGGTGATCAACAAGATCCCCGGCGTGTTTGACAGCACGCGCGTGGCCATCGGCTCGCCGAACCGCGCGGGTATGTACCTCACGACGGCGATCACGTCCAACCCGAACTACAAGACCGGCGTCGGCACGAGCACGCTCGTCGTGAAGATGCGCGCCAGCGGTGCAAACCTGGTCTGGAATAACGACCAGACGACCTACACCACTGGAGAGCTGGCGAGCAGCCCGCTCGGCGCCACGCTCATGCGCGGTGACACCCCCGCCCACAATCAGGACGGCGTGCACTATCGCTATGTCGGCACGACGGACACGCACAGGCTGTACATCAGCAGCAAGGCGCCCACCGAGCCCGGCACGTACCGCCAGACCGCTTACATTCTCGGCGGCAACGACATGGCAAAGTCCATCTCCCGCAGCATCACGATCACGGCAAACTAAAGCACCCCAAAACACCAAAACGCCCGGAGCAGTGCTCCGGGCGTTTTTTCTCGCTATGGGCTCAGTGGCTGTCGGCCATGCGGTAGCCGACGCCGACCTCGGTGAAGATATACTGCGGCTCGACCGGGTTCGGCTCGATCTTGCGGCGGATGTTGGCCATGTGCACGCGCAGGAGCTTGTTGTCCCCGCCGACGCCGGGACCCCAGAGCTCTTTCATCATGGATTTATAGGTGAGCACCTGCCCGGCGTGGCGGCCAAGCAAGGCGACGATCTTATACTCGTTCGGCGTCAGGTGCGTATCCTTCCCGGCGAGATAGACGCGGTGCTTGTTGTAGTCCACGCACAGGTCGCCCACGCGGTACTCCCCCGTCATGGCCAGCGCGTCGCTCGTGCCGTCGGTGCGCGTGTGGCGCAGCGCCGTGCGGATGCGCGCCAGCAGCTCCACCGTGCCGAAGGGCTTGGTGAGGTAGTCGTCCGCCCCCATGTCGAGTGCGGCGGCCTTATCGAGCTCTGCGCTGCGCGCCGAGATGACGATGATCGGCATGCGGCTCCACGAACGGACGGAGCGGATGATCTCGCTGCCGTCCATATCCGGCAGGCCGAGATCCAGCAGCAGCAGATCCGGACAGTGCGAGGCGATCATCTCCAGCGCCGTCTTGCCGTCGGTCGCGAGCATGGGCTCGTAATCGTGGCCGCGCAGCGCCGCCTGCAGATATTTGCTGATGCCGGGATCGTCCTCGACGATGATGATTTTGTTGCGGATCATGTGTGTTCCTCCTCCGCCGGCAGCCAGAAGCGGAATTCCGCGCCGCCGCCGACTCGATTTCTTGCATAGATCTCCCCGCCGTGTGCGCGCACGATCGCGCGGCAGACGCTCAAGCCGATGCCCATGTGCCGGCTGCGGTCGGACGCTTCCACCGCGCCGAGCGGCAGATAGCCGTCAAAGAGCACGCCGAGCAGCTGCGGCGGGATGCCGTCGCCGTTGTCCGCCACGGTCAGCCAGACGCGGCTGCCCTCGTCGCGGATCTCGATGAAGATCTCCGTCGCCGACGGGCTGTGCCGGGCGACGTTTTCCAGCAGGTTCAGCAGCACCTGCTCAATGAGCGTGGCGTCCATCGGCACGAGCAGGATCTCCTCCGGCTTCGTGACCGCGATGGGGATGTCCGTGGCGCAGTTTTTGCGAAAGCGCCGGATGGCGCTGCCGACGATCTCCTCGACGACCTCGTCCGACTTCTCGATGACGACGCCCTCCTCGCTGAAGCGCGTGACGGACAGGATGTTCTCCGACAGGTGCAGCAGCCACTGCGCGTTCTGGCGGATCTCCTCGACCATGCCGCGCCCCTCGTCCGAGAGCGTTTCGCCCTCCTCGACCGTTGCGCTCAGGCCCATGATCGCCGCGAGCGGCGTGCGGATGTCGTGCGAGACGCTGCGCAGAAGATTGGCGCGCATGCGGTCCTTTTCCGCCTCGTAGCGCAGCTGCTCCTGGCGCTTGATCTGCGTGGTGAGGGTGCTCACGAGCACGCTCACGACCAGCATGACCGCAAACGTCAGCGGGTAGCCGTCGATGGAGAGATTGAACTCATGAAACGGGTAGGTAAACAGATAGTTCACGCCCACCACGCCGACCGCCGCCGCCAGCACGCCGGGCAAGTAGCCGTTGGTAAAGCGCGAGATGAGCACCACCGCCAGAATGAACACCGACGTGGCAAACGGATTGTTGTCGTCATAGCACGCCGACAGCAGCATACAGATGCCGACCGCGCCGCCCATGACAAGGATGAAAACACCCAGATCGCGCAGCCACTGCGGCGCGCGTTTGCTCGCTCTTTGCATAAGCACCCCTCTTTGTCCCTCTCGTTGTTTGGTCTCCGCTCCCACGTTCAGCATAGCACAATGTGCGCCCGCGTGCGACCGTCTTTTCCGGCGGAAGGCCATTTCTTTCCGCCTTCTTAACGACTGCGTGCCGTTTTTGCCGCGCCTTTCCGGAAACTTAGCGCGGGTTCATCTTATAATGAAGTAACTTCAAGGTAAGTCACTTTGTTGCCCCGGCCGGACACCGGCCGGAGCTTTCGGGGGAAAGGAGGCAGACACATGATCTTTGCAGCAGTCGGCGGCGGTATGGTTCTTGCCTGCGCCGGATTCGTGTGGTACATCATCAAGCGCTGATGCGCCCGCGCGTCGAGAGAGACCATGAGAGAGCACAGTGACCGCACGGTCACAAAAAAGCCAGCCGGAACGGTTTCCGGCTGGCTTTTTTTCGTTTTCAGCGGACGATCGCTTTCGTGCACAGCCAGTCGCACCAGTCCAGATCGTACTTTGCGTAGACATGGGTGCTGTCGCCGCTGGCATCGGCGCGCAGGTTGCCGTTTTCGTCGTCGAACACCTCGTTGATGTCGATGTAGAAGATGTCCTTCCCGTCGGCCAGCGCGGCAAGCTTCTCATTGAGGCGGTTGATGCGGGGGTTATTGAACGTCGCGTCCGTGCTCGAGCGCGACGGGCCGACGTGCAGGTTCGCCTCGACGTAGACAATGGCGTTCGGCTGCGCGGCGCGCACGGTGTCGATCAGGGCGGAGAACTTCGCCGCGATGTCATCCAGATCGTTGCCGAGCTCGTTGATGCCGAGCATGATGTAGACCTTGCCGAAGGTCTTCTGGCTCAAAAGCTGCGGCAGCGTGACCGTGCCGACGTTTTTCACGGCGACGGCCTTCGTCTGTGCGACATAGACATTGAGGCCGACGTCGGCAAAATAGGTCGCGTTTTTCAGGTTGCCGTATTCGGCGATGCCGACGGTGCGCGAGTCGCCGATGAAGAGCGCGTCGTCAAAATACGACGCGTCCACGGTCGTAAACTGCAGCGGGGTCGGCTCGGGCGTGGGCGTGGGCTCGGCCGTGGTCTCCGGCGTGGGGGTGACGGCGGCGGTCGGCTCCTTGCCGGTGTCGCTGCGGTCGATCAGGCCGCGGATGAGAAACGGCGCCGCCGCGAGCGCGGCCACCAGCAGCAGGATGAGGAATTGTTGCGGTTTGATGCGTTTCATGCGTCTACGCTCCTTAGAATCGGAAGTACATAAAGGGGTCGTTCATGCCCTTGCTCAGGCAGTACAGGCACAGCCAGAACAGCACAGCCAGAATGACCGCGCCGACCCACGTGCCCTTGAGCCGCCGGTACAGATACGCCGGCAGCGATGTCGAGCACAGCAGGCCGAGGATGAGAAACACGCCGTAGGTCTTGCCGTACTTGAGAAAATCGAGCGGGTAGGCCGCCGCCGTGCGCGAAAACAGCGGGAACAGGCGGCCGAAATACGCACCCAGCTGCCCGAAGTCCGACACGGAGAACACCGCCCACGACACCGGGATGAGCACGAGCATGTACAGATGTCCGAGTATCGGCCAGCGGTCGAGATACTTCTTGAGCCAGAGCTTTTCCACGACCAGCACCGCGAACAGCCCCAGACCCCAGAGCAGGAAGTTCAGGTGCGCACCGTGCCAGAGACCGGTCGCCAGCCAGACGACGAGGAGGTTGAAGATCATGCGCTTGCGGCTGCAGCGGCTGCCGCCGAGCGGGATATACAGATACTCACGGAACCACGTGCCGAGCGTGATGTGCCAGCGGCGCCAGAACTCCGTCATGCTCAGCGCCAGATACGGGCAGCGGAAGTTCTCCGGGATGTGGAAGCCCAGCATCCGGCCGATGCCGATGGCCATGAGCGAGTAGCCCCAGAAGTCAAAATAGAGCTGGAACGAATACGCGAACGCGGCCATCCACGCAAGCGGCGTCGAGAGGCTCTCGAAGCCGATGGTGGTCACATCTCTCCAGAGGCCGCCGAGCTGGTTTGCAAGCAGCACCTTGAGCGCCATGCCGAACACGAACAGCTTGAGCCCGTCGACCGCCTGACGCAGCGACACATTGCGCGCGCCGAATTCCGGCTGCAGCTCCGTATAGCTCGCGATCGGGCCGGAGACCAGCTTCGGGAACATGGTCAGGTACGTGCCGAACGTGAGCAGTGAGCGCTCCGGCGCGACCGTGCCGCGGTAGACATCCATGAGATAGCCCACCGCCGAGAACGTGTAGAAGCTGATGCCGACCGGCAGCGCCCAGCGCAGCAGCGGGATCGCCGCCTTGCCGCCGGACACGAGCCCGAGCGCACCGTTGACGCCGGTGAGCACGAAGTTGAGATATTTAAATAGGAACAGCCACAGGAAGTTGTAGCAGATGCCGAGAATGAGCCACAGCTTCGCGCGCGGCTTGTCGCGCACGATGGCCAGACCCAGCCCGTAGTTGACCAGCACCGATGCGGCCAGCAGCGCAAAATACGCCCACTGACCGTCCAGCCCGATGATATAAAACACGCTGCTCCCCACCAGCAGCACGGCATTGCGCGCGCCGGCCGGCCGCGACGGTGTCAGATAGTACACCAGCAAGAACGCCGGAAAGAAGCAAAACAAAAACGACAGGCTGCTGAAAACCACGGACCTTTCTCCTCCTGAACCTCAAAAACAAAACAGCAAATTTACATAACAAATTCGCATGGAAAGGGTATCATAAATTTCGGTGTTTGTGTGTGTTTTCCGGCAAAAAAACTGCACAAACTTTCTGGTCGAATTTTGGTAGTTTTCGTGGTAGTTGCCGTGCGGGAGGAAATCTCAGCCGGCGGAAGAAAAATTCTCCGGCGTCGGTACGCGACCGGCGCCGGAGCGGCAGAATATGCGGATGTTTTTGCGTGCAGGCGCGCCCGTCAGCTCAGCAGCACCTCGTCGGACTCGACCTGCATGCCCGCGACCTCGGCGAACTTGTCGAGCAGGTCGCGCTTGGTCAGGTGCTGCTTTTCCTCGCCCTCGATGTCGAGGATGATGCGCCCCTCGTTCATCATGATGAGGCGGTTGCCGTGCACGATGGCGTCTTTCATGTTGTGGGTGATCATCATGGCGGTCAGCTCGTTTTCGCGCACGATGCGGTCCGACAGCTCGAGCACCTTGGCCGCCGTCGCGGGGTCGAGCGCCGCGGTGTGCTCGTCGAGCAGCAGCAGCTTTGGCTTTTGCAGGGAGGCCATCAGCAACGTCAGCGCCTGACGCTGACCGCCGGAGAGCAGGCCGACCTTCGCCGTCATGCGGTCCTCAAGCCCGAGGCCGAGGGTCTTGAGCCGCTCGTGATATTCCTCGCGCTCGGCCTTCGTGACGCCCCAGCGCAGGGTGCGCTTTTTGCCGCGGCGCGCGGCGAGGGCGAGGTTTTCCTCGATCTGCATGTTCGCAGCCGTGCCCATCATGGGGTCCTGGAACACGCGGCCGATGTACTGCGCGCGGTGAAACTCCGGCATGGCGGTCACGTCCACGCCGTCGAGGATGATGCGCCCGTCGTCCACCGGCCAGACGCCCGCGACGGCGTTGAGCATGGTGGATTTTCCGGCGCCGTTGCCGCCGATGACGGTCACGAAATCGCCCGGCTTCAGGTGCAGCGACAGCCCGTCGAGCGCCCGCTTTTCGTTGATCGTGCCGGGGTTGAAGGTCTTGGAGATATGGTCCAGTGTCAGCATATCACTTGCCTCCCTTCTTCAGACGGTGGAACGAGCTCTTGGCCTGCCCCTTGAGATACGGCACGGCCAGAAACGCCGCCACGATCACGGCCGTGAAGAGCTTGAGATCGTTCGGGTCGAGCTTGAGCCAGAGGATGAGCACCATGA
>ERZ836358.3366-NODE-3366-length-10569-cov-5.068480_pt1 | contig 10569 bp, 6 predicted proteins | sample MGYA00519942_ERZ836358 | MGnify/ENA primary metagenome ERZ836358 (study PRJEB31850, sample SAMEA3708798) | human gut metagenome | biome: human gut; feature: human-associated habitat; material: faeces | place: China | collected 2014 ...
TGCTGCTGGGGAACTGGATGCAGCTGGCGTACAATGCGGTGGATTCCATCATCGCGGGGCGGTTCATCGGGCAGGATGCGCTGGCTGCCGAGGGCGTGGCCGGGCCGGTCATGAACCTTGTGATCCTTGCCATCAGCGGCCTGTGCATCGGCGCGGGTGTGCTGATGAGCGAGGCGTTCGGCGCGGGGGAGACGGCGCGCCTCAAGGAAACGCTGGCCACAACGCTGCTGTTCGGCGCGCTGCTCTGCTGCGGTGCGGCTGCGGCGGGCTGCCTGCTGACGCCGTGGATACTGCGGGCAACGGCCGTGCCGCCGTCAATTTTTGAGATCACGGGTGTCTACCTGCGCATCACATTTCTGGGGGCACCGTTCACCTTCTTCTACAACGCGCTCGCGGCGGGGCTGAAAAGCGTGGGCGACAGCAAAACGCCGCTGAAATTTCTTGCCTTCTCGGCAGTGCTGAATGCCGTGCTGGATTTTGTCCTGATCGGTGGGCTTGGCTTCGGCATCGTGTGCAGCGCCGTCACGACCGTGGTGGCCGAGGCTGCCAGCGCCGTGATGGCCGCTGTTTACATGGCCTGCCGCGTGCCGGAGCTTTGCCCCGAGCGCGGCCAGTGGCGCATCCGCCGCGCCCTGCTCGGCCCGATCCTGCGCTATGGCTCGGTGACGGCCCTGCAGCAGGCGGTGCAGCCGATTTGCAAGGTGCTGATTCAGGGGCAGGTCAACGCACTGGGCGTGGGCTCCATCGCGGCGTTCAACGCGGTGACGCGGGTGGACGATTTCGCCTTCACGCCGGAGCAGAGCATCGCCACAGCCATCACGACTTACATTGCGCAGAACCGCGGCGCAAGGCAGCCGGAGCGCATCCGCCGCGGCTTTGCGGTGGGGCTGCGGCTTGAGCTGGGCTACTGGCTGCTGGTGGGCTGCGTGACGCTGACGCTGCGCCGGCCGATCCTCTCGCTGTTTGTGGCGGGGGAGGGCGCGGACGAGGTCATTGCATTGGGCAGCCGCTACCTTGGGTATATGGCGCTGCTCTACGCGCTGCCCGCCCTGACGAACAGCCTGCAGGGCTTTTACCGCGGCATGGGCAAGATGACGACGACGCTGATCGGCACCTGCCTGCAGGCGGGCCTGCGGGCCGCTGCGGCCGCTGTGCTGGCCCCGCGCGTGGGGCTGCCGGGCATCGCGTTTGCCTGCGCCTTCGGCTGGTGCGTCATGCTGGCGTTTGAGGTGCCGTACTATTTTTGGACATGTAAAAAGCAAAGTTTGAAAAAGGCTTCTCCCATGGGAGAAGCTGTCCGCGAAGCGGACTGATGAGGGGCGGCGCTGCCGGTATTGTCCATTTGCCGGGTAGACGCGCCCCTCATCCGGCCTCGCGGGCTCGGCCACCTTCCCCCAATGGGGGAAGGCTTTTTTGTGTAAAATTTCCCCAATATCTGCTGCGGCTGATTGTAATTTCTTCGACAAAATGCTACACTAATAATAGCTATCCCTGCATAAAATCTACCCGGAGAGAGGTAAACCGCCGTGCCAGAAGAACGCAAAGTCTACCGCAGCCCCGCCCGCGCTGCCACCAAGGCCAGACCGGCCCAAACGGCGGCACCGCGCCCGCCGCAGCCGCCCCAAAAACCAAAGCGCCGCAGTGCAAAACGCCGCCGCAGCCGTATTGTGCTGGGGCTGTGTCTGCTCTGCCTGGCGGTCGTGCTGGTTGTGTCCGTTGTGATGGTGCGCTGCACGGCGGAGCCCGGCGGCCCGGCCGAGGCTGACTTCGGCACGCCTGCCGCCGCATGGCAGAAAAACGAACTGGGCTACTACTTCAACGCCAGCGGCGGGGCGATCCCGGCGGCGGTGCTGAAGGGTATGGATGTCTCCAAATTTCAGGGAGAGGTCAACTGGGAGACCGCCAAGGCGGCCGGTATCGACTTTGCGATCATCCGCTGCGGCTTCGGCGGTGAGTGGGACGGCGCCGAGGAAAACTGGGCGCAGGATGACCCGCAGTGGCGGCGCAATGCCGATGAATGCACCCGGCTGGGCATCCCGTTCGGCACCTATCTCTACTCCTACGCGACAACGGTGGAGGAGGCCCGCAGCGAGGCCGACCATGTGGCGCGGCTGCTGGGCCTGACCGCGCCCCCGCAGGAGGGGCTGGACGACTACACCGCCAGCCCGTACCGGCTGAGCTACCCCGTCTATTATGATCTGGAGGACAAATACATCAGCGGCGTTTTCCCGTCCGAGATGGCCGAGATCACCAAGGCGTTCTTCGACCGCCTGCAGGAGCATGGCTACACCGGCGAGCAGGGCGTCTATGCCTCGCTGAACTGGGTGCGCGCGCGGTTCAGTGACCCCGGGTTTGACCCGTGGCACGACAACCTCTGGATCGCCCGCTTCTCTGATGAGCTGGGCTATGCCGGCACCTACGACATGTGGCAGTCCACCTACAGCGCCCCCGGCGCGGACTACGGTGTGCAGAGTGAGACGGTGGATCTTGATTTCGTCATGCGGCCGTTTACATTTACCGGTGTGAGCGCCTGCAACGGCAAGACTGCCGCGCCGGTGCTGCAAAACGATACCCGCACCGATGAGCTGCATATGGACGGCAAGGACGCCTACGCCACCCTTGAGACGAACGAGCCTGACGAGGAGGCGGGCGGCCGCAGGGTCTACTGGACAACAAGCGATAAGAGCGTTGCCACGGTGGACAAAAACGGAACCGTCCGCGCCCGCACCGACAGCGGCGAGTGTACGATCACGGCCACGCTGGCCGACGGCACCGAGAGCCGCACCTGCCTTGTGCGGGTGGGGGACATCACGGTCCCGATCTTTGCCACGGCGGGGCTGCGGGGGGACCGCACCACGCTGGCGGACGCCGCCGCGCTGAAGGCCTCCACCCCGGATTCGATCCTGCTGGACGCGGGCGATGCCCTGCACGGCACCCAGAGCGCCAGCCTGACCGGCGGCATGGATATGCTGTCAGCCTTCTCGGCGGCCGGGTATGACCTGCAGGCGATGGCGCTGAACGATTTTGCCTACGGCACGACCCGCCTGGTCAGCGATGCCAACATGGGCAGCGGCCCCTCGCTTGCCTCCAACCTGCTGAACAACGAGGCCACCGCCGTATTTTACCGCTCCACCAGCTGGAACCGCAACCGCGTTACGAACGGCATGTATACGATCGTGGAGCGCGCAGGGTACAAGATTGGCTTCTTTGCGCTGAACGACCCGGCGCAGACCGCCGGGATCTCGGCGGCCAACGGCGAGTTTATCACGGCCCGCGACTGGACCGATACCGCCAACGAGCAGATCGCGGCGCTGCAGAACGCCGGGTGTGATGCCATTATTGCCATTGCGGCCACCGCGCCCGGGGGCGACTGGCAGAAGGCGCTGCTGAACAGCGGCGTGACCGCCATCATTGACGGCACCGCCGCCGAAAACGGCACGAATGTGCTGGGGGCGGCGCAGGGGCTTGGCGGCATAGCCCGGCTGGATCTGGTGTTCACGCAAGGCGGCGGCTGCCGCGCCGTGCTGCAGAGCGCGGTGACGGCCGAGGCGATGGAGAGCAACCGCAGCACCTGGCTTGAGATGGCCGCGGCGCAGGCCCAGACCGAGACCGCCGCCGATACCGCCGACCCCGGCAAGGATACCGCCGCTGCGGGCGGCAAGGACACCGCTGCCCCCACCGAGACGGCGGACGCAGCCCGGCAGGCCGGTGCAGATGCCTATGTCTACGCGGCGGCCAAGATCGCCGCGCTGGATGCCGATGACCAGAGCATCCTCTACACGCCGCTTTTCACCTACGCGGAAAACCCGGACGCGAGCCGGACGATCAGCTTCGGCAACTATCTGGCGGCGCTCTACGCCGAGGCTGTGGCCAACGATACAGCCAGCGGTCTGCCGGAGGGGGCTGCGGTCGAGGCTCTCGCAGGCGGTGTGACCGAGCCGGAGTACGGCGAGATCACCCGCGGCGATCTTATGGCAGCGCTGCCCGCCACGGCGCGCATCCAGCTTGTCAGCATCCCCGCCGATGCCGCCAAGACACTGGCGGACAGCGGCAGCGTGAGCCGCGTCTACCAGAGCAGCCTGACCGAGTACACGCCGGCAGGGGACACCGCCTACATTGTCACCGACACAGCCACGCTGGCAGCGTTGAACGCGGACTACACCGTCCTGCGGGATTACGGCGATGTATTCTGGGCGGTGCGGATGAACATCAACGATTTGACAAACAATTTTACCGAGAACTTTACCCTGCCCGAGGCCCCGCAGTACGGCGTGGGGCGGCGGGGCTAAAGGATGGACGGCAGCCTCCCGGGAGGTCGCTTTCTTTTGGCAGCAAAAGAAAGCTCGCAAAGAAAACTGCCGCTGTTGCGACGGGGTGCGGGGTTGCGAACACGGGGCCACAGTTGAGCGGAGCGAAACTGGGGTAGTGAGCAATGCTTGCCCCTGCGGGGCAAGCAACCGCAAGAGCGGGTTTGCGCAGCAAACTGGCGGCGCTCGTTGTGCGCCGCCAAGCGGGACCCGCGACCTAGGGGCTGCACGCCCCTAGGAACCCCAAAGCGGAAGTCGCAAGGCCCTTCGGCTACGCGAACGCAGTATTACTGTTCGCGCTTAACGCCTACGGGCCTTGCTCCACTTTTGAGTCGGGGGGCCCGAACCCCCGCAGTGGGAAATGGGATGCGCGTAGGGGCGGGGCTCTGCTCCGCCCGCGCTGTCGGGGGAGGGCTTCCGCCCTCCCTTACCCCTCTCGCTTTTCCTCTGCTGCCCCGTAGGGCGGCCAGCTCTCTGGCCGCCGCACCTTTCCCTTGGCGCGATTTGGCACTTTAGCTGTAGGGGGCGGCGTCCTCGACGCCCCGCATCGCACCTTGCCCAATATCCACATACCCCACCCGCCGCCCACCAAACATATGTATTATTTGACCAAAGGGGGACCCACATGAAACTCACATTCTTAGGTGCTGACCGGGAGGTCACCGGCAGCTGCACCCAGCTGGAGGCAGCGGGCCACCGCATCCTGATCGACTGCGGCATGGAGCAGGGCCGCAATGTCTACGAAAATGCCGAGCTGCCGTATACCCCCGGCACCTATGAGGCCCTGCTGCTCACCCATGCGCACATCGACCACTCGGGACGCATCCCGTACCTGTACAAAAATGGCTACCGCGGCCCCATCTACACGACCGAGGCCACCCGCGACCTCTGCGGCATCATGCTCGAGGACTCCGCCCACATTCAGGAGCAGGAGGCCGAGTGGAAAAACCGTAAGGCCATGCGCAGCGGCGCAGAAATGATCGAGCCGGACTACACGGTCGAGGATGCCCAAAACGTCATGAAGCAGTTCGTGCCCTGCCCCTATGAGGCATGGCAGACCCTGTTTGACGGCCCTGCCGGCCGTATGGAGATGCGGTTTACCGATGTGGGCCACCTGCTGGGCAGCGCGTCGATCTCGCTGCGCATTACAGAGGCGGGCCGCGCGCCGGAGATCATCGTTTTCTCGGGTGATATCGGCAACAGGCATCAGCCGCTCATCCGTGACCCGGCCAACCCCGGCCATGCCGACTATCTGGTCATGGAGTCCACCTACGGCGACCGCAGCCACGGCCCAAAGCCGGACTACCTTGGCGAGCTGAGCGGTATACTGCAGTCCACCTTTGACAAGGGCGGCAATGTGGTCATTCCCAGCTTTGCGGTTGGCCGCACGCAGGAACTGCTCTATTTCATCCGCCAGATCAAGGCCGAGGGCCGCGTCAAGGGCCACGGCAATTTCCCGGTTTTTGTGGACAGCCCGCTTGCCAGCAAGTCCACCACGATCTTCCGCGAAAATTTTGCCGAGTGCTATGACGAGGAGGCGCTTGCACTGGTGCAGAGCGGTGAAAACCCGCTGCAGTTCCCCGGCCTGTATATCAGCGAGACGAAGGAGCAGTCGGTGGCCATCAACGGCGATGAAACGCCCAAGGTCATCATCTCGGCGGCCGGTATGTGCGATGCGGGCCGCATCCGCCATCATCTGAAGTACAACCTCTGGCGGCCGGAGTGTACGGTGCTGTTTGTGGGCTACCAAAGCCCCGGCACGCTGGGCAACGCGCTGGTCAACGGTGCGCAGGAGGTAAAGCTGTTCGGCGAGCCGGTGCAGGTACGGGCGCGCATCGCCCAGCTGGGCGGGCTTTCGGGCCATGCGGACAAGGACGGGCTGGAGGAATGGCTCCGCGCCTTTGACGAAAAGCCGCGCTTTATCTTTGTCAACCACGGTGAGGACGCTGTGGCCGAGCATTGGGCGGACCATCTCAAGAGCGAGGGCTATGAGGCCGAGGCCCCCTACAACGGCTCGATCTGGATCGCGGCCGAGGGGCGGGTCGCCTGCGCCGAGGTAGGCAACACCCGGAAGATCATCAAGACGAAATCCGCCGAGACTGTGCGCACCAGCGCGGCCTACGACCGACTTTACAATATGGGCCAGCGCCTGCTGGAGGTCATCCGCCACAATCAGGGCGGTGCCAACAAGGACCTTGCAAAATTTGCGGGCCAGATCGCGGCGCTGTGCGATAAGTGGGACAGATGATCGCCATGCTGCAGAAAAAATGGAAAAACCTGCCCGCCGCCCTGCGCACGGTGCTCACCCTGCTGGCCGTGCTGGCGCTGGCGGCACTGCTGACGACGGTGCGCCACAATGCAAGCGCCTACCGCACCGGCGTGTGGGACACCGGCTCGCAGACGCTGATCTACGGCCGTATGCACCAGATGGAGCAGGGCCAGCGTGCGCCCGGCGGCTTTTTGGGCGTGTATACCGAGGATTGGAGCGATGACCAGAACCGCTGCTGGTTCCGGGAGGATACCCCCGCCGATGCGGCGCAGTTCCACCCCTACACCCACCAGTCCGGCCTGCAGGGCTGGGCGCTGGGCGGGCTGAACCGGCTGCTGCGCGGATTTCTGCCGGATGGCATCGCCCGGGAGACCGCGCTCTACTGGGTGAACAGCACCCTATTCTACGCTGTGCAGCTGCTGACGGCACTGGCCGTCTGGCAGGAGCTTGGCGTGCTGCCGGCCGCGTTCTGGATGGCAGCCATACTGCTGGCCCCATGGCTGCAGCGCGGCATGAAGGACCTGTACTGGGTGCCATGGACCTGGCAGCTGCCGCTGCTGGCCGTGCTGCTGCTCTGCCGCTGCACCTGCGCCCGGGGGCGCACCCCGCGCTGGTGCTGGCCGCTGGTCAGCCTTGCCGTGCTGGTGCGCTGCATGTGCGGGTTTGAGTTTGTCACGACCTTCCTGATCCTGTGCGAGATACCGCTCTGCTACGCTGCGGCAAAGGCATACTGTGTGGCAAAGGCCCCGCAGCGGGCCTGCCGCTGGCTGGGCCGTGCCGTGGGTGCGGGCGCAGCGGCACTGACCGGTGCGGCAGCGGCGCTGGCGCTTTGGTTTGGGCAGGAGTGCCTCTGCTTCGGCAGCGTGGCGGCGGCGTGGCAGAATATGGCCGAGGCCATCACCGACCGCATCAGCCTGACGGACGATGCGGTGCGGGCTGTCACGATCGGGCAGGTGCTGGCGCAGTATTTTGTGCTGGATACCGAGCCGGTGCTGCAGCTGGGGCCGGCTGCCGTCACGGCGGGGCAGCTGCTTCTTTTCGGGCTGGCGGTCGGCGCGGTCAGCGTGGTGATCGCGCTGCGGCGCGGCGCGGCGGCGCAGCTTATGCCGCTGGGCGTTGTATGGCTGCTCAGCCTTGCGGCCCCGGCCTCGTGGATGGTGCTTTCCAAGGCGCACGCCGCCATACATACCCACCTTGTGCCGATGCTGTGGCACTTTGCCTTTGTGCCGGTCAGCTGTATGCTGCTGCCGGCGCTGGCTGCACTGCTTATCCGGGGGAGGAAAAAAGATCTTGTGGCATCCCATTAAACATTACAGGACCATCCACCATCATAAAATGCTGGTGATGAAGAATTGCTTCCGCTGCGGGCTGTACTGGCAGGGCCTGACCCATGACCTGAGCAAGCTGGCCCCGGTCGAGTTCTGGGCGGGGGCCAAATACTGGCAGGGCACCTGCAGCCCCAACAACGCCCAGCGTCAGGCCGAGGGCTATAGCGCCGCATGGCTGCACCACAAGGGCCGCAACAGGCACCATCTGGAATATTGGATCGACTACGCCCCAAACGGTGACCATGCTATGGCCGGTATGCGTATGCCGGAACGCTATGTGGCCGAGATGGTCTGCGACCGGATCGCCGCCAGCAAAAACTACAAGGGCGCGAACTATACCGATGCCGCCGCATGGGAGTATTACGACCGCAGCAAAGATCACTACATCCTGCACCCCGAGACCCGCCGCCAGCTGGAGACCTGCCTGCTGATCCTGCGCGATGAGGGCGAGGATGCCTGCTTCCGGTATATCCGCACCGAGCTGCTCGGCAAAAAGAAATAAGAAAAAGACCCCCGCAGCGTCAGGTGCTGCGGGGGTCGGTGTTTTTATGAGGTTTGCGTTTCGTCATTCCCGGCGGAAACATCTGCATTGGAGGTGCTCTCCGGGGGCGTGGGTGTCGGCTCCGCGGTCGGCTCGGGCGTGGGGGCGGCGGTCGGTTCAGGCGTGGGGGTCGGTGTCGGCTCTGCAGTCGGTTCGGGTGTGGGACTCGGTGTGGCAGTCGGCTCGGGTGTCGCGGTCACCTCAGGCTCCGGGGTGGCGGTGGCCTCGGCCTCGCTGCTGGCCGGTGCCTCGGTTGCCTCAGGCTCGGGGGTGGCGGTTTCGGCCGGAACAACGACCGGTACCGTGTAGACCACGGCGTCCTTATCGCCGGTATGCTTGGGGATGGTGGTCAGCGCGGGACGGTCATCCTCCGTGATATAGCTGTGGGTGCGGATGTAGCTGAACAGCGCGTCCATCGCCGTGCGGGTCAGGTGGATGCCGTCGCTCGTCTCCACATAGCCGGCCTTGGCGTAGCCGGTGGTGCTGTCCTTGAGGGCCTCGGCGCTGTTCAGAAACTTCCAGCCCTTTTCCTTGCACATCTCCACGAGAGCCTTGTTGAATTCGTCCACCTGTGTCTGGGTAAGGCTCTGATTGGAATGCTGCTGGCCGATCGGCGGGATCGCATTGACGATGATGTCCGCGCTGGGGTAGGCAGTGACGACCGCCTCAATGCCAGTCTGGTAGTTTTTGATGAAATCGGCGGTCTTGTAGTTGGGGTTCAGATCGTTCGTGCCGAAGGTCAGGATGACCCGGCGGGGCTGCAGCTTGGCCACGGCCTGGGGCATCGTCAGGTAGCCGGACCCGGTGCTGAGCTGTACGCAGGCAAAGCTCGCAAGCGATTTGGCGCTCATGCCTACCGAGCCGATGGCGTTGTCATAGCTGCAGTAATCGAACATCCGGTACATGCGGGCCGTGTTGCTGTCCCCCAAAAAGAGGGTCTCGTCTATGTAGCTCTCGCCGGCATCGGCGCTCTGCTCCAGAATGGTCGAGGTGTAGGCCTGCGTGTCGATGGTGTTTTCCTCTTTGTTGTAGCCGCTTTCGGTCACCATGGATTCGCTGTCCACGGTCGAAACGCTCTGCGGGGCGGCGCTGCCGAACGGCAGCCAGCCGATGAGCGCCAGCGAAATGCCGATGCAGACCAGCAGCATCACACTGCACAGGGCCAGCACCAGATACATTTTGCTGCGCGTATCCAGCGGCTGCTTTTTTTTCGATTTGGTTTTTCCTGCCATGTAGTGGGTCCTTTCACGGTCAAGCATAGTGTCTGCTGCAAAACATATAAACCCATTCTACACCATTTCGCCGCCGAGCGCCAGTCTTTTTGCAATTTTTACATAATTTGACGGCAAAAACAAAAACCCCCGCCGGGGCGGGGGCAAACAGAAATGAGGATAGCGTCAGTCTTTCGGCAGCAGGTGTGCCTTTTCCAGCGCGGGGCGCAGTGCCAGATAGAGCAGCACGGCGCAGACGGTGGACAGCAGCGAGTTGACAAGGGTGACGCCGCTGGCAATCTTGGTCACAACGCTGACAAACTCGGCAGGCTGGCCGAAGATATAGCGGTTGCGGAAGTAGCCGATGAACGGGTCGGTAAAGACATTGACCAGCAGGCCGCTGAACGCAGAGGCCGTGACCGCGCCGATGTACTTGAGCTTGCTGCCGGTCGGGAAGCTGCGCAGGTGGATGACCCTGTGCGCCACGCCGCCGCAGACCAGACCGATGATGAATTTCAAAATAAAGGTCGTGACGGCATAGCCCGGGTCACCGGCCATAATGTCGGCCAGCGCCAGACCGATGGCACCGGCCAGACCGCCGGAAACGCCGTCCAGCAGCAGGGCGGTCAGCGCCGTGAAGGTGTTGCCCAGATGAAAGCTGGACCCAGTGCCCAGCACATTCGGGATGCGGAAAAACTCATACGCGACAAAGCTCAGCGCGGCCATGATGCCGATGATGCTGATCTTCTGCACGGTGAATTTGGTTTTTGTCAGCGCTGCGATGAGCAGTGCCAAAGCCACTACGATAAACAGCAGCAGCCAGATCATTGCGGTAGACATGATTCCTTACTCCTCTTACTATTGACATTTTCCTTCCGGGAAGGTATGTTTTTATTATACTGATTTCTGGCTC
>ERZ836358.3373-NODE-3373-length-10548-cov-2.529401_pt1 | contig 10548 bp, 14 predicted proteins | sample MGYA00519942_ERZ836358 | MGnify/ENA primary metagenome ERZ836358 (study PRJEB31850, sample SAMEA3708798) | human gut metagenome | biome: human gut; feature: human-associated habitat; material: faeces | place: China | collected 2014 ...
CCCGGCCATCTGTGTCCCCAGCCTTATCTGCACCTTCGCCTGCGTCATGCCGCTGCTTTTCAAGCCCGTCAGCAAATACGCTCGCAGCTGCTCTTCTTCTGCGGCCACTTCCCGCTCGTTGTTTTTTATCAGCTCGTCCAACTCCGCCGGGGTGTACCGCTGCCGCCCTAACCACCATCGGATATATTTCTCTTTATATTCGTCATGGTGAGCCAAAACGTCCGCCGCGCTCCCGTCGGAATTGATTCCAATCTCGCGCAGAGGCCTGGTATCGCCAAGGACGCGCGCATAATGCAGCGCTCGCTTCCACGGCTCGACCTCCTCGGCGTATAAATAATCGCTTCGATTATTTCCAAAGCTCCAACACAGGCTGACGTAGGGGTCGGCGTCTTTTAGCTGGTAGAAATCCTCCCGGCTGATCCACCGCCTTTCGTCCGCGTACCGTCCATGCGCGGCGTTCAAAAACACATTCGGCGCGTCGCCGATGTCATTGGCAATGTATCTGTCCCATCGCCCGGCCAGCAGCGCCGCGTGCGTTACCGCGCAGCCTCCCGCGAACAAATCCACAAGCGTATGGCCCGACGGCAAATGCTCCACTACCCACTCGGCTATTTTATTTTTGCTTCCTTGGTAAGGCACTCCGTACCGCATACGCACCTCAAAATCAACTAGCTGCCCAGCGGCGCGAGACGGAGTTTCTTTTGTCTCGGTGTAGGTGAGTCTCTCCCGCCCGCCGGGCATGGCGGTCTATATTTCCGCCCGTCAGCCGCTGCTTCTTTTTCTTTTCACGCCAGCGGCTTGCGTGCTGGCGCCACACCCGGGTCTCGCACCCAGCCCGCGCCGTTGCTTGCGGTGCGCGGTGCCCATCCCGCCGGGCATTCCGGCAGGTGGCTGTGCGGCATAGTGTCCGGCATTTCAACCGGACGGTGGGAGCTTCATCGTGGTGACGCCGCATCACGCAGCGCAGCACCCGTACCACGAGGAGGATTATGACGACATACGCCAAAATCAAAAGCCGCAGGGCATCTCTGTCCCGCGGCTTCTGATACTACCATTATACGCCTTTCGCGATGGACATCAAGGGACATCAGTGGACATCTTTAACGCGTCCACAATTTTATCGTGTTTTCTGCGTACCTGTCGGCTGCAATAGCCCATGGCCCTGCCGACCTCCCGCCAGGTCTGCCCCAGCAGGTAGCGGCGGCGCATCAGCTCGTAGTCGTTGGCTGCCGGTATCGTCTCCAGCACGGCGGCCACCTCCCGGCGTGCCGCGCCGCATACGCTCAGCTGCTCCTCCACTCTGGCCCGCGCCGCATCGATGCGCTCCACCGCCCGCGGCAAGGCCTGGCCGTCGCTGGCCCCGCCGGGCATGCCGCTCAGGTTGGCCGTTACGCGGCACGCATCAGCGCGCAGCTCCCGGACCTCTTCCTCATAGAGGTGCTCCAACCGACAGGCGTCTAAGTAGCGGTACAGCCATTGCACCCGCAAGGCCCGTACACGCCGGGTCTCCTCCTCACAGTTCACTCGGCATCACCTCCCTGCGTTTTCTTCAGGTCGTCGGCCAGATAGTTTTCAATACCCGCGCCGGTGCTGTACCAGCGCTTATACCACTCAAGCGCATTGACATCTCCGTCCCGGCCTGCGCGCTCACCGTTCGGCCCGAGGCGCACCGCGAAGCACTCGCGGTATGGGAAGCCATCCACATGGCCGGGCCAGCGCACCAGATCGTCCACGGCAATGATAAGCCGCCCGTCGTCTGCCATCTTCCGCTCACGGATCGTCAGGCCCAGGTCCTTCAGCCTTGTCACTAGCGGCCAGCTGTCAAACGCCTCCAGTTCCTGCCGGGCCAGCTCCTGCCACTTTTCGGCCTCCTCCTGCCGGGCACGCTCCTGATCACGCTTGCCCTTCACCTCGGCCTTGTACGCCGCCAGATCATCCTTGTTGATGTACCGGCGCTTGGCGGCATCGAACAAATCTCGTGTAGAGAGTGAGCTTTCGGCAATAACCTCGTTTGTATCCGCCGGGTCCAGCATCCTCACGCGAAAGCTGTAATAACCAGCAGGCTCAATGCGCAGCAGCGCATCCGTCTCGCCCTCCGTCAGATCCAGCGTCACCGGCTCCAGCTTGCGGGCATCCAGCCCGTGGTCTGCGTAGTTCCAGTCGCTCTTGCGAACATAATCTAGCTTCTTAAACTGGTCGGCCAGGCCGCACTCGACCAGATACTTGATGGCCGCCCGCCGGGCCATATCGGTGATGGGCGGCATACTGGCGTACTTGTTTTTGGCGTACTCCACCTGCTGCACCTTGTACAGCTTGCTGCACTCGTAGGCTCTGGTCATCGTGATCTCGCCCTTTTTCAACATTTCCACAACCTCGGCTGTGCAGTTGTTGAGAATCGCGTTGAATCTTCCCAGCGTGCCGGTGCCGTCGCCGGTGATGCGGCTCATCTCATCACGGATGCGGCCATCGAGCGCGCCCGCTGCCTTTTTGCGTTCGAGTGCCTGCTTGAGCGCCCGGTACTGGCGCAGCCGCTCACCGTCCGTCAGTTCGCGCGCCGTGGCGTTGGAGGTGATCAGCGCGATGAGGTCGTCATCCTCGCCCTGACTCTGGCGGATAACGCAGGGCAGGACCTCAAACCCGGCCACGCCCTCGGCAGTCAGGGCGCGGCAGGCCGTCCAGCGGCGGTGCCCCGCGATCAGCATGTACCTGCCGCCCTTGGCGGGCAGCACCTCCAGCGGGCTGCGCAGACCCCGCTCGGCGATGTCCGCCTTGAGCATCGACACATCCCCGATCTCGTAGATGCTGTTTTCCGGGTTCGGCTCAATGTCTGTCGCTGGCAGCATGACGACCTGCATTTTCTGACCCGCCGGGGCGTTGGTCTTTGTGTTACCGAGAATGTCGTTGATAGAGAATCCCTTACTCATCGCTTAGCCCTCCTTTGTGTCCATATTGGACACGATCCGCTCGACTTCTTCCGTCAGCTCTCTGTAATCCACCGCCGCCGTGCAGTCCGGGCAGTATTCCAACAGCGGCATGCCCGCATGCGCCGCCTCGCTGACCTTGACGGTGTAGCGTATGACGGTCTCCAGCACGCTGATTCCCGACGCGCACAGTTGAACGATGATGTCCTCCGCGTACCGGGTGCGGCGGTACTTCGTCATCAGCGCACCCATGATCTTCAAGCGCGGGTTGTAGTAGGCCTGCACCTGCTCGATCTGCTCTACTATCTCCTGCATCCCGTCGCAGGCCCACTTATCACAATCCACCGGGATGATGACCCAGTCAGCCGCGCACAGGGCGTTGATACTGCCCATGTCCAAGTCCGGCGGGCAGTCCATGATGCAGTAGTCGTAGTCCCCGGCCACACATTTCAGCGCGTCCCGCAGATGGAACTGCCGCGGACCGTTGTCCATCAGTATCGTGCGGTTGGCCTTTAGCATTCGCATGTCGCAGGGCAGCAGATGAACGCCCCAAACATCGACGCCCTTCACAATGGCCGCCAGGATGTCGTCCTCGCCCAGCATAACCTCGGCCACGCTGGGGCTGTCGTAGTCCAGGACGCCGAAGAACTTGCTCGTGTTGCCCTGTTTGTCGAGGTCCACCACCAGAACGCTCTTGCTCTTGGCGGCCAATTCGGCGGCCAGGTTGCAGGCAGTGACGGATTTCCCGACGCCGCCCTTCAAGTTGATGATTGCGATTTTGTCCATCTTGTAAATCCCCCTGTAAAATCACATTTGCTGTTGCTCGTAGCTTTCAAACTTCGGGCCGCTCTCGCCGCCCTCGTCCTGCTGGTAGATGTCGCCATCGGGTATCCAGTCGTGGTACTGCGGGCGCCACTGCATGGGCACCTCGCCAAGACCGCCTTCCCGATTTTTGGCGATCATGATGCCGGTAGCCCGGTAGTCGTTGGTGTCGTGCAGTTCTGCCCCGCCGGGCGGTAATGTGCGCACCATAACAACTGCGTTGGCGTCCTGTTCTATCGTGCCGCTGCCACGCAATTCGGCCAGCGTGCCGTACTGGGCCGCCGCGCCGCCGCGGTTGAGCTGGCACAGCTCGATGATGACGATTTCCATCTGCATGGCTAAAAGTTTTAACTGCCGGGTTATCTCGCTCAGGCGGTCATACTCCTTGGCCCGCGGGTCTGTACTCGCGATCAGGCCGATGTGGTCGATGATCGCCACATCCGGCTTGTAGGTCAGCAGCCGGGCGCGGATCATGTCCAGCGTCGCCGCGCCGCCCACGTCCTCGACATCCTCCAGGATCATGTTGTGGTGGTTTGCCATCATGGCCTGCACGGCCTTGATATTAGCAAGCTCCTGTCGGCTGAGCTTTCGGTCCCGCATTCGGCCCGCGTCCACCCGGGCCGTTTTCGAGATTATTCGGTGCATCAGCTTCACAGCGCTTTCTTCCAGCGTCAGGTAGTAGACTTTTTTCCGCAGGCTCAACCGGGCCGCCAGGTTGATGGTCAGGTCGGTCTTGCCGCAGCCTGGCCGCCCGGCCACGACCACGGTGTTGGTCGGTTCAAACAGGCCGTAGCGGTCCACCTGCCGCCAGCCGGTACGCAGCAGAGTGTCCGGCTTTTCCAGCGAGGCCACCGCCTTCTCCAGCACAGCGGCGAATGTCTGCCCGCTGCCGTCGGCCTGGGTAGCCAGAATGGCGTCCTGCATATTCAGCGCGGCCCGCACCTTGGCGCAGATGCGGTCGGCGTTGCTGTTGCTGCTGCACGCGGCCAGCAGGGCCGATTGCAGCAGGTCAAGCCGGTAGTCCTCGACCACAAGCGTGGCGTAGTTGTCCAGGTTGGACACCGCCGGACAGGTCTCCGCCGCCCGGGTGACGTAGACCTTGACGTCGGCCACGTCCTGGTTGTTTTCCTGGGCGGCCCGGCTGACGATGAGGACAGGGTCGCCCACATCCTCGCCCGCGTAGGCCATTCGCTGCATGGCGGCGAATACATCCCGCCGGGTGCCCTCTTCGAACATAGCGGGGGAGAGTTTCAGCACCGCCGCCCGGGCCGCTTTTTTATCGCTCATGCCACGCAGCATCACAGCGCCGATGAACGCGTCTTGATGCGTTAACGTCTCGGCTCTCATTCTTCCCACGCTCCCCACAATTTGGTGATGTCGCCGTCGGGGTCAAGTACCGGCGTGGGCGGCGGCGGGCTGTGCGGTGTCTGCTGCGCCGCCGGGGCGGTCACGCCGTCCGGCTCATCCTCCCACCGGCGCTGATTCAACCAGGTGGCGGGGTTCGGGATGTAGCCGCGCTGCCATGTGTCGCTCTGGCGCTGGGTCTCAATGGCCCGCAGCATACCGTCCAGCAGGGCGGAGTCCGGGCGAATGCGCTCAAAGCTGCGTTCAGCGGCCCCCTTACCGACCTTGCGCGGATAAGCCGCCCAGAACCGGTCAAACCCTCGCGCGCACGCACGCGTTGTGTTGTTATTACTTGTATTATTATTCTTGTATTGTTTTCCCGCAGTTTTCTGCGGGGGTGGGGCGCAGTTTTCTGCGGGGGTATCCCCGCAATTTTCTGCGGGGGTGGCGCTTAAATCTGCGGGGGTCTGCCGGACGTCCCGCAAGCCGAAAAGCGGGGTCATGCGGCGCTCGCACCGACCCTGTCCGGCACCACCGAACACTTCCACCGTGATGTACCCACAGTCGGCCAGGTTTTTTATCCATCCCTGAACAGTCCGTTCCCCGGCTCCGTACAGCTCGATAAAATACCGGTTCGACGCGTAGCAGTATCCGGTCTGGTCGGCCAGCGCCGTGATCTCGCTGTATAAAATCCGCTCCATCGGTTTCAGTCGCGTGTCGTACCGCACGGCGGCGGGCAGTATCGCAAAAAAAGCAGGTTTGTCCATGTCAGTACCTCTAAAAAAGGCTGACCTTAATACAGGGGTGCGCCGCGCTGTTTTTTAGTAGCGCATCCCTGTTCAGGTCTTATCAAGTTTTAAACGTCAGAACGGCAGGTCGCCCTCATCCTCGATCATGGCGAAGTCGTCACCCGGCCCGCGGCTGTACTCCGGTGCGGGCGCGCCCACTCTGGGCCCCTCAGTGGGAGCTGAAAGAGCCCCTGCGTTGTCCGCCTTGCTGCCGCAAAAATTGATGTTGTTGGCCACAACCTCCAGCACGGTGCGGTTGGTGCCGTCCCTGGCCGTGTAGGTGCGGCTCTGCAGCCGTCCGTCCACCGCTACCATCTGGCCCTTAGTGAGCCATTTATAGGCGAACTCGGCAGCGCGCTCCCATGCAATGACAGGAATCCAGTCCGCCACGCTCTTGCCGTTGGCGTCCCTGCGCCCGCGGTCAACGGCCAGGGTGAACGTCGCCATCTGCTTGCCCGTGTTGGTCTGCCGCAGCTCCGGGTCCCGGGCCAGGCGGCCCTGCAATGCACAGATATTCAGCATCAGATCATCACCACCACACTGCCGCACTCCACCAGATCGGCCAGCTTCTCGCCCAGATAGGCGGCGATGTTGCGCTTAGCCTCCAGCTTCCACGCGCCGCCGTCGGCCTCGTACAGCGCCGGGCGGCCCTCTTTGTCAAGGCGCAGCAGGAAATCGCTGGCAGGCTGTTCGACCTCAAGGAAAGTGCGGTAGGGCTGCAAGTGGACGATGGGCTGCACCGTCTGCTGCTCTTTCAGCACCGCGCCGGTGCGGACGCTGACCTCCTGGCTGATCCCGTTGTCCACACTGGACACGCCCTGATTGACGTCAATGCGGCTCAGCAGCGCCAGCAGATAGTCCCGGTCCTCGGTGACGGCGTACAGACTCTGCAGCTCCACGACGGCCTGCTCCTGGGTCATGCTCTGGTTTGTGGTAATGCCCGGCACGTCACTCACGGCCTCATACAGCGGCAGGCGGCTGTAGATCGCGTAGTCGCGGCCCGTGTAGGTGCTGTCCACTACGACCCGCCGGGCGCTGTCCACACGCACATACAGCAGCGATGCCTGGGCGACGCCCTCGGTGCGGATCAGCTTGACCAGCGCCTCCAGCGTGTCCACCGAGTACCGCACCGGGGACGGGACCTCCGGCTTGACCTCGCGCAGATTGGCGGAGCAGAACTGATGCCCGCCGCGCGTCTCCAAAGTAAAGGGCTTTGCCAGCTCCACAATGCGGTCAATAGCGTCTTTCAAAAAGCTGTTTTCCATTGTCTTGTCCTTTCTGTGTGTTAATACCCTGCACGGCCTACGCGGGCCATTGCGGGCATCGGTGTTTCATCGCCGTCCATGTCCACCTGTCCGGGGACCTGGGGCGTCATTTCGGCCAGCAGCAGGCTGCCGTCCCGCGCCTTGGTAATGCACAGGGACGTTCGCACCGGCTGGATCGGCGCGAGGGTGGTCTTTGCCTGCGCGTCCATGCCGATCTGCTGGCGGTAGTCGTCCGGTGCAAACGTCAGCGTGATGGTGATCTTGCGCTTGGCCGTTGCGTTGGTGTTGGGGTCCATGATGTTGGCCACGACCCGCTCTACCTCGTAATCGGTGATCTCGGCAATGGCGCCCATCGCCATCTCCAGCACGCTCTTTTTGTTTACGATCTGGGGCATTGGTATCCTCCTAAATTTCTTCTCCGAACACCCTGGCAAAGCTGCCGGGGCCGTGGAGATCATCAAAAGCAAATTGTGCTGCCTGTTCCAACACCCGCCGGGCAGCGGGGTCAAAATGTACGCCCAGGGGCGGCTCATTGTGATGGTTGTGGCACAGCCAGACCTTGAGGCCGTACCGCTCAGACAACTCGCGCCGTCCGCGCCCGAATAGGATGTGATGCTCCTCCAGGCCGCGCGTGGTGCGCAGGTTGTAGAACCGGCGGCAGAGGTAGCACTCTTTGTCCCTCTGCAAAATGCTCTTAGCCATCCGCACGCCTCCAGTCTCGGTATTGCTCGGTGGTTTCGGCATCGTCAACACCGGCCTCGGCCAGCCGGTCAAAGATGCGGTCAAGGAAATCGTGCATTTGCTGCCGGGTAAAGCTGCTGCTGCCCAGGCCGAGCCGGGCCACGCAGTAGCCGCCGTCCAGCACCTCCACCACCTGTACCACACGGTAGGCGCGGCGCAGCGCGGGCAGTGCCTTAAGCGGCACGCGCCAGGTCTCCACCTCGGCACCGTAGTCGGCCAAAAGGTCCAGATAGCACTGTTCGGCAGTCACCCCGCCCGGGGTGCCGCCGCTCAATGCCTGGGCCAGCTTGTTCAGCAAGGCCCACATCAGTCTGTTCTGGTCCAGCGTCCGCTTGTCCCGCACCGGCTTGATCTCGATTTCTACCATAAGGGGCTGGCCGCGGGCGCGGGCTTCCAGCTCGGTGTGCATCCGCCGCGCCTCCAGCAGGTAGCCGCCGTCCACGGTCAGACCCTCCATGCCGTCCAGGTCGGTGCGCCCGGTGGGGATGTACCACGCGGCCAGGTGTGCAATCAGTTTGCTTGCCATGCAATGATTCCCCCATCCCGCTTGCGCACGCGCAGGGCGGCGACGCTCTCGTCATCGTTGTAGGTGATGTCGTCCAGCGTGAGCACATCGTCCAGGATGTACCGCTCGATGACGTTGGTGCCGTCCTTGGCCTTTGGCACAATATGCACTTTGCCGGCCGAGATGCGCAGGGGCGGCAGGTCAAACACGCCCTTGCCGATGCCCCACTCTGCCGCCGCCGCAATCAGGCTGCCGTCGGCCTCGTTGAGGTTGGCGTCACTGTGCACGTGGTAGCCCGCCGGGCATGGAGCGTCCCGGGTGGCGTCGCCCAGCTGCACGGCGCAGTACAGTGCCCGCCCGCACACGTAGCGCCGCAGGCTGTACCCGCCGGGAACCTGCGCCAGCTGGGCAACCTCGCCCATCACGCCGCGCACCGCGTCGGCATCGGGCCAGAGCTTGATGCTCACACCATCCGCCGTCACCTTCACGACGCTGACGACCACATCCTTGGCGTTCAGCAGCCCGAGTGCCTGGGCCTGCTGCCTCTCGTTGGTTTTGATTTCATTTTCCATAAGTTCCTCCTCACTGTGGGCCAATGTAAACCCCATCGTCATCATACTGGACGGGGTCGGCGTGCGGACCGTCCCAACCGTAGAGGACGCCCCCCACCATGGCCGCCGCCTGACGGGCGTCCACGCTGATCTGCTCGTTGGCCTTGCTCACTATCATGTCAGGTCGCACGCCGAACATGGCGTGCTCGCCCCGGAAAATCCGTACCGGCAGCCCGGTCTTGGGCGCTATCGCGTAGCAGTACGCGGGCAGGCCTTTCTTGTCAACGTTCATCTTGATTTCTCCCTTTTTTCGTATTTGTGCCAAGGTCGCCCGGCTGTGCGGCAGTCGGCGCGCCACGGCAGGGTGCTTTTCCTTCCAGCTCGTGCAGCGTAACGTGATCGCCGCGTTAGATATCTTCCCAGCGTAGCCCATCAGCCGCTTGACAACGTCCATGTCGGTGCCGCCGTAAAACAGCAGCACGGCCTCGTGCATCGTCTCGGCATCGGGCGGTTGGTAGTGGGACGGCTTGGGGTGCTCGCCGCCAGGCCCGCGCAGCTTGTCCGGGTAGGCTTGTCTCAGCGCGGCCTCGCTCTCGTACCCCAGCGCGATCAGCAGCTCGCCGTCACCCACGCCCAGGCACTGGGCACATTTGTGCAGCGTGTCGACCAGATACTTACAGCCGCGCAGCCGCCCCTGCACCCAGGCGATATCATCGGGCGTCATCTGGACACCTCCTTGTATGTGTTGTAGTGCATCACTTTTCTGTGAGGAAGTCTCTCGGTAAAGTGATGATCGTTTTCTCTTTTTTCTTAAGATTTTCCATAACCTCATCAATGAGGCCGTGGGCAATCTCCAATCGGTCACTGTCAGGGCAGTCCTTCTTGAGCTTGCTGTCCAGCGTGTTGCAGAGCACCATTGCGGAGAGTATCAGCAAATCAATACCTTTGCCGCCGGAGCGGATGGTTACATCACCATCCACGCACTCAGCGTTGATATAGGTGAATTTACTCATCTTTGCCCTCCTTATCTGTCGGCCAGCCGGAGAGGTCTACGGTGACGCTCTCCTTGGCCATCGTGCCCTTGCGGGCGTATGCATTGCCAATGGCGTGGCCCAGCTCCACCAGAACAAGGTTCGGGTCAAAGTGTTTCTGCTCGGCCTGCTCCATCAGCCGGGCGGTGATGCCGGCCAGTGCCCGGATTATGTCACCGCGCTGGCCGTTAATCTCCGCGCGCAGGTCAACTGTGCCGTCACCTTTGTCAGACCATGTGGCCTTGATGTAATGCTCCATTGTACAATCTCCTTTTTGTGTCCACGTTGGACACACTTAAATTCTGCCGGGGTCGGCCCGGCTGATACGGCGGCGTGTTGGGGCGGCGGGCTGGCCCGCGTAGGCCGGGCCGGTGTGCCGGGCGTCGAACTCCGTGATTCCCGCCAGCGTCACCAGATGGATGCGCGGCGTCGGGTTGACGGTCTCGCCAAACTCCCCGGCCCGCATCCAGCGGGTTATTGTGTCGTCGCTGACGCCGTACCGCTCGCACAGATCCTGCACGGTGTACAGCTCTTTGCGCTGCGGGGCGATCTTGCCCGCCACCCGGGCGGCCAGTTCTTC
>ERZ836358.3398-NODE-3398-length-10464-cov-3.266884_pt1 | contig 10464 bp, 9 predicted proteins | sample MGYA00519942_ERZ836358 | MGnify/ENA primary metagenome ERZ836358 (study PRJEB31850, sample SAMEA3708798) | human gut metagenome | biome: human gut; feature: human-associated habitat; material: faeces | place: China | collected 2014 ...
ACAGTTTAATATAATTAAATTCTAATTCGTCACAGAATATGTATTTTTAATTCGTTACAGGTTATGCGATGAATATAATTACAGGGTTATGTGATTAATATGTATGTCAGATGAAAGCTGTACATTTTCTGCCACACAGGCAGGAATGGAGGCGTTCGTCTGGCATATTTTTTTATTGAAGGGAATATACATTTATATGCGTATATATGGAGGTTAGATATATGGATGGAAAAGAGCTTGTATCAGGTGCAGCGTATGATGTATATATGGATATTAAGAAAAGAACCAATGGAGAAATATATTTTGGTGTTGTAGGACCTGTAAGAACCGGTAAGTCAACTTTTATCAAAAGATTTATGGAATTGTGTGTCATTCCTTCTATGAAAGATGATAATAAAAGAAAGAGGGCACAGGACGAACTCCCACAGTCGTCAGGTGGAACTACAGTTATGACAGTTGAGCCTAAATTTATTCCGAGTGAAGCAGCACTTATAAGTCCATTTGAGGGAATTAATATGAAGGTAAGGCTTGTTGATTGTGTCGGATTTATGGTTGAAGGGGCTAATGGGCATCTTGATAATGGAAAAGAGAGAATGGTTAAGACACCGTGGGATACTAAGGAAATAGCGTTTTCCAAGGCGGCAGAGATTGGGACTAAGAAAGTGATAAATGACCATTCAACAATAGGGATTGTTGTGACAACAGACGGTTCTTTTACAGAAATTGACAGAACAAATTATGTGGCGGCAGAAAAAAAGACTATTAACGAGTTAAAAAAAATAAATAAGCCGTTCGTTGTAATATTAAACAGTGATAAACCTTATGCCACAAAGACCAGGGAGCTTGCCGTTAGCATGTCAGCTGATTATGAAGTTCCTGTTATTCCGGTTAATTGCGACCAGTTAAAGAATGAAGATGTTAATAATATTCTTAAAGAGGTGCTTAAGCAGTTTGCAGTGACACAGATTGATTTTTTTGCACCTGAATGGACACAGGTGCTTCCTGATGAGCATTGGCTCAAAAAAGAGCTTATGCAGGTGGCTGGAGAGGTGTTAGAAGGCATTAATACAATAAAAGATGCTGATAATTATAAATATAGTGCAGATAATGAATACATAAAGAAGCTTGATGTTACAGATGTGTCACTTTCGGAGGGAAGGGTGAGTGTGAAGATGTCTGTAGATGCTAATATTTATTATGGCATTTTAAGCGAGCTTACCGGAACTAAGATATTAAATGAATATGAGCTTATAAGTACAATAAGAGATCTGGCGTTAAGAAAGAAGGAATATGAAAGTGTATCTGATGCGGTAACTGATGTTAATATGTCTGGCTTCGGTGTTGTAACGCCTGTAAGAAGTGCAATAGAATTAGAAGAACCAGTTGTTATAAAAAATGGTAACAAATATGGCGTTAAGATTAAGGCTAAAGTTCCGTCAGTGAATATGTTAAAGACACAGATTAATGTTGAGATTGCACCTATAGTCGGAACTAAAAACCAGGCAGAGGATCTGATTAATTATATTAAAGATAATACAAAGGATAATCCGGACGGCATATGGGATACTAATATATTTGGAAAGACGATAGAACAGATTGTTAATGACGGGATATATGAAAAGACACATAATATAACTAAAGATAATATGGATAAGATTGGGGAGACTATAGAAAAGGTTATGAATGAGAATTCGGGACTTGTCTGCCTGATTGTGTAGCTGAGTGCTTGATTGTAAGAGAGAATTCTGATAAAATTAGTTGTAATTAATGTACTTTGCACAATAAAAGGCAAATAGGAGGACAATATGAAAAAGGTTGAAGATTATGTAAGAAGTATTCCAGATTTTCCAGAGAAAGGAATTATATTCAGGGATATAACAACAGTAATCCAGAGTCCAGAGGGATTAAAGCTTGCTATAGATGGAATTAATGAAAAGCTTAAAGGTGTTGATTATGATGTTGTAGTTGGACCAGAATCAAGAGGATTTATATTCGGAGTTCCAGTTGCATATGCTAATGGCAAAGGCTTTGTTCCTGTAAGAAAGAAAGGTAAGCTTCCTTGTGAAACTATTTCACAGGATTATGAGCTTGAATATGGCACAGCAACTATCGAGATGCATAAGGATGCCATAGTACCGGGACAGAAGGTTGTTATTGTAGATGACTTAATCGCAACAGGTGGAACAACAGAAGCTATTATCAAGCTTATTGAACAGCTTGGTGGTGAAGTTGTAAAGATTATATTCCTTATTGAGCTTGAGGGGCTTAAGGGCAGGGAAAAGCTTAGCGGATATGATGTTGACGCAGTTATAAAGTACGCTGGAAAGTAAAATAATAATGAGGGCTGTATGTTTGCTTCAGAGTGCCTTAGTGGGATTTTCTGACAGGATGCAGCCTTTGTTTGGATATGGAAGGGGTGATGTTATGCCAACACCACATAACACAGCGAATACAGGTGATATAGCTAAGACAGTTATAATGCCGGGTGATCCTTTAAGGGCGAAGTATATAGCTGATACTTATCTTGATAATGTAGTCAGGTTTAACAATGTAAGAAATATATATGGTTATACAGGTGTATACAGGGACGTTGATATATCCGTTATGGCTAGTGGCATGGGTATGCCTTCTATGGGCATATACAGCTACGAGTTATTTAAGTACTATGATGTCGATAATATTATAAGAATAGGGTCGGCAGGAAGTATATCTGACAAGGTTGACTTAAGGGATATTGTGTTAGCTATCGGTACAAGTACTGATTCTAACTATGCTAAGCAGTATAATCTTCCTGGAACATATGCACCTGTGGCAGATTTCGGGCTTTTAAACTGTGCATATGAGCAGTCGAAGCTTTATGGTATTGCTGCTGAGGTTGGGAATGTCGTATCAACAGATGTTTTTTATAATGATAATCCAGAATATAATAAGGCGTGGAGTAATATGGGTGTGCTTGCTGTTGAAATGGAATCAGCGGCACTTTATATGAATGCCGCCCGCCTTTCAAAGAATGCTCTTGCTATGTTTACTATAAGTGATAATCTTATGAATGGACAGTCATTATCGGTTGAGGAAAGACAGGAGGGCTTTGATGATATGATAAAGCTTTCACTTGAAACTGCAAGATTGTATAATATCGGGGGAGGCGTATAATGGACAAGTCGGGTTATACAGATATGACAAGTATACAGATACTTGTATTTTTTGCACTTGTTATTATTATTGCTGTATATGTCACAGTTACGAATAATAGAAGAAAGCAGAATTTAATTATTAAAAAGCTGAAAAATGGCTGGGGAAAACCGTCACAAAGAAAGTATTCCGGTGAAGATTATGAGTGCATATCACATTACTTTAAAAGAAATGAAGATGAGAACTCTATAGATGATATAACATGGAATGATCTTGGTATGGATGCGGTATTTTGTATGATGAATAATACGAATTCATCTGCAGGACAGGAATATCTATATAAGATGTTAAGATGTCCCAATGCGGATATCCAGTCGCTTAAAAAGCTTGATAAGCTTGCCTCTGACTTTGATAAAAATGCTGCTAAAAGACTTGACATACAGAAAATATTTGTATGGATAGGACGTGCAAAGCATATATCAATAAGTGATTACTGCGATGTTGTGGTAGGACTTGAGAAAAAAAGCAACGTTCTTCATTATGCTTCAATGCTTTTTATTCTTGCAGCAGTTATATTTACCTGCACCATAAGCCCGGTGCTTGGAATATGGCTTTGTATCGCAGCTATCGCATTTTCGATAATAACGTATTATAAATATAAGGCTGCTGTTGATAGGTACTTCATATGTGTTAATCATATTGTGAAACTGCTTATGGGTGCGAAAAAGATAACAGCACTTAATATTGATTTTCTTGGTGAGTATAACGATAAGTTAAAGAATATATCAGAGGAGCTTTCAGATATAACAAAGAGGTCATGGCTTCTTGAAACGGGTAATGTTGATGGTTCTATAGCCGAGATTTTGCTTGATTACCTAAGAATGTTGACACACGTTGACCTTATAAAGTTTAATAATCTTATAAAGCTTTTTAATGATAAAGAAGATTATATATATGAGCTTATAGATACACTTGGTTTTATAGAGGCATCCATATCAGTTGCTTCATTCAGATGTATGCTTGGCAGCTGGTGCGTTCCTGAGTTCAGGAAGGATAATGATATGCAGCTTGAAGTAAGAAATGTATATCATCCGCTTATAACAAAGCCTGTAGCCAACTCTATAAATACTAAGCATAATGTACTTCTGACAGGATCTAACGCTTCTGGAAAATCGACATTTCTTAAGACAATCGCGATTAATGCACTTTTGTCACAGACAATATATACGAGTGTGTCGGAATACTACAGAGCACCTGTATACAGAATATATTCGTCAATGGCATTAAGAGATGACCTTAGCAGCTCCAACAGCTATTATATAGTGGAAATTAAGTCACTTAAGAGGATGTTGGATGCGGCTTCTAAAGAGGGACATCCTGTTCTTATGTTTGTTGATGAGGTGCTTCGTGGAACTAACACGGTTGAGCGTATTGCGGCATCATCAGAGATACTAAAGAACATAAGGACTGATAAAGCACTTGTGTTTGCGGCAACACACGATGTAGAGCTTACATCACTTCTTAGAGGAAAATATGATAATTATCATTTTCAGGAGGAGGTTACAGATGATGAGGTTGTATTTGATTTCAAGCTGTATACAGGACCTGCAACCACAAGAAATGCAATAAAGCTGTTAAAGACTATAGGTTATGACAGCACTATTATTAATGCGGCTGAGAGAAGTGCGGGCTATTTTCTTAATAATGGAAAGTGGAATGTTGAAAATTGATATGAGCTATGGTAAAATACTATGTTGTTTATAGCTGCTGCAAAGCCGGCAGTAGCAGAAAGGAAGGCTTATGGTAGGATTAACATTAGTTTCGGAATTAATATTTGAAGCGGTAAAGTTTGTAGTTATGCTTGGACTTTTTGTTCTTGCAGTATTTGCCGGTGGTAAGATTAGAAAAGGATTAGATGCTAAAAAGGCAGCTAAACAGGAGGAAGAATAAAGTGCAGTACAGAGGCGTTAACGAATTAAGAAGATTATATCTTGACTTTTTTGAGAGCAAGGGACATTTAAAGATGAAGAGTTTCTCACTTGTTCCACATAATGATAACAGTCTGCTTATCATTAATTCAGGTATGGCTCCATTAAAGCCATATTTTACAGGTCAGGAAATCCCACCAAGAAGAAGAGTGACTACTTGTCAGAAGTGTATCCGTACAGGTGATATTGAAAATGTTGGTAAGACAGCAAGACACGGTACATTCTTTGAAATGCTTGGTAACTTCTCTTTTGGCGATTATTTTAAGACAGAAGCTATTCATTGGTCTTGGGAGTTCCTTACAGAAGTTGTAGGACTTGATGCCAATAGATTATATCCATCAATATATGAGGAGGATGATGAAGCTTTTGAAATCTGGAATAAACAGATAGGTATTGCACCTGAGAGAATATTCAGATTTGGTAAGGAAGATAATTTCTGGGAACACGGTGCTGGACCTTGCGGTCCATGTTCTGAGATTTATTATGATCGTGGCGAAAAGTATGGCTGCGGAAAGCCAGGCTGTACGGTAGGCTGTGACTGTGACAGATATATGGAAGTATGGAATAACGTATTCTCACAGTTCAATAATGATGGTAAGGGTAACTATACAGACCTTATCCAGAAGAATATTGATACAGGTATGGGTCTCGAAAGACTTGCAGTTGTTGTTCAGGACGTTGACTCTATATTTGATGTTGATACATTACAGGCACTCCGTAATAAGGTATGCGAGATGGCTGGTGTTAAGTATAAGGAAGATGAGAAGCAGGATGTATCTATCCGTGTTATCACAGATCATATACGTTCAGTAACATTTATGGTAAGTGATGGTATTATGCCATCTAATGAAGGCAGAGGCTATGTACTTAGAAGACTTTTAAGAAGAGCGGCAAGACATGGAAGACTTTTAGGGATAGAAGGAAAGTTCTTATCAAAGCTCTGCGAAACAGTTATAGAAGGTTCTAAGGACGGATATCCAGAACTTGAAGAAAAGAAGGAATTCATTACTAAAGTTATATCTGAGGAAGAGGATAAGTTCAATAAGACTATTGACCAGGGATTAAGTATTCTTTCAGATATGGAAAAGGAACTTCAGGAGAAGAACCAGAGCGTTCTTTCTGGGGAAGATGCTTTCAAGCTTTATGATACTTATGGTTTCCCTATTGATCTTACTAAGGAAATCTTAGAAGAAAAGAACATAACTATTGATGAAGACGGCTTCATTAAATGTATGAATGAGCAGCGTGAGAAAGCACGTAAGGCTCGTAAGACAACTAACTATATGGGTGCTGATGCAACTGTATATGATAAGATTGATCCAGCTATCACAAGTGAATTCGTTGGATATGACAAGCTGTCTAATGATTCCAAGGTAACAGTTCTTACAACAGAAGAAGATGTTGTAGAAGCTCTTTCAGAAGGAGATAAGGGAACAGTTATCGTTGATCAGACAGTATTCTATGCAACAATGGGTGGTCAGGAAGGTGATAAAGGTTATATCACAACTTCTGAGGGCGAATTTAAGGTTGATACAACAATCAAGCTTAAAGGCGGCAAGATTGGCCACGTTGGAACTATGACAAAGGGTATGCTCAAAGCTGGCGATACAGTTACTCTTACTGTAGATTCAGAATACAGAGCAGATACATGCAAGAATCATAGTGCAACACACCTTTTACAGAAAGCATTAAGAACTGTACTTGGTAACCATGTTGAACAGAAGGGTTCTTATGTAGATCCTGAAAGATTAAGATTTGACTTTACACATTTCCAGAGTATGACAGAAGAGGAGATTAAGAAGGTCGAAGATATTGTCAATGAAAAGATTGCTGAGGCAATTCCAGTAGAGACAAAAATTATGACAATCGAAGAAGCTAAGAACACAGGTGCTATGGCACTTTTTGGTGAAAAGTATGGTGAGAAGGTAAGAGTTGTATGTATGGGTGACTTCTCTAAGGAGTTCTGTGGTGGTACACATGTTGCCAATACAGCTAACATCAGACTTTTTAAGATTGTATCTGAGTCAGGTGTTGCTGCAGGAGTAAGAAGAATAGAAGCTCTTACGGATAAGGGAGTTCTTAAGTTCTTTAATAACCTTGAAACTCTTGTAAAAGAAGCTTCAATAGCAGCTAAGGCAGAGAGCACACAGCTTGTAAGAAGAATTCATACAATGAATGATGAGATTAAGGCACTTATATCTGAGAATGATAAGCTTAAGGCAGAGCTTGCTAATAATGCTTTAGGTGATGTGACAGATAATGTTGTTGATGTTAAGGGTGTTAAGCTTCTTGCAACTAAGGTAGATAATGTTGATATGAATGAACTTAGAAACCTTGGCGATAAGTTAAAGGGAGAGATTGGTTCAGGTGTTGTACTTGTTGTAAGTGCACTTGCGGCTGATAAGGTTAATATGATAGCGATGGCTACAGATGATGTTGTTGCTAAGGGTGCTCATGCTGGTAATCTTATTAAGTCTGTTGCTTCACTTGTTGGTGGCGGCGGTGGCGGACGTCCTAATATGGCTCAGGCTGGTGGTAAGAATGCTTCTGGTATTGATGAGCTATTAAAGAAGGCACCAGAAGTGCTTGCAGAGCAGCTTTAATTATAATAGTAATAATAACCACTATGATATTGGTTATAATATTAATTTAACAAATTGTGCTAAAATCGCAAAATTTCTGTTGACTTAGGTGATTTCTGTGATATAATATCTGTTGTGCGATTAGGTAAAACCCTATATGTATTGCCCAGCACAATTACGCAACAGAAGGGTGGTCAGGAAAAGGTATGTCAAATGTCATCGTTAAAGAAAACGAGTCTTTAGATAGCGCATTACGCAGATTCAAGAGAAACTGCGCAAAGGCAGGCATTCAGCAGGAAATTCGTAAAAGAGAACATTACGAAAAGCCAAGCGTAAGACGCAAGAAGAAGTCAGAAGCTGCTAGAAAACGTAAGTTCAATTAATTTGATAGCGAAATATTTAATCCCGGTGTATTTTAGAATACATCGGGATTTTTTTGCATATTTTATATATAAGCGTAAGTTGTTATGCTGGGGTAAGATATGGGAAAGTTTAGGTGTGCGAAAGATGTGCGTTCGGTTGTTATGCCGCAGTCTGTTACTATGCCGATTCTTACAGTTATTGGCAATAAGGAAATGTATATAGAGAATTTTAAATCAATAATGGAGTATGAATGTGATAGTGTCAAAGTCATTACAAGGCGTGGAATTGTACACGTTAAGGGAAGTGACCTTGATATAGGATATCTGGATATGGATGAAATATCCATAAAAGGGAGGATTAAAGAGATTACATTTGAGTAATATGGTTAATGGGGTGCTGTGTATAATATGAAACTGGGTATTAAAGATGGATTGAAGCATATTTTTTATATTGAACTGGAAATAAGCGGGGATAGTATAAATACATTTTTTAATATGTGCAGAAAAAAAGATATAATATTTTTTGATGTACAGCATATTAAAGCTGGCAATAATGCTGTGCGTGCCAGGATAGCAAGAAATGATTTCTTTATGATAAAAAATCTTGTTAAGGCGGCAAGGGTGCATATTAAAGTTATCAAAAAGGCTTATCCAAGATATTACATATTTAGATACAGACAGCATTATTCGTTTGCCTACGGGGTGCTTATTGCATTTGTTATAATAAAGCTTCTGGGAATGTTCGTATGGAAAGTGAATTTTAATGGTAATTATGTATACACAGATGAGTATTTGAAAAGTTATATAAAGGATATGAAAGTTTATAATGGAAATATGCTTAAAAATATTGACTGTGCGTATATTGAAGAGTGCATAAGAAATGATCTTGATGTTACATGGGCGAGTGTTGAGATAAAGGGCTCAATGGTTAATGTATACATAAAAGAAAATTATTCTATGAATAAAGAAGCAGTGAAGTCTGTGTATAGTGACGGTGAAGATATAGTAAGCAGTTGTCAGGGTGTTGTTAAGAAGATAATTACAAGAAGTGGTACACCACTAGTAGCCTGCGGTGATGAGGTTCAGGAGGGGCAGGTGTTAGTATCTGGCAGGGTGGCTGTTACTGATGACTCAGGAACGGAGCTGTATCAGGTAGATGTATGTCCTGATGCAGACATTTTAGTTCATACAGTAATTGCTTATGATGATATACTGGAAAGAGAATACGGATACAGACAGTATACCAAGAGGAGATATTCTTCGTTAATTATAGAAAATAACAGCGGCTTAATTAAGCTGACCAAGCCGCACAGGCGGATAGAGCAGTATGATATAATAACGCAGAAATATCCATTGATTGTTGCAGGGGGGATAGATACTGGAATTGTTATTGGGGTAGAGAACAGAAAAGAATATAAAGTTGTGAATGACAGGTATAATGATGTCCAGTTAGAAGATATTCTTAATGAAAGATTACAGATGTATATTTCACATATGGAACAAAAAGGAGTGCAAATAATGGATTGTCGTGTTAATATAGATACAACTGATGACAGAGGAAGCTGTACTGGAGAATTGGAAGTACTTCTTCCGGTTACTAATTGATATACATATTAATAGAAAGAGGATTAATATTAATGAGTGAAGTAGAAGTTGTTATTGATATGCCAGCAGAATACAGCAGTATGGTGTTTGGACAGTTTGATGAATATGCCAAGGCAATAGAGAGTAATCTTAATATAGAATTAATAGCAAGGGACGGAGTTGTGAAGATAATAGGAGCAGAAGCTAATGTTATAAGGGCAAGAGGCGTGCTTGATAATCTTATAGAGCTTGCAAGAAGAGGTAACCAGATAAGCAGACAGAGTGTTGATTATGCAATATCGTTATCATTTGATGATAAGCAGGATACTATGTTAGAGATAGACTCCGATACAGTATGCAGGACTATAGCAGGAAAGCCAATTAAGCCAAAGACATTAGGCCAGAAGAATTATGTAGACCAGATAAGGGATAAAATGATTGTATTTGGAATAGGCCCTGCTGGTACAGGAAAGACATATCTTGCAATGGCAATGGCTATTCAGGCATTTAAGTCTAATGAGGTTAATAAGATAATTCTTACAAGACCAGCGATAGAGGCAGGAGAAAAGCTGGGATTTCTTCCGGGTGATTTACAGAGCAAGGTAGACCCATATCTTCGCCCTTTATATGATGCACTTTTTCAGATTATGGGTGCAGAAAGCTTTAATGCTAATATGGAAAAGGGACTTATAGAGGTAGCACCGCTTGCATATATGCGAGGAAGAACTCTTGATAATGCGTTTATAATATTAGATGAAGCACAGAATACAACGCCTGCACAGATGAAAATGTTCCTTACAAGAATAGGTTTCGGTT
>ERZ836358.3399-NODE-3399-length-10459-cov-3.056132_pt1 | contig 10459 bp, 13 predicted proteins | sample MGYA00519942_ERZ836358 | MGnify/ENA primary metagenome ERZ836358 (study PRJEB31850, sample SAMEA3708798) | human gut metagenome | biome: human gut; feature: human-associated habitat; material: faeces | place: China | collected 2014 ...
CCACTGCATCAAGGTATCATCTTCCAACGTCAGATACCCATGAGCGAAACCACGCGGTATGTACATCTGCTTTCGATTTTCAAAAGACAGCACCGCACTGTATGCGTGGCCGAAGGTTTCTCCCGGGCGCAGATCCACAGCTACATTGAAGATTGAACCATGCAGGCAGGACACCAACTTCGCCTGGGCGTGTTCCCCTTCCTGAAAGTGCAGTCCACGCAGCGTGAACGCTTTCTTGCTGAACCCTTGGTTGATTTGAACCACATGAAATCCCTCTGCCGACACCGACAACCACCCACGAAAATCTTCAAAGCGTTGTGTTTCAATTGTTATCGGCTTTACCATTGCTTTCTGTACTCCCTTGGACTAATGCCTTCTACTTTGCGGAACATCCGGCTAAAGTAGTTCGCATCTCCCATGCCGACCGCAACACCAACTTCATCTACAGTCATATCTGTGAAGCGAAGCAGCTGCTTCGCTCTGGTGATCCGCTTTGAGATCAGATAGTTATTGACTGTTGTTCCGTAAGTCTCTTTGAAGATTTTGGACAGGTAGAACTTGTTGATAAAGAACTTTTCTGCCAACTCTTCCAACATGATTTTCTCCGTATAATGTTCGTCCAGATACTTCTTTACAGCTGCCAGTTCCATTTTCTTCCGGCTTACTATCACGCTCTCTGGATGCCATGACTGTTCCATCAGGAGAGTCAATAGACTTCCCAGCTTCTCATTGATTCGCATATCTCGTATGTAATCGGAAGATGATGCCAAAGCGTAGATATCCGTAAGAAGTGTAGTGAACGGTTTTATATCCGCCGGGTGGAACACAGGACGGCCTCCACGCTCTTTGTACTTCTCATACACAGCTGGAAGAGACGGTGCATAGAAATGGCACCATTGGAGCGACCAGAGATTATCGGATGTAGAATGGCTGTACGCCTTCCGGCAGTCAATGAACACGCAATCGCTTGCTCTCAGTTCATAGTCCACACCTTCGTATTTCAGTTTACCCTTCCCTGATAGAACCACAAAGCACAAAAAGGAAACCAAGTCGGTTCGGGTAGATGTATGTGGATGGATTGCCTGCAGGGAACCTACTTCTTGTAGGTGTAAAAGAGACGTTCTTGCAAAAGTTGATGGAGTATAAAGGATACGGAAGGAACTTACGGAAGAAGACTGTGGGTTAAATAGTTCTTGATCCATTGATCACATCTCCCGTAGATTTCAGAGTCCTTCTTGTTCTTATAATCCTGTACGCATAGATTACCTTGCCACATTCTCTTACAGATCCTCAAATTTTACTTTTCACTTTCCATACAACTTTATAAATGCTCGAAACAAAAATTAAAAATTTACACAACAAAGGATTCACTTTTTTAATTAATGCATTTTTTCCAAACAATACTTCCTTATCATTTACAATACACTTCAAGGTTAATGAAATCGGCTTTCGAATAGCTTGTTTAAACTGATATCGCAGATACCAATCGTAAAACTCATTCATATAAATACATTCTGAAACAATTGTACTTTCAATATTATAGTCTTGAGAATTTGCCAGTTGTTTAGTGACACTATCATCATGAACTTCATAAAACCTTAAACATTTCTGCAAGAACAACTTTTTGGGATGTTTTTGTGCAATTCTAAACCATACGGTAGATTCAGATAAGAAATGACCCTTAACTTCAATATTTTTGAATTCACGCATAATACCTGTTCGAATCATCCCCCATTTCTCTCCTCGTACTCTATATTTAAAGCACATTTCCAAATCATTTGATACCATTCGGTCCGCCGGATATGGATCGCCTATCATATTTCCATCTAAATCCATACAATGTACTCCGACGCCGCAGTATTCTGAACATTCGCCGTCAGGAATAGAATTCCACGCCTTCCAGAAAACCTCCAAGGTTTCTGGAATAACATAATCATCAGAATCAAGAGGCACAAAGAATTCTCCACGTGCTGCATCCACTGCTCGATTTTGCGCAACATGCTTTCCACTGTTGCGCTCAAGAAAAATATACTTTATAGGGAAATTCGCCCGATTAATAATATCTTTTATGACTAGATCTGTATTGTCTGTGCTTCCATCGTTTACAATTATCCACTCAAAGTCACTATATGTTTGTCTTTGTAGGGAGTTGTATACTCTCTCTAGTACCCCCCCCCCGATTATAAACAGGCGTAAATATAGAAAAACTATATTGACTCATATTCTTTTTCTCCTTTTCTTAACCCCATTATCTATCTCTACTCAGGCGTTTTCATGTGCATGTTTCCATTCAATGAATTTACATTTCCAATTAACAAATACTTTTTGTCTAACCTCGATGACAAGTCTGAAAAATCGAAATAGTTAACATCCGATTCAGAACAGGAAAAATTCAGCGATAAAAACAAAGGACTTTTTATCGCTATTATAATACCAAGAATATCGCTTCTTTTTCCTGTTATTCATTTTCACTATACATACTTTCTATTGCCTGTTTGATTTTTTTGTCCAATTGTGATAATCGAATTGCCTTTCAACGCATTCCCTTGCTTTAGAGGAAATCTCTATATACTCATCTTCAGAGAATGACATCGCTCTTCTAATAGCTTTTGCGCAGGAATTAGCATCACATCCTTCAAAAACAACACTATTAACGCCATCTTTCAAATAGTACTTCGTATAATCGCCCACTCTACTTAGTCTAGCAACAACTGCCGGAAGTCCATCCTGCGCATCCGTTGCATGGATCTGAACAGCATCGTACTTTTCTTTTCGGATCAGTTTAAACAACTCTGTGCAATATTTTACAGGGTGCTTCTTCCGCCGCCCTACGTTGAGAATACGTCCACCTAACTGTAGAACTTCTTCTTCATAAAACCCACCTGAATCGCCAGACAGATAGAAATCAAATTGAAACCTGGAACGATCGATGTTCCGAAATATATTCATAATCATGGTTTCTGCACCGCCAAGATTCAGCGCACCCACGATATGCAAAACTTTAGTCTTGTCCATTTCACTCATACTTTGCTTCCTTTGCTAAATATCCCCAATTTGTCAGTTTTCCCTGCTCTGTTTTTCCCTCCAGCAACCCGCCATTAAATTCGTCCTTATAAGACAGTTTCCAGAAGTCTGCTGTTTGAACGGCCTGATTCCATTTGTTTTTATCAAATGGCTTGTTCATTTCGCGAAGCATCCGCCACAATCCGGTCTGGTTGACCGGAATTTGTTCATATTCTTTTCGTATCTCCGGAAAATGTTTACATGCAATAGCAATAATATAGTCAATCAGAAGATACGCCACAAGAGAGTCGTATTTCTCCCAATACCGCGCCATGAAATATCAGGAGCTTTTGCAGGAGTTCCAGTACACACACTCCGGGCTGATCACCTTGGATGAGATTGCCCGGATGAACTCTATTGAGAAACACTTTGTGGATTTCAAGCTGAACATCCTCGCAGACAAGGGATACCAGCTTCCGTTTCTTCCTGAACTCCACAATAATTTTCTGAAAGACTCCTTGAAGAATTGCAACGGAAATGAGGTGACGATGGATTGAACTTCTATTACTGCGATGCCTGTCATTACTGCTTTGAAAGCAAGTCACTTCCTGACCGCTGCCCGGACTGCGGCGCAGCGGAACACGATGAAAAGCCAGCTGTACGTCTGGCAACGGAGAACGAGATAACTGAGCTGCTCCGGATACGAGCAGAGGACAAAGACTGATTGACTGCCCCACTGTGTACACATTCCACAGTGAGGCATTTTTCGTTACAAACTATACGTCAAGGGCCTCCAGCATCAGCCGCATCCCGACTTTCATGCCTTCCTCAAAGGCAGTCTTTTCCCAGGCACAGCACACGCTTCCCTGCCTGTCCATAATTTTCTCCCACAGCGGGATATCTCCGCCGTAGTCATCCACCAAGACATCCATTCCAGCTATACCTCTGAGCCAAGTTTCCAGATTTTTCTCTTTTTGCTTGGCCTCCTTGCCGGCCTCGGTGGTCTGCGGTGCTATGGAATTATTCTCCGTGTAATGCTCGTAGATCAAATCCAGCAGATTCTCGACCGGTGGATAGTACTTTGGCGATGCTCCCTCCAAGTATTTTTCCAGTATTTCTTTCAGTTTTTCTATGACGCTACCATCCTTTCCAACCGTAAGCAATTACATTCTGCTCCCCGGTTAGTATGGATATTAGCATCAGGTTTTGCACATAGCAACTTGTTTTTGCAATTAGTTTCAGCTAACCAGTACATCTAAAAATAACCGTGTGAACTTCTGGAGTTCAGTTTGTCCACACGGCACCTATATTACTTCAACTTTTCAAGGATCTCGTCAGCACTCATGCCACCGGCCAATAGTTTCTTAACCACAGCCTCGGCTTCCGACTTTTTTGCTTCTTCCGCTGCTTTCTGCTCGGCTTTTGCTTTCTTTGCTTCGAGTTTGGCGATTTCCTTTTCGACCTGCTTAATCTCCGCTCTCTGCGGCTTCAGCGATTCACGCATAGACTTGATGTCCGTCTTTAATTCCTCAATCTGAGCGACGGTCTTGGCTACGCCCTCTTCTAAGAGAGCTTTGTCCTTCTGCAGCTTTACAATCTGGGCATCAAAGTCGATTTTTATGCGGTTTTTGCTTCCTTTGGTTCTGGGCATATAACAACTCTCCGTTCAAAAAGTTATCTTTGATTATTAACTGTCCTTGCCACGATTTCTAAATCGCTAATTGTATCTGCATCAATTTTTGCTATCAGCTTTTTGAATTCATCTTCTAGCCTTAATCCAAGGTTATCTACTGAAGAATACGGACCGGCTCCTTGTATTTCACGAATCTGACGGTTCTTTAACAATTCGATATCACTTTCAATTTGTCCTATCTCCAGTGCATAGCGTTCTGATATTTTCATAGCAAACTCCTTCCTTGTTCAAAATATTGTCCTTGTTGCTAGCCACCTTGATGGCATCCTATATTTTTATTAAATCACCATTACTTATCTTTGGCAATAGAGAATGGAAATTTCTCTGCATTCCTGTCTTTCTCCGAAACAATGTACTCCCCGGCAGGCCAGCTCTCGCTTTCCCAGACAAAATCCGAATCATACCGCACAGCCTTGGCAGCTTCACCGCAGAAATCATTATCCACACACCACTGCATCAAGGTATCATCTTCCAACGTCAGATACCCATGAGCGAAACCACGCAGTATGTACATCTGCTTTCGATTTTCAAAAGACAGCACCGCACTGTAAGCATGACCATAGGTTTCCCCCGGGCGCAGATCCACAGCCACATTGAAAATCGAACCATGCAGGCAGGACACCAGCTTCGCCTGTGCGTGTTCCCCTTCCTGAAAATGCATACCACGCAGCGTGAACGCTTTCTTGCTGTATCCCTGGTTGATCTGTCGAACAGTGAAATTTATAGATTGGTCGTATGGCACGGCAAGATATCCTCTGAAGTCTTCAAAGGCCGGGACTGTGAGTATTATTGGCCTTGTCTGTCTTGTATCCATCGTTGCGCCTCTCTATTTATTTTCGTTTCAAACTATATATTTTTTAGGAAAACACAGGGTGTTCTCCCCTGTGTCACCATTGCTTTCTATACTCCCTTGGACTGATGCCTTCCACTTTACGGAACATCCGGCTGAAATAATTTGCATCTCCCATGCCGACCGCAACACCAACTTCATCCACAGTCATGTCCGTAAATCGGAGTAGCTGCTTTGCTCTGGTGATTCTTTTCGAGATCAGATAGTTGTTGACCGTCGTTCCGTAAGTCTCTTTGAAGATTTTGGACAAGTAGAACTTGTTGATAAAGAAGTGCTCAGACAGATCATCCAGTGCGATTTTCTCCGTATAATGCTCGTCCAGATACTCCTTCACGGCTGCCAGTTCCATTCTCTTCCGGCTCACCGTCACGCTCTCCGGATGCCAAGACTGCTCCATCAGCAATGTGAGCAAAGTTCCCAACTTCTCATTGATTCTCATATCCCTGATGTAATCGGATGAAGCTGCCAGATTATAGAGGTCAGTGAGCAACCTGGTAAACGGAGCAACGTCCTCCGGATGGAACACAGGCCGGCCGCCACGCTCTTTGTATTTCTCATATACAGCCGGAAGAGACGGTGCGTAGAAGTGACACCATTGGAGAGACCAGAGATTGTCGGAAGTCGAATGACTGTACGCTTTTCGGCAGTCAATGAACACACAGTCTCCCTGACATAACTTGAACTCTTCCCCCTCATACTTCAGCTCTCCTTCCCCAGACAGAACGATGAAGCAAAGAAACGATACCAAATCCTCTCTTTGAGAAATATGTGGGTGAACAGCCTGCAAAGAGCCGACCTCCTGCAGATGGAGCAGCGATGTTCTGGCAAAGGTTGACGGGGTGTAAATGATTCGGGAGGAGCTTACGGAAGAAGATTGTGGATTGAATAGTTCTTGGTCCATAAGTTGCTCCTTTCCCAGTCACTTTAGATACTTGTAAATCGGCTAGACGGTGACGCTGTATATTTTCCCAACGCTTTTATTTTTAATCAGCTTTCCTTCGTTTTCTTGTATAATCTTTGTAGCATGATCAGCGATTGTTTCTCTTAAATCCCCACTATTAGTATCAATACCCAAAGAAATTATTTCTTCTGCTGTTGCAAAACGATAGCTTTTTGAAGACCATCCCATCAAATTTCTCAAATCACTTTCTTGTTCCGGTGTCGGAAGCAATTCTATAATATCAGCAAGGAGAAGTTCATAACACTGAAAATGTTCTCCCCAATGAAGCTCTGTTATGTGTCTACCACAATAGCGATACGATATACGGTTCCAATTTACAATGCCTTTATCAATTAGTTCTTCTTTGAATTCTCGACTCAGATTATCAATACGCTCACGATTTGCTCCATGATCAAACCGTTTCATAAATTTTCGCAAATACTTATTTTCAATTCTGAGACGATAATCATCTCGTGACGACTCATCAATTGAAATCTTGTCATCATCCTTAACTTGATAACGGTTCTTTAGCTCAATTTTCTCATTTCCCGCAAGCTTGTATACGCCTCCGACTGGCTGATACTTTTCCGTACCTCGTTCGTTTTTCACCAGTAAATACTTGTTGCCAACTTTAATTCTATAAAGATAGGCAAATGAAATGCGGACGAGCGTATCATTTTTAATAAAGTCCCCGCGTTTCAACTTTCTCTGAGAGGTTTTCCAATTTGTAGTGTCTGTGAGATCTTGTAGAGATTTCCAAAAAGCAGGCAATGAAAAGCCAAGTGCTATTCCAGACAAACTACTTCCGGCAGGCCAATTATTGCGTTCAAACAATATTATTACTCCTGCCAAAATTAACGATAATACTCCAAGTACAACTGCTTTGAGAATCTTCACAAAATCACCTCCTGGCTATTGGAATCTCAATCCTTTTTCTTGCCATACATGAACCGTCTTTTACAATATAGCATTCAATATAGTGATTGCCAAAGAAAGAAGTATGTTCCACTATCGTGCGCCCGCGCTCCTCAATTTGGCCTCTTATTTGATTTTTTCTTTCCGCTTCAGGACCTACGTTTTTAACCTTCCAGAGTATTTTATACGGCCATGGACAATCGGTATACTCCATTTTACATCGAATTTCAAAATTATGTGGCAAATAATGTCGCCACATCGATAGGAACTCCCTTATCGGCTTTGGTCTCCACCCATCACCCGAAACCTTGCAAGATACATCACATTGATACACCAATCGCATCGGATACACTTCTTCAATATACTGTTCTCCATCAAAAAAACTACATACAGATTTAGACACAGAAGCGACGGCATAGCTTTCTGCCATCGTCACCTGCTCGCCCCAGTAATCATGGTTAAAGAAGCCATACCATGCCTGAATCGCATCATCCTTTGTGCAGTCCTCACTAAATAAGACTTCCAAATCCTCCAGTTTGCTTTTTAAACGGTTTTTCCAGTTTGTCATTCTTTGATGATCGATATTTCTTGGTGTCAAATCACGACCGTCATCTACTGGTGCTATAACCGATGTACTTATTTCAAGGCGATTTACAATTTCCTGCATCGTATAATAAAACTGTTCGTCTGTCCGTTCGTATGATTGCTGTAATTTTTCATCGCATAGCACTGTTTGAAGCAATCCACTCGGCATGTTTTTCCACGATTTTCTCGATTTGCAAAACATCTTTGATAGCCGGACTATTTTCCTTAACTTACCATTTGAATCATCATTTTGCGACTTAAACCAATCGGTTAACCCCCTGAGTTCTCTCACAGACCAATCCGAACCTGCGTGTTCATAAATCCAGCACTCATTTTCAGAATCATAATGCCGTCTGTAAACAGCAAAATCAATATGATATCCATCTGTGTATTTAATTCTAACACAGCTTGTTTTTACTTCTGGCTCAGCGTTAAATTGTTTTGTTTTTCGTTTTAGTGCATTTGCCACTAAGTTTCTTGTAGCTTGTGCCCCCTTATCTCCCAACACATTTTTGTCAAAGACCACAGCAACATCAATGTCATAATCCCCATCCTCATTCTGAACAACAGTTGACATTGCCACGCTCCCCTGTACGCAAGTCTCGGCAATAGTATATGATGTATTATTTTCGATGTTATATTCTTTTAAATCATCCTTGAGGCGCTGAACATTAAGATCCTTTTTGTTATGTAAGTTATTCTGTTCATCCTGTGACAGAACAACATATGATGTATAAAAAGTATTGAACTTTGATGACAGATCATACATTGTTTTCTTTTCCTCCTCGCCTCGTTTTTACATTCTTGCCCACAGGAACAGTCTTCAGAGGAAGCTTTTCCATACCTCTACGCTTGAAAATCCGCCTTTTTTCTCTTCCCCATAATTGCTTCTTCACATCTCAGCCAATCATAATAGATCGTTGCCTGCTGCTCACCTCGTAGCGGTGTGTGATTATAAGAGCAGCTACCGTGTGGGATAACCACACGGCTTTATTTTGTCGAATGCAGATGCTAATTTGAAAGCATTCGACTTTTGGGTCATATTTTGTTCATTTTGCGTTTTCAGTTTAGTACTAGAGGCCTGGTACCAATAGCCCTTAATATTACTCAAAGGCATTTAAATTACTTCTTAACAACCCTCCACTCTAAATTATATCTTTCACCTATTACTAAGTTTTTGAATGTATGCTCAATTATTCCTGATTTTGGTTTTATAACCTTTGAAATTTTCGGAACCCTATCAACAGAATGTCCATACATATTATATTTGCACTCTAATAATTTAAGACTATTCGCCACTCGAACACAAAGTGTTAAGTTTCTCACCGGAAAAGAATTTGTTAATCCTAAATACTGATGTTCCACGTAATTGCAGCCATCAATAAAAAATTCTGCATCTATTATATATATTTTTTCTTTTTGAGATGCTTCCTCAAGCCTTACTGTATAAGCCTGAAATGCACCGTCAGAAAATTCATCTACGATAAGCTGATTTTTATTTTTTAGAGATTTTGTGATTGTTCCACCTGCGTTCCATGAATAGCGGTCCGTATAATACTGAATTCCGTCTACAAGCATTCGAATATACAATTTTTTGGTATATTTTATAACCGTAGTACTGATATATTCCATACAAAACTCTTGGTTCTCTAATACATATGGGTAAGTAAAATCACCAATTGCATCCGAAGCTCTTACCCAACCTAAGAGGTTAGAGTTTTCTTCACAGTTCCTCAAGGCATTCATTACACAGTTTTTCAACGAAGAAAGATCATCGAAGAAGCTGCACATTTTATTGCTTTTTATATTGCTCTTAAATATTTTATAATCGTCTTGTAAATATTCAGCATCACTGATTTCGTAGTCACCCTTTGCAATTTTATTTGCAATTCCTTTATCACTAAGTATTATGGCAATTGGTTTTTTCCCGATCCGCTTAGCGTACTCATATTCTCTTTGTATATAACTTTTCCCACTTCCATTCTCCCTGCTTCCATATCGGCCACCCAAGATTAATATAAAAACATCGCTGTCACGTATCCATTTTTTTATCACTTCAAACTGTTTCTTATTGTCAGCAGAAAATAATTCCATTCCAGCTGGGATATGACCTGCTTCTAATATTGCTTCTACTGCAGCTTGCCTTTCTAAAATCATATCTGTCCAGGTGGAAGATACGAATACTTGCAATTTTTTCTTCATATATCTTCTCCCCCTTTTGTATAATATTCTACTTTCCATATACTGAAAGCCACGGTCTCCCGTGGCTCTAGTATATCACAAGTCTTCAAATAAATCAGCCTTGTACACGCCTTTTTCTAACATTTTCTTGAAGCTGTCCTTTACGGCTGCAACATCCTCATGATAGGTCATGCCATAGCATGTGTCATTCGTCTTCAAGACTTTCACGGACATTTTTCCCTGCTCTAACAGCTCACCGATGAAGATAGGAATCAGATACTCTGCTTTCAGC
>ERZ836358.3403-NODE-3403-length-10447-cov-2.310431_pt1 | contig 10447 bp, 10 predicted proteins | sample MGYA00519942_ERZ836358 | MGnify/ENA primary metagenome ERZ836358 (study PRJEB31850, sample SAMEA3708798) | human gut metagenome | biome: human gut; feature: human-associated habitat; material: faeces | place: China | collected 2014 ...
CTAAACCATAAAGGTTGTCTGATATTAAAAACAAAATATTTAGATTTAGCTAAATAATAAGCATATTTCTTCGTAAATCTTTTAACAATGATTCCTTCATAAGGCAGTTTTTCTTTAGAATCATTTAAAACCCAAATAAATTTATATTTTCCTGGATAATTTTTTGCTAAATATTCATAAATATACTTTGGTGAATCCGCATAACTTTTACCCATAAAAGTTTCAAACATGATCCAATTTTCTTCAATTGGTTCATTGACATATTTATTACGATATAAATACTTATTAATTTCATTTTTATTTTTTAATATCTTTTTCATCTTATTTTTAGCAAGATGTTTAGCAATTACTTTTTGTGTTTGTTGTAGATCATGATTTCTAGCAAGTTTCACCATTTTTCTTTGATAATGAGACATATTTTTCAATAAATCATCTCTTACATCCTGCATTAAAATAGACATTTGATCAAATCTTTCATCTCTCCAAAAATCATCTTTAGATCGTCTAATTTTCTTAGCAAAGAAATTACTATAATATTTAATCATTTTAGAATCTAAATAATAACGAATTCTACTTTCTTTATCTACTAAAGAAATAGCATACTTATAGACATTAATAAATTCATCAAATTTAGTTTCATCTTTAATTTGCGACAAGGCAGGTGTATTGATTGGATCATTATGTTTTCTTTTTGCATAGAGTGTTTTGTCATTGAAATTTATCTTATGACCATACATAACAAGTCCTTCTACAAAAGGTAAATCACTATAATAAATGAAATCTTCATTAAAACGTAAATGATTTTCTTCAATTAAACTACGTTTAATTAAAATATTTAAAACTGAAATATTTCGAATCCCTTTTTTCGCTCTAATTAATAAATCAATTCTTCTTTGTTCATCACTATCATCTATGTCAGAATAATCTTTTTCTAAGAATTTATGATTACGATCATCATCTTTATCCTTCAAATTTAATTCTTCATTTTTTTCATCACCCATGGTTTCAAAAACTTGTTTTTTAAACCATGTGATCCATCTTCTACCAACAACTAAATCTAAATCTTTTTGCATAGCATCTTGAAGCAAACAAGATAATGTTTGAGGCATAATATAATCATCACTATCAATGAAATAAATATAATCTCCTGTTGCATTTTCTAAACCAAGATTTCTTTTTTTAGCAACGCCTTCTTCTATTGAACAAGGAATAACATTCAAAGATATTTTATCTTTATATGTGTCTACTAATTGTTGAAATTTTTGGTCATCTTGACTTCCCACTAATAATGTTTCAATTTCAACATTTTCTTGTTCACTTAAACTTTCTAAACAATCTTTTAAATATTGATAATATCCTTCATAAGGGACAATCACACTAATTTTCATACAACTCTCCTTTATTATAATTTATCTTTTAAATCATCTTTGATTTTAGTTGTAGAAATACCTTCTGTACGAGGTAAATAAACTACTTCACAATAATCTTTTAAGAAATCAAATTTTCCCTTCCAATCATCGCCCATAACAAACACATCTACATTATATTTTTTTACATCTTCAATTTTTTGTTCCCAACTTGTTTCTGGGATTACCTTGTCTACATATTTAATAGCTTTTAAAATAGCCATACGATCTTGATCACTATGATAAGCTTTCTTACCTTTTTGAGCATTAAAAGCATCACTGCTGACTGCTACAATCAAATAATCTCCTAATTCTTTAGCACGTCTTAAAATATTTAAATGACCAACATGAAACAAATCAAAAGTTCCATATGTGATAACTTTCTTCATCCTATTTCTCCTATCTCTTCATTTTATCTAATAATTTTTCCCAAAAACCAATTTTAGGATTTTGAACAATTCGACTTTCAAATTTTTCATCATTTAATTTTTTCTTTTCTTTTTTCTTTAAACTATTATAAAAATCAACATATTCGGCATACTCATCGCATACTTCTTCAACGTCACCATATTCTTTTAAACGTCCACCTTCAATCCACATAGCCTTTTGACAGAATCCTCTTACTTGTGGCAAAGAGTGAGAAATAAAGATAATTGTTTTTCCTTGATCTTTAAGTTCATTCATTTTATCTAAGCACTTTTGAGCAAATCCTTTATCCCCAACCGATAAAGCTTCATCGACAATGATGATATCAGGATTTAAATAAAGTGAAATTGAAAAACCTAATCTTGATTTCATCCCACTTGAATATTTCTTAACGGGTTGATATAAGAAATCACCAATTTCAGCAAATTCAATAACACCTTCCGTAATTTCTTGAATTCTTTTTCTAGAAAGTCCAAGCAATGCTCCTTTAACATTAATATTTTCAAGCCCTGTAAGTTGCATATCCAATCCTGTATTGATTGCAATTAAAGCTTGTTCTCCATTGATATCCATTGTACCCTCATCAATTTGTGAAATACCTGCTAAAATCAATGATAATGTTGATTTACCCGAACCATTTGTTCCTAAAATTCCTACAACTTCTCCTTTAGGAATTGTAAAAGTAATATCATTTAAAGCATAGAATCTTTGTGTAACTGAGCTTTTTGATTTACCATCATTTTTCTTTTTTAATTTATATATTTTTGAAACATGTTCAAATTTAATTGCATAATCTTCCATTATTACCACCTAAATCATATCAATAAATTTATGTTTAAATTTATACATCATCATACTACCAATTGTAAAAATCACAATGACAAACACCCAAAAGAAAAGCATTTGTTTCCAATAAAATAAGATTCCATGATGATATAAGAAACAATCTCTATAACCACATACAACATAATAAATTGGATTAGCTTTCATAATATATCTTACTGTCATTTGCCACCCATATTTGTGTAAACGTGAAATTGGCCATAAAATTGGTGTTAAATAAAGTAATAAACGCATACACGCTAAAATAAGCTTTCTTGTATCACGAGCTAACATATTTAAAACAGATGTAATCATCGCAAGTGAAATTGTTAAACAAATTGCTGCAAAAAGATAATAAATAAGTTCAAGCCAATAAAGTGAAGGCATGATCCCTTGTGTAAGCAAAAAGACAACCAAGATAGCCATCAAACAAAAATGATTAAACAATTCTTTTCCAACAACTGTAGCTGGTAAAACGGATACCGGAAATTTCATTTTTGTAATGACATTACGTTTAGCATAAATGGCATTGGCACCATTAGTAATACATGGACTAATAAAAAACCATACCACCATCCCACATAACATCCATTGAATAAAAGGAATCTTTCCTACAGCCTTTCTATTCATAATTAAACCAAACACAAAATAATACGTCATAATTTGAATTGCTGGATTAGCAAAATTCCAAAAAACACCTAATCTTGAATCTCGCATATCAGAAAGCAATTCATATTTTGAAATACAATATATACGATACAAATTTGTAAAGTTTTCTTTTAATACATATCGAATACTTTTAAACATACTTACCTCCAAAAAGTAAACCTACTATTACTTTTACATCATACCACTATTTTTTGCAAATAAAAACAAAAAAAAGGAACAATGGCTTTAAATAACCATCATTCCCTAAAAATACTTATTTATTCATCCATGATTCATCACTTGGATCAACTTTCCAAGCTTTTAATTTTTCCATATCTTCATGTTTAATATAGTCATGTTCTTTTGCTACTTCAATTAAAGTATCATAATTTGATAAAGTCACAAATGGACAATGTGCATTTTCAAAATTAACTGTTGCTTTATCTAAACCATAAGTAAAGATAGCAATTAATCCTAAAACTTCACATCCAGCCTCTCTTAAAGCCTCAACACATTCTAAAGAAGAACCACCAGTTGAAATTAAATCTTCAACAACAACAACTTTCATTCCTTCTTTAACAACACCTTCAATACGGTTATTACGTCCATGAGATTTAGCTCCTCCACGAACATACCCCATTGGTAAATCTAAAATATCAGCAGCTAAAGCAGCATGTGCAATCCCAGCAGTAGCTGTTCCCATTAAACATTCTGCATCTGGGAAATTATCTTTTACAAGTTGAGCAAGTCCTTGTTCAACATTTTTTCTTACTTTTGGATAAGATAAAGTTAAACGATTATCACAATTGGTGATTTAATACCACTTGCCCAAGTAAATGGTTCATTCGGTCTTAAAAAGACAGCTTTAATATCTAATAAATCTTTAGCAATAATTTTTTTCATTTCTATTCTCCTTGAAAATCTTGATAAACTTTTTTATATGTCGCCAAAGGATCTTGACTTCCTGTAATTGTTCTACCAACAACAATATAGCTTGAAGTAAGTTCTTTTGCCATAGCTGGTGTTGTTACACGTTTTTGATCATTGACATTATCACTTGCAAGACGGATTCCTGGTGTAACTGTCAAAAATTCTTTTCCTAAATGATCATGAATGATTTTTGATTCTAATGGTGAACATACAACCCCATCTAATCCTGCAGCTTTTGCATTTTCAGCCCATTTTAATACAACATTTTCTAATGGTTCATGAATAAGTAACTGATTATCTAAAACATCTTGATCTAAAGATGTTAAGCATGTTACAGCAATACATAATGGTCTTTTACCACTTGTTTTGCCTTCTTCTAATCCTTCAATAGCAGCTTTCATCATTTCAATACCACCTGAAGCATGAACATTAACCATATCGACATCTAACTTAGCAAGTTGTCTCATGGCACTTTTTACAGTATTTGGAATATCATGTAATTTTAAATCTAAAAAGATTTTATGTCCCATTTCTTTAATCATTTTAATGATTTCAATTCCTTCTCCATAAAACAATTCCATCCCTACTTTTACATAAAGACTTTCTCCCTCAAATTGTTTTAAGAAGTTTTCAACGTCACTTTTTGTCTTAAAATCAAGAGCAATACAAATTCTACTTTCGTTCATAAAAACCTCCTTATTATTCTTTTACTATTATACCAAAATTACTACCTCTATTCTACACGATTTATTTATTTTTTTGATATTCTTCTAGTAAATGTAAAACTAACTTTTCAAATGTCCAATTATAATTTATTGCTGTCACAACAGCTTTTAAACAAAGTGTTGAATTATTTTTTAATTTTGATAATATTTGATCCATTTGTAAAGATGCAACGTTTGAAAAAACAACAACCGCTGGTTCTAAATTATTCTTTTTTGTTTTTTTAATCTTTTTATTTAAAATATCTTTAACTTTATTTTGTGTCATCTGTTCATTCAATAAAATTATTTCAATGTTCATCAACAAACATAATTGTTTTAATGATTCATAATTTTGAATCTTTTCCTTACGATAAATAATGAGCTTTGCGTTCATAAATTCTCCTTTATATACAAAAAAACAGCTATAAAAGCTGTTTTTCTTATTAACCAAGTCTGTTGTAGTATTCAACGATTAATGATTCATTGATTTCTGAGTTTAATTCAGATCTTTCAGGTAAACGAGTTAATTTACCAGTTAATTTATTAGTATCAACTTCAACGAAAGCTGGAGTTGCAACTTTGTTTTCTAAAGCTTCTTTAATAACTGCTAAATTTAATGATCTTTCTCTTACTTCGATAACATCTCCAACATTTACTCTGTATGATGGGATATCAGTTTTATGACCATGGTTTACTAATTGTCTAGCTTGTCTTCTTGTAGAAGCAAAACCTAATCTATAAACAACATTGTCTAATCTTCTTTCTAATAAGCATAAGAAGTTGTAACCATGGATACCTTCCATTTTACCTGCTTGATTAAATGTGTTGTGGAATTGTTTTTCATTAACTCCATACATATGTCTTACTTTTTGTTTTTCTGCTAATTGTAATCCATATTCAGTTTGTTTTTTTCTTTTTTGTCCATGTTGACCTGGAGCATAAGCTCTTCTGTTTAATTCTTTCCCGTTTTCTAAGATTGAGAATCCTAAACGACGAGAGATTTTCCATTGTGGTCCTGTATAACGTGCCATAAATTTTCCTCCGTATATTGTTTTATTTGCATAAAGCAATAACATTGCATAGATCAATTAATAAGTGTTAATATTAAGCATTTCCCATTGCAGCCAGGTACTTTGCAATCATTTGATATTAACGCATTTTTTAATCCTCTATGTGCTGCTATTCATTTACTGCCTTGTCATCATACTATATATTTATAACAATGTCAAACATTATTTTCCTTCATTAATTCATTATTTTTTATTAATTTTACATATTGGATGACGAATCACTGTTTTCCATTTTTCCGGAGCAATTTTTCTTGCATCTGATAAATAAATTTCATGATGCAATCTTGATTTACTAAAATCATTTTGATAACCCTTTTCTTGAAGAAATTGATTCATTATTTCCACTGTATTTATTTCATCATCAAAAGATCCTTGATGCATCATTTGCACACATAATCCTTCTTCAAAGGTAAAAAATTCCGCTTTTGAACAATCTATCTTCTTTTTAATAGATGCTCTTTTTACTGCCCAATCAAAATCTTTTTTTGTAATAAAGTCAGGAAGTCTTATGACTGAAATCCAGTTAAAATTTTCTTTATGTAAATAATCAATATTTTCTACATTTTCTTGCCACCAAAAACCTTCAAGTGGCGGTACAACATATTGGTAAAAGCCTTTAATTTGATAATCTGTTTTATAACTCATTTTTAAAGTATACGCCACTGCATAAAGTACCTGAATGGCTTGTTGATAACTTCCATCTTCTTCATTAGGATTGCCTTTTCCTCTTACTGCGATATAATTGAATGAAGGTATATTAATAATTTCCGGTTTATTTTTAGGCCTATAATATTCTTTATATTCTTTTTTTAAATCAAAAATCATCTTTCTTTTCTCCTAAACAATAGGTATTTGAATTTCTGTAAGCCACTCATCAACTGATTCTTTATTCCAAATACCATCAATATAACATTCTCTTGATCGTCCCGATACTTGATAACCATTATCCTCTACATATTTCATAAGAAAACTATACGCCACACCAATTTCATCATAAGCTCCTTTATAAAAGATACTTAATACCTTTGTTTCTGGTATCTTTTTAAACATAATTCGTGCACTTTCTTCGCCCATACATTCCATTGCTTCATTATGTCGAATCCAAATATCACTTTCTTTATGTTCATTATCCAAATATTCACAAAATTCATATGGTGGATTTTTACATTTTACATGTGGATTCAATTCCTTGCATTCTTTTTTTAAGCTTGGAATAATTTTCATCATATCCGAATAACTTTTTACCTTTACTTCACTATAATAGACAATTGTTTCAGGTATCATTTTTTCTATTACTTGATATTGTATTTCATTATCATCCAAAAGATGATGAATCATCAAAAGACGGCTTTCAATTTCTTCCTTTTGACTTTCTAATACTTTTGATTTAGAAATAAGTACTTTCTTTAGATTAGTACCTTGATTAATTGCTTGTATTTCTTCAATTGTTAGCCCTAATTGACGATACGACTTAATTCGTGCTGCCTCTTTTAGTTGACTTGTTTCATAAAAACGATACCCTGTTTGTTCATCTACTTTTCGCGGAATCAAAAGACCTCTTTTTTCATAAAAACGAAGTGCTTTGATTGTTAAATGAGACAACTTTGAAAATTCTCCGATTTTTAACATGATTTGATTCTCCTTTTCTCTTTCAAATTATGAATTGTCCCCTAAGGGGAGAGTCAACAATTTTCTATGATTAAAAAATACGGAGTGGTGTTCACTCCGTCATTTTATTACTTTTAATCATTTTCTTTTATCCAACCAAAATGTACACAAGCATTATAAATACCATCTTGATCACATGGTGTTGTTACATAAGTCGCTTTTTCTTTTAATTCATCGATAGCATTTCCCATCGCAATACTTGTCCATTCATCTCTAAACATGCTTAAATCATTTTTTTCATCACCAAAAACAACCACATCTTTATAGTCACCGTTAAAATGGTCAACCATCATTTTAATACCAACTGATTTATCTCCTGGTTCCACAAATAAATATTCTTTATGAAAACGACACCAAGGAAGTTCTTTTAAAGTTTCAAGCTTTTGTTCTTCAGAAGCAAAACACGCCACATAAACTTTATAAATTTGTTCATAATTTCTAGGATCAAGTCCTTCTACAACTTCAGTATCCATATAAACATCATGAGTAAAATCATAGAAGCGAGAATCAGGTGCTAATCTTCTTGTTTTATTATCAGGTGATATAGCCCAAATAAAGTTCTTTTCTTTACATTCATTTATAAGATTTAAACATTTTTGATAATCAAGGGGCTTAATCGTAATTAATTCATTATTAATGGTAATTCCATTGCCACCATCACTGACCATATTTTCAAAGCCAAGTTCTTTCATATGATCTACAGCCATAGCATAGCTTCTTCCTGTAGCTATTGCTACAAAATGCCCTTGTTCTTTTAACATGCGAATTGCTTTTTTTGCGGATTCAGGAATATATTGTTTTCCTGGTGTTCCCACTGCCAGTGTTCCATCAATATCAAAAAAGAAAAATTTTCTGTTCATAACTAACTCCTTATAAATACTTATCTAATTCCGTTTCTACTATTTGATTGATTTTTACCTTTGGATGATCGATAAGTTTTCCTCTTGAAAATACTTTTTCAACATGTCTTAGCGCTTTTAAATCATCTAAAGGATTTTCACTTACAACAATCATATCGGCATCTTTTCCTACATCAATACTTCCTGTTATTTCTTCTAAACCTGCGTATTTAGCAGCCAATGATGTTGCGCTATAAATTGCAAACTGATTAGAAACTCCAATGTATTTATGAAAGTAGTAAAGTTCTCGCCAAAAATCATATTGACTGACCCAAGGACACCCTACATCATTTCCTAAAACAACTGGTATATCATTTTCTAATGCTTGCTTTGCACAATCAATAATACCATTAAAAACTACCTCACCATTATATTTTTCTATTTCTGAAACATGAGAAACACTTGGATCAAATAAAGCAAAAGGTAATGCTGGAGAAATCGTTGTACATAAGAATGCCTTTTTTTCTTTAAATAAATTAATCATTTCTTGATCAAGCTTTGCTCCATGTTCAATAGAATCTACCCCATTTTCTAAAGCTACTTTTACTCCTTCAGGTGATTCAACATGAGCTGCCACTTTATAACCTAAAGAATGCGCTTTGTCACATACTGCTTTAACCATTTCTGGAGCCATCTTAAGTTCCCCAGGAACACCTTTTTCTTTAGCATCTAAAACACCGCCTGTAATCATTAACTTAATTAAGTCTACTTTTTCATTTTTAGCCTTATCAACTAAAGCAAGTGCTTCATCAATCGTAGAAGCTGCAATTGCGACCGAACCTGCCATATGGCCATGAGGTACAGAAATTCCTTCATTACTAGCAACAATTCTTGGTCCTACAACTTTTCCACTTAAAATTTCATCTCTTAATTTTGAATCAAAATGAGAAATACCGCCTACAGTACGAATCGTTGTAACACCACTTAATAGTTCTGTTTTAGCAAAATTAGAAACAACCTTATAAGTTGTTTTTCTAGATAAAGCTGTAGACATCAACATTTTAACTGTCTTTTCATTATCTTTTTGTTTCTTTTGTGGTTTCCCATTTCCGGCAAGATGGACATGCATATTGATCAGTCCTGGCAAAATATATTTTCCTTGTAAATCAATAATTTGATAAGATTTATCTAAATTACGATAAGGTTCAATAGCCACAATTTTTTCATTTTCAATAAAAATTGCTTTCCCTGTTTCTACTTCCATATCCTGATGACCATTTAAAATTTTTCCATTAATTAATGCATACTTCATAACCATTCCTTCTTTCCTATATATTCATTATAAAAGAATACATAAAAAAAATCACTCCTAAGAGTGATTAATGATTAAGGTCTTAAACCAAGTCCACCTTCTAATGTAAGTGTTTCTCCTGTCATATATTTAAAATCAGGATTAGCAAGTTGTACACAGACACGTCCAATTTCTAATTCATTATTTCCAAAATGTCCCATTGGTGGTGTTTTAACATTTGCTTTGAAGGCTTCTGGATATGCTTTTTCAAATTGTTCTAATTGTGCTGTCCAAGCTAAAGGACATACCACATTGACATTGATTCCATCTTTTGCCCATTCATTAGCAGCTACACGTGTTAATCCACGGATTCCTTCTTTGGCAGCAGCATATGAACATTGTCCATAGTTTCCAAATAATCCTGCTCCAGAAGCAAAGTTGACAACTGATCCTTTTGTTTCTTTTAAATATGGATAACATGCTTTCATATAATAGAAGGCTGCATAGAGTCCTGAATACATTGCTAGATCAAATTGTTCTGTTGTATGATCAGCTAATGTTACTCCTGATGCTGATGCTTGCGCATTATTGATCAAAACATCGATTCTTCCATAAGTATCCATTGCTTGTTTAACAACATTGT
>ERZ836358.3404-NODE-3404-length-10444-cov-5.292810_pt1 | contig 10444 bp, 7 predicted proteins | sample MGYA00519942_ERZ836358 | MGnify/ENA primary metagenome ERZ836358 (study PRJEB31850, sample SAMEA3708798) | human gut metagenome | biome: human gut; feature: human-associated habitat; material: faeces | place: China | collected 2014 ...
GACCTTATCGACGAAGCAGCCGGACATGGATTCCTTGTGCGCGGCACATCTTTTGACCATTGCAGCGGCAACACCTTGAAAGACCGCATCGGTCTGCGCACCATGCTGGACGCAGTAGAAAACAATCGGATTGAAGCCGTGATAGTGCGCGACTTAGAACAAATCAGTCGCAACAGTTACATACTGGTGGGTGTCATTGAGATACTGCGCCAGAATGATGTATACCTCATCACCACCGAATGTGACTTGAATACCGAACTCATCAACAGCGGTCTTGAACGCTTTGTCGGTGACCGCTTCACGCGGGCTTCGTTCGGAAAGCCTCGCTTTGATGTTTGTCTCCCTCTGATGGATCAATTCTGAGGTGCGCCCATGAAAGAATACAAAGTATGGGCGTTCGCCCGCAGTGCCGCACCGAACCTACCTGCATTGGAAGAACAGCTTGCCGATGTCATGCGCGAAGCCGACCGGCGCGGTTACATCATTGTCAACTCCTGCATGGAGCAGAAGCACGGCACTGAATTTTGGCGTCCGGCCTTGTTCTCCATGCTCACTGCCATACAGCAGGGTCGCGTCAATGCCGTCATGGTGCAGAGCCTTGACCGTTTGAGCCACGACATTCCAACCTTGTACCGCATCCTGCGCTTTTTGCAGAACCACGGCGCTGTGCTGATTACGACCGAAACCAATCTGCAATATGAACTCTATCTAACGGGGGTGGAGAACAGACTATTGAGCCGCCCTAAGAAAAGAAAGCCTGTATGGGTATGTGAGGAATGCGAAGATGGAAATTCTTGAAATAAAAAGGGGAAAGAGCGGCGTACAGAGCATCGTTGCTCGCTGCGGCGAGTACACCGTCGAACTGACCTTTTGCGAAAACTGTGAAACGGACGTTATGATTCCTATTAAAGAGCTGATTATGTCTGCATACGATCTGCGCAAGCAAAGAGAAGAACAGGGTAATAGGTAGAAGTGTGGCCGGGTTTGGCGACGGTTCTTCTCCGTTTTGGTGAATAGCTTTCCTTATTATAATAGAGTATTGTTTGTGTTGCGAAAATGCACCAACCATTTCCGCAACATGAACAGCGAGGTGAAACTTATGATATGCGTAGATCAGAATGGGCAAGCCGTTGAAATCTCGGTGGCTGACCAGATGTGGCTGGACGATGCCTACTTTAAGGAAAAGCAACTGCGGTTAGGTACAGATGCCCCGCGTGCTGCATTGGCCTATCGGGTATCCACAAAAGGACAGGTAGACCATGACGATATCCCGATGCAGAAAATTGACTGCCGTAAGTTTGCACAGAAACAAGGATGGCGGGTAGTAAAAGAGGCCGCTGAAAAAGGTGTCTCTGGTTCTAAGGTGTCGGCTTCAAAACGTGATGCCATCCAGCAACTGAAGGAAGAAGCCGCCAACGGCAAATTTGACATTCTGCTGGTCTATATGTTTGACCGCCTTGGACGAATCGAAAGCGAAACACCCTTTGTGCTGGAATGGTTCGTCCAGCATGGAATCGAAATGTGGAGTACCCACGAGGGGCAACAGAAAATCGAGACACATGGCGATAAGCTGATGAACTATATCCGCTTTTGGCAGGCGGCAGGGGAGTCGGAGAAAACATCCATCCGAACCCGCGACAGAATCCGACAAATCGTGTCCAGTGGACATTATACAGGTGGTTTTGTGTGCTATGGATACCAGCTGGCAGACCAAGGCAGACGGAACAAGCGAGATAAACCGGTCATGGATTTAATTGTCAACGAGGAAGAAGCTGCTTGGGTGCGTGAACTGTTTTACAAGGTGGTTCACGAAGGAGCCAGCGGATATGCGCTGGCCGAGATGTTGAACAACAGGGGATTACGAACCCGCGCCGGGGCAAAATTCCAATCGAGCAACATACTCCGCATTATTCGCCACGAGGGATATACAGGTTACATCATTACGAAAAATGCCCGCTCGGAATACATCCCGGAATTACAGATCATCGACCAAGATACATTCGAGAAAGCCAATGATATTATCAGCCAACGCAGCGCAAAGACGGCGCAAGACAGACGAATCGCCCACACCAGCCAGAACCCAACGCTGCTGGCGGGCATCGTCTACTGTGCCCACTGCGGAGCGAAGATGTCCGGCTTTATGCACACAGACCGCTACAATCTGGCGGATGGCAGCATCCGCGAAAAAGTCCAGCCCAAATATAACTGCTTTCAGCGCGGTCAGCGGAACAAAGGCGGCAGAGACTGCGATGGACAGGCATTATATCTTGCGGAGAGGGTAGATGCTATCGTTCTGCAGGCAGTATCAAAGATATTTGAGCAGATTAGAGATACACCGTACTCAAGGATGGCAGAAAACCGAATAAGGCAGGAATCAGATCTACAAAAATCTAAACGTGCTTCGGTAGAAAAGAAAATTAAAACTGCACAGCATGCCTTGGAACGCTTTGAGGGTGAGATTCTAAAATGCCTTGACGGAACGAGCAATTTTACAGAAGATATGATTGCCAAGCAAATTCGTCGATACCAGCAGGAATTGGATGATGCCAAGGCTGAATATGCCGAACTCCGAAATGCGAGGTTAAACGAAGCGGCTGAGATTCGGAAACTACGTACTTACTACGACGATTTCAGAGGTTGGGCAGAAGAATTTGATGCTGCCCCGCTGGAAATGAAGCGGATGATACTGAGCCATCTGATTGATAGGGTAGAGGTTGGAAGAAAATACCAAGTTACTATAAAACTGAACATGGAATATCAACAGTTTCTGGATTGCTCACTAGATACAGACTGCAGTGCAGAAATCGGTGCATAACAGAAAAGGCGGACTGTTCAAGGTTTGTATCACAGTGGACAGTCCGCTTTTTGTGCTATGGACGGCACTATTGCAAAAAGTAAAGAAACAGCGTATAATAAAGGCAAGGAAAGGAGGCGCTTATCCCATGCAGCAGGAAGAAAATTATTTGGCGCAGAGTATATCCCAAGTGGATGCCGATGCCCGCTACGATGAGGGTGTTAAGCGTCTGCTTGCCAACAAAAGCATTCTGGCCGTTATTATGAAGGAGTGCGTTCCGGAATATCGAGGCTGTACGGTGCGAGAGATTGCGGAGAAGTATATCGAAGGTGAACCGCAGATTGGCGCTGTCGGCGTGGATGCCGATGAAACCAACCGTAATATCTCGGCTACAATCCACGGTGCGAACACGGAAGATGTGACGCTGACAGAGGGTACAATCCGCTACGATGTCCGTTTTTATGCCACAGCACCAAGCGAGGACGGACTGATTGGGCTGATTCTGAATGTGGAGGCGCAGAACCGCTATAATGCGGGATACCCGCTGTTGAAACGTGCAATTTACTATTGCAGCCGTATGATTTCGGCACAGTATGGCACAGAATTTACCAAAGGTGAGTACGGAAAAATCAAGAAAGTGTACTCGATTTGGGTATGTATGAACCCGCCGAAAAACCGCAGAAACACGATTACGCAGTATTCTATACAGGAAAAGCATATCATTGGTGAGGCGGTTGAGCAAGTCAGGAACTACGATCTTATGAGCGCTGTAATGATTTGCTTGGGCGATGAGGATGACAAAAACTATGGCGGGCTGCTGAAATTCTTGGAAGTGCTGCTTTCAGAAGAAAAGAGCCCCGAAACGAAGAAAGAGATATTGGAAACGGAATTTGATGTTCCGATGACACAAACGCTTGAAAGTGAGGTGCGCAGAATGTGCAATTTGAGCCAAGGTGTTATGGAAAAGGGCGTTGCGAAAGGAATTGGCATCGGTGAAGAGAGGGGCGAAAACAAAGCAACTCTCAATGCGATTCGTAACGTGATGAACAGCTTTAAAGTGTCTGCCGATGCAGCAATGGATGCGTTGCATATTCCTGAAGCAGATCGCGCCAAATACAGAGCCATGCTCCAAAGTTAAAAAGAAAATTGAAAGCCGGTTGCAATGCAAAATGCAAAGCAACCGGCTTTTGCTTAATATATCGCGCATGATAAGAAGCTCTTAATGGAAAAGTAACCAACAGATGTCAAATATGTGGTATAATAAAGATATGCAACAAAAGAGTGATTGGAAACGATAATGAAATTTGTGAGGTGACTTTACCATGTTAGAGGTATGTGCGTCAAAAATAGGTGATATAATACTTTCTGTGCTTGAAAGCAAAATGGAGAATAAGTTAGACGAGGTCAAAAAAGCAAAAATTATATCCGATACAAGAAAAAGCATCTGTGAATTTGAAGAAAAGTATTTACAAAATCATGATGGAACCGTACTGACATCGCGGGAGTTTGGCGAATATTTACAATATAGTAAACCAATAGAAGAAATTTTCTCAACAATTTGGGATACGAGTACAGAGATTGCAGGAACTACTGAAATAGTCGAAAAACTATCGACACAGTGTATAGAATCAATAAAGGAGAAAGGACGAACAATACCACCAACGGAGAACCATCTGATCAAACATTTTTTTGAAGCCTCGGTAGAGATTGTCTCGAAGATGGCTAGAGAAGCAATCACTCCGGGCGAGCGCATGACGCAAATGCAAATAAAGGACCTCAGAAATGATATGGATGGAAAACTTGCGGGTATACAAGCACAGCTAAATCAAAGAGAAAGGCTATCGCCGGAAGAAGAAAAAAGCATATTTGATGCATTGTATACGATACTGTGTAGTGGTGAAGTACACCAGATACAGAAATTAGTGCCACTATTTCAAAAGAAGAGTGACTCGATTGAACGGGCACTATCAGTATTAATTCAACTTATGGCAGGAGAAGGCAATTCTCCGGAAGTGATAGTTGAAAGCATACAAAAAATCGAAAACTGTTATGTCCGCAATATAGTGATAAGGTTTATTATTGCATACGGCTTCTTATGGAAAGAGGTCGTAGGTGAAATTTCTAGCAGCAGCGTAGATCTCAAGTTTAAGAAAATCGCCGGAGACTTGTATACTGAAAATTGGGATAAGATTTTTGAATTGAAAAGGGATGAGAAAGAATATCGAGTAGTATTATTGGTTAAAAAAGAATACAGGGAAGAAATATGGTTGGGAAAGAGGATTCTCTTTTGGTATCTAAATAGATTTAGAGATAAATGTGTGATAGGATTGGACGACGATTTGTTTACACAGCCTATTACAATCTATGATGAAATGCTTTTAGCGTGGGGAAAAACTCACCTATATGGTGGTGAAGATAAAGAGGGGAAAACTAAGAAAGGGATAGAAAATCTGCTAAGACGCAAATCCATTGTGGAGAATTTGGGGATACAGTCTCAACTACTGTACTGGGAAATCCTTTTTGAAATATGCATGGAAAATGGGGACAAAGAGACAGTTGTACACTACTTACCGCAGATCCCTGATCAAATTAAGGAAAGTAAAACTATTAAGGAAGCAAAATTTTTTGTTCAAATTCTTGACGAAAATGTAAATGAACAGGAATTAGTAAGATTTTGTATTAGCATTGATGATGCGTCGGAATTAGAGCTCTATTGTGCAGGAAAAGATGCAGAGTTCGTTATAAAGTTTTACGAAAAATATGGAGTACTTTTTGAAAATAATTACGGCTTATTTGAAGAGTATGTTCTTGCATGCAAAAGGAAAAATCGGTGCACAGATGATTTGATCCGCATGGTAGAAGAACAGAAAGATCGTTACAAAAACAGAATAGAATATTGGAATTTGTATTCTACACTGGGAGAGAAAGTTGATTTTGTCGATTTGTGTAAACAAGTTAAAGAGGGAAAAGTTGTAGGGCAAATAAGAGGAGGAATAGAGTTTGCGCATAAGCTGCTCAACAATAAATATATATTGGAAGCAAGACAAATATGTGAGATGATGGCAGCGACTGCGCAGTATAGCAACGAGTATAAAGTGCTTTTGGGAAGACTGTTAATAGCAGAAAACAAATATATTGAGGCACTGGATATTCTGAAAGCAGTTGAGGAAGACGGCTGCATAAAGCCTTTTGTTATCGAGAAAATACTACAATTATCAATTGTATGTAAGCGACGCATCGATAGGCAGACGATAATCAATGTCCAAAATGTGGACACTGCATATGCGTGGGCATTTTTGGCACAGTATTACATTGACATAAATAAAAAAGATGAGGCGATGAAGGCAATCACGAAGGCATTGCTGAGAGCAACGGAAAATGATGGAACAATTTATGGACAATATTTTTCAATGCATGCGCAGCTTTGCGGAGAAAGAGAGGAAAAGTGCAATGGGCTGATTCAAGAAAATACATCAGCCGTTTTATGCGAAGAAGAAACTGGAAACAAATATGTGGTTTGTGTTTATGCCGAAGCACTCATACCGAACAGAAACGGATTGAAACAGCCGTATACTTGGGAAAATGCATTTCATATGACGGTGTCAGATGCCGTAGAAAAAAATCTCTATTTGCAAAAGAAAGGAGACAAGATAACGATTGGGAAGAAGACTTATGTGGTAGAAAGCGTAGTGCCGGTAGACTACTTCTTGCTTCAAAAGGCAATGAACAAAAGTTTAGAACAGGGAATCGCATATAAAATAGAAATCCCTACATTAGAAAATGGAAGAACAAATATAGATGCGTTTTTTGACGAGATTAAGAAGTATACGCCGGAGAAGAACGATTTATTAGAGGAATATAGAAAAATGGATAAAGTGCCATTACCGCTATATGCGCTAAGGCAATCAGTAACGATTCCCTATGGGCAATTTGTTCATATCGCATTTCGAGATTCTATGATAGTTATACGTTCGGATTCACATCTTTCGATAACAGCAACGAAAAATACGAGATATGTATTGAGTTTTTCGGCGGCAATTTTCTTTATGCAAGCTGGAATTACAGCGGAGGATTTAATACAAAATAATGTTTACATTCCAGAGTCATTACATGAATCATTAGATATGGAGTGGTCAAAGACGCTTCAGGACAAATCAAGGGAAAAAATAGCGACAATGATGTTTGACCAAGGACAACCAATTATACATGAAGAAAGTGACAAAGAAAAACGCTATTTTATCCAGGAAGCAGGAAAAAGAAAAAGTGAAAGCGAAAAACTAAAATTTATAAAAAATAACAAGTCGATAAATATAACTGGTAGGGATGATATACAGTTGCAAGATCTTTTTGGAATTTGTGACTATGATGCACTTTCAATTGCGGTGCATCAAAATTTTACGCTGGTTGCATTTGAGCCCTTACTAATAGCTATGTCACAGAAAGAATTATTGGATTTTCAATGCACCGGTATTGTGGATTTCTTATGTGTAACAGATTTTCCATTGGATAAAACACTAAAAGTAATCTGCTTTATGGCAAAGTGTAAATTTGAAAAGATATTGTCCGATGAGATTATATCTGTACTGATACAAAAATTTGATGAAGTAGAATCTGATGAAGAACGTGAAAAATGCATGACACTATGGTTTGAATTCTTCGATGTTCTTGATAAGAAAGAAGATGAGAGCGAATATAAAGGCTTGTTTGTTCAAAATGTACTTATTGCACTGCAAGCATATTTGAGGAAAGGTGGATCAGAACAAGAGATAAGAAATCTAACAAGAAAACCAATGATTAAAGTTGCAATATGTTTGTTGTATAATTCAAAGTGTATTGATTTGCAATATGATGAGAAAAGGGTACTACCAACGACCGAACAAGAAATGGGAAAGAATGGCTAAAGAGCGAATGGTGGATGATGTGTAAAAAGATTTAAAGCACAAAGACACCAGCATAATAACCATGAGTACGCGCAACTAAGGAGAGCAACTGACTCTTAATCAGTGGGTCCTGGGTTCGAGTCCCCGATGGTGCACCATAAACGCCTTGCATTAAGTTGCAGGGTGTTTTTTTATTGCCTTTTTTTCGGGATGTTGCGGCCTTAAGGTGCACCATCGGGGACTCGAACAGCCCGGGCCCCGCGTCCGCGTACCGCGGGGCAAAAACAGTCCTGCGGACTGTTTTTAGGGCGCGGGAGAGTCCCCGATTCAATGGCAGCATGATGGGGATGGGGGTAGAGAAAAGAGTGGTCGACCCCCCATTCAATACGGTACTATAAAACGGCAGGCGTATTTAGCGCCTGCCGCTTGCTTTTCATCGGGGAGATATTCTCGATAGCGTTTTATAAAGAACTACGATTAAATAAACTGGAAGTTATCGGTTTTTTACTTCCAATGCTTTAGCGTAGGAACTAAAGACTCCATATGTGCCCTGACTTTCTCGGCAGGCCAATTCTCATTTGCCATATGTTCTACACAAAAATCAATAAGCTGTTCTTTGCTCTCGTATGTGAATTTACCATCACTGTAACACCATTTACAGTAATCTTCATTAAATTCGCCATCTGGTTCTTTGCTAAGTGTTTCATCGTCAAGAGGCATTCCGCAGCATTGGCAAATAAGCTGTCTCGGAGTTCCTAACAATGTATTGATAGATACGTCGAACAATTTTGAAAGCTGTTTTAAGGTTTCTGTATTTGGGATTGTTTCACCCGCTTCCCAACGAGAAACTGCCTGACGAGTTACAAATACCTTTTCAGCTAGTTCTTCCTGAGAAAGATTGCTTTTGTTTCTCAGACCGAGTATCACATCTTTTGTTTCCATTTATATCACCACCTTGATTTAATTATAATGATTCGCACCGGCAAACACAAGCAACTGGCTGTTGCCCTAAATCTGCAAAAATTTTATTTTGGTTTCAAAACTATAGTACAATCTTTTTCATCGATGGATTCATCAAACCCCTCGCTTTGGATTTCAAAGCCTTATGAAATGATTCGCTTCCTCCATACATATGGACACTATCATAACTTCCGATTTACCTAATTGTATCATATGGCGTATTGCTTTACAAGCAGCGTGAAATTTCAAGGACAGTTTTTGATTGCCGACGGCATTAAGGGGCGCGGCTATCCCATGGGTGGGAGGCTGCGCGGGCGGAGCAGAGCCCCGCCCCTACGGCGCGGTGGAAGATTCAGTTGCAGCAAAGGTAACGTTGTGCGGGCGAACAATGTTCGCCCCTACATGGCGGTGCAAAACCAAGGCATTGTTGTCCCTACAACGGAAATCCCCCACTCCATTCAGTATAATGGGAGCGTAAACGACCGATACTGAAAGGACAGGGGGACTTTTTATGAAAATTATTTTTTACGGGGCGCGGGAGTATGACCATTATTACTTTGATGTGCTGGCGGCTGACCCGGAATATGGCTGTGAGATCAGGTTTTTAACGGCGAATCTCGATGCGGATACCGCGCCGCTGGCCCGGGGCGGGGACGCGGTGTGCGCGTTTGTCAATGCGGATTGCTCGGCGGCGGTGCTGGAAAGGCTGGCGCAGGTGGGTATCCGCTGCCTGCTGCTGCGCTGCGCGGGGTACAATCATGTGGATCTGCCGGCGGCACAGCGGTGCGGCATCACGGTGCTGCGGGTGCCGGGCTACAGCCCCGAGGCAGTGGCCGAGCACGCCATGGCGCTGGCGCTGGCCGCGAACCGCCGCATCTGCAAGGCGTATATCAAGGTGCGCAACAACAATTTTTCGCTTGATGGGCTGCTGGGGTACAACCTGTACGGCTCGGCGGCCGGTATTGTGGGCACGGGGCGCATCGGTGCGGCGATGGCCCGTATCTGCTGCGGCTTCGGCATGACGGTGCTGGCCTGCGACCAATACCGTAACCCTGCGCTGGACGGCATTGTGCGGTATGTGGGGCTGGAGGAGCTGCTGCGCACCGCGGATCTGGTCAGCCTGCACTGCCCGCTGACGGCGGAAACCTACCACATGATCAACGCAGAGACAATCCAAATGATGCGTGACAGCGCGGTGCTTGTCAACACCAGCCGGGGCGGGCTGATCGACACGCGGGCGCTCATCAACGCGCTGCGCAGCCGCAAATTTGCCGGTGTGGGGCTGGATGTCTATGAGGACGAGGACGGGCAGGTGTTTGAAAACTTCTCCGACGATGTGCTGCGCAATGAGATCGTGCCGGTGCTGATGAGCTTTCCGAATGTGGTTGTGACGAGCCATCAGGCGTTTTTTACCCGGACCGCGCTGCAGAGCATCGCCATCACAACGATGGAGAACGCGCGGGCATTTGCGAGAGGGCAAAAGCTGGTGAACGAGGTGAAGGGGTAAGGAGGGCAGAAGGGCGGTAAAGGCAAGACTGCGGGAATCCTTCCGGCCTCGCAGACTCGGCCACCTCCCTTTGACAAGGGAGGCAAAGCTGCCGGGAGGGATGAATCCCTCCCCTACAGAATCTCTTTTGCGGGAGATTGTAGGGCGGCCTGCCCCAAAACAAAAAAGCCACTGCTTGCGCAGCGGCTTTTTTGTTTTTATACAGCAACTAGAGGATGGCAGGAATCAGCGGTTCTTCTCTTCGTCCAGACGATCCAGCAGATCCCAGACGCCGAGCATGTACTGCACGCCGAGGGCGCGGTC
>ERZ836358.3406-NODE-3406-length-10431-cov-7.970027_pt1 | contig 10431 bp, 10 predicted proteins | sample MGYA00519942_ERZ836358 | MGnify/ENA primary metagenome ERZ836358 (study PRJEB31850, sample SAMEA3708798) | human gut metagenome | biome: human gut; feature: human-associated habitat; material: faeces | place: China | collected 2014 ...
AACTTTCTTGCCATTTTGTTACCTGAAATGTGGTCTGTGCAACCGCAAAAATGGGTTTTGAGGGGTCCGAAGGGCCTTTCCAGGCCTTCAACTCGTCCAGATCGCTGAACACAAATACCTCTCCCCCGGTATGTCCGACGATGCCCTGCACCTCCGGATGGGTCTTGTCGCCTGCCACCAGCAGCACTGCGCCCTCGGCCTCGGCCCTGGCGGCGATGTTCTGGATCTTCTTCACAAAGGGGCAGGTCGCGTCGTGGTAGACCAGGGCGCGCTGCTCCAGCGTGTCGTAAATGCTGCGGGGCACACCGTGGCTGCGGATGATGACTTCGTACCCGGCGGGGATGTCGTCCACCGTGTCGGCCACCATCGCCCCCCGGCGCTCCATATCGGCCACAGCCTGCGGGTTGTGGATGAGCGGCCCCAGCGTTGCCACCTTGTGGCCCTCATCCAGCAGGTTATACGTCAGCTCCACCGCCCGGTTCACACCGAAGCAGAAGCCCGCCGTCTTCGCCAAACGAATCTCCATGTTATCCTCCTGTCTTGATCGGCTTCACTCACGGTCGGCCCAAATCTTCCCATGCGTCCAGAAGCGCCTGCTTGTTGGCCCGCAGGGTCTTCAGGTCGCGGCGGCTCTCCATGGCGAACTGTGCGGCGGGCATCGGCTCGCCGTAGACGACCTTCACCTTGCAGAACAGCTTCATCCTGCCGTCCGGTGTGTCATAAAGGATGCGCACCGGCACCACGTCCACCGCCGCCTGCGCCGCGATGACGAACAGGCCGCTCTTGGGCTGCAGGAGCTTTCCTTCTTTTTCGCGGGTGCCCTCCGGGAAGATGAGCAGTGTGCCGCCGTTCCGGCAGGCCTCCACCGTCTGGTCGATCGCGTCCAGCTCTTCGCGAGTGCCGCGCACACACAGCGCCCCCATCCAGCGGAAAAACCAGGTCAGCAGCACGTTGATCTCAAACAGTTCCTTCTTGGCGAAGACCACCATCCGCCGCCCCCAGAACCGGGTGATGACCACGAACACCGGGTCGATGGCGGAAACATGGTTCGGTGCGATGATGCAGCCGCTCGTCCGGACTTTCTTCAGATTCTCCCGGCCGATGCACTCCACCCGGAACCCGATGTGGAACACGATCCACGCCAGCGGGAGCAAAATATAATAGAGTACCATTGCGCTCCTCTCAGACCTTGGATGCAATGATCTGTTTCATGGCATCCAGGCTCTGCTCAAAGTTGAGCTCAGAGGTGTCCAGCAGAACGGCGTCGTCGGCCTGCTTCAGCGGGGCAGCCTCGCGGTGGGTGTCCTGATAATCGCGCTGCTTCACATCTTCCAGCACCTTTTCAAAGGAGATGTCCACGCCCTTCTCCTGATACTCCTTCCAGCGGCGTCTGGCGCGGGCCTCCGGGGCAGCGGTCAGGAAGATCTTCACGGTCGCATGGGGCAGCACCACCGTGCCGATGTCGCGGCCGTCCATCAGAACGTTCTGGGTCCGGGTCATATCGCGCTGCTGATCCAGCAAAAAGGCGCGGACTGCCGGGTTGGTCCCCACAGCCGAAGCCGCCATGCCCACCTCATCGGTGCGGATGAGCCGGCTGACGTCCTCCCCGTTCAGGTAGATGTGCTGTTCGCCGTCCACCGAATCCAGCCGCAGCGAGATCTCCGGCAGCAGTGCATTGACGGCCTCGTTGTCCTTGGGGTCTTTGCCCGCGCGCAGTGCATACAGGCCGATGGTGCGGAACATCGCACCGGTATCCACATAAATGTAGCCCAGCTCAGCCGCCAGACGGCGCGCCAGCGTGGATTTGCCCGCACCTGCAGGCCCATCGATCGCAACAGAAATCATGTGTATGTCTCCTTATCTATAAATTATAAATTATTTGCAAAGCTCTGTGCCGTGCAGAACGCGATCTGCAAATTGTAGCCGCCGGTGTAGGCGTCCACGTCCAGCACCTCGCCTGCAAAATAGAGGCCCAGCGCCTTTTTGCTCTGCATGGTCTTGGGGTCAACCTCCCGCACCGACACGCCGCCCGACGTGATGACCGCATGGGCCAGGTCGCCGCGGGCATCAATGGGCACCTTCCAGTGCTTGCACAGCTGCACCAGCTCCCGCTTCTGCTCGCGGGTGATCTGGTTTGCTCTGGTGGCCGGGTCGATGCCCCAGCGGGCCACCATGACCGGCTGCATACTGGACGGCAGTAGCTTGACCAGCGCCCCCTGCGCCGCGTGGTTCGCCAACAGGGCAAAATCGCGGGTGATGCGGTCGTAGAGCTGCTCCTCGCTCAGGGCGGGCTTCAGGTCGATCTCCGCATGGTAGCGGTGCTTTTTCATGTCGCCGAGGTGGCTGGATGCGCTCAGCGTCAGCGGGCCGCTGATGCCGAAGTGGGTAAACAGCATCTCGCCCTGCTCGTCGAAGATGGCCTTGCCGTCCTCAAACAGGGTCAGCGTCACATTTTTCAGGGCCAGCCCCATCATCTTCCTGCAGTCCGGGTCATGGCTGACCAGACTCACCAGGCTGGGCACCGGCTCCACGATGGTGTGCCCGGCCTGCTCGGCCAGTTTGTAGCCGTCGCCGGTGGAGCCGGTCGTCGGGTAGCTCAGGCCGCCCGTAGCCACCAGCACGGCATCGGCGCGGTACTCCCTGCCGGAGGTTCCCCGCACCCCGACGCAGCGGCAGACCGCACCGGGCTTTTTCTTTTTGGGGTGGCGCGGGTTCTCCGGCACCGCAGGGGCAGCCTCCTCAGCCGGGGCCAGCGGCTCCAGCAGCAGTTTTTGGGCCCCGTCGCGGACGATGCGGGCCTCCTCGGCGTAGCGCAGCAGCGCCTGACGGATCTCCTCGGCCCGGTCTGACACCGGGAACACCCGGCGGCCCCGCTCGACCTTCAGTTCCACGCCCAGCCCCTCAAACAGCTCCATCGTTCTGGCTGGCGGGAACGCCCCCAGCGAGGAGAACAGGAAGCGCGGATTGGTCCGCACATGGCGCAGGAACTCCTCCGCTGTGCAGTCGTTGGTCACGTTGCAGCGGCCCTTGCCGGTGACGAGGATCTTCTGGCCGGGCTTTTCCATGTGCTCCAGCACCGTCACCTCGTGCCCCTGCCGCACAGCAGCACCCGCCGCCATCAGCCCGGCCGCACCGCCGCCCACGATCAACACCTTTGCCATCCTGCTTCCTCCTGTGTTCACGCTCTGTCGAAACTTGTTCTATTGTATCATACCAGAATCGGCTTCCAAATGCAATCGCTTCCCGGCCCGGAACTGCTGGAAATCCCCACACAAAAAAGCCCGCCGGGGGCTTTTTCCCTCCGGCGGGCCGCTGATTCAGTTCCTGCACGCTGCGGGGTCCAGATAGCTGTCGCCCTGCTTCACTTCCAGATGCAGGTGGCTCTCCTCGGCGCACTCGCAGCTCACGCTGCCCACGGTGCCGAGCACCTGCCCGGCCGACACAGTGTCGCCCTCTTTCACCTTGGGGCTGGCCACACCGCAGAGCCGCCAGACACGGCCTGCGCTGTCCTTCACGGCCACGACCGGCCCCCAGCTGCCATCGGCACCAGCGAGCACCACGCTGCCGTCCACCGGGGAAGGAACTGCTTCGCCTTCGCGGGCTGCATAGTCGATGCCGTTGTGGGTGCGCCAGTCGCCCAGCGTCTTGTTGTACACCAGCTCATCGCCGCTGTAGGCGTTCAACACTCTGCCAAAGATGGGCTGCGTGGAAGCAGGCGCTGCCGAACTGCTGGCAGGCGAGGATGCGCCTTGCAAGGCGGAGGGTTCGCGCACCGAACCAGAGCCAGACGCCTGCCCAGACGAGGCAGCAGACGACGTCGAAGACCCGGCTCTGGGGGCCGGGTCGGCCTTGGGGACATTGGCCACACTGTTTGCGGCGGGCGTAGTAGGCTGCTGCCATTCGGGATATTCCTCCTCCGGGATGATTGTCAGGTCTTCGTCGATGCCGGGCAGGGTCGAAGTGCTGTCCGGCTCGTTCAGGCCGTCAAGGTTCTCTTTCAGCTCGTCCCGGACGGTGCGCACGGCCCAGACACCCGCCGCAGCCGCGGCCACCAGACAGGCCAGCAGCGCCAGCGCAAACCCCTTGTCCCGCAGAAATCTTTTGAGTTGTTCCATGGTTCGTTACTCCAATCATCGTTTGTGTACGGTCCAAATTCTGATTGTAGTGTGCGATGGCTGCGCAGGGTTTATTCAGTTGTTCCTATAAAAAATAAGGGATGTGCCCGGCGGGCACATCCCTTATTTTTTAGGATCGTCAGTTGCGGCGGCGGTTGTTGCCCAGAAGACGGACGACATACAGGAAGATGTTGATGAAGTCCAGATACAGGGTCAGCGCACCGTAGATGGAAGCTTTTTCCGCCATTTCGGCGTCGGCAGCGTAGTAGCTGTACATCTGCTGCAGCTTCTGGGTATCGTAGGCGGTCAGCAGCATGAAGACCACCAGGCCGATGCCGCAGTAGAGCACCGAGCCGCCAAAACCGAAGCCGAACAGCATCCCGACAAAACCGGTGATGAGCATGGCCACCAGTGCCATCATCAGGCGGGGGCCCCAGCCGGTCAGGTCTTTGTGGGTGGTGGTGCCGTAGACGGCCATCAGGCCGAAGTACAGCGCCGTGGAAAGAAAGGCTAAGATCAGCGTCCCCACCGAAAAGGCGAGGAAGTAGTAGCTGAGCACCATGCCGTTGAGCAGCGCGTACCCGAAGAAGGTCGCCCTTGCCCCCTGCACCGACATGGTCTGCACACGAGAGCTGAGCACGAACACGAGGGCCAGCTCAGCGATGGTGAGCACAAGGTAAAGCGAATCGACCAGATACAACAACGGAGTTGTCGCGGTGATATAGGCCATTGCAAAGGTGATGAGCAGCCCGCTGGCCATCCAGCGGTAGGTGCGGGTCATATAGTCCGATGCGCTCATCGTAGGCTCCGCATAGCCGCGGTCATAATTTCTGTAATCCATGGTAAGGTCCTCCCATCTTGTTCCGGAGCCTTGCCCCGGTCTACGAAATATAGTATACTGCATAGAAATGAACGTTTCATGAAAAAGGCTGTGATATTTCGTGTCTCTTGGACTTTATCTCCACATTCCCTACTGTTTTTCCAAATGCCGGTACTGCGATTTCTATTCCGCACCCGGCCAGCAGGGCGTCCCTTCGGCATACGTGGACGCCCTGCTGCGGGAGCTGCACCGCTTTTCGCCGGATGCCCCGCTCCGCCCGGACACCCTCTATTTCGGCGGCGGCACCCCCAGCCTGCTGGCCCCGGAGGATGCCGCCCGGCTGATCGCGGCAGCGTCTCCCCTCCCCGGTGCCGAGGTCACGCTGGAAGCCAACCCGGAAACGGTCACCGAGGCATCGCTCTGCGCCTTCCGGGAAGCCGGAATCAACCGCATCTCCTTCGGCGTCCAGTCTGCACGGGACAGCCAGCTGAAAATGCTGGGCCGCCCCCACACGGCCCGGCAGGCGCGGGCGGCATTCGCAGCCGCGCGGCGGGCAGGCTTCGAGAACATCAGCGGCGACATCATGCTGGCCCTGCCCCATTATACGCAGGCGGAGTTCGACGAGACGCTGGAGCTGATTGAAAGCGGCGGTGCCACCCACATCTCGGCCTATCTGCTCAAGATCGAGCCGGACTCCGCGTTTGGCCGGCATCCGCCGGAGGGGCTGCCCTCCCCGGACGAAGCGGCGGACGTTTATCTCTACGCCGTCGAGCAGCTGGAACACCACGGCTACCAGCAGTACGAGATCTCCAACTTTGCAAAGCCCGGCTATGAGGGGAAGCACAACCTCATCTATTGGGACTGCGGCGACTACCTCGGCCTCGGCCCGGCGGCGCACTCCTGCATGGGCGGCAGGCGGTTCTATTACCCCGCCGACACCGAAGCCTTTCTTCACGACACCGCCGCCCCCGTTCTGGACGGCGGCTGCGGCGCAGAGGATTATCTCATTTTACAGCTGCGCCTGCGCAAGGGGCTGGACCTGGCGGCGTACAAGGCCCGCTTCGGGAAGGAATTTTCCACGTCGCAGCTTGCCTTTGTCAAAAACTGCGTCAAGAACGGCTATGCGTCCTTCGACGGCCGCACCCTCGCGCTGACCCCCGCCGGGCTGATCGTGCAGAACAGCATCCTGGCAGAATTGTTATAATTCTATCACCCGCCACCCCAGCTCCTGAATGGCCTCCTGATCGTGGGTGGCCAGCAGAACGACCTTTTCGCCGCAGCGCTCCTTCAGCAGCGCTGCGGCTTTTTTCATGGTGTCGGGGTCCATGCCGGTGAACGGCTCGTCCAGCAGCAGGGTGTCGCTCTCGGCCCAGAGTGCCCGCAGCAGGGCCGCACGCCGTTTCTGCCCGCCGGACAGCTTTCGTGCCGGGAGCGAGAGGGCGGCTTCATCCAATCCAATCTGTAAAAAGTCATTGTGAATCCGCTCTCTGTATTTTGTTTTTCCCTCCGGGAGCACCAGTTCCACGTTCTGGATGGCGTTCAGCTGGGGGCAGAGCCGGTCTTCCTGAAAGACAGCCCCCACCTTCCCCACGCCGGTCACAGTGCCGGAGGTGGGCACTTCCAGCCCCATGAGGATGCGGAGCAGGGTCGTTTTGCCCCACCCGCTGGGTGCCCAGAGGATAGCCGGGCCGGTAACGGTCAGGTCCAGCGCTTCGAAGAGCGTTTTTTCTCCGAAGAGTTTTGTCAGATTCGAAATTTCCAGTTTGTATTGCATTTTACACACCCTCTTCCCCCAGCACACGGGCCACGGCTCTGTCCAGCAGGGCCAGGAACAGCTTTTCGAACACTGCGCTCAGCAGGATGATGACAAAAGTCCAGGCGAACAGCTCCCCGGTGGACAGGGTGATCTTGGCCCGGTACAGCGCATCGCCGATGCTGCCGTCGGGCAGGCCAATGACTTCCGCCGCCACGCCGCTCTTCCAGCAGATGCCCAGTGCCACGCTGCACCCCTGCCGGAACGCCGGCAGCACAGCCGGGAGCCAGATGGCCCGCAGCCGACGCCCCAGCGGGAGCCGGAACACCTTTGCCATCTCCAGCAGCTGCACATCCGCGCTCCCGATGCCGGTGCGCACCGCGCCGTAGAGCACCGGCAGCACCATCAGAAAGCTGATGAGAACCGACAGCGAGCTTCCGCTGACCCACACCAGCGCCAGAATGATGAAGCTCGCCACCGGCGTCGCCTTCACCAGCTGCATCACCGGCGCGAGCAGGGCTTCCACCCACGCCCAGCGCCCGGCGGCCACGGCCAGCACCACACTGGACACCGCCCCCAGCCCGAAGCCCAGCAGGATGCGCCCGGCACTGAAGCCAATGCGCTGCCAGAATTCCGCCTGGGGCAGCAGTTCCAGCAGGGTGCCCAGCGTCTGCACCGGCGACACCAGAAAGACCTCCTGCCCCACGGCCATGGCCGCAGCCTGCCAGACCGCCAGCCAGAACCCCGCCGCCGCCCACTTTGCCAGGCGGCTTTTTTTCGTTTGTTTCATTGCGTTCGTCCGCTCCTTCCCGTTCCCTGTTTTTTCTTTTATAAGATAGCATATCATGTGATAGAATACAATTCTTCACCTTTCTTTTTCTTGACGTGAGGAGTTTTCGCTTCTATACTGTAAAGTAGTTCATCGGGCATCCCGCCCGGAAAGGAGGCCACCCCCCATGCAAAAGCTCCCCGTCAAACAGCGCCTGCTCCTCGGTTTTACGCTGTTTTCGATGTTCTTCGGAGCCGGAAATCTGATCTTTCCGCCCCATCTCGGCGCACAGGCCGGTTCCAACTTCTGGCCTGCCTTTGCCGGGTTCGCCGTCAGCGCCATCGGCCTGCCCGTCGCAGGCGTGGTGGCCGTGGCCAGAGCGGGCGGGTTCGACCAGCTGGCCAGCCGGGTCCACCCGAAATTTTCCCTCGTGTTCACCATTCTGGTCTATCTCTCCATCGGGCCATGCCTCGCCATCCCCCGCACAGCCAGCACCTCGTTCGAGATGCTGGTGCCTCTGGTGGGCGGCGGGCGCGGCCTGCAGCTGGGCTACTCCATCGTTTTCTTTGCGGCGGCGTTCCTCGTGGCGCTCCATCCGGAAAAGCTCACCGACCGGCTGGGCCGCGTCCTCTGCCCGGCTCTCATCGCGCTGATCTTCGTCCTGTTCGCGGGCTGTCTGCTCCACCCGGTGGCCGCGCAGTACAGCCCCCCTGCCGCCGCCTATGCCCGCCTGCCCGCATTTGAAGGCATTCTGGGCGGCTACCAGACCATGGACGCCCTCGCGGGGCTCAATTTCGGGGCCGTCCTTGCGCTCAACATCCAGGCCCTCGGCGTCACCGAAGAAAACGCCATCCGTCAGAACACCATCCGGGCGGGCTTCCTCGCGGGCGGGCTGCTGCTGGTCATCTACGCCATGCTGGGCCATGTGGGCGCGCTGACCGGTGCCGCCGCGCCGGACTGCACCACCGGCGCCGAGGTTCTCTCTGCCCTTGCCAGCGCCCTGTTCGGCCGGGCCGGGCAGCTGCTTTTAGCGGCCATCTTCCTCATCGCCTGCTTCAACACCTGTGTGGGACTTATCTCCTGCGTGGGGCAGTATTTCCACACCCTGCTTCCCCGCATCCCCTATCCGGCCCTCGCGGGCTTTTTCGCCGCCGCCAGTATGCTCATCTCCAACATCGGGCTGGCGGGCATCATCCGGCTGTCTACCCCGGTTCTGGGCGCACTGTATCCGGCGGCCATCGTGCTCATCGCGCTGTCGTTCCTGCCCAAAGCGTTCCAGAAGCGGAGCGTCTACGTCTGCACCGTCGCACTGACGGCCGTGCAGAGCGTCCTTGCGGCCCTGCCGTTCACCGCCGCCTGCATCGCAGTCCTCTTCGCCATCACCTACTTCCCCGATCTCGTCATCTGGCTGCCGCGCATGATGGGTCTCCAGATCTGAGCGCAGCCCAAACACTGATATCAAATCAAAGGAGAGATTTGCCTTGAAACATCGTGTACTTATGATCGAGCCCACCATCCAGCCCATCGGAGTTGAGATGCTCAAAGAGAACTGTGATGTTGTTCTGGGGCAGGACGGGAGCGAGGCGGGCCTCATCCGCCAGATCAACGAGCATCAGATCGAAGCGCTCGTCACCCGCGCCGAGCAGGTCACGAGAAAGGTCATCGAAAGCTGCCCGTCGCTCAAGGTCATCGCCCAGTACGGCGTGGGTCTTGACAACATCAACGTTGCCGCCGCCAGCGAAAACGGCGTCATGGTTCTCAACGTTCCCGACGGAAACTTCATCTCCGTCGCCGAGCACGTCATGCTCTCCGTCCTGTGCCTGAGCCGCATGGTCGTCAACGCCGACCACGCGGTCCGCGCGGGCGAATGGTCCGCCTACCGCGAGGCGCACAGCCCGCAGGAGATCTACGAGAAAACGCTGCTCATCATCGGCTTCGGCCGCATCGGACGCGATGTTGCGGCGAAAGCGCAGGCCTTCGGCATGAAGGTCATGGCCTTCGATCCCTTCGTCACCTCCAAGCAGATGGCCGCGCTGGGCGTCACGAAGGCGGACCCGCTGGAAGTGGGCCTTCGCGAGGCCGACTATGTCACGATCCAGCTGCACCTCACGCCGGAAACGCGCGGCATGATCTCCACCGAGCAGTTCCGCCAGATGAAGCCCACGGCCTCACTCATCAACCTCAGCCGCGGGCCTGTCGTGGACCAGAAGGCGCTCTATCAGGCGCTCGTTGACCACGAGATCGCCTCGGCCATGCTGGACGTGCTCGAAAAGGAGCCGCCGGAGCAGGACGAGCCGCTGCTCTCGCTGCCCAACGTCATCTTCACGCCGCACCTGGGCGGCAACACCGTCGACGCGCTCATTCGCATCTCCAAGATCCTCGCCCGCACGGTGTTCGAGGCGCTGGAGACCGGCGACAGCTACAACTTTGCCAACAAGAAAATGATTCAGACCAAGAGAGTCTGATCACAGGAAGGAGCTTTGCTATGAAAAATCTCGGTATTATGACGGCTGTCATCTCCCCGATGCTGGCCGACGGCGTAACGGTCAACGAAAAGGCGCTCACCGCCATTCTGGAGGACCAGATCAGCAAGGGCGCGGGCAGCCTTCTGCTGCTGGGCGGCACCGGCGAAAATACCGCCGTGCCCAAGGCCGCGCGCACGAAGATCTTAGAGCTGGCCGTCAAGGTCATCGACCACAGAGTTCCCGTCATCGCGGGCGTTGTGGAGCTGGGCGTTTATGAGGCCATCGAATCTGCCAAGGCCGCCAAGGCTGCCGGGGCCGACATGATCCTTGTCGCTCCGCCGTTTGGCCGCGCGACCACGGTGCAGGGCTGCGTCGATTACTTCAAGGTCATCGACGACGCCGTAGATATGCCCATCCTGATCTACAACTTCCCCGGCCGCTTCGGCGACAACGGCTACGGCACGAACCCAGACACCGTCGGCGCGCTGATCGAAGCCGTCCCCAACGTC
>ERZ836358.3420-NODE-3420-length-10399-cov-3.172370_pt1 | contig 10399 bp, 7 predicted proteins | sample MGYA00519942_ERZ836358 | MGnify/ENA primary metagenome ERZ836358 (study PRJEB31850, sample SAMEA3708798) | human gut metagenome | biome: human gut; feature: human-associated habitat; material: faeces | place: China | collected 2014 ...
AAGAGCAATTAACCTACGCTCATTTCCAATAAATTACACTCTTTTCGTAACTTCTTTTTGCAAAAACACAGAGGAGGAGGGTAAATACAATCCATTTCGTTCGTTAAAATTCGGGTCTATCCCTACTAAATTTCTACTGAGTTCGAACAATCGGACTTTATACCCGATCAATAAAAAAATCGTATCAGATTATTCTATCAATAATCTGATACGATTTTTAACCTATTATGATCTTCCGGGGCTATCGAACGACCGGTATTTTTACATTCTCTCGGCTTCCATCGGCATGTACAATACAACAAATGTAAATGCCTGTTTGCAAATTGTCAAGGCTCATATTCGTCGTATAACCATCGACATTTTGCATTTTCATTACAGCACCGTTCATATTCACCAAAGATATACTCGATAAAGCTTTGTCAGTTTGTACCACCAAGTAGCCTCCATATGTATAAACTACTGTCGAAGCTAATGTTTGGAGTTCTACTTTTGACTCCCGGTCGTTATTCAGATATACTGGTATCTTCACAATTCTACTTACAGCATCGTTATTGGCTAACACGATTTGTGCTTCATACAAAGTATTTCTCTGTAATTGGGTCGCATCTAATGATACGGTGAGCGTTTCCATAACAGAAGGAGCGACAGAGAATTCATATTTATCAAGCGAGAGCCAGTTGATAGTCGGGGTGCGATTACCCGTTACATTCGCGCGAATACAGAAGTTACTATTTAAACCTAAGTCTCCTGCTGACCACCATGTATTGCCAAGTTTAACCATATCGCCGAAGCCATTTTGTACATGACCGCCATCGATACCAATCACGAAGTCTGTCGGTTCAAAGCCATCTATATTAACACCTATCCATAAATCGGTATTCCCTATCGTCAGAGGTTGTTCGAGCACAATATGATTCCAAGACTGTGCTATTGGGGAAAAAGTCTGTCTCATCAATTCATTTCCGGCATTTGACTGTGAGCCTTGACCGAAAATTACCACTTGAGCTTTGTCGGGTACGTTGTTTATATATACATCGACACTACTGATTTGCATACCCGACAATCCAGCAAGCATATTGCCCGGAAAATACTGTGCATACACGGCCGAAGAACCACCGCTGAGCGATACTTCGCTTTCGAGCCCGTTGTCATAGCGCAATACGAATTCTGCCTGCGACTCGGTTTCTTTCGCTTTAACCGAATGGGATTTCGCAGACTTTGTAAATTTCCAAGAAGGTTTGCTATTTTTTGTAGCAAAAGCCGGCTGCTTGCTGCCCGGAGAGTGAGGTAGAGCATAAAGTACCGATGCTGTTCCTGTAAGCTCTGCACTGCCTTCGTTCTTTATTTCCAGCGTTACCGGTCGTACGTCGAACGATTGGTACGAATCGATGATACTTAATCCGGGTATAATGATCGGTGAATTGTCGGAATGTTCCACGACCAGTGTATAGTCTTCTGTTTCTCCATAACCATATTGACCGCAAGCGCTAAGAATGTCTTCATAAGAAGCTATGATTCGTAGGCGTCTTTCTCCCGGCACGACTACCGCCTCGTCTGGAATGGATACTTTAATAGTTCCCTTAGGAAGATAACCGATAAACTCGCCCGCTTCATCGAACGAACCGTTTCCATTCCAATCTACCCATGCACCTATATATAGACTTCCGCCTTCACACTCTACGTTCAAATCTAGCACTTCACCGGGTTTAATGCTTGTCTTCATATCAGAAAAATCGCTGTATACGTTACCCTCGCTTGGGTTGCTAATGCTTCCAATTTTGACTGAGGTAATGTATTCGTAACTTGCATCCGTCGAATACGATTCGCAAACTATCCCTTCTTCCCTTTTTGTAATAGAGAAAAACATGGATTGATGGGCTGTTTGTTCATCGCCTTCCGTGACATTGCGTATTTCGATATTATGTTTACCCGGTTGCGAACAATCGATCCGTTGGTCAAACGTGTGTTTGTAGCTCTCCATAGAAGCTATCGTCACACCCAGTTCTTCGGTTGCCAGTAATTTATCGTCTAAATATAATTGAAGTTTCGCATCGGATATAGCTTGCTCACCGATATTCATTACTTCCACCTGTACCTTTTCATATTTGTCGCTTGCTGTTTCCAAAGGAGATAATAAACGTTCGAACTTCAATGCTTTTTGTGCAATGTAGTCGCCGTCGCCCGTTAAACAGTAACACATGGATAACTGAGAGGTCATATATTCTTCGTAAGCCTCCATCCAAATTAAACCTATTCCGGGGACATTGCTACATGTGAACACACTGAAAGCACAATTATGCGTTTCGTTGTCTACTTTGGCGGCTGCTACCGAAAAGAAACCGCTTTCTAGACAGATTGTTTCGTCCAATTCAACCGAAAATTCGTAAATACGTGCCAAATCATCATATTCGCTTGCACTCACTCCGGTGAATTTGCCCAAGACATCGAATTCTTTGCGGTAGACTTCTTTGCCGGGGTAACCATCGGCTCCCATTTCATAAAACGCCACTTCAAAACGGATCGATTCTGTCATTTCTCCATCTTCGCCGATGCCGCCACGGTCGGCGCAAGACAACCAATTATAATTTCCTTCGTCCCAAGACAAGAATCTCCCTAACCAGCGAATTCCGTTCACTTTCTGATAGCATCCAGAAAAGGATTGGTAAAATTTGGTAGCTTTCATTTTTTATCGTATCTTTGTCAAGCATAGGGTACATAGGACTTTCACTATATATGAGTTTGGTCACCCATAATATAGGGAATAATTCTATTTGTACGCTGTGCTTTAACATTTTGATACGATTTTAAGAGAATGAAATAAGTTTAAATCACTTCAATATAAATATGTCTGTATAAAAGGAAAGGTATGTACAAAAAACTCTTATGAAACCTTATTTATGGGGTAAGTTTTTTGTGTAAAATTGTATGCTGTCTAACAAATTTCTGTAACTTTGAATTTTAAGAACGATAATACTAATCGTTAAATATTATAATTGAGTATTATGAATAGATGTTTTTATCACTGGATTTCTAATATTTAATGAAATAGTTTATCTCTCATGTTGGGTTTACGTCGTTTTCTGCTTTTTTTCGTAAGCGGGAAATCTATGATATGGGTATATAACAATTATCGTAAAGAAAATAATAACCATAAATTGAAATGAAGGTGAAACATTCGAGATTTTCGGTCGGAGTGATCCTGTTTGCATTAGCGATGCTTCCGACAATGGCGCAAGAAAGAGCAGCCCAAATTCGGGAAAAATTGTTGAATCGGAATCTCCACTCTGTAATCGTGGTATCGCATCGAGCAGACTGGCGTAATTTCCCTGAGAATTCGTTGGAAGCTATCGAGAGTGCAATTCGCATGGGGGTCGATGTCGTTGAACTCGATTTACAGCGGACGAAAGATGGAAAATTGATATTGATGCATGATTCTAAACTCGATCGTACGACGACCGGGAAGGGTAAGGTCTCGGATTGGACGCTCGATTCTATTAAAACATTACGGTTAAAGAACGGTTGCAATATCAAAACAATACACAAGGTTCCCACTTTGGAAGAGGCTTTACTTGCCGCAAAGGGGAAAATAATGATTAACTTGGATAAAGCCGACCGTTATTTCGACCAAGTTTATGAATTATTGCAAAAGACCGGTACGACCGAACAGATAATCATGAAAGGCGGTAAGCCGGCGAAAGAAGTGAAAGCCCGATTCGGGAAATATCTCGATGAGGTAATTTATATGCCTATTGTGAATCTCGATAAAGAAGATGCAAAACGACAGATAGATGTGTTTGTCGAGGATATGCGGCCGGTCGCTTTCGAATTGTTGTTTGTCAAAGACAGCAACCCATTGCCCCGAATGCTTGCCGATTCGTTGAAAGGGGAGTCCCTTATCTGGTATAATACTTTGTGGGACACAATGGCGGGAGGACATGACGACGATATGTCGCTTGCCAATCCTGACGAGGGGTACGGTTATTTGATCGATGTACTCGGCTGTCGTATCATACAGACCGACCGTCCGGCATATTTGCTCGATTATCTGCGGAAACGAGGGTTACACGATTGATTTTTGTTTATTGGTAAAAAATAAATCCATGAAGATTCCGGATTCTTCATGGATTTGTGAGAATGAATAGAAGTTTTATTTATTCCCAGAGATCGGGTATGGGAGAGTGTCCAACGGCGTTAGGCGCTTGATGGAAAGGTGTTTTTGTACCGGAATGTATTTCATATAGCGATTTGGCTGCTTCGATAGCCGCATCGACCATATAGGGATAGGGCCTGTCGGTAACGTCGATAAAACCGCAATTGTAATTCTCCCCGTCGGTGCGTCCGTTGATGTTCTGATCGATCCATCGGAACCAGCCTGTACCGATGAGCCCTCGGTGAGCAAAGGCGTTTTCGGTATAATACTGAAAAGCATCTCCTCTTTCTTTTTGTGAGTTCACTTGCCACAGGGATTGTGCGAGTCCTCTGTCGACTGTCCCGAAGTGGTACTCCCCGATAATCATCGGTAACCCAGAGATTTCCAAAGCATGATTCATTTTTTCGTGGTCGGGAGATAGAGCGTAGCAGTTGAAACTCAAAGCATCGAACGACTCTTTACTAATTCGTAGCAATTCGTCGTCTAATTGCTCTATGTAGCCATATCTTATTCCTAAGTTCAGATGATTGGGATCGTTCTTCTTTAACGATTTGGATATGGCTTTCATGAGTTTCTCGAATGTATTGTATATAAAAGTTTTGCGGGTGTCGGGTGTATCGCCGGATTCTTTCAGAAAATTTTGTAATTCTGTTTTGATGGGGCGATCTTTTCCATTCAGAATTAAGGAACACAGGCGATTTTCTTTCGAAATCCAAGCAGGTTCGTTTCCGATGAAATAGCCTATTAACCAATGATTGTTTTTGTATTTTGCCACATTACGGGCAATCGCTTCGTCCATCTTTTTTTCAATTCCGTTGTCATATACGTCCATCAATCCCATCAGTTCGTTTTCGAACCCTATGTTTTCCAAAGGTAGAATGAATGCTTTTCGATTCTTGTCATATATAGTTTTATCCGACCGGTTTGCAAGGGTATTCAATCCCCACTTGTCCATTCTTTTGATTGTCATTTCGGCAGCTCGGTCGAGATAATTTTTTCCGTATCGACGATATAGGTTCCAGATACCGAAAGAGGCTGTATGTGTTTCGGGCGATATATTCTCGGATTCGATGAAAAGTTCTCTGGACGGAAGTTCTTGAAACATATTTGTGCATTTGTCGGTGTTTTTCGTGTAGTAGTCTCCGACGGGGGCGACGCAATCGACCCCATAGGAGAGGAACAAATATCCGTCCGGGTCGATGAGCCACCAACGATCGTCGATCTGTTCTGTCCTGAAAAAGCCCGTCGATTTTACTCGTTTGTTCAAATAGCCTCCATAACGGGAATAGTTGAAATTTTCTGTTTCGTTAATTTCGGTTTCTTCTTGTAGCCATTCTTTTTGAAGTTGTTCTTCGGAGTAAATTTTTCCTTCATAGTCGCCCAAGTTCCATTGACCGAACTTGTCGAAAGCGGGCTTATTCTCTAAGTACCTGTCGCCGGGATCGTCTTTTGACAAAGCGATCGATCGCAGTTCGATCGTAGGGTTATCGATAGGGGCTCTCATGCGTATGCCTATTGAATCTACTCCTGTCAAAGAGCCTCTTTTCCCTCCCAAGTTGATCCAGCCTGTTATTCTCGGTTGATTGGAAGTTGCTGCTATATCGTGTTTGGCAACGGGTAGTTCTCTGAAAAATCTCAGTGGAATGGTTAATTTGTTCCATGCGTTGGGAACATATGATATAAGTCGTAGTTCGTTGTATCCTGAGTCGGTGGTGAATCCTAATTGAAATCGCTGTGGCGTGGTGGAACGAAATTCTATGGTTACATAGTCATACTCGTCCCAATCGGCAGGTAGTTGGGGTACGATGTCTTTTATCGCGATTTTTTTACCCGACACGATTTTCTTGCTGTCGAATTGGAATTTTACAGAATCGTTGGTATGGCATGATGTCAAACCGAGAACGAGGGAAATGATTCCGTAGGATAACAGTCTGTTTTTCATGATTGATGGGATTTGTGATTTTTATTTTTTTTTTTTTTCGGGAAGTGGTATGGAATATTGAATGTCGTTTTCGGCGAATACTCGTACGTAATCTACATACATATCCGATGCATTCCCGAAGCGTTCGAGGTCGATAGGCCAACCGCTTATTCCTCCAATTGCGTAGTTTATCAGGAAGAAAAGCGGTTTTTCTTTTGATATGTCGTTCGTTGTATGCCTCAGTACTTCGATACCGTCGAAATAGTATATCGTTTCGTCTCGTCCTACATATAGACCATAGGTGTGGAAGGTGGTGGACCAATATGATTTTCCACCCAGTTCCATGATGGGAACTCGTTTATTAAAGCGTTTTTTATATGTCCCATCGGGTTCTTTTTGTCCCCAGAAATGGCTCGTGATGGAGTAGCCCGGGTGGTTGGGGTTACCTTTTCCTACCCCTCCATAGGCTTCGACAATATCCAGTTCGTCTCCATTGAGGCCTCGGTCGATACTGGTGAGAGTCCAAAATGCAGGCCAAGTACCGGGTGCAGACTGGGCGGTAAACCTACATTCGAGATAACAGGGGGCTTTTGTGAAAAATCCTTCACCGTCCATATTTACAGACGATATTAGTCCTGAGCTTCCTTTTGTTCCGGCTCTTTTACGGGCTTTAATTTTCAAATAGGTGTCGACTTGTTCGAAAGGATTATCAGAACCGTCGACATCGGAAAATGGCCAACCGCTGAAATCTCCGTATCGGGGCTTGTGAGCGCAGTACCGGGCGTTTTTGCCGTCATTGGATATGGATAATTCATTATCGAAGTCATCTTCAAATACGAGTTTCAGTACTTTGGCCTGAGAGGGAACGGTATCCGGTATACCGTAATTCCATTTTTTACCGGCTTTGTTGTAGAGCTGTAACTCAAATACATCTTTTTTCCCCTCGTTGTTACTTGCGTATATGCGGATATTTGTAGGGCCGTAGGGGAAGTCCCGAGCTGGAAAGACGAAGGAGACCTTTTCAGCTCCTTTTGTTTCAATTCCTCCCGGGGTGAGATTTACATCGTGCCCCCATTTATTGGGTTGTCCTGTCGTGGGTTGTTGCCAACAATAAGCATATACTCGATTCATTCCCGGTGCTCTCAATGTGATTTTTGTGTCGTCGGTGATAACTGTACGTAATCGAGGTGTGATTATTTCGATCGATTTCGTCCACTTGTCGTGAGTCGTATCGTTTCGGCTGAAATTGAAATCGGCATAGATGTTTTGATTGTGAGATGTCTGAGCGGTTATAAAAAATATATTCAGAATGAACAGTATTACGGTGTATTGCCAAAGATTTTTTCTTGATTTCATAGGTTGAAGTGTCGTTTAACTGGTAATCAGATGTAAGTTCTTTTTTATAAAGACGATAAAGAGAGCTTTTTGTGTACTACTTTATCGATGTTTTTTTGTTCAAAAAGGGCTTTCCTTTCTATTCGTGATATGTCATTGTATTTCATAACGGGGTTCGACGAAGGGGTGGGACGGGTTTCCGAAATTTTCGAACTGTTTTTGGAACTTCTCATGGGGAAATGATGTTTACAAACTGAAAATCGAGATGGAATGTTTAGCTCTTTTTGTATGGAGTTTGGGGAAATTGTTAGAAATTTATATGCAAGAATTGAGTTTTACAGATTTTTTGTATCTTTACGCCTCGTAATTTAAATGAATAGAATATGAAAAAGATTAGAGCTGCCATTGTCGGTTATGGCAATATAGGGCATTTTGTTTTAGATGCTTTGCAAGTCGCTCCTGATTTTGAAATAGCGGGTATAGTCCGTCGTCGTGTTTCGGAGGTTCCCATGGAATTGTCGGCTTATCCGGTAGTGTCTTCTCTCGACGAGTTGAAAGATGTGGACGTCGCTATTCTTTGTACGCCTACTCGCGAAGTGGAACATTTCGCTATCAAGGCTCTCGAAAAGGGTATACGAACCGTGGATAGTTTCGACATTCACACACAGATATGCGATTTGCGCAAAACGCTCGATGCAGCAGCGAAAAAATACAATTCGGTCGCTATTATATCGGCGGGTTGGGATCCCGGAACGGATTCGGTCGTGCGAGCCCTTATGGAGGCTTGTGCCCCCAAAGGTATCACGTATACTAATTTCGGTCCCGGTATGAGTATGGGACATACGGTCGCTGTGAAGGCTATCGCCGGAGTAAAAGCGGCTTTATCGATGACTATACCTTTGGGAACGGGTATACATCGTCGTATGGTTTATATCGAACTTGAAGAGGGTTATACATTCGAAGAGGTGGCTCACGCTATAAAGACTGACGATTATTTCGCCCATGATGAAACGCATGTCATGCAGGTGGAGAGTGTCGATGCTTTGAAAGATATGGGGCATGGGGTGAACATGACTCGGAAGGGTGTTTCGGGAAAGACACAGAACCAGCGGTTCGAGTTCAATATGTCTATCAATAACCCGGCATTGACAGCTCAGGTTTTAGTATGTACGGCTCGTGCCGCTATGTTGCAACGTCCCGGTTGCTATACGTTAATCGAAATTCCTGTTATCGATTTACTGTATGGTGATCGAGACGAGTTGGTGCGTCGGTTGGTATAAGCTAAATGAATTTGTATATTCGGCGGGATTGTAACAAACAATAGAAGGGGAAATGGTTTTATCATTTTTCCTTCTATTGTTTTTCGTATCTTTGGTTGGGTTAAATATAGGCTGGGTCTTAGCAAATAGATTTGTTTTTATATTCGGCGTGTACTATCTTTGTACATACGAGGATAGGTTGCGGTTCGGCATAGCCAAATCGGAAATAAAATTTCCGTTTGTCTCTGCGCTCACCTTGCACTATCTTTGTTGGTACGAAGATGGGCTGCGGTTCGGCATAGTCAAAACGGAAATAAAATTTCCGTTTGTCTCTGCGCTCACCTTGCACTATCTTTGCCTCTGCCAATATCGGTAGGGTTTTATTTTTACTAAAATATGTTGACTGAATTTATTACATGGACTGCTAATCCGGCTCTTTACGACGGCTTTATCGAGATACGGTGGTACGGATTGTTTTTTGCTATCGGTTTTATTGTCGGTTACAACATGATGGAACGCATGTTTCGTCATGAGCAGGTGAACCTGAAATGGCTCGATTCGTTATTTATTTATGTGGTAATCGCGACGGTTTTGGGGGCTCGCTTGGGACATTGCTTGTTTTATGCATGGGATTATTATTCGCAGCACCCCTTGGAAATATTTAAAGTATGGGAAGGTGGTTTGGCGAGTCACGGAGGTGCGATAGGGATTATTATCGCCATTTGGCTATATTCCCGACGGGTTACTCACCGGAATATGTTGTGGACTTTCGACCGATTGGTTGTTCCGGTCGCTTTGGTCGCTGCGCTTATTCGTACGGGTAATTTGATGAATCATGAGATTTACGGACATGTGACGACTTTGCCGTGGGGATTCCGGTTCATACAGAATTTATCGGAGTGGATGAAGGGGGCTGCCCCTATTTTTACGGAACCGTCGCACCCTACCCAGATTTATGAAGCTTTGTGTTATCTGCTTCTGTTCGGATTGCTTTTGTATATGTATTGGAAACGTAATGCGGAGGAACGGGAGGGTCTTATTTTCGGGACCTTTTTGATAGGCATATTTCTACCTCGTTTTTGTATCGAGTTTATCAAGAACAATCAAGAGGTGTTCGAGGATACTATGTTGTTGAATATGGGGCAGTTGTTGAGTATTCCGTTTGTTATTGCCGGAGTGTGGTTGGTTATTCGTGCTTTGTCTCGACCGAGAGTGCCGATTAAATTTGCGAAGGAGAAGAAGAAATAGATTGTGCAAACAGTCTTATGTTTTTCTATTTCTAACCTCTCTCCTCAGGAACTATCGTCCCTTCGGGGTCTTCCCTATTGCTTTGCGACTCCCCGTAATACTACGGGAGACGGCAGGGGAGGATATAGAAATCTTACAATAACGTTGCTATACTGTTTTTAACCCCTCCGTCCTTCGGACACCTCCCCTATATTTCGCTGTGCAAAACACCCCGCATACGGGGCACGGCAGAGGAAGAGTTTAAAATATCTTCCCAATAGTCGGACATAAATCCTTATTCTAAGAGTCGACTTCCTTATTTTCAGAATATAGGGAGGAGGGAGATTCTTTTTCCTTTATGGTCTAGTATTTTTATGTGACGAGCGAGAGCTATTTAACCTACTCTCCCTCTGCTCGTCGAAGATGAGATATTTTCGTTTTAACCCCCTCGCCCTGCGGGCACTCCCCCTATATTCCCTTACGGAAACACTCCGTAATGCCACGGAA
>ERZ836358.3439-NODE-3439-length-10338-cov-10.858893_pt1 | contig 10338 bp, 7 predicted proteins | sample MGYA00519942_ERZ836358 | MGnify/ENA primary metagenome ERZ836358 (study PRJEB31850, sample SAMEA3708798) | human gut metagenome | biome: human gut; feature: human-associated habitat; material: faeces | place: China | collected 2014 ...
TAAATGAACAAGTAATTATGGCAACAACACCTCCGTTCAAGTATCAGCCCATGTTCGAGAAGGGTAAGGATACAACTGAGTATTATCTGCTTACGAAAGACTACGTGTCTGTAAGCGAGTTTGAAGGAAAACCTATCCTGAAGATTGAAAAAGAAGGTTTGACTGCAATGGCCAATGCGGCTTTCCGGGACGTTTCGTTTATGTTGCGCCGTTCGCACAACGAACAGGTTGCTAAGATTTTGAGCGATCCCGAAGCAAGCGACAATGACAAGTATGTGGCTTTGACTTTCCTGCGCAACGCCGAAGTTGCCTCTAAGGGCGTGCTGCCTTTCTGTCAGGATACGGGTACGGCCATCATTCATGGTGAAAAAGGACAGCAGGTGTGGACGGGTTACTGCGATGAAGAGGCCCTCTCACTCGGTGTCTACAAGACATATACGGAAGAGAACCTGCGTTATTCCCAGAATGCGCCTCTCAATATGTACGATGAAGTGAATACGAAGTGCAATCTTCCGGCACAGATCGACATTGAAGCCACCGAAGGCATGGAGTATGAGTTCCTTTGTGTGACTAAGGGTGGAGGTTCTGCCAACAAGACCTACCTTTATCAGGAGACCAAGGCTATACTGAACCCCGAAACACTGGTTCCGTTCCTCATCGAAAAGATAAAGACGCTGGGTACGGCTGCTTGTCCGCCCTATCACATTGCATTCGTCATCGGCGGCACTTCGGCAGAGAAGAACCTGCTGACGGTGAAGCTGGCGTCCACTCACTTCTATGACAACCTGCCTACTACCGGTAATGAGTTCGGTCGTGCTTTCCGCGACGTGGAATTGGAGAAGCAGGTATTGGCAGAGGCTCATAAGATTGGCCTTGGCGCACAGTTCGGCGGCAAGTATCTGGCTCACGATGTGCGTATCATCCGTTTGCCGCGTCATGGTGCTTCCTGTCCTGTAGGTTTGGGCGTTTCTTGCTCTGCAGACCGTAACATCAAGTGTAAAATCAATAAAGAAGGTATCTGGATTGAAAAGCTCGACAGCAATCCGGGCGAACTTATCCCTGCCGAACTCCGTAAGGCCGGCGAGGGTGATGTGGTGAAGATCAATCTGAACCAGCCGATGGAGAATATCCTGAAGGAGCTGACCAAGTATCCGGTTTCCACCCGCCTGTCTCTGAACGGTACTATCATCGTGGGTCGCGACATTGCTCATGCCAAGCTGAAAGAACGTTTGGATCGTGGTGAGGACTTGCCGCAGTACATCAAAGATCATCCCATCTACTATGCCGGTCCTGCCAAGACTCCGCAGGGTATGGCTTGCGGTTCAATGGGCCCGACAACTGCCGGACGTATGGACCCCTACGTAGACCTCTTCCAAAGTCATGGCGGCAGCATGATTATGCTTGCCAAAGGTAACCGCAGCCAGCAAGTCACAGACGCTTGCAAGAAGTACGGCGGTTTCTATCTCGGTTCTATCGGTGGCCCTGCAGCTATTCTGGCGCAGAACAATATCAAGAGCATTGAGTGTGTGGAATATCCCGAACTCGGTATGGAGGCTATCTGGAAGATTGAAGTGGAGGACTTCCCGGCATTTATCCTGGTGGATGACAAGGGGAATGACTTCTTCAAGCAGTTGAAGCCATGGAATTGCAGTAAATAATTCGGGTGCTCCGAATATAGATAATGAAAGCCGCTCCGGAAATAGTTCTGTGAGCGGCTTTTCGTATTATGACAAGCGGGCTGCATGGGAAGGTGACGGAATTTCTTCTGCTTGTTTCTTTTAGTACCAACGTTTGGTACAAGCTGTACCACTGTTTGGTAGGCTCCCTACCAATCGTTGGTATAGTCGGTACCAATCATTGGTATTTGTCGTACCAAACGTTGAAACTTGTTGGTATATGTATGCTATTGATAAATAACAGCTTAGTTCCCTATCCGTTTTTTCCACTGTTCGTACTTTTTCAATACTTTCAATCCGGTATTGTTGTACCAGCTATAACCGTTACGGCGCTCATAACCTATTTCGGAAATGTCGTACTTCTTCACTCCGTCGCGGTCGCAAAAGAAAGGACGGTTGTCTTCAAGGGTGTAGAAACGCGCCCAAAGTACGGGGCAGGGATAATCATCCTGCGGACAGGGAATCATCCGGTAGTCTGTCCGGCCTTCGCTGTCGGTGAAGTTCTTACGCATGATACCGATAATCTTACTTGCCTTGAACCACGCAATGGCAGCCTCTACGGAAGCGATAATCTCGGCCGAGGGGTCTGGAATGGACATCAGCAGCAGAACGATGTTGTCCGACTCGGCGCCGCTGAGTGAAGGAAGTTCGTAGGCGCGGGCTTTGGCGGGAGCGAGTGTGTGTTCGTCATGCTGGGCGCACCACACAGTTAGCTTTCCATTTTGTTTCACCTGAGTCTTGAGGATACATTCCACGCCTTTGTCGAAGGCGGTGCGGGCGCGTTGGCAAAGGCTGTCCGGTACGTAAGTGTACGGCGCTTTCCTGCTGTAAACATCGCGCAGCAAGTTCATCACGTTCACCATTGCATTGTCGTTATAGGTGATGTGGGTGTAATAACCCTTGGGGCGTGGCCAGAATTGGGGCCAGCCGCCATTGGGATATTGGGCTTTCAGCAGGTAGCGTATTCCCTCTAAGGCGGCATCCTTGTACTTTTCTATGCGGGTGGCCAGGTAGATGCGGGAGAGATAGCGGATTTCCGTACTGGTGGCGCTGTTGTCAATGGTGCTTTCATTGACGTTGTTCTTGGCGGCAAGGACTTTTTTATACTCATCGGCTGTCAGTTCGGCCGGCATATAGACATTCTTAGGCCAGCCTCCGGTAGTGTGCTGATAGAGTAATACGTTGTCGGCAATGCGGATGGCTTCGGGAGTGGTGAGGAAGGCATCATCCAGCTTAGGAGCTATTTTTACCCAGTCCTTATAGGGATGTTTCTCTTTGTAATTGGTTGTTTCCTGTGCATTGGTTCCCATGAGGAGGGCGAGCAATGCACAGAAGAGGATTGCTCGTTTCATACTATTATTGCTTTTTTAGGTTCTTTGAGAGCAAAAATAGGGAAAACTCTGAAGAGAAGATGGTAATATTTGTTTTTTAAGGGGGTAAATATTGTGATTTATTGGATATGCCTACTCTAAATACTGTTCCACTTTTCCGCTGATTTGCAGCAAGGATATTTCGCATAGCTTGGTATCGTACTCTGCCGAGAGGATACGTTCTTCGGCATCCAGCAGACTCTTTTGCGCTTCGCGCATCTCAATACCGGAAAGATTACCGAGCATGTAGCGTTCCATGGCAATCTCATGGTTCTCTTTGGCTGCAACAAGGTTCTGGTGTTCAAGGTTCAGCATCTGGAGGTTATTCTGATAGGCTTGCCACAGATTACTCAGGTCGGCACGCAGGGCTTGTTCCAGTTGCTCTCGTTCCAAGCGGGCGTTCTGCACAGCGATGCGTGCGTTGCGGCGCTCACGACGGCGGTTGCCGTCGAAGAGGTTGAAGCCGACAGTGACGCCGACATTGAGTCCGAGATTGCTGCGGCGGCTGTTGGCGGAGATGTCATATTTGTTGAGAGTATAGCCGTAACCGCCGTTCATCTTCACGTATGGGTAGTCTCGTGAGCTTACCTTTTTATAGTCCAGACGTGCCAGGGTGTTGTTCTGTTCCGCTTTCAGCAAAGAGGCATTGGCCTGCAAGGTGGCATTCCAGAGTTCCTCGAAGTTCAGTTTGTCACTGACGTCGATGAGGCTGTCCCGGATAATGAAAGGCTGGTCCACATTCTCGCTTGCCATGAGTTCGTTCAGCTGGATACGCGAGGTGTGGAGCAATTCCTGCTGCTTCATGTATTGCGCACTGTCGGCGTTGAAGTCCACTTTGGCCTGTTGGTAGTCCAGACGGGAGAAGTTACCTATGTGATAGCGTTCTTCTACGATGCGCAGGCGCTCCTTGGAGAGCGATACGGCATAGCGGAAGTTGTTCAGACGGATTTTGTGCTGTACATAATTGTAATATTCGGCGGCGATGTTGGCTATCAGGTCTTCGATGGCGATGCGGGTGTTGGTCTCGCCTTGTCGTTCCAGCTCTTTGAGCTTTTGGTAGTTGGCAGTGATGTTGAAACCATCGAAGATGGTCCAGCTCAGGTTGATACCGGCATCAATGGTCTGGTCGAACACGCCGTTCTCTTTGGTGGTTTCGCCTGTGGCACGCAGCTTGGTTTCGGTATTGTCCAATGTCCCCCGGTAGCCGGCAGAGAGGTCGAGCGTGGGCAGGTAGCCGGCATTGGCAAGGGTGGCGTTGTTTTTGCTGACTTGCTGCTCGTTGCGGGTTATGCGCAGGGAGTAGTTGTTCAGCAGTCCCTGTTCCAAACAAGATTTCAGGGTATAGATGGGTGCAGGTTGCGCTTGAGCGGCAAGCGCGGTGCACAGAATGATTAAGAAAGATAAAATCGTACGTCTCATTCGTTCTTTAGTTTACTTCGGTTGGTGGATACATAACTATAAATGGCGGGGACGATGTACATCGTGAGCAGAGTGGATACGAGCATACCGCCTACTACGGCCGTACCCATGGCGATGCGTTGGTTGCAGCCTTCGCCCGTTGCGAAAGCCAGCGGTATCAATCCCAGTACGGTAGAAGCGCTTGTCATCAGGATAGGACGCAGACGTTGCAGGGCGGCATCTTTGATGGCTTGCATCTTGTCCTCGCCGGTTTCCTGTTTCTGATTGGCGAACTCTACAATCAGGATTCCGTTCTTTGCTACCAGACCAATCAGCATGATGATGCCGATTTGGCTGAATATATTCATCGTGATGTCTCCGAAATACATGAATACCAATGCTCCGGCAATGGCAAGGGGTACTGTCAGCATGATAATCAACGGATCCTTGAAGCTTTCAAATTGGGCGGCAAGGATGAGGTAGATAAGCAGGATTGCCAGGATGAAGGCAAACATCAAGCTGGAAGAACTCTCGCGATACTCTTTGGAGTCGCCGGTGAGGGCGGTGCGGAAGGTGTCGTCCAGCGTTTCTTTGGCTATCTTGTCCATTTCGTCCAATCCTTGTCCGATAGTCTTGCCATCGGCAAGCCCGGCAGAGATAGTGGCGGACACAAAACGGTTGTAACGGTATAGCTTGGGCGGAGCGATGCCGTTTGTCAGTTCTATCAGGTTGTCAAGTTGCACCATGTCTCCCTGAGAACTGCGGATGTAGATACCTTTCAGGTCGGCGGGCTTGTTGCGTTGCTGGCGGTTGATTTCTCCTAATATCTCGTATTGCTTTCCGTTCATGTAGAAGTAGCCCATGCGCTGGCCGCTTAATCCGTATTGCAGAGTTTGGGCGATGTTGCGGGTGCTGACACCCATGATGCTTGCCTTATCGCGGTTGATGTTGATGCGTGCTTCCGGTTTGCTGAATTTCAAATCTACGTCTGCCATTTGGAACACAGGGTTCTCGTACACTTTTGCCATGAACTTAGGCAGTACTTCCTGCAGCTTTTCAATATTGGTGGCTTGCAGCACATATTGCACAGGCATGCCGCCGCGTCGTCCGCCGAATGAAGAAGACTGCTGGACGAAGGAACGGGCCATAGTCTTTTTCTGTACTGCTTTCGACAGCTTCTCTGCTACTTCCATTTGGGTGTAGTCGCGGTCTTGCATATCTTTCAGGGTGATGCGTATGTTACCGCTACCGCTGGATACGCGGGCGGTTACTGCTTCGGCATCAGGCGTAATTGAGTCTACAAGCAGGTTGATGTCTTCCGTATAGTCACGAATATACTCGTAGGTGACACCTTCGGCGCCGCGTGTGTTGATGCTGATTTGCGAACGGTCTTCCAGCGGCGCCATTTCCGCGGGAATGTAGTTCCATAGAAAGCCAATGATCAGAATGGTTGCTGCCGTAAAGGGCAGTGCAATCCAGCGTTTGCGTAGGAAAGCTGCTAAAGAACGGCTGTAAATGCGGTTCATGCCTTCAAAGAACGGCTCTGTCTTGCGATAGAACCAGCTTTGCTTTTCTCTTTTTATTAGTAGCTTGGTGGCCAGCATCGGCGTAAATGTCAGTGCGGCGAAGGAAGAGATTATGACAGAACCGGACACCACGATGCTGAACTCGCGGAACAGGCGTCCCGTCATACCGTCCATAAATACGATGGGGAAGAATACTGCTACCAGCGTGATTGTGGTGGAGATTACGGCAAAGAAGATCTCTTTGGCTCCTTCGATACCGGCTTCTTTCGGAGGCATTCCTCTTTCGATACGGACATAGATGTTCTCAGTCATTACAATGGCATCATCCACCACAAGTCCTACGGCAAGCACAATGGCAAGCATGGAAAGCACGTTGATGGAGAATCCTGCCAGGTACATGACGAAAAAGGCGCCGATGAGTGAAACGGGGATTACGATGCAGGGAACCAGTGTGACGCGCCAGTCGCGGAGGAACAAAAAGATAATGATGATAACGAGTATGAATGCCTCATACACCGTCTGTTTAACCTCATTGATAGAGGCGCGTATGAATTTGGTATTATCGAAACCGTATGAGTAGTGCACGTCTTCCGGGAGATCTTTCTTCATCTTCTCCATACGTTCGTATACGGCATCGGCAATCTGGATATGGTTGGCGCCCGGTTGCGGGATTACTACGATACCCACCATAGGCACTCCGTTCATTTTCATATAGCTTTTGATGTCTGCCGGACCAAGTTCGGCGCGGCCGATGTCGCTGAACCGGACAATGCGGTTGCCGTCTTCCTTTAGGATGAGATTGTTGAATTCTTCTGCTGTGTGCATCAGTCCGAGGGTACGGATGGTGAGTTCAACGGTGTTGCCTTCGATACTGCCCGAAGGAAGTTCCACGTTTTCATTATCCACCGCATTCTTTACGTCGATGGGGGTAATGCCGTAACCGGACATCTTGATAGGGTCGAGCCATAGGCGCATGGAATAACGTTTCTCTCCCCAAATGCTCACACTACTTACGTCGGAAATGGTCTGTAACTGCTCCTTTACGGTGAGGTCGGCTATTTCGCTGAGTTCCAGCAGGGAACGTTTGTCACTCTGCAAGGCTACCATGAGGATAGGCATAGCGTCCGCATCGGCTTTGGATACGGTGGGCGGGTCGCAGTCGCGGGGCAGATAACGTTGTGCGCGTGAAACTTTGTCGCGCACGTCATTGGCGGCTGTCTCCAGGTCTACGGAGAGCTCGAACTCCACCGTAATGCGCGATGAACCTTGCTGGCTGACACTGGAGAGGGAACGGATTCCCGGAATACCGTTAATGTTCTGTTCCAGCGGCTCTGTAATCTGATTCTCGATAACGTCGGCATTTGCTCCGGGATAAGAGCAGGATACGGAAATGATGGGGTTATCCACTGACGGATACTCGCGGACACCGAGGTAGTTGTACCCGATGAAACCGAAGAGCAGGATAATCAGTGTCAATACAGTGGAGAGTACCGGTCGCCGTATGCTTAATTCGGATATATTCATGGTGTGAATTATGAATTATAAATTATGAGTTATGAACAGCCGGGCTGCCATGCGGCATAGCAATTCATCATTCATAGTGGGTCATTAATTTATATTGTCTAATGTAACCGGTAACCCTGTGCGCAGTTGTAAGGTTCCTGAAGTGATGACCGTATCGCCTACGCTCAAGCCTTGCAATACTTGTACTTCGGCTTCCGTACGGATGCCGGTGGTTATCTCTACCGGTTGCGCTTTTCCTGCTTTATAGAGGAAAATCTTGTCTTTGCCCATTTCCGGGACGATGGCTTCGGTAGGTACGGCAAGCGCGTCTTGTATTTCGTCCTTATTCAGTTTGATGCTGGCATAACGGCCCGGAAGTACGGCGCTGTTGGTATTAGGATAGAGTGCGCGGATGGTTAATGTGTGGGTAACAGGGTCTATCTTTGATTCGCGGGCATAGACGGTGGCATGGAATGTGTTCAGTTTTCCTTCAAGGATGAAGTCCAGACCTGCACCGATTTTTACGTCATTGGCATATCGTTCGGGTACTGCGAATTCTACTTTCAGGGGGGAGAGTTTTGTGAGTTTGGCTACAATGGTCGAGGGAGAAGCGTATGTTCCTACGCTGACCTGCCGCAGACCGATGACGCCGTCGAAAGGCGCCCGAAGTTCGGTTTGTGCAATGTTGGACTCTATCAGGTCGATGTCGGCATTCAGAGTGGCAAGTTCGGTTTTCACTTGTTCATAGGCTTCTTTACTGACTGCGTCTCTTTCCAACAATGCATTTTGACGGAACACGCGGTCTTCAGCCAGTTTCAGTTGCGATACTAATCTTTGCAGTTGCGCTTGGAGGGGACGGTCGTTTACCTTAGCAAGCAATTGACCTTTTTTTACGAAGCTGCCTTCTTCAAAGTTTATCTCGATAATCTTGCCGGATGTCTCGAATGAAAGGTCTACTTCTTCGTCGGGCAGCAGGCTGCCGCTGATCTGTATTTCATCCTTTAACAGTTGCGGTTTTATTATTTGAGCGTTCACATTTAGAATTTTCTTTTCTCCGCGTTTGCCGGTCATTACTTTGTCGGCAGCTGCCAGTTCTTCATTTTCTTTGGGAAGTTGGGAATAAATCCCCCCGCCTATCAGTCCGGCACCAATGGATATTATGATGCCCCATTTCACTTTTTTATTCATGTTGCAGTATTAGTAGTATATTTAGCCTTAGATTTAGACTGAAAGGGAAGAAAAAAGTTTAAAACAAGAAAAGTTAATAAAAGTAATTTATTAATACGCTGCCCTGTATTTCCCTTCTTCTTTGTCTTCCAGCATGTTCAGATAGGAGGCGTAGCGGGATTCGCTGATGTAATGCTGCTCCACCGCATCGCGTACGGCGCATCCCGGTTCATGGCGGTGGGTACAGTTATTATAGCGGCAGTTGGCGGAGACTTTAAATATTTCCGGGAAATAATGTCCTATCTCTTCCTCTTCCATGTCGAATGTGCCAAAGCCTTTTATGCCCGGTGTGTCGATGATGTAGCCGTTGCCCGGTACGGGAAACATTTCAGAGAAGGTAGTGGTGTGCATACCTTTATTGTGGTAGGCGGAGATTTTGCCGGTTTTGATGTCCAGCTCCGGCAGAATGGTGTTGATGAGGGTGGATTTTCCTACTCCGGAGTGTCCGGAGAAGAGGGTTATTCTTCCTTTGAGTTCTTCCTTTATCGTGTCGACGCCTTCGCCGGTTTTGGCAGATACCTTGAAGCAAGGGTAGCCGATGGTGGTATAAAGGCGGATAAGCCCGTCCAGATAGTGAAGCTCATCTTCGTTGTAGGCGTCTGTTTTATTGAATATGATGTTGACAGGGACGCGGTATGCTTCGGCCGAGGCAAGGAAGCGGTCTATGAATGTAGTGGACGTTTCCGGGTAATTCACCGTTACTACCAGCATGCATTGGTCGAGGTTGGCAGCGAGGATATGGGATTGTTTGGATAAGTTGGATGAGCGACGGATGATGTAGTTCTTCCGGTCTTCAATTTCATTGATGAAAGCCGTACCTTCTTGATTCAGGATGATTTGTACGTAGTCGCCTACTGCCACCGGGTTGGTGCTTCGGATGCCTTTCAGACGGAAGTTGCCTTTGATTTTACACTCAACGTATGTTCCTTCGTCGGTCTTTACTAAATACCAACTTCCTGTGTTTTTGATAACGAGTCCCCTCAAATCTGTTAAAAGTTGAACATTGAGAGTTGAGAGTATTTGTCGGCACTCTCTCAACTCTCAACTGGATTTATACTGTCATAATCTCTTTGTCCTTTGCGGCCAGCATATCGTCAATCTGCTTGATATACTTGTCGTGTATCTTTTGCAGCTTTTCCTCACCGCCTTTTTGTGCATCTTCAGCCAGTCCTTCCTTTACGGATTTCTTCAAGGCATCGATAGCATCGCGGCGTGCGTTGCGTACGCTGACTTTAGCTGTTTCGCTTTCGTTCTTACATTGTTTGGCAAGTTGCTTACGACGCTCTTCCGTCAACGGAGGAATACCGATACGGATAATCTCACCGTTGTTTTCGGGCATGATACCGAGGTCGGAGTCTATGATTGCCTTTTCAATGACGCGGAACATGCTTTTGTCCCATGGCTTGATAGCGATACTGCGGGCGTCCGGAGTGGTTACGGCTGCTACGTTGTTGATGGGAACCATGCTTCCGTAAGAGTCAACGCGGATACCGTCCAGCAAACGAACATCGGCTTTCCCGGCACGAATGTGGGCTAATGATTCTTCCAGATACATTACGGCCATATCCATTTTCTCTTGTGCTTCGTCTAAGATGTCTTTTACGTCTTTCATATTTCTATTGTTTGAAGTAGCTTTTA